>Ga0209011_1000554_pt1 | contig 14085 bp, 12 predicted proteins | sample BlaSpr_A8_OM1_M3_FD_187986 | JGI IMG/M metagenome (GOLD analysis project Ga0209011, IMG submission 187986) | Forest soil microbial communities from Thunder Bay, Ontario, Canada - Black Spruce, Ontario site 2_A8_OM1_M3 (SPAdes) (version 2) | ecosystem: Environmental > Terrestrial > Soil > Boreal... | reverse complement strand
GGGCCCGCCAGCCCCGCGGCGCTCTGCGCGCTCTGCTTCTCCCCCGCGACCAGGTACGCGGCGTAACGCAAGAGGTGCTGCGTCGGCGTGGCCAGCTTGTCCAGCGAGCCCCCGCGCGTGGCCAGCGCCCGCCCGAGCAGATGATCGACGCGCCCTTGCAGCCGCAGAAGGCCGTAGACCGCGTCGGACACGGCGCGCCGCTCCACCGAGCGCAACTGCTTTTCGCGCCGCAGCACGCGCTGCAGCGCCTGGTCGGCCCGCGCGCCCTCGCGCCGGACCTCCTCGTAGATCTCGAGCACGGCAGTTCGCACCAATTCCGCCCTCATCGCCGCGGCATTGTAAGGTGCGCCGTGATTGTCCGCTTTTAGCCCCCCGGCAAGACTGGCGGTGCCGCATCGGCGCACGACTCGCGGGTACGCCGCGTGCATGAGACATTGGTACTAGACGGTACGGAGAGGTTCGTCGATAACTGCAGCGGGTGATCCATATCTTGGCAATTGTGGCGGCCGCGGCGGTGCCTGAGCAACAAGTGTTGCCCTCACCGCTCACACTGCCCGAAGCGCTGCGCATCTTTCGCGAGCGGGGCTTCGACCTGCTCATCTCCGAGATGACGGTGGAGAGCGCCCGCGGAGATGTGGAGATCGCCGGCGCCTTCGCCAACCCGGTTCTCTCCGGCTCGCTGGGCCGCTCGTTCAACTACAACCCGAATGCTCCCGATTGCGTGGGCTGCTCCAGCACGCAGCAATCGATCGGACTGTCCGATCAAGGCGTGCTGTTCGACCTGTTGATCAACAAGCGCCGCCTGCGCAGGGACACGGCCCGCGCCGCGCTGGAGGCGGCCAGGCTGGGCCGCGCCGACGCGCAGCGCACGCTGCAGTTCCAGCTCAAGCAGCAGTTCCTCCAGGCTTCGCTGGCGACCGAGCAGGCGCGTTTCGCCCGGAATCTGATGGAGACGAGCGCGCGCACGCGCGGCCTGATGGAGCGTCGCTACAGCGCGGGCGCCATCTCCGAAGCCGACCTGGCCAAGACGCAGGTGGCCGAGCTGGAGGCGATGCAGCAGCTCGACCAGGCGCAGACGCAGCTCGCGGCGGCCAAGGCGGCGGTGGCGTTCCTGCTCGGCTCGCAGGATCCCGCGCTGGATCTCGAGCTGGACGCGAGCGCGTTGCAGTACCGCCCCGGCGTCTCGCTGGGAACGTTCGACGAGCTCTACCAGGCGGCGCGCGAGAACCGCCCGGATCTGAAAGCCCTCGACCGGCAGGTGGAACGCGCCGACTCGGCGCTGGCGCTGGCGCGGCGGCAGCGCTTCCCCGACATCACGCTCTTCGGCACGTACTCGCAGGAAGGGACCGGGCAGAGCGCCATTCAACCGCCCACGCTCACCTTCTCGGCGCAGCTCCCGCTACCCATTTTTTATCAACAGCAGGGGGAGATCCGCAAAGCCGAGGCGGACCTGCGCATGCAGGTGCTGCAGCGGGGAAAGGTGCGGGCGCTGGTCGCGCAGGACGTGAGCCAGGCCTTCGCCGCCTGGCAGGGCGGACAGAAGCTGGTCGAACGCATGCAGGGGCGGATCCTCGAGCGGGCCAAGGTGGCGCGCGACCTGGTGCGCGTCCAGTACGAGAAAGGCGCCGCCTCGCTGCTCGAGCTGCTCGACGCGGAGCGCACCTATATCGCCGTGCACGGCGAGTACATGCAGGACCTCGCGCTCTACTGGACCTCCGTCGCGCAGCTCGAGCAGGCAGTGGGAAAGGAGCTGCGGCAATGAAGCGGCTCTTGCTCCTCGTTGCCATCTGCGCGGCCTGCAAGCAGGCGCCCAAGGGAAACGGCGAGCCGCAGGCGCAGCCGGGCGAAGCGCTGCTCTCGCCCCGGCAGCTGGAGACGCTGCGCATCGCCACCGAGCAGGTGAAGGAGCGGGAGGTGGGCGGCCAGCTCGTCACCAGCGGAAAGGTCGCCTTCGACGACCTGCGGGTGGCGCACGTCTTCTCGCCCGTGACGGGGCGCGTGACCAGCATCCGCGCGCAGCTCGGCCAGCGCGTGGCCAAGGGCGAGCCGCTGGCCGGACTGCAGTCGCCCGACCTCGGCAGCGCCCTCGCCGACATGCACAAGGCCGAAGCGGATGTGGTCGCCGCCGACCACGAGCTGCGCCGGCAGAAGGAGCTCTTCGAGGCGCACGCCAGCGCCCGGCGCGATCTCGAGGTGGCCGAGGACAACGCCCTCAAGGCGCGCGCGGAGCTGAACCGCGCCCGCGCAAAGGCGCGCCTGTTGCGCCAGGGCAGCATCGACCAGGTGACGCAGGAGTATCTTTTGCGCGCCCCGATCGCCGGCGAGATCATCGCGCGCAACGTGAACCCCGGCACCGAAGTGCAGGGGCAGTACTCGGGCGGCACCAGCCTCGAGCTGTTCACCGTCGGCTCGCTCGAGGAGGTGTGGGTGCTGGCCGACCTGTTCGAGGTCGACCTGCCGCAGGCCAAGGTGGGCGCGTCCGTCAGCGTCTCGGTGGTCGCGTACCCTGACCGCAAGTTCACCGGAACGGTGGACTGGATCTCCGGCTCGCTCGACCCCGCCACGCGCACCGCGCGTGTGCGGTGCACCATGCCCAACCCGGACCGCGAGCTGCGGCCGGAGATGTACGCGACGGTCTCGGTGGGCGTGCCGACCACGCGCGCGCTGGCCATCCCGCGCGACGCCATCCTCCGGCTCGGCGATCAGACGGTGGTGATCGCTGCGCTGGGGAAGAACGAGAGCGGGCTGACGCGCTTCACCCGCCGCGTGGTCAAGGTGGACGAGACGGTGACCGGCGATTACCTGCCGGTCAAGCAGGGCCTCAATCCTGGCGACACCATCGTGGTGCACGGCGGCCTGCTCTTGTCGGGACTCATCTGATGAAGTGGATCGTCGCAGTGGCCCTTCGGGCGCCGGCCATCGTCGCCGTGCTGGCGCTCGGGCTGGTGGGGCTGGGCCTCTACTCGTACACGCAGCTCGACATCGAGGCCTACCCGAACCCGGTCGCCCCGATGATCGAGGTCATCACCCAACCCAACGGCATGAGCGCCGAGGAGGTGGAGCGTTACGTCACCATCCCGCTGGAGACGGCCCTCTCGGGGATGATCGACCTCGACCACATCCGCTCGCAGTCGCTCTTCGGCCTCTCCGACGTGAAGTGCTATTTCACCTGGAAGCCGAGCTATGCGCAGGCGCAGCAGCGGGTCATCAATCGGTTGCAGTTCATCATTCTGCCGCCGGGGCTCATACCCCAGCTCTCGCCCTGGAACGCGGTAGGAGAGATCTATCGATATATCCTGCGCGGGCCGGGCTATTCGCTGCGCGATTTGAAGACGGCGCAGGACTGGATATTGCAGAAGCAGTTCCGGCAGGTGCCCGGCGTCATCGACGTGGTTGGTTATGGCGGGGAGACACTTCAATACCACGTGGAAGTGGATCCCTATCGATTGAAAGGCCATAACGTCACGCTCAATCAATTGACCACCGCCATCGCCAACGCCAACCAGAACGTCGGCGGGCAGCGGTTGACGCTGGGCGATCAATCGTATGACGTGCGCGGAATCGGGTTGATCCGCAACCTGAGCGACATCAACGAGATCGTCATCAGTGCGCAGAAGGGGACGCCGGTGCGCGTGCGCGACGTGGCGGCCGCGCGCGAGGGCGCGGCGCCGCGGCTGGGGATCGTCGGGCGCGACCTCGAGGCGGACGTGGTGCAGGGCATCGTGCTCATGCGCTACGGGGGAAACGCGCTGCGCACGTTGAAGGGCGTGCACCAGCGCATCGAGCACATCGGCAGGTTCAACATCCTTCCGCCCGGCATGCGCATCGAGCCGTACTACGACCGCGAGCTGCTCACCCGGCTCACCACGCACACCGTGCTGGAAAACCTCCTGGTGGGGATGATGCTGGTGGCGGTGGTCCTCTGGCTCTTCCTCGGCAACACGCGCGCGGCGCTGGTGACCGCGGTCAACATCCCGCTCGCGCTGCTGGCCGCCTTCATCGGCATGGTGGCGACGGGCACGCCCGCCAACCTGATTTCGCTGGGCGCGGTGGATTTCGGCATCATCGTCGACTCCACCGTCATCGTGGTGGAGAACATCTTCCGCCACCTGGGCCGGGGAGGAAAAGGAACCACCCACGAGCGCATCCTCGAGGCCGCCGCGGAGATCGGCTCGCCGATGGCCTTCTCCACGCTCATCATCGTGGTGGCCTTCATCCCCCTCTTCACCATGACGGGCGTGGCGGGCGTGATCTTCTCGCCGCTGGCCCACACCTACGCGTTCGCCATCGGCGGCGCCATCCTCCTCGCCATCACGCTCACGCCGGTGCTCGCTTCCCGCTTCCTCAAGACCGAGGCGTCGCAGCTGGGAGACGGGGCTCAAAACGCCGGGGGCGGCGAGTCCGAGCACGACGAGGCGCACGACAATTTCGTCATGCGCGCGATGCGCAAGATCTACGATCCCATCTTCGACATGGCCGCCCGCCGGCCCTGGCGCGCCATTTTCATCGCGCTGGCGCCGGTCGCCGTCGCGCTGCTCCTCTTTCCGCTGCTGGGCGCCGAGTTCATGCCCAAGCTGGAGGAAGGGAACTTCTGGATCCGCGCCACGCTTCCGATGTCCATCTCGCTGCAGCAGTCGGCCACCTACGTGGGGCGCATGCGCTCCATCCTGCTCGGCTGTCCGGAGGAGGGCGCCTGCACCTCGCAGAACCGCAGGCATCCCGAGATCGTCACCGTGGTCTCGCAGCTGGGCCGGCCCGACGACGGGACGGATCCGTCGGGCTTCTACAACGTCGAGTTCTTTGCGCCATTGAAGCCGCATGGCGAGTGGCGGCGCGGCGTCACCAAGGACAAGATGACCGAGCAGCTTTCGCAGGAGCTGCGCGAAGCGTTTCCCGGCGTCATCTTCAATTTCTCGCAATACATCTCCGACAACGTCGAGGAGGCGATGTCGGGCGTGAAAGGCGAGAACACCGTCAAGACCGTCGGTCCCGACCTGCGCACCAACGAGGAGAAGGCGAAGCAGATCCGCGACGTGCTGGCGCGGATCCGCGGCATCGAGGACCTGGGCATGTTCCAGTCGCTCGGCCAGCCCGACGTGCGCATCGTGCCCGATCGGTTTCGCTGCGCGCGCTACGGGCTCAACGTCGGCGACGTGGAGGCGGTGGTGCAGGCGGCCATCGGCGGCCAGTCGGTGACGCAGGTCTACCAGGGAGAGAAGCACTTCGACCTGGTGGTGCGCTGGGCCGAGCCGTACCGCAAGACCATCCAGGCCATCCGCCAGATCCTCGTCTCCACGCCCGACGGCGCCTCCGTGCCGCTGGGGCAGGTCGCCGACATCGACGCGGTCGAGGGGCCCGCCATCGTCTACCGGGAGGATGCGTATCGCTACGCGCCGGTGAAATTCTCGGTGCGCGGGCGCGACCTCGCCTCGACCATCGAGGAGGCGCAGGCGAAGATCGCCGAGCAGGTCAAGCTGCCCTACGACACGCACCTCGAGTGGGCAGGCGAGATCAACGAGCTCAACGAGGCGAAGGCGCGCCTCAACATCATCGTGCCGCTCACGCTGCTCTTCATCGCTTTTCTCGTCTATTCGTCGGTGAACAGCTGGCGGGACATGATGATCGTGCTGGCGGGCATCCCCGTCGCCTGCTCGGGCGGCATCCTCGCGCTGCTCATCACGCGCACCAACCTTTCCGTTTCGGCGGCGATGGGGTTCGTCTCCATCTTCGGCATCGCCGTGCAGGACGCGCTCCTGGTGGTGACCTATGCGCAGCGGCTCTGGCTCTCGGGCCAGCACGGACTCGTCGAGGGAGCGGAGCTGGCGGCGCGGCGGCGGCTGCGGCCGGTGCTCATGACCGCGTCGGTGGCGCTCATCGGACTCTTGCCCGCGGCGGTGTCGACCGGCATCGGGTCGGAGACGCAGAAGCCGCTCGCCATCGTGGTGATCGGCGGCGCGCTCGTGCTGGCCATCCTGCCCCGCCTCTTGCAGCCGGCGCTGCTGGTGCTCGCTCACCGCACCGACCGCCGGTACGAAGCGGCGCGCGCGCGCGAATCGGCCCCGCAGCCCGGGTGACTTTTGCTAATGTGCGGGCCCCTTCTTCGAGGAGCACCGCGATGGCACAGGCGAGCAGGAGCGTCACCGTCAACGTCCCGCCCGACAAGTTCTTCGACATCCTCGTCGACTACGAGAAGTATCCGGAGTTCCTTCCCGAGGTGAAGAAGGTGAAGATCGACGGCGGCCAGGGCGCGATCAAGGAAGTCACCTATACGGTGGATATCAAGGCAAAGGTGATCACCTATACGCTCAAGCACACCGGCGACAAGCCCAACAAGCTGAGCTGGACGATGATCAGGGGCGAGATGATGAAGGGAAACGACGGGACCTGGGTGCTCAAGCCGGGGGCGCAACCGGGATCGACGGAGGCGACGTACACCATCGATCTCAAGCTCTCGTCGCTGGTGCCGGGGTTCATCGAGAAGGCGCTGGCGGAGCAATCGCTGCCTGGCCTGTTGACCAATTTCAAGAACCGCGCAGAGAAGCTGCACCCGAAGAAGACCTGAGCTGTCTCTTCAACGGGCAATCGCACCCTGGCAATGAAGTCCGAGTCCGTCCGGCGAGATCTGACGAACTCCCAAAATTGGTTGAGACCACCATGCAATCACCCTTCCGAATTCTTGGTGAATCTGATTCCAGACCCGACTCCTTCCATGATTGCCACGTACACGGCCTTCGCTGGAAGGCCGACCGGTTCACTTTCACCATCGACCTCCAGTACATCGTGGAGTGGGTCCAACCAATTGACCCTTCACGCGGATATCGGTTTTGGATTAGCGAAGCTCGGCTCACTTTCCGAGATGTTGACGACTTGAAGCTGTCCATGGATTGGTCGGGCACATCGCTCGATGCGCAGATGGAGACGATCCGCGTTTTGAAGTCCCGCGCAACGCCAGCAGGGCTATCTCAGCGGAATTACGAAGTCGTATTCTCCACGCCGGAGGGTAGCATTTCGCTCTGGAGCACGGGCTATGAGCTCGCCCTTCTGGAGAAGCCACTGCTCTCCGAGGTATCCAGCATCGTGCCATAGACGGTTCCTCTCGTTGTCTGCGCAGGAGCCCCCGGCTAAAGCCGGGCTAGAACTGCCAGAAGCCTTCCTTCGGAGGCTCGGAGCGAAATGGGGACCAAGTCGAACTCTATTTACGTCTCGTGTGGGCGATGTGAGGGCGAACGCCAATGGTCAGCTCATCAACGTCGAATCAGGTGGAGCGAAATTCCGATCGGCTGCGCTAATCCATCTCGAAATATCCCGGCTGCGCGCGCACTCGCGCCAGCCACGCGCTCACTGCCGGGAACTGGGCAAGGTCGTGTCCGGCTTCCGGCCCGAGATGCGTGTAAGCGAAGAGGGCGATGTCCGCGACGGAGTAAGAATCGCCCACGAACCACTCGCGCGACGCGAGGTGCCGCTCCAACACCTTAAGTCCGGCCACCGCGCGAGGACGGTAGTGATCGAAGACGGCCTGCGGAATGTCGACGGCGTACTTCTTCCACGCCCGCGGTAGCCCGATGGACGTCTCGACCTGGTTCTGCTCGAAGAACATCCACTGCTGCACCAGCGCCTGCTCCCGAGCGTCGCCCGGCAGCAGCCTCGAGCCGCGCGCGAGGTAGAGCAGGATGGCGTTCGACTCGCCGAGCGCGAACGCGTCGTCGACGATGAACGGCACGCGGCCGAACGGGTTGATCTTGCGAAACCCGGCGGTGCGCGCCTCCCCTTTCAAGAGATCGAGCCGCACTACCTCGTGCTGGATGGCGAGCTGGCGGAGAAGCAGCCGCACCTTGAAGGTATTTGCCGAGACGGGCGCGTCGTAGAAGAGGAGCATGTTGCGCGCACACTACCGCCGGTTTTAAGGTGCGTCGATGCGAGCCGAGGATCTCCGCTGCACGCCGGTCCCCGAGCTGCACCGCCTTTTCCTCGAGGAGAACCGCGACCTGCCCAGCGGCGGCCTCACGGCGCTGCGCGAGGACCCGCGCGCCGGCGCGCGCGCCATTGCCGAGCGCATCGAGAAGCGCAACCACGAGGCGCAGGCCGAGGGGCGGCGGCTGACGCGCCTCTGCGCCTTCGAGCAGCTGCTCTGGGACCAGGGCCTCGTGCACGTGGGCGGTTGCGACGAGGTGGGCATGGCGCCCCTGGCCGGGCCGGTCATCGCGGCGGCGGTGATCCTGAGGCCCGGCACGCGCATCAAGGGCATCAACGACTCCAAGCAGCTCACCCCCGAGGAGCGCGACGCTCTCGAGCCGGAGATCCGCGCCGTCGCCGTCGCCGTCGGGCTGGGGCGAGCCGAGGTGCACGAGATCGATTCACTCAACATCTACCACGCGGGGCTCCTCGCCCTGCGCCGCGCCGTGCTCGCGCTCGTCCCGCAGCCGCAGCACCTGCTCGTCGACGCGCGCAAGCTGGACGGCCTGCCCTTCCCGCAGCAGCCCATCATCAAGGGCGACGCCAAGAGCATCACCATCGGCGCGGCGTCGATCGTCGCCAAGGTGCACCGCGACCGGCTCATGGCGCAGCTCGACGGCGAGTTTCCCGGCTACGGCTTCGCCGCCCACAAGGGCTATCCCACGCCGGAGCACCTCGAGGCGCTGGAGCGGCTGGGCGCGTGCGCGCTGCACCGCCGCAGCTTCACACCGGTCGCAAAGAAACTCGGGCTCATCCCAGAGCAACGGGAGCTGTTCGCCAAATAAAAGGGGGAGCATGGATCCGTTGCAAGGGGAAGTGGTCGCCGAGCACGCAGCCACGCTCACCCACCGCGTCTTCGCCGTGCTGCTCCTCATTCTGCCCGGCTTGGGGCTGATCTTCGGGGCCACGCAGCTCGGCGCATCCGAGGCCGAGGGGCGCGTGTGGCTGGCCGGCTCCGGCGTTCTCCTCGCGGCGCTGGGCGCGCTCATCGTCGCACAGCAGAGCAAGTCGCGCGTCTTGGTGCACAGCGACGGCGTCGAGCGGTGGGGACAGCGCGGGAAGCTCTGGGAGCTGACCTGGCATGACGCAGTCGAGCTGCGCTACCGCGTCATCAAGGTCCGCCTGGGCGGCGTGCTCGGCATGCTGCTTCCGGCGCTGGGGACCAACATCCACATCTCGCTCGTCGATTCCACCGGCAAGGTCCACAAGCTGCCGGCCAATCTCAAAGGCATGGATGTGCTGGCCGAGCGCGTGGTGGACCAGCAGACCACCGCGCACTTCCCCGCGGCGCGGACGAAGATCGACGCGGGCGAGGAATTGCGCTTCGGAAAGCCCATCGCGCTCGACAAGGAAAAGATCTCCGCCCGCAAGTTCTTCGGCGGCTTGAAGACCTGCCCGCTGGACGCGATCGAGAAAGTGTCGGTGGTGGGCGGCTTCCTCAAGATCCGGCAGAAGGGAAAAACGTTCGCGTTCACCACCACCGCCACCGCGCAGATCCCCAACGTGTTCATCCTGCTGCGCTTGCTCGAGTCGCTGACCGGCCAGAAGGACACGCTGCGCGATCGCGATTTCTCCTCGCAGGCTTACGTTGGCTGAGCTGACCGGCAAGCAGCGCCGGCACCTGCGCGCGCTCGGCCACCACCTGGGCGCGGTGGTGCACATCGGGCACGAGGGGGTGAGCGAGGCGGTGGTGCGGCAGACCAGCCAGCAGCTCGAGGTGCACGAATTGATCAAGGTGAAGGTGGGCGAGACCTCTCCGCAGGGTCGCCATGAGGCGGCGGAGCGTCTCGCCGAGTTGACCGGGGCGCACCTCGCCCAGGTGCTCGGTCGCACGATGCTCCTCTACAAAGCGCGCAAGGAACAGCCGCAGATCGTGCTGCCATGATCGCGCTGACCCACGGCGATTCGACGGCGGAGATCGTGCCCGAGCGCGGAGCGATCTGCTCGCGACTCCGCCTCGGAACCGACGAAGTCCTCTACCTCGACGCGGCCACGCTGAGCGACCCGCAGAAAAACGTGCGCGGGGGAATCCCGGTCCTTTTCCCCATCGCGGGCAGGCCCCCGCCGGGCTCGCCGCTCAAGCAGCACGGCTTTGCGCGCAACCTGCCGTGGGAGGCGGTGCGCGCCGGCGAGTCGCGCCTCGAATGCCGGCTGCGCACCGCGCCGCGCGAGGATTTCCCCTGGCCCACCGACTCGCTGCTCGCCTTCACCCTGTCGGCGCAGGCGCTGCGGATCGATTTCACGGCGTACAACCCGGGCGACGAGCCGATGCCGTTTCAGCTCGGGTTCCATCCCTACTTTCTCGTGTCGGACAAGGCGGCGGCCCGCGTCGACACGGGCGCCACGCGCGCCTTCGACAACCGCACCGGGACAACCGGGCCGCTGGGTCGCATCGATTTCACGCGGGGCGAGCTGGACCTGCACCTGCTCGACCACGGCGAGAGCGGCACCGCGCTGCACCGTCCGCCCGAGCCGCCGGTGAAGCTGCGCTGGAGCCCCGAGTTCCAGCTCCTCGTCCTCTGGACGCTGCCGGAGCGCCGCTTCATCTGCGTCGAGCCGTGGACGGCGCGCGGACCGGCGCTGGCGGCGGGCGAGACACGCACGCTGTCGTTCGAGATCTCGATCTAGCTAGAACGAGAACTCAAACGGACTTCTTTAAAAGTACCCGTTTGCGATTGCGATTTGGATTTGGAGCAAGCCCGCGCCAACGCCTTCGGCGTTGTCACTGGGGCTTGCAAGGTTTTCGATGAGGATGACGAAGACGATGAGGATTCGCAGCTCGCTGCGCTTGTGCTGGTCTGATCGGCCCTCACGTCTTCTTGCCCATCAGCCGCAGCTCGCGCTGCGCCTCGATGTGATTGGGATCGAGCTGTAGCACGCGCTGGTAGCACTGCTGCGCGAGCTTCATTTCGCCCAGCACCTTTGCCATGTGGCCGAGGAAGAGGTGCGCCGGCACGCACTTCTCGATCATCTTGAGCGCCTTCTTGCAGTCCCCGGCAGCCTCCTCGTAGACCGCCTTGCGGTCGCGGGCGACGAGGAAGCGCGCGTACCCGCGCCAGGCGTAGAACTCCGCTTCCTGGTCGTTCATCTGGATGGCCTTCTCGATCAGGTCGAGGCCCTCCTGGTACTTGTGCGCCTTGATGAGGATCTCCGCCCGCTGGAAATTCTCTTCGGCGGCGAAGATGCGCGCCACGTCGACGCTGTTCTTCTTGCCCTCCAGCTCGTCCTCGTAGTCCTTGCGCCGCTTGTCGTCGCCCAGCACCTGCGACGCCTCGTTGATGCGCGCGAAGAGCCGTTCCTTGAGCTGCCTCACCTCCTCCTGAGCCGGATCGGTCACCGTGTCCGGGTGCAGCTCCTTGGCGAGCACGAAGAAGTTGCGCTTGACCTCGGCGGAGCTGGCCGTCTTGCGGTCCATCCCCAGCACCTCGAAGTGATCGGCCTTGGCCAGCTTTTCCGCCAGCGCCGCGAGGCGCGGGACTGCCTGCTCCGGCGTCTCGCCGGCGGGCGGTTGCGCATAGGTAGGCGGGGGACCCATCGGCGCCGCGGGCTTCACCGCGGTGGGGGCCGCGTGCATCACCGGCGGGGCGGACTTCGTCACCGGCGCCGCGGAGGCGCGCGGCGGCGCCTCGCGGACCGTCTTGGGCAGCTCGCGCACCCGCTCCGCGTTCTTGGGAAGCCGCGAGCCCGCAGGCGCCGCGGCGGCCTCGGGCGGTGGCTTGGGCTCCTCCTCCTCCGCCGCTTCGGCGAAGGCGAGGTGGCCCAGCTCGGTCAACAGGTACAAGAGCCGCACTCCGGCCGACGCTTCGTGCGCCTTGAGGATCTCTTCGCCCGTCTTGGTCCCGTCGATCGACGCGTAGATGCGCGCCTCCTGCGCGTTGAGCGCCAGCTCCTCGACTTTTCCCACGCCCATCCCGCCCGACCGCTGCACCGGCTGCAAGAGGCGCTTGCCGAGCCGGGCGCGCAGGAGCGGGACCTCCACGCGCCGCACCGCCTCGGTGAGCAGCGTCCAGCGCTGGCCCATGGGGAACGATCCCGGCGGCGAGGGTGCGTCCTTTTCGAAGCTGAACTTCCCCCGCCACGAGACCAGCGCGCTGTCGAGGAGGAACTGAGCGTAGTCGCCCAGCAGCCGGTGCGCGTCGGCGGGCGGGATGAGCTGCATCTGGAAGAGCACCGAGACGAGGTCCTGCCCGCTCTTCGTCGCTTGCTCCTCCGCCTCCAGCGCCTTGGCCGCCGGCACGACGCCGCCTTGCTGTAAGAAACGCACCAGCGACTGATCGGGATCGTCTGTGCTGAGCTGCTCCGGCGTGCCGCGCCGGAAGCTGAGCTGCAGCATGCGGCCCTTCTCCAGCTCGAGTTGGAGCCGACCCGAGGCGTTGGTCAGCGCCGCCAGCGCGTAGAGCCGAACGGGCGACATGTCCGCCAGGCTTCCCGACTCGGGCAGCTCGAGCGGCTTGTCGGCCACGGGCGTTGGCGGCGGGGGCGCTGTCGGGGGCTTCTTCGCGGCTGCGGGCGCTGCGGCCGGAGCTGCGGATGCCGCAGCCGGAGCTGCGGGTGCCGCGGCTGGAGCTGCGGGCGCCGCGGCGGCCGGGGTCGCGGGCGCCGCAGCTGGCTCGTCCTGGTGCGAAGTGATTTCCACCGCGCCGGAAGAGGTCTTCACGCCGAACGCCTTGGCCATGGCCGGGCTGATGCGCGGCGCCGCCGGCCCGACGGCCACCTTCTCCACTTTGCGTGCCGGCGCGAGCAGATCGCGCAGCTCGGGAAACTCGGTCCCCGGCTGCCACGTCTCTCCGTCCAGCGAGGCCTCGCACTTCTCCGTCAGCTGCCCGCGGAGCCGCTCGAGCTTGTCCAGCGAGTAGGGACCCCATGTGCGGCCCTGCTCGGTGCGAACCCAGTAGCTCCGATCGGCCACGGCTCACGAGCCTATCACGACGTGCTAACGTTGCTGCGGGCCTATGCGCTCCCGTGTTCGCGCGCGCCGCGCGCCCCGTCCCAACGCGACCCTGCTGTGCCGGCGCATCGCGGCCGACATGGCCAGAAAGCTCCCCGAGCTGGGCCATGTGAAGCCTTCGCGCATCCTCTTCGTCGCGGGAGAGGCCCGGCGCGGGTCGCGCGCCACCATCCGGCCGCTGGCGCAAGGCGCGCGCGTTTCGGTGAAGGGGCGGCGCGCCCTCTACTGCGTGACGCTGCGCCCGAAATTCTTCCGCTCCTCGACGCCCGAGCAGCGCGTGGAGACGCTCTTGCACGAGCTGTTGCACATCTCGGCGCAGTTCGACGGCCGCCTCCACGCCGAACGCCGCCACGCGGGGATGCCCAAGGGCCGCTTCGAGGCCCTGCTGCGGCCACTGGTGCGCCGCTACCTCGCCGCGGCGGACACGGCGCTGCTCGGCGGCCTGGCGCACGACGGTGAGGTGGTCGCCCGGCAGTGGCTCGAGAGGCCCACCGGCCGCGCCAGCAAGGCGCAAACCTATACCGAGAAGGATCTGTTCTTCGGGCCCGTGGAAATGATCACGCGCCGGCGGCTTCACTCTTGACGGCCGTTCCCGATCTTGCGAGGTGGAGTTCATGAAGATCGCGGTCCTGACCGGCGGCGGCGATTGTCCCGGCCTCAACGCGGTGATCCGCGCGGTGGTGCGGCGCGGCGAGCAGCACGGCCTCGAGGTGATGGGCGTTCGCGAAGGCTGGCGCGGGCTGATGGACCCGCCGCTGCACGACCGCCTCACGCGCGAGGGCACCAGCGGCATCCTCCACCTCGGCGGCACCATCCTCGGCACCAGCCGCACCAACCCGTTCAAGAAGCCGGGCGGGGCGGAGATGGTCCTCCGCAACTTGAAAACGCTCAACGTCGGCGCGGTGGTGGCCATCGGCGGCGAGGACACCCTGGGCGTCGCCACCAAGCTGCACCAGATGGGCGTGAACCTGATCGGCGTGCCCAAGACCATCGACAACGATCTGTCGGGCACCGACCTTACTTTTGGTTTCGACACCGCGGTGCAGATCGCCACCGAGGCCATCGACCGGCTGCACTCGACCGCCGAATCGCACAACCGCGTCATTGTCTGCGAGGTGATGGGGCGGAACGCGGGGTGGATCGCGGTCCACTCGGGCATCGCCGGCGGGGCCGACGTCATCCTC
>Ga0209011_1000553_pt1 | contig 14108 bp, 16 predicted proteins | sample BlaSpr_A8_OM1_M3_FD_187986 | JGI IMG/M metagenome (GOLD analysis project Ga0209011, IMG submission 187986) | Forest soil microbial communities from Thunder Bay, Ontario, Canada - Black Spruce, Ontario site 2_A8_OM1_M3 (SPAdes) (version 2) | ecosystem: Environmental > Terrestrial > Soil > Boreal... | reverse complement strand
AAGCGCAGTCTCGTCACGACGATTCCCGTGGCAAAAAGTGTCCAGCGCATTTCCATGTCTTCCGACGGCCGCCGCGTTTTCACCCACGACCAGGACGCGCCGCGCATCGCCGTCATCGATACGGCCACAAACAAAATCACGAACTGGATCGAATTGCCGAATGTGGCGTATGCGTCAGCGCCGACTCCCGATGGGCGCTGGTTGCTGGCGGTCAGCCTTGTAGCAAATCAACTCCATTTCGTTGATTTGCTAGCGCTGAAAGTGGTGCTTTCGCTGGACGTTCCGGAGAGATCGTCGGAAATCCTGATTCGACCGGGCGGGGAAATCGCCTACGTCAGCGGGACCGGCGCCGGGAAAATCGCGGTGCTCGACCTACGCTCCTGGAAAATGCAGCAGCCCATCGACCTCACTCCGGGCGTCGACGGCCTTGCGTGGGCTCCTGCTCCACACTAGAAGTCACGGAAGGTGAAACCGGCGGAGCCTGTCGAGTAGGAATGTCCGCGAGCGAAATACAAAAGCCCACTCCTCCTGTCGGAGGGAGTGGGCTGAGTGAGCCATTCCGCCGGAGAACTCTCCAGCTGCGGCCGAGAGCAGGCCGCAGGTTGCGGTTCTTAGAGTGCCGGACTCGCGTTCGTGGGGGCCGTGCCGTCCGTAGTGTAACGGATTACGCCAGACTGGTCGGAGAAGAACCCGCGCTGGCCACTCTGGCCAACGACGGTCGGTGTCGCCGTCGTCGAATAGGTAACCACCGGCGTCTGCGTGCCAGGAGTCACTGTGAACAGATACCCGCTCTTGGTGGCGGCAGTTGCAGACAGAACGTCATCAAGCAAGCAGGCAGCTGTAGATGTTGCGCTGGTGCAAGGTGCTGCACCACCCAGGGCGGTCAAAGCGGCGAAACCAATCGTCGGATACGTCGTGGCATAAGTCACTTCCGCCGTGTTGATGGTGCGGAGGGAACCGACTGCCGAAGACTCGTTCGCGGCCATACGAGACCTGAGGAGGTTTGGAATTGCGATGGCCGCGATGATCAGAATGATCGCCACCACAATCAACAGTTCAATCAACGAGAATCCCTTTTGGTGTTTCCGCATTAGCCTTGTTCTCCCTTTTAGTTCAGATATTCCGTCTCGAGGTCTCTTGCACAGCGCCTCAACCTGTGTTGGGTAGCCTCAACCTGGATTAAGTATAGGTGTGTCTATTGTACACGCCCTGAATCAGGAGATTCAATTTAGACCGGACCGCCTTCCTATGCCGAAGCACCCTATCTTTAGTACTGCAGTCTAGTACTTTCTCTAATACTTTATTGTTCCCGGCCCATCTGGTATTTGTTAAGCATAGGCAATTCAATGAGTTACGAGATAACCACTCACGCCGGTATAGACGACATCAGTTCCCCAGCAGAGCGCTGAAGCCCTGGGCACCTCTACGTGACACCTCCTGGAATGACTCTGTAGGAATTGACGTCATGGGGCCCATTTGGGTTACCGGGATTTCTCGAAATCCACGAATTCCACCTCGTAGGGCATCCCTCCTAATCGGAGGCGTGCCACCGTGACCGGCAGTTGAAATCTCCGTGGTCCGGCGCTTCCAGGGTTGATGTACAGCACGCCATCGCGTTCCGTCTTTCCGGGTTTGTGGGAATGGCCGCTGACGACGATCTGAAAACCGGAAGCGGCAGGATTCAAATCCAGGGCCTTCACATCGTGCAGGACGTAGATCATGGCCGCGCCTGCCTCCGCCACGGCCGTCTCCGGCAAGGCCTGCGCCCACGGCTCCGTATCCACGTTTCCGCGCACCGCTACAACCGGCGCAATCTTTTTCAACGCTTCCAAAATCTCCGGCTTCCCCACGTCCCCCGCGTGAATGATCAGCTCCGACCCGCGCAGGGCTTCCACTGTTTCCTCGCGCAGCAAGCCGTGGGTATCCGAAATCAGCCCGATCCTTTTCACCGCGTTCGCCATAGCCTGGGCACCATGCTTCATGCCCTCTTGCCTTTCCGCCGAATGGGGCAGAGGAAATCGCCCAATCCATTTTCTCTTCGTTATCGGCTCCCACCCATTCGTGTAAAATGACGCGCGTACGGAAGAATAACTCTCATTATGAAACCAAAAAAAGATGACTCCAGCGCATAGAGAGCTTCTGCAGGAATTTCAAGACTTTGGCAAAACCGCTCCTACCGCCAACTCCCTTATGGAGCAGATGGCCAAGCGCCTTCACGAAAAGATGACGCGCTACAACTGGACAGGTTTTTATCTCGTCGATCCCGCCGACCCCAACTACCTGATCGTCGGTCCTTACGCCGGCAGCTTCACACCCAACGCCCGCATTCCCCTCAACACGGGACTCTGCGGCGCGGCAGCCACCACCGGCAAAGTAATTGTCGTCCAGGATGTCTCCACCGATCCCCGTTATCTCGCAGGCTCTTCCCTGGTGAAGTCTGAAATCGTCGTCCCCATCTTCGAAAACAAAAAACTAGCCGCCGAACTCGACATCGAAAGCTACTTCGCCGACACCTTCACCCAACCCGAACAACAATTCATCGAATCCTGCGCCTCCGTCCTGGCCAACTACCTCTCCAAAGCGCACTGAACAACAACCGGAGGGGTCAAATGGCGATGCCTAGGGCAAGCGATAAAGCATGACAAACTGCCGCCTGTGCGGTAACTTTGAGCTATGGAAACCGTGGATGTAAAGCTGCCTTCGGAACTTCTGAAGGCCGCAAATTTGGAGGGGAGCAGCCTCTCCCAGGAAGCCGCTCGATTGTTGGCGCTCGAACTTTATCGCGAGGATAAGGTCTCGCTGGGACGCGCTGCCAAGCTATGCCAGACGCCCTTGGCGGCTTTCATGGATTTTGCCGCGAAGCACGGTGTCCCCCCGCTACGGTATAGCTTTGAGGACCTGGAAGAAGAACGCCAGACAGCCGACCGTCTCAAAGCGTGACCGTCGTATCAGATTCATCGCCGCTTATTATTCTGACCAAGCTTGGCTGTTTTGGTTTCCTCAATCGTGTCTTTCCGCGTCTTCTTATCTCTCCTGAGGTTCACTACGAAGTTGTCACCGCCGGCGCCGGTCTGCCCGGGGCATCGGAAGTGTCGAAAGCGGAATGGATTGAAGTGAAGGCAGTTCAGAATCCAGCCGGTCTGCATTCAGCCCAACGAAACTATGGTTTGGGTCCGGGCGAGATGAGCACAATCCTCCTAGCGAAAGAACTTGGTGGTAATCCTGTTCTGCTCGACGATTACAGGGCGCGAAAGTTGGCGAAGGCGGAGGGCCTCGAAATTCTGGGCAGCGTCGGTTTGCTTGAAACCTTTTACTTACGGCGCTATTTGACCGATCTTCGGAGCGTCTTTCAGCAATTGCTAACGCACAACGTTTACATCGATCAGCGACTGTTGGATCGTCGTCTGCGATCCCTGGGCCTTCCTCCTCTTTAAGCCGGGCGCCGGAGCCTTCGCTTTAAAGGGCTGCGGGTTTTAACTTGTTCCCCGCTAAACTGCCCGTCGCCTTATCTCTCCCCCCTGGATTGCGCTGCTCCTCCCGGTTCCCTCTCAATTTTTCATTTGACAGTTATATGACTCATCCCATATAATTCCCTCGTTCAGCACTCTGCCTCGCCTCTCGCGAGGCTTTTCTTTTTGGATCGCCGGCATCCTTGCCGGCTCTTTATCGGTAATCCCAAATCTAACTTTCCGGAGCCACCTATGTCCTCTCCTCGCCCACAGGACCGCGCGTCCTTGTGTCGCTTCACTTTTGCCGACGGCCGCCAGTGCCGCACTCCCCGCGCCGGCAAGCATCCCCACTTCTGCCCCTTCCTCGCTCCTGAGCTCAGCGTCCTCTGCGTCTCTGAGCAGCTCTGCGATAATCGTCTTCCTTCTTTTCTCCCCTTTGCTTTCTCCCAGTCTAGGCAAGAATCCCCACCAAACGACACCCTCCCTAACCCATTTAGATGCAACACTTACAAACCATCCCGCAAATATTGATTCTAAACCACTTATATTAACTCTAAGTCCTTTAGATGCAACATTTATAAAAATTACGGGGAGGGGGGCAGTTATTGTTAACCAGACACCCGCAAGGGTTTTTGGCGTGAGGAGCATTGCGACGAGGGATCTCTCCTAACATGCGACTAAGAATGTCCATCCTGAACGGCCATCGGGAGCGAAGGATCCCTCTTCTCTGTGCTCTCTGTGGCCTGTGTTGAGATCCCACGCCACTTGACCACGCCTTCAACCTGCGGAGATTGACGCTCATCTGATCCGAGCGCTTGGCGGCGAATATGTAGATTGGGAATCTAGAGAGGAGCTGAAACAAGCAGCAATGCCGCTCCCCGCTTTACGCGGAGGCCTTGTTGGGAACTATCCGGCGCAGCGGTTTTGCGCCCGGAATCGGGAACTGCATGTGCCAGAAGTTCGTTTCGGGCGAGATAAACTCCACTCCGATATACTGCTTGCCATCGCGAGCCCGGTGGATGGAGACAACCCGGCTTTCCATCGACTGCGCGGTGTTATCATTCATCAGGATCAGCGTTTGTCCCACCAGTACGATCTCTTCCAGCTGAAATAAGGCTCCGTGCCGGTTCACTGACTGCGAATGGGTCTGCGCGCTGAACTTTTCGCCCGAATCCGTTTTCCCATGGATCGTCAACGGCACCGTTAGTGCCACTCGTAGCGTTCGTCGGCGTTCTTTGCAACGAAAGTGAAGCAGGGACATTTCGGCCACGACCTCAAATCTGATTTATGAGTGCACGATGCTTTCGATTAACTTCTACCAACGGGTGTCCGACGGCTATGTCGTGTCAGCAGGGTGCTAAAGCGACAGAACAACAGAACGGAGGTGATTAGCACGAACCTTGCCCACACAGCCACATACTGCCTGCAGACCACTTCCAAGACAATGGCTGAACGGTACCACAAAAATGGCTTCCATAATAGTACCCTGGTACTTCCCCATGTTCTTGGCCGGTGCCCTACCAGGCCTCGAAACAATCGTAATTCGCTTCGAGAGCCTGCAGGTATCTCCGCGCAATCTCCAGTTTGTTGGCCGGTTCGCCCATTTTCGCCTCCACGAGCCGCGGTTTTCCACAGCCTGTGCAGTTCGTAGCGCCGGCCTGTCATTCTCTAGTGTACCTACCGGCGCATTCGTTTCACTTTGTTCGGTGCTTGGAAGGCTTTTGCCTAGCCGCCGCACCCGATGAGTTTCCCAATAACCTAACGAGTTGCAGCGGGTTCACCCGCGCCCTTTCCACCGTCAGTCCCCAATGCAGGTGCGGCCCGGTGACGCGTCCCGTCGCTCCGACTTTTCCCAGCACGGCGTCGGCTTCCAATTCGTCTCCCACCTTCACGTCGATCTCGGAGAGGTGCCCATATAGCGTGCAAATCCCTAGACCGTGATCCACCACCACTGTATTCCCGGCAAAGAACAATTCCTCTGCCAGCACGACGCGCCCGCGCTGCGTGGCGTGTACCGGGGTCCCGGTTGCACCCGGTAAATCCACCCCGCTATGTGGTGACCCGGGATTCCCATTCAGAATCCGCCTCCTGCCAAAATTCGAGCCCGTTGTCACGCCCTCCAGCGGCATTCGGAACTTTCCGTCCCACAGGCGCTCCGGCGTTACGCGGTCAAAAATATCGCGCAACTTCTGGCGCTCTTCGTCCGCGCGCTTGACTTGATCTGGGCTGGGCTCGATGAATTGTTTCCCAACCTGCAATTTCTCCGTCGCGAACCGGCCTTTCCTCACCGCCACTCTCGCGCTGCAGCTAATTTTCTCGCCGCTCGCCGTTTGCCCGGTTACCTTCAAATCGTATTCGCCGGGCGCCTTATCGAGGTCAACCGCCAGCAAACCTTTTCGCTGGGCTTCACTTGCAGACTCGCGCCAGAACGGGACAATTCGCCCGTCCCAATCTCCTTGCACTTCCGCCATGGGCTTAGCGCTTTTCACTTCTATCAGCAGCAAGCTTCCCTGGCTTGATTCCGGCGCGCTCAAGCGCAATGTTGTTCCCGGAGTGCAAGTGCCCGTATCCTTCGCCATCGCTCCGGCTTGAAACAGCGCGGCAGTCGCTGCTAGACACGCGAGAGCGAACCGCACCCTTCGGTTACGGACTACCGACCTGGCTTGCAAGCTCATTTCTGCTGCCGCATCGCCGTCACGCGCGCTTCAACTTTTTCGAATTGCGTCCGCGCCAGCTTCGATCCCAGGATGGCTTTTTCCATCGCCACAAAGAGATCCGGATTATTCATCTTCTCGCGAATCTCCGCCAGGAACGGCCGCACTTTTGCAAAGATGAAGTACAGCTCTCCGCAAAATGCCAGTTGAAAGAAAAGCTTTTCACTCACGATTTCGTTCAAGACAAACGACACGGCGATTCCCCAGTAGCTGCCCACCTGTCTCAGCCAGTTGTTCTCTTGCGACCCCATGGCCGTCGCCACTTTGACGAAGTCATCCGCACTTTTCGGCCAAAACGTAATCAGCCACCATTGCCTCGCTTTCCGCAACTCTGGTTCTCGCCTCAGGTCGTAGAGTTCGAGGATCAACCTGGCATCATCGACGGTCGGTTTTTTCGGCATCACCCCTCCCAGGAATATCTCCGTTGTGATTCTACCTTTCGCGCACACCTTTTCGCTCCCGATTTCTCCCGTTACTTGCCAGGAACTTCTAACAGGCGGTCAAACTGGCGGCTCTTCTACATCTGAGGGGCCTGGCCTGGCCTGGCTGCCACGTGCCTTCCGAAGTGTCCGGCAACGCGACACTTTCATCCCACCAGCGAACGTTGCAAGTCCGGACTCGATTCTGCCTTTTGCCAGAAGTCTTTTTGATTCTGTGGCTTCTGCTCCGCCCGCTCACGGCATGAAAGTTGCCTTGACTTCCTGCGGGAAATTCCGCCGTCGCGCCTGAAATCCCCCGTCAGGGAGGCTTCCGTGAAAAAGATCGATCGTATGCGAGAGAAGGTCAGCATCTTGCCGACTTCCGTTTATCTTTCGAAGATGCACGATGCTGGCTGGAGCCTGGTCGCCCTGGAATGGGAACGCGAAGTGGAGACTTCTGCCCAGCCTGAAGAGCGGGAAGCTCCCGCCGCCGCCGAGGAAATCCCCTTCGGCCTGCGCATTGCCTCCGACTGCCGCCACTTGGAAGACGATCCCCTGGAAATGCAAACTCTCAAATTTCTGGCGGAAATGATTGTCCAGGACCTCTCGTTCACCAGTATGGCGGACGCCCTGAACGTCCGCGAGTATCGCACTCGTGACGGCCGGCCATGGACCGCCGCGGGCGTCTTCAAACTCACTCCACGCCTGATCGATGTCGCCCCCCGCCTCCTCTCCGGCGCCGAGTGGGAGTCCCGCAAAAAGCAATTGTCCCGAGTGACCTGGAACTCCTGAGGGACCCAAATACGCCACACGTCCTGCGCGGCGAGGCGGTACCAGAATTTGCGGGTCTGATGATGTTTCCCGCCATGCTTCTTGGTCCAAGCGTCGTTGGAATCATCTTAACCGGGGTCGTCGACGGAACCAGCGGTTTACGCGATATATTTTCTCGAATGTGTCGCGTTCGCGTTCCGCCGCGCAAGAATCGCTGTGGTACGCCGTCTATGCAGCCGCGCTGTGGCTCGTTGTCGCGATCATCGGCATGACCAACGGCAAGCGCCTTTCGCGGCGGGCGTTGGATTACTAGGGAAAAAGGGCCAGGCTGCAATCGGGCCATGCGCCCCGTGCGTGGTGGAGCAGCCTGGATTATTTAGACTTTTGCCTTGTTGGCTTTAGGGTGTGCAGCGCAAACATGGGCTGCAAATTCTTTATCGCGCAGCCGCTCGTACTCCTCCCTCATTTCCTCGAGCGAGTTGCCAGCTGGCGGCCCCGAAGGACTGAACGTCCATGCGCATCCAGAGCAACCCCAGCCTTGAAAACGCGGCTCTTCAATCCATATCTGTGTGCGGAGTGTGACCATCCTGGGATGCCTCGCGGGGCGTGGGTAGGTTGGAGTTTCGATCATTCGATTGTCCATGTCAGCTGGATTGGCTTAGCTTTGTATCGAATGGACCAGCGGAAAAAACGATAGTCGCATTCTTCGCATTGATACGGTCGAATCAGCAGGAAGGCCAGGAGGGATTCAACAATTCCTCTCATTGTTGATCTGCGGATCTGGTCACTCTGACATTCTGGGCACCAAATCGAGACCGCAGTTCTCTCCACGGGGGGCAGGTGAGAAAACCCAGCCGGTAGCCTCGCGCTCTGGATGTACCCCATGCCTTACTCTCCTTGTGCTTCCACAATCGTCCTACGATGTGTGCTTGTCCATCCGGTAAAACCCCCAAAAGGCCATCGGGTAAACCCTTTAATGGCGTGTGGCCCGGAAGTACAGCGTTAAGACGAACTTGCGTGCCGGGTGCCGCTCTTATTCAATCAACCCCGCGGTTTTCAGTGCGGGTGTTGCATCTTTGGATCACGCGGGTAATGCACTCTTGCGCGGCAAGGATGGGCTGAACTTCTCTTCCCAGCGAATTCGTCCCGTCATTTGCATCACCACGAAGAGCGTGATGATCGCTCCAATCGTCACCGCCAATCCCGTGAGCCCTTCGAAGAAGAAGGCGTACGAAAACAGCACCAGGTAGATCAGCTGCGTCAGTCCCGCATCCACCACTGCGAAACGCAAATCCACCACCAGCCGCAAGTAACTGACGACCAGCGCAATCGAAACGATCGACGAAATCACGAACGCCGCATGAATTGAAATATGATCCGCCAGATAAGCCAGCAGCAGATGAAATGCAAAGAACGCGCATGCCAGGAAAAAATAGTTCATGGGGTGCAGATCGTTGCCGCGCAGCGCGGAGAGAATGAATACCAGAAAGAAAAAGAAGAACAGCGAGACGGGGCCGAAATAGCTGATCCGTCCCGCCAGCGGACCGGGTTGCAGCTTCTGCGGCATCTTCAATGCGATGTCGAACCCGGACACCAGATTCTGATAATTCCACTCCAGCTCCCAGCCGTTCGCCGTCTGCCGTTTTTCGGTCGGCGAAAGCGAATTGTCCGGGAAATCAAAACCGGAAAAATCCGTTTTCACCAACAGGTGGAAATCGCGCGCCTGCGAAATTTCCTTCCCGCTGCCGTCCGCGTTCTCGCGCGCGAAGGTGTATCGCCAACTGTCCAGCCCCTGCGAGCGATAGGCCGCGTGCAGCACGGACTTCGCACCGGCCGCCAGGCGGGTCCGCACAACCGCCTGCGATCCGCTGAACGTGACGGGCAAAGGCTTTTCGTCCAGAAGCAGTTGTACGTTGTCGTACACCGCCTGCTGCGCGGGAAACGGCAGTTGAAACACGAACTCTTCTTCCCGCGAAGTGGGATTCTGAAACGTGTAAGCTCCGTCGAAATCCACCTTGTACGTGCTGAACCACAGCAGCCCTTTTTGCCGGTAATCGATGTGCAAGCTTGCCGCAACGTGGCTAGCGTCAATCTTCACCGGCTCCGAGTGAGTATGCTTCTCCGTGCGCGTGGTTTTCTTTCCCTTCTCTTCCACCTCGACGGTCTTTTCTTCCTGCCATTCATGCGCGATCGCCGGCGGCGCCTGCCCTTGCGGCGCTCCCCACGTCGAAGCGACGTGCCCAGACAGCCCCGACTCCGCGTTATAGGTTCTGTAGAAAATGGTGGACCCCAGAATGGCCCAGGCCACCGCAGTGCAGACGAAAATCACGATGATCGCCGCAATCTTTTTCAGCATTGTAATTTGTGTCTCTACTCTCTCCGCCGCACCCACAACCTATTCTCTTCAGTTGGCCATGTCAAGTACTTTTCATTGCAAAGTGACATCTGGCAGGAGTTTGGCCGGGTGCTGGCGAGAAATCCGGGTGCCCCGGCCCGCTTCCCACTTCCCCCCTGGCCCGGCTTGTCCCGACGGGATCGGGATCATCTCGGGAACGGGTGGGGGAAGACGGAGGCGCCCCATCCTTTTGAGGCGCACAAAAACTGTACTAAACTCCACTCGCGTACTTCGCTACACCATCATGAGCAGCCAAATCATCCGTGAACCTCGCTGGCCCGCGTTCGTAGCGATGCTAGCTGCCGCCGGTGTCTACTGGGCCTTGCCGGAACCGCTTTCCGTTGGTCCAGGTTGGCTGCTGCTGGCAATCATCTTCGTGTTGCTGATCCCCATAGTGGTTTCCTACCACCGTGGCCGTCACGATGTAACTCGGTTTCTCACCTTTACGGCCAATGGCGTAATCACCCTCGCCATGATTGTTTCGCTGGTTTTTCTGATCCAGGGGATTCCAGGGCATCGTGAGCCACCGACGGCCATGCTGCGCTCGGCCTGCGCACTCTGGATCACCAACATTTTGGTGTTCGCGCTCTGGTACTGGAAGCTTGACGCTGGCGGTCCGCTGGGCCGCGACCGCGCTAAGGGCCGCCTGAAAAGCTCGTTTCTTTTCCCACAGATGTTGACCCAGGAAGGCGGCGATCACTCCTGGACACCCCAGTTCATGGACTACCTCTTCCTTGCCTTCAATACCAGTACGGCTTTCTCTCCCACCGATACCGCGGTCCTCTCGCGCTGGGCCAAAGCGGGCATGATGCTCCAGTCCCTGATCTCCTTGACCATCGTTGCCCTCCTCGCCGCCCGCGCCGTGAATATCCTCTGAGCCCTCTTTTCTGTGTAGGGGCGGACTTAAGTGCGGGGCATTTATTTTTTCGACTGGGTATTACAGCTTTCGATGATGAAATATGGGCTTGACCTTCTTCGCGCCAGTCGGCAAACTTACTCTAGCCCTCCTGATTTCCACGCCGGCTTGTCCCTCACAGGTCCGAAGGGAACAAAGACATGTCGGTATCCGAGCGTCGAACGGCGCGCCGGTTCATTCTGAATCTTCCATTGTTGCTTCAACCCATTACGACACCCTCTCTGGTTGCGCGGGAGGTTAAAACCCTGAACATCTCAAGCCGCGGTGTTTACTTTACAACGGATCTTCCACTCCGCCAGGGACAGCTCGTTCAAGTCCTTTTTCAGATGCCAAAAGAGATTAGCGGGAACGTGCTGAACGAGAGGCGCTTCACTGGCCGGGTTGCGCACGTGCACCCGAATCAGTTTGCAGACGGGATGTCAGGAGTGGGCGTGCAATTCCTATATTACGGGGATATCGCCCTCCAACTCCACGAGCAGGAGCAGGAAAATTCCGAGGCGCGTTCGATCCAACAGGCTTTACTCCCCAAAGAAATCGCACAATTCCCCGGGTACGAGATCGCCAGCGCGTCGCAGTCCGCTCGCGATGTCGGTGGCGACTATTTCGATGTCCTTCCTTTTGACGCCGATGCGCTGGGACTTTGTATTGCCGACGTTGCCGGCAAAGGATTCTCCGCCGCTCTCTTGATGTCCAACCTTCAGGCCTCCGTCCGCGGATTAGCCGCGCCGTCTTTGCCGCCAAACGAGCTTTGCCTTCGCCTGAATGCCCTGCTTCACCGGAATATGGAGGGGGATCGGTTCGTTACGTTTTTCTACGCCCATCTGGACGGCCCCGCCCGGAGATTAAGTTACGTGAACGCCGGCCACAATCCGCCGATTGTCCTGCATCGCGATGGATCGCATCACCGCTTAGAGGAAGGTGGCGGCGTCCTCGGCGTCTTCAGCGATCAGACGTTTGCGTCAGGTACCATTCACTTGCAATCTGGCGATCGCCTTATTCTTTTCACCGACGGTGTAACGGAAGCAAGCAACACTCGCGAAGAAGAATTCGGCGAGCAGCGCCTCCTCGAACTCTTGAAAGCTAATCGCATTTCAACTCCCGCCGAAATCAAGAATAAAATCCTCAACGCTTTGGCGGATTTCAATCGCTCCAACTGGCAAGATGACGTCACCCTGCTCATCGTCGCGGTTTCCTAAGAGATGCCCAGGTGCGGTTTTTGACTTTTCCTCGGCAGATGACCCGGGCGTGATGCAGCGACAGGAAGTTTTATACCATTGTGATTATCGGATGACATACCCCGATGAACTCCATCGAATATTCGATCGAGCGTTTCTGTGCTGTATTGAACTGCGCACCGCAATCACTCTGTGAGAAAATGCTGTCAGTCCAGGATCGTGCTTCTTGTCTCCCGGAATCTACTCGGCGCGCTCTCGTAGCTGACGCCAGGGAGATTCGCCAGCATCAGATGCACTCTCTCCTCACCCCGGAGAAGCGTGACGGACACCAAGTCCGTCGCGCTTCCATCTTATTCGGTCGCAGGCCAGGCGCCGCACCTCCGATTTTATCGGTGCGGTTTCTTAGAATGTTTCCCGTTTATCTCACCTTAACGATTCGGCACGCGGCCACGTTCGCCGGGAAGCTGTCCACTTCAAAGACTCGCGCGTGCCGCGCAAACAGTTGTTCATTGATTTTGCGGCGCTGCTGAATTGGTTATTCCCTCTATCCTTCGCTGCTACCCAACTCTTCGAGCCACTTTTGTAGAACTGCTTGCTGATTCGCGTCGACGCTCGTAAACATCACCCCCATTCCCATATTGGGGAACAGAAATACCACTCTTCCCAGCGCAGTGAATGTCGTGTTTTCGTGCGAGATTCTGACCCGAATCTCCGTGCCTTCCGGCGACGGATTCAGCATGTCGAGAAAGCATCCGCCGGCACTCAGATCGCTGGTCCTGGCGCTCAGTTTTGTGTCGGATGCGATTTCGGTTACTTCAGCATCTGCGATAATCGGATAGCGTGGGGCGTGACGGCGCTCGGAATCCATTCCTTACCGCCTTCTTTAGTGGCTAAAACGAGGATGGTCCCTGTAGCGCGAATCTTAGCCCAAGCCTCCCGGTATTCCAATCGGCCAAGTGCCGCACCCTGCGGTTTTATCGGTGCGCCTTTTGCATCTACGAATGGGCAAACCGCATCACTGTTTTCCCTGCTATCCTGATTCCCGTGAGCAGTCGTCAAGCCCGCTCACTCTCTCATCGCCAATCCCAAGGAGCCCCATGCAGTCGCTGCGGCTGAACCCCATCCTCAACACGGACTCCTACAAGCTCACTCACTGGTGGCAATATCCCCCGGACACGCGCCACATCTATTCCTACCTCGAATCCCGCGGCGGCATGTTCGGAGAGACCATGCTCGCCATGCTGCAATACATCATCAAATCTAATTTTGCCGGCCAGGTTTTCACACTCGACGATGTTGAAGAAGCCCGCCGCATCGCTCACGCTCATTTCTCCGGTCATCCCAAGACTTTCAACTACGAAGGTTTTAAATCTCTCCATGCGAAGCACGGCGGCCGTCTGCCTCTTCGCATCCGCGCCGTCAAGGAAGGCACCGTCGTCAAGACTCACAACGCGCTCATCACCATCGAAAACACCGACCCGGAGTTCTACTGGCTCACCAACTGGGCCGAAACGCTTCTCGTCCAAGTCTGGTATCCCATCACCGTCGCCACGCTCTCTCGTGCGATCAAGCAGGTCATCGGCAAAGCTCTCGTTCGCACCGGAGATCCCTCGCTTCTTCCCTTCAAGCTGCACGACTTCGGATTCCGCGGCGTCTCTTCCAAGGAGTCCGCCGCCATTGGCGGCGCCGCGCATCTGCTGAATTTTCTCGGCACAGACACGCTTGCCGCCATTCAGCTCCTCAATCAATTCTATTCTGCTGATCTCTCCGCGACAGATCCTACGAACTGCGCCGCCTACAGTATCCCTGCTTCCGAGCATTCCACGATCACCGCATGGGGCGAGGCGCATGAGCTGGACGCTTACGCCAACATCCTCGAAAACTGCCCCGAAGGTCTCGTCGCGTGCGTCAGTGATTCCTATGACATTTACAACGCGGTGCGCAATCTCTGGGGCGGCGCGCTGCGCGAAAAAGTTCTTCAGCGCGCAGGCACGCTGGTGATTCGCCCTGATTCCGGCGAAGCCGTCACCGTCCTCGAGGAACTCTTCAAGATTGTCAGCGAGAAATTCGGCTACGAAGTAAACCGCAAAGGCTGGAAGACCACCGTTCCGTGCGTGCGCTTCATCCAGGGCGACGGCGTCAACTTCTACACCATTCAGAACATTACCGCGCAGCTTACTCGCAAAGGCTGGTCGCAGGACATCTGGAGCTACGGCATGGGCGGCGCGCTGCTACAACAAGTCAACCGCGACACGCTCAAATTCGCGTT
>Ga0209011_1000552_pt1 | contig 14123 bp, 12 predicted proteins | sample BlaSpr_A8_OM1_M3_FD_187986 | JGI IMG/M metagenome (GOLD analysis project Ga0209011, IMG submission 187986) | Forest soil microbial communities from Thunder Bay, Ontario, Canada - Black Spruce, Ontario site 2_A8_OM1_M3 (SPAdes) (version 2) | ecosystem: Environmental > Terrestrial > Soil > Boreal... | reverse complement strand
CCGCCCGACACCGGCGCATCGAGGTAGTCGCAGGCGAGCGCGTTGATCTTCTGCGCGAAGGTCCGGGTGGCGAGCGGCGAGATCGAGCTCATGTCCACCACGGTCTTGCCTCTGCTCAGGCCCGAGGCGACGCCGGCCTCTCCGAACAAGACCGCCTCGACGTCGGGCGTGTCGGGAACCATGACGAAGACGATCTCGGCGCTCCCGGCCACCGCGCGCGCGTTGGGGCAGATGGTCGCGCCGCCCGCGGCGATCTCCGCCGGCACCTTGCTGCGCGTGTGCACGAAGAGCTGGTGACCGGCCTTGATCAGGTGGCCGGCCATGGGCGCGCCCATGATGCCGAGGCCGATGAAGCCGAGCTTGCGGGGAGCGCTGGTCATGACGATTTCCTTTTCAGCCGGCCGGCGAGCCAGCCGAGGCCGGCCTCGGTGCCGGCGGCGGGTTTGTATTCGCAACCCACGTAGCCGCCGTAGCCGATGCGGTCCAGGTGCGCAAACAAGAACTCGCAGTTGATCTCGCCGGTGCCAGGCTCGTTGCGGCCTGGGTTGTCGGCGATCTGCACGTGCGCGATGCGCGCGAGGTGCCGGCTCGAGGTCGCGGCGAGCTCTCCCTCCATGCGCTGCGCATGGTAGATGTCGTACTGGACGAAGAGGTTGTCCGAGCCCACCTCGCCGATGATCGCGAGCGCCTGGGCGGTGCGGCACAGGTAGAACCCGGGGATGTCCCAGGTGTTGATCGGCTCGATCAAGAGCTTGATGCCCGCCTTCTTGAGCTCGCCCGCGGCGAAGCGCAGGTTGCCGACGAAGGTTTCGCGCAGGGCCCTCTCGTCGACGCCCTCGGGCGCTTTGCCGGCGAGGCAGTTGATCTGCTTCACGCCGAGCGCGCCGGCGTACTCGATGGCCTTGCCCACGCCTGCGCGAAACTCGCTGGCGCGGACCGGCTGGCAGGCAATGCCGCGCTCGCCCTTGTCCCAGTCGCCTGCGGGCAGGTTGTGCAGGACGAGCTTCAGTCCGTTGGCCTCGAGGCGCGAACGGATCTCGGCCGCCGGCCACGGGTACGGAAAGAGGAACTCCACGGCGTCGAAGCCGGCCTTGGCGGCGCGCTCGAAGCGGTCGAGGAACGGCACCTCGTTGAAGAGCATCGTCAGATTCGCGGCGAACTTGGGCATGTCTGTCTCCAGTGCGGCGAGGCTTCAGTCCAGAAGGCCGATGGCGGTCGGCGCGTCGCTCGGGTTCATCGCCAGCTCCTCGAACTCGGTGATGGCGTCGATCTCGGTGCCCATCGCGATATTGGTCACCCGCTCCAGGATCACCTCGATCACGACCGGCACCTGGAACTCGGCCATCCACTGCTCCGCTTGCCGGATGGCGGGGCGGATCTCCTCCGGCTTGTGCACCCGGATCGCCTTGCAGCCCAGGCCCTCGACCACCGCCTTGTGATCCACGCCGTAGGCCCCGACCTCCGGCGCGTTGATGTTCTCGAAGCCGAGTTGCACCATGTAGTCCATGTTGAAGCCCCGCTGCGCCTGCCGGATGAGCCCGAGGTAGCTGTTGTTTACCACCATGTGGATATAAGGCAGCTTGAACTGCGCCCCGACCGCCAGCTCCTCGATCATGAACTGGAAGTCGTAGTCGCCCGAGAGCGCGACGATCTTGCGGGACGGGTCGGCCACGCGCACGCCGAGGGCCGCCGGGACCGTCCAGCCCAGGGGGCCCGCCTGGCCGCAGTTGATCCAGCTGCGCGGCTTGAACACGTGCAGAAACTGCGCGCCGGCGATCTGGCTCAGGCCGATCGAGCTGACGTAGGTCGCGTCGCGGCCGAAGGCGTTGTTCATGCATTGGTAGACGCGCTGCGGCTTCATCGGCTCCTGCTCGAAGTTCGTCTTGCGCAACATCGTGCGCTTGCGCGTGCGGCACTGCTCGACCCACTCGCCACGGTCCCGCAGCTTGCCCGCGGCCTTCCGCTCGCGGGCGACCTCGACGAAGAGCTCGAGGGCGGCCTTGGCATCGGAGACGATGCCGAGATCGGGCATGAAGACGCGGCCGATCTGCGTAGGCTCGATGTCGACATGCACGAAGGTGCGGCCCTTGCAGTAGACCTCGGGAGAACCGGTATGCCGATTCGCCCATCGGTTGCCGATGCCGATGACGAAGTCGCTCGCCAGGAACGTGGCGTTGCCATAGCGGTGGCTGGTCTGCAGCCCGACCATGCCGGCCATGAGGCGATGGTCGTCGGGGATTGCGCCCCAGCCCATCAGCGTGGGGATCACCGGGACATTCATGAGCTCGGCGAACTCGACCAGCAGGTCGCTCGCATCGGCATTGATGACGCCGCCGCCCGCGACGATGAGCGGGCGCGCGGCGGCCTCCAGCATGGCGATGGCCTTCTCGATCTGCTTGCGGCTCGCCTTGGGTTTGTGGACGGGCAGCGGTTCGTAGGTCTCGATGTCGAACTCGATCTCCGCCATCTGCACGTCGAACGGCAGGTCGATCAGCACCGGCCCGGGCCGGCCCGAGCGCATGAGGTGGAACGCTTGCTGGAAGGCGCGCGGCACCTGCGCCGGCTCGCGCACCGTGAACGACCACTTGGTGACGGGCTTGGAGATCGACTCGATGTCGACCGCCTGGAAGTCTTCCTTGTAGAGCCGCGCGCGCGGCGCCTGACCGGTCACGCAGAGGATGGGGATGGAATCGGCGATCGCCGAATAAAGCCCCGTGATCATGTCGGTGCCGGCCGGGCCCGAGGTGCCGATGCAGACGCCGATGTTGCCCGCCTTGGCGCGGGTGTAGCCGTCGGCCATGTGCGAGGCGCCTTCGACGTGCCGCGCGAGGAAATGGCCGATCGATCCGCGCTCTCGCATCGCCGAGTAGAGCGGGTTGATCGCCGCGCCGGGCACACCGAACGCATGCGCCACGCCTTCCTTCTCCATCACCAGCACCGCCGCCATGATGGCCTTCATGCGAGCCATGTCGCCACCTCTCTCTACAAATGGAAATGAGCTTCACGGCCTTGCGCGCCGGCTGTAAATGCAAGCGTGGACATAACTGCCATTCCTATGGGGAATGACCCGCGCCGCTGGGAGACGCCACACCGATGGTGTACATCGGGCGGTCAGGGGTCGAACACGAGATGGACAGGATCACCGGCATCGAGCTCTTCGTCCGCGTCGTCGAGACCGGCTCGTTCAGCAAGGCCGCCAGCGAGCTCGGCATCACCCAGCCCACCGCCACCAAGCATGTGGCCGCGCTCGAAGGGCGCCTGGGCGCCCGGCTGCTGCACCGCAGCACGCGGGGCGTGACGCCGACGGAGGTGGGCACGCTGTATTACGAGAAGTGCAAGACCATCGAGCGCAACCTGGAGGAGGCCGACAACCTCGCCACCCTGCTGCAGCGCAAGGTGGGCGGGCAGTTGCGCGTCAGCACCTCGGTTGCGTTCGGCCGGCGCGTGGTCACGCCGCTGGTGCTGCGCTTCATGCGCGAGCACCCGGAGATCTCGCTCGACATGAGCTTCGACGACCGCTACGTCAACCTCGTCGAGCAAGGCATCGACGTCGCATTGCGGATGGGGCGGCTCGCGGACTCCTCGCTGGGCGCGCGGTACCTGGCCATCAACCCCTGGCTCACGGCGGCATCGCCGGAGTACCTGGCGCGGGCCGGCGTCCCCGAGACGCCGGCGGATCTGAACCGCCACGCCTGCCTGATCTACAGCAGCGTGCAGGGCGACGACTGCTGGCAGTTCACCGACGCGCGCGGGCAGGTCGTCACGGTGCCGGTGCGGGGGCCGCTGCGCGCCAACAACCTCTCGGCCGTGCTCGCCGCCACGCGCGCCGGCCAGGGAATCGCCGTGCTGCCCTGGTATGTCGCGCGCGAGTCTGCCGCCGAGGGCCGCATCCAGCAGGTTTTGGAAAGCTACGCGTTGCCGGTTCAGGAACTGCACGCCGTGTACCCTTCGCCGAAGCTCGTGCCGTCGAAGGTGATGGCCTTCATCGCGTTCCTTCAGCAGGCGCTGAGCGACCGGTGGTGGGAGAGGGCGATGTAATGCGGTCCGCGGCGGGGAGGCGCCACCGCTGTGGTAGGTTTCCCGCTCGATGGAACCACTGCTTCCGGAGATGGCGCTCGTTCCGAGAAACCCGCGCTCCGGGAGGAGCGTCCCGTGAAACCCCGTGAACGCTTCCGGGACTTCACACGTCGCCTCGCCGCCTGGAACGACCCCGCCCTCTTCATCCGCGTGGCCACCGAGGATCTGCTCGAGCCTGTCTTCCAGCGGCTGGAGGCGCTGGGACCCGGGCGTCTTCCTCTCTACGGTCTCCTTTTCGCAATCAAGGACAACATCGATTGGCAACCGCTGCCCACCACCGTGGGCTGCCCCGATTTCGCCTACCTGCCGGCCCGGTCCGCCACCGTGGTGCAAAGGCTCCTCGAGGCCGGGGCGATTCCCGTCGGCAAGACCAACCTCGACCAGTTCGCCACCGGGCTGGTCGGCACCCGGTCCCCCTACGGCGTTCCCAGGAACGCCGTCGACCCGCAGCTGATCCCCGGCGGCTCCAGTTCGGGCAGCGCCTCGGCGGTGGCGGCGGGGCTGGTCGACTTCGCCCTCGGGACCGACACGGCCGGCTCGGGCCGGATCCCCGCGGCCTTCCAAAACCTGTTTGGGTACAAACCGACGCGGGGCCTGGTGTCGACCCGCGGGGTGTTTCCCGCCTGCCGGAGCTTGGATTGCGTGAGCCTGTTCGCCCGCACCAGCGAGCTGACCCGCCAGCTGGCGCAGGTGGTCCGCGCCTTCGACCCCGAGGATCCGTACAGCCAGGAACGGCCGCTGTCGCGGACCACCCTGCCGGCCCGTCCGGTGGCGGGCGTCCCGCTGCCGTCGCAGCGGATCTTCGACGGCGATCCCGGCTATGCCCAGGCCTATGAACGGGTATTGCAGGAATGGCAGCAGCGAGGGGCGGAGCTGGTGGAGCTGGACCTCTCCTGCCTGCTCGAGGCCGCGCAGCTCCTCTACGGCGGCCCCTGGGTCGCCGAGCGACTGGCGGCGGTGGGGGACTTCTGGAACACCCGGCGCGATTCGTTCCACCCGGTCACCCGGCAGGTCCTTGCCAGCGGCGAGTGCCACAGCGCCAAGCAGACGTTCGAAGCGTTCCATCGCCTCGAGGTCCTCCGTCGGCAGGCTTCCGCGCTCTGGCCCCGTTGCGATTTCCTGGTGCTGCCCACCGCCCCGACCGCTCCCACTCTGCAGCGCGTGCTGGAAGAACCGCTCGAGGTCAACACGCTCTTGGGAACCTGGACCAACTTCGTCAACCTGCTCGACTTGGCCGCCCTCGCCCTCCCTGGGCCGCCTGCGCCAGACGGGCGGCCTTTCGGCTTCAGCCTGGTGGCGCCGGCGGCGACCGACGAGGCCCTCTTCGAGGCCGCCTCCTTCTATGAGGCCGGGAGCGCCCCGCGCTCCACCCGGCTCCCGGGCAGGACCGTGCTGGCCGTGGCGGGCGCCCACCCCGATCCGACAGATTTGTAAGCCATCTTCCCGGATGCGACATTTTTGGTCCAAAGGGCGTCTTGAGGCTCGAGCGCTGAGTCTGTCCCAGCCCGAGGGCCGAGGCTGACCCGGGCGGCGGCAGAGCAGCCATTTATGTCGCCATCTCCATTGGGTTCTACAATTGTGTCTCGCCCACCGGGGAAGGCGCGAGTCGCCGTCTCCCTCTCAAACCAAAGCTTCGGCGGAAGCCGAAGGGGCTTGGCACAGTCCCTGCTCCCCTGGGAGCGGTGCCGAACGCCCGCTCTTCTTCCGGCGACCTGCTTCTGGAGACCCGCGGCCTGACCAAGGTCTTCGGTGCGCTGCGCGCCAACGACGGCATCGACCTCCAGGTCCGCGCGGGCGAGATCCACGCGCTCCTCGGGGAGAACGGGGCCGGCAAGAGCACCCTGATGAAGATGCTCTACGGCTACTACCAGCCCAGCGCCGGCGAAATCCGGATCGGAGGCGCGGTCGTGCGGCTGGGCAGCCCGCAGCAGGGCCGCGCTCACGGCATCGGCATGGTCTTCCAGAACTTCACGCTGATCCCCGCCCTGGAGGTCTGGGAGAACATCGCGCTTTTCCTCGACCGCAAGCGCCTGAAGCGCGAGACCCTGCTCGATCGGATACGGGAGCTGAGCCGGTCCTACGGCCTCGACATCGATCCGCTCGCCCTGGTGCGGGACCTGCCGATGGGGACGAGGCAGAAGGTCGAGATCGTCAAGATCCTTCTGGCCGGGGCCCGCATCCTGATCTTCGACGAGCCCACCAGCGTCCTCGCTCCCCACGAGGCCGAAGCGCTCTTCACCGTCTTCGACCGCCTGCGCAGAGAAGGCTATGCGGTGCTGTTCATCACCCACAAGATGGCCGAGGTGCTCCGCTGCGCCGATCGGATTACGGTGCTGCGCAGGGGACGCGTCGTCAGCAGCACGCCGGCGGCCGGGGCCACCAAGCAGGGCCTGGCGGCCTTGCTCGTCGGCGATGCCGGCGCGGCCTCGGCGGACCCGACCCCCCGCCGGCCCGGCCCAGCCACGGGCGCGCCGGCTCCGCAGCCGGTGCTGGAGTTTGCCCAGGTCGGCTGCCTCACCGATGACGGTCGGCCCGGTCTGCGGGGCTTGGCCTTCAGCCTCGGCCCCGGAGAAATCCTCGGCATCGCCGCAGTATCGGGAAACGGGCAGGAGTACCTGGCCGATCTGATCCTCGGCTTGCGCCCCCTGTCAGACGGCAAGGTCCTCGTCCGCGGAGAAACCCTCGACCCCCGCACCCCGCGATCGGCCCTGGCCAATGGGGTGGCCTGTTTGCCCGAAGACCCGCTGCGGATGGGCGCGGTCGGGGGCTTGAGCGTGCGGGAGAACCTGATTCTCGGGGGCCACCGGCCCTATTGGACCTCGGGCGGCTGGGTTCCCGACAAGGCCGGACTGGAATCGGCGGCGAAGGGGGCCCTGATGACGGCCTTCGTCCAGTCGCCGCCCTCGCTCGACGCCTTGGCTGGAGACCTCTCCGGGGGGAACCTGCACCGGGTGCTGATTGCCCGCGAGCTGGGCCGCAATCCGGCCTTGCTGGTTTCCTATTACCTGACCCGCGGATTGGACCTGTCCAATGCCCGGGCGGCCCGCGACCTGGTCTCGTCCCACGCCGCCCGCGGCATGGCCGTGCTGTTCATCTCGGAAGACTTGGACGAGCTGTTCGCGCTGAGCGACCGGATCCTGGTGCTCCATTCAGGGAAATCGGAGGGGATCTTCCGCCCGGCCGAGACCACCCCGCGGGACCTGGGCCTTCTGATGACGGGCGCGCATGGTTGACCGAAAGGCGCTCGCCACCATTTCGTTGCTCGTCGCCGGAGCCTTGGCCCTCTTCAGCCTGCTCCTCCTGGCCGCCGGCAAGAACCCGCTCGACACCTATTCCAGCCTGTTCTCCTCGACGCTGGGCAACGCCTACGGATTCGGCGAAGTCTTTGTCAAGCTCATTCCCTTGCTGTTCACCGCCTTGGCGGTGGCCGTTCCGGCCCGCTTGGGCCTGGTGAACGTCGGGGGAGAAGGACAGCTGCACCTGGGAGCGCTGCTGGCCGCCGCCGCCGCCTTGGCCTGCGGATCGGCGACCCCGCGCTGGCTGGGCATTCCCGTGACGATGGTGGCGGGAATGGCCGGCGGCGCGCTATGGGCGTTGGTCCCCGCGCTGCTCCGGTCGTGGGGATTCCTCAATGAAACGATCAGCACCCTGCTCTTGAACTACGTCGCGCTCCGGGTGGTGGATTTCTTCGTCTATGGACCAATGCGAGACCCCGGGAGCGCGAACATTCCCCAGACGATGGGATTTGCCCCCGGTTACCTGTGGCCGTCGTTCACCGGGCGGGTCCACATCGGGCTGGTGTTCGCCCTGCTCGCCCTGGCCCTCGCCGCCCTGGTGCTGAATCGGACCCGCTGGGGATACGAGATCCGGGCCATCGGGGGCAACCCGATCGCCTCCCACCGCCATGGCCTGCCCCTCGAGCGCGCGATCGTCGTCGTCCTCTGCGCGGGCGGAGCCCTGGCGGGCCTGGCCGGCACCGGCGAGATCATGGCGATCCAGGGTCGATTGCGACCCCATTTCTCTGCCGATTACGGATATCTCGGCTTCCTCGTCGCCTGGCTCGCAAGCCACCGGCCGCTGCGGATCCTGATCATGGGCTTTTTGGTAGCGGTGATCGCCACCGGCGGGGACAGCCTGCAGCTCGACCAAGGCCTGCCTTCGGCGACGGTGAACATCCTCATGGCGCTGCTCTTGTTCGTGGTGCTGGCCCGGGAAGGCAAGCTTGCATCCTGACTTCGTCCAGGGCTGGCTGGCGGGAGCGATCCTCGCCAGCACGCCGCTCTTCTATGCGGCGCTCGGCGAGACGCTGGTGGAGAAGGCAGGGCTGATCAACCTCGGCGTGGAGGGCACCATGCTGATGGGGGCCTCGGTGAGCTTCGCGGTCGCCTCGATTTCCGGGTCGCTGCCGCTGGGACTGGCCGCGGGAATGCTGGCAGGCGGGCTGTTCAACCTGCTGCTCGGTCCGCTCATCGTCGTCCGGGGGGCAAACCAGCTGGCTTCGGGGCTGGCGTTGATGTTCCTCGGCCAGGGTCTAAGCGCTTTCTACGGCAAAGCCTTCGTCGGAACTTCCATCGACGGGCTGGCGCCGCTCCCCATCCCCTTCCTCTCCAACCTGCCATGGGTGGGCCAGATCCTCTTCCGGCAGGACCTGCTGGTGTATCTGATGCTCCCGTGCGCCTTCGCGGTCTGGTTCCTCCTCTCGCGCACGGCGTGGGGGCTGAATCTCAGAGCCGTTGGCGAGGATCGGCTGGTGGCCTACGCCGCCGGATCGAACACCGGCTTGCTCCGCCACCAGGCGCTCTTTTTGGGAGGACTCCTGGCGGGCCTGGCGGGAGCCCACCTCAGCCTGGCCATCGCCCATACCTGGACCGAAGGCCTGACCGCCGGCCGCGGGTTCATCGCGGTCGCGCTGGTGATCTTCGCCGCCTGGAGGCCGCTCCGGGTCCTGCCCGGCGCCCTCCTCTTCGGCGGAACCTTGGCGCTGCAGATCCAGCTCCAGGCCCGCGGTGCGCAGGTCTCGCCCTTCCTGCTCGACATGCTGCCCTACCTGGTCACGCTGCTGGTCCTCGTTCTGCTGCGCAAGAGCAGCCGGGGACGCATGCCAGAGGGGCTCAAGGAAGTGTTCGAATCGTCCCGTTGAGCGGGGAACGGCGCAATCCGTTTTGCTAACCTGAGGAGGAATTCATGTCGTGCTCGAAAAAAATCCCCGTCGTCCTGACCCTCGCATTGCTGCTCGCGCTCGCCACCGGGACCCGGGCCGAGCCCAAGGTGATCGTCGGGGCCCTCCACGTCGGCTCGATCAAGGACGCCGGGTACAACCAGGCCAGCCACGACGGCCTGGAGCTGCTGAAGAAAAACGTGCCCGGCCTCTCGGTCCTGGAGGCGGAGAACGTTCCCGAGAGCGCCGACGCCGAGCGGGTGATGGAGCAGATGATCAACAAAGGCGCCACCATCATCATCGCCCAGAGCTTCGGCTTCCAGGACCCCGCGCTGAACGTGGCGGCAAAGTACCCCAAGGTGACGTTCCTCCACGCCAGCGGGTTCAAGCTGGCTCCCAACTTCGGCACCTTCTGGGGCAATAACTTCGAGGCCATGTACCTGGCCGGGATCGCCGCCGGCGCGGCCAGCAAGAGCGGCAAGCTCGGCTTCATCACCGCCTTCCCCATCCCGAACATCCTGGCCTCGATCAACGCCTTCGAGCTGGGCGCCAAGACCCGGAATCCGAAGGTCACCACCACCGTCACCTATGACAACGCCTGGGTCGACCCGGTCAAGGAAGCGGGCGCGGTCAACGCGCTGGCCGACGCGGGAGTCGACGTGGTCACCATGATCACCGACAGCCCGATCACCATCGTCAAGACCGCCGAAGCCCGCGGCATCCATTCGATCGGATTCCACTCCGACGCGCTGGCGCAGTTCGCCCCCAAGGGCTGGCTGACCGGCGTCGCCTATACCTGGGGCGATCTCTATACCAAGCTGGTCAAGGAGGTGGTCGCCGGGACCTGGAAGCCGGGCCACGTCCGCGGCGGTATCGAATCGGGATATCTCAAGCTGGCCAAGTTCGGTCCCAGCGTCAGCGGCGAGACCAAGGCCGCCATCGCCAAGGCCCAGGCCGAGATCGTCGCCGGCAAGCTGGTGATCTTCACCGGGCCAATCAAGGACAACACCGGCAAGGAAGTCATCGCCGCTGGCCAGAAAGGTGGTATCGGGCTGCTCGATACCACCAATTGGCTGGCCGAGGGCGTCATCGGCCAGGCGAAATAGGCTCGCAAAGGATCCGAGCGTGCCGGCAATCCGCGCCCAGCCCTACCCGTTTCCGTTCGAGCACCGGTCCACGGCCCTGCTGCTGATCGACTTCCAGCGGGACTTCCTGGAGCCCGGCGGATTCGGCGAGAGCCTGGGAAACGACGTCTCGCTGCTGCGGAAGGCGCTCGGGCCCGCAGCCCAGGTCCTGGCGGCGGCGCGGAGGACGGGCCTCTCGATCCTGCACACCCGGGAAGGGCACCGGCCCGACCTCGCCGACCTGGCGCCGGCCAAGGCCCGGAGGGGAAACCCGTCGCTCCGCATCGGCGATCCGGGGCCGCTGGGGCGGCTGCTGGTTCGTGGAGAACCCGGCCACGCCATCGTCCCCGAGCTGGCTCCCCTCGACGGGGAGCCGGTGGTGGACAAGCCGGGGAAGGGGGCGTTCTACGCCACCGATTTGGAATCCCTGCTCCACAACCGCGGGATCCGCTCGCTGGTGATCTGCGGGGTCACCACCGAGGTCTGCGTCCATACCACCGTCCGCGAGGCGAATGACCGCGGGTACGATTGCCTGGTCGTCGAAGACGCGGTGGGCTCCTATGACCCGGAATTCCAAAAGACCGCGCTGGAGATGATCCGGGCGCAGGGCGGCATCTTCGGTTGGACCGCCGCCGCGGCCGAGGTGCTGGCGGCACTGGAGCCGGTCCCCTGAACCCGATCCCGGTCATCGCCGTCAGCGGATTGCCCGCGGTTCGCTGGGGCGGAAGGGCGGCCCTGCTCTTCCGGCGGTCGGTCTATTTCAGCGACGGCAACGACGCCATGGTCGCGGTGGTGGGGAGGAGCGCGGGGGCCTCCCCCGCCGGGTTCCGTCTCGCCACGGAGACACCGGCGAACGACTGGGGCCTGGGAACATCCTCCTGGCTGAAGTTCGACGGAAGCCGCTGGACGCTCGATGGCCGCCACCTCGCGATCGATGGCCGGGAAGGTATCGAGGAAGCTGCGCGCTGGGAGTCTCTTCCAAGAATCGCTCCCCTGGGGTCCTTGGCCGACCGCCTGGCGGAATTGGTCCCCGACCTTGATCAGGAATGGAACTTTCTCTTTTGGCAGGCCCACGCGTTCGCGCGGTTGAGGCCAGTCGATCCGATGACCGGCATCCATGCCGCAACCCTGATCGGCCGCGGCTCGGGAAGCACTCCGATCGGCGACGACTTCCTCGCGGGCTGGCTGGGCGGCCTGGCCCGCCAGGGACACGCGGAACTGCCAGTGCACCGGACGCTGGCCGCGAGACTGGTCGATACCTGCCGCCTGTCCCGCCACTTCCTGCACCACGCCTTGGCGGGGCGATTCCATTCCGGATTGGTCCGATTGGCCCGATTGTCGAGCCTGCCCGCGAAGAACCATCCCTTGGCGCTGGCCCTCGCCGCCCAGGGAGACAGGAGCGGCCGCGCCGCTCTCGCGGGCTATGCCACCGGTATCTACCAAGGCGCCTGACCAATGGCCCTTGTCCACCGCTTCGTTCCCCAATGCTATCGGGACTCGGTCAGCCTGATGCAGCTCTCCCGGCGGCTGGCCGCGCTTCCCGGCATTGCCCAGGCCTCGGTCCTGTTGGCGACCGCCGGGAACCTCGCCCTGCTCCGGGAGGCGGGCATCCTCGCCGACCCGCCCGCGCCTCGGCCCGATGATCTTTTGGTGGTGCTCGCCGGGGAAGGCGATCTGGAGTCGCTGGTCGACCAGGCGGAGAGGGAGCTGCGCGCCCCTGCGGGGATCGCGGACCTCGCGGGACCGGCCGACGTCCCCGCCGCCCCGCCCTCGGTGCTCGAGGCGGTGAAGGCCGATCCGACCCTGGACTTCGCCCTCATCTCGGTCCCCGGCGATTATGCGGCGGGGGAGGCCCTCAAGGCCCTGGCCCGCGGCCTCGACGTGATGCTCTTCAGCGACAACGTCAGCATCGAGCAGGAGGTGTTCCTCAAGGACCAAGCGGCGCGCCGCGGGAGGCTCCTGCTCGGGCCCGACTGCGGGAGCGCGATCCTCGACGGAACGCCGTTGGGCTTCGCCAACCAGGTCCGCCCTGGTCCGGTCGGAGTGGTCAGCGCCTCGGGGACCGGGCTACAAGAAGTGACGAGCCTTTTGGATCGCTGGGGCTCCGGGATCAGCCAGGCCTACGGAACCGGCGGCCGCGATCTGAAAGAGGCCGTGGGAGGCCGCTCGGCGCTGGCCTGCATCGACCGTCTCGCCAAAGACCCCGGCACCCGCTGCCTGCTCTTCGTCTCCAAACCGCCGGCGCCGGCGATCCGCGACCGGCTGGCCGCGCGGTTCCGGATGCTGGCAATTCCCACCGTGGCGTGCTTCCTGGGCGAGGGCAAAACGCTCGAGCAGGCGGCCCGAGATGCCTTCCGCCTGGTCGAAGGAGCCGCTCCCCGGGAGGAACGCCTGCCCGAGCCGCGGGTGCTCCCCGAGAGAAACTATCGCAGCAGCGGATACCTCCGAGGCTTGTATTCCGGCGGCACCCTCTGCGCCGAGGCCGCCTGGCTCTCCGCCCGCTCGGGCGCCGAGACTTTCAGCAACGTGCAGGCGCCTGGCGTCCTCCCGCTCGAGGACGCCTGGCGCAGCCAAGGCCATTGCTTCATCGACCTGGGCGAGGACGAATTCACCCGGGGCCGTCCACACCCGATGCTCGATCCCTCGCTGCGCCTGGCCCGCCTGGCCGAGGAAGCCGCCCGCCCCGATACCCAACTGATATTGGCCGACGTGGTCTTGGGACACGGGGCCCATCCCGATCCCGCTGCGGCCCTCGCCCAGGCCGTCGCGGCGCTGATACCGGACGCCGATGGCCTGCTCCCCGAGGTCTGGGCCTGCGTCACCGGGACCGAGGGCGATCCGCAAGTCTTCTCCACCAGCGTCGAGACGTTGACCCGGGCCGGGATCCGCTGCTTCGGCAGCAACGCCTCGCTGGTCGCCGCAGCCCTGGGGAGGCTCCAGTGAACGTGCTCAATCTCGGCATCCAATCCTTCCTCCCCGGGCTGCGTGACTCGCGAACGCCGTTCACCACCGTTGATTGGAAACCTCCGGCCCGGGGAAACGCCGCCCTGGCCTGGACCGCGGCGCGGTTGTTGGCCGACTCCCGGATCGACGGCGCCAACGCCGAGGCGTGGAAGCGGATGACGTCCTGCCGCCCCGTGCTCATCGGGATCGAGACCGCACGACATTGCCTCCCCGCTCTGGCCTCGCGCGAGAAACTGCTGCTCCACGCTGGCCCGCCGCTCACCTGGGCGCGGGCCTGCGGTCCGGTTCGTGGCGCGCTGGTGGGAGCCGTCCTCTGGGAAGGATGGGCCTCGACCGAGGTCGAAGCCGAGTCCTTGCTGGCCGATGGCACCATCGCCCTGGAGCCGTGCCACCACCACGGCGCCGTCGGACCGATGGCGGGAGTTGTCAGCCCGTCGATGCCCCTCTGGATCGTCGCCGACCCGCATACCGGAGCGAAGGCTCATTGCAATCTCAACGAGGGTCTCGGAAAGGTGCTCCGCTTCGGGGCCTACGGGCCCGAGGTGCTCGACCGCTACGCCTTCGCGCTCCTGATCTGCAAGGAGTTCGGCCTCGACGCGTCCCGTTTCACGGCGCTCCCGACCGCCGCCCTCGGGCAGAAGGCAGCCAGGCCGCTCGACGGCGGGCTCAAGGTCGCCAAGGCCCAGGCGCGTCTCAGGACGCGGCTCAGAGGCCCCGACGAGGGCCTGCGCGCCATGCGCGACGCCGGGGCGGGCGTTGACCCACCCCGGAACATGAAGTAGAGTTAGCGCTTGGCTGTC
>Ga0209011_1000550_pt1 | contig 14149 bp, 12 predicted proteins | sample BlaSpr_A8_OM1_M3_FD_187986 | JGI IMG/M metagenome (GOLD analysis project Ga0209011, IMG submission 187986) | Forest soil microbial communities from Thunder Bay, Ontario, Canada - Black Spruce, Ontario site 2_A8_OM1_M3 (SPAdes) (version 2) | ecosystem: Environmental > Terrestrial > Soil > Boreal... | reverse complement strand
CCCGAGGCGGCGCGCACGTTCCTGCGGCGCGACTCCTCGGGCGACTACGCCGCGCTCGAGCCGGGCGACAGGCTGGTGCAGCCCGAACTGGCGCGCACGCTGCACGCCATCGGCGAAAAGGGCGCCGCCGCGTTCTACAAAGGGCGCGTGGCGAGGAGCATCGTCGAGACGCTGCGCGAAAGGGGCGGAGTCATCGAGCTCGACGATCTCTCCCACGTCGATTTTCGCGAGCGCACGCCGATGGAATCGACCTACCGGGGGCACCGCGTCGTCACCATGCCGCTGCCCTCGTCGGGCGGGTTCTTCCTGCTGGCGCTGCTCAACGTGCTCGAGCGCGAGGACGCGCGCGCCGGCGGCTACCGCCCCGAGCATTTCCTCCACGTCATGATCGAGGCGGAGAAGCGCCTCTTCGCGCTGCGGCGCGGCCTGGGCGATCCCGCCTTCAACCAGGGCCTCGAGGCGAAGCTGGGCCGCATGATCAGCAAGGACTTCGCCGGCGACCTGCACCACCAGATCGGCGACCGCGCCACGCCGGTCGAACGGCTTCCGGTCCAGCCCGAGCACGGCACGACCAGCGTCTCCGCCGCCGACGGCGAGGGAAACGTCATGACCATCACCACGACCGTCAACGGCGCCTTCGGCTCGTGCGTCGTGGCCAAGGGCACCGGCGTCCTGCTCAACGATCAGATGGATGACTTCGCGGTCTCGGCCGGCGTGGCCAACCAGTACGGGCTCACGGGCGACAAGGAGAACGCGCCGCAGCCGGGAAAGATCCCGCTCTCCTCGATGGCGCCGACGTTCCTCTTCTCCCCCGGCGGCGAGCTCTTGCTCACCCTCGGCGCGGCGGGCGGCTCGACCATTCCGACGACGCTGGCGCAGGCCATCATCCATTTCGTCGACGACGGCATGGCGGTCGACCGCGCCATCGCCATGCCGCGCATCCATCACAATCTCATACCCGACGTGGTGCGCGTCGAACCGGCGGGGCTGGAGGCGGCCACGGCGGCGGCGCTGGAGGCGCGCGGCCACAAGCTGCAGTTTGGGGCCGAAGTGTTTCGCGCGACCGAGAAGGGATTTTTCGCGCAGCCGTGGGGCAAGGCGTGCGGCGTGCAGATCGACCCCGACACCACCTGGCGCCTCGCCGCCTGCGACCCGCGCTACGAGGGCGGAGGCGCGACGCCATAGCCGTGCCATAGCCGTGCTACGATCTGCGTCGATGTTGCAGCTCCTGTTTCTGCTGGGCGCGACGGTGCACGGGCCGGCCGACGTGGCGTCGCTCGCCTCGGCGTCCGACGCGGTGGTGCATGCGCAGGTCGTGCGCAAGACCAGCGCGTGGGGCCCAGGCGGGGGACAGATCTTCACCACCGTCGTGCTGCGGCCCATCGAGACGTGGAAGGGCGAGCCCGAGCGCGAGCTGTCGGTGCTGGTCCACGGCGGCGCGGTGGGCGAGCTGGACCAGGTCGTCCAGGGCGCGGCGGCCTTCCGCGACGGCGAGGAAGTGGTCGTCTTCCTCGAGCGGCGCGCCCCCGGCGTGTTCCAGGTGCATCGCATGGCGCTGGGGAAATTTGCCGTCGGCGCTCCGGCCGGCCTGCCCAAGCGCGCCGTCCGCGACCGCGCCGGGCTGAGCTGCGTCGGCTGCGGGGCCGACGAGCACGACGATCTTTCACTCGACGAGCTGCGCGCGCGCGTGCTCGGAAGCCTGCGCAAGTGAAGCGGCTCGCCGCGCTGGCGCTTTTGCTTTGCCCGTTGCCGGCCCAGGCCTACAAGCGCTCGGTCAACACCGGCGGCATGTGCATGTGGTGGTCGACGCGTGGCCACAGCTTCCAGATCGACAAGGCCGGCACGCCCGACGTGGTGGGGGCGGCGGCCTTCACCGCCATCCGCAAGAGCTTCGCCACCTGGGGGCAGGTGAGCTGCTCGGACCTGATATTCCCCGACCTGGGCCTCTCGGAGAATCCGGCCGACCGCGTGGTCGGCTATTTCCCCGGCCAGGTCAACCGCAACCTGGTCCTGTTCCGCATCAAGAACTGCCGCGCCGGCGTGGTGCCCGCCGGCGACTCCTGTCTCTCCCAGGGCGGCTGCGGCAACAAATACGACTGCTGGGACAAAGGCGACGGCGTCATCGCCACCACCACCACCACCTCGAACCGCTACACCGGCCAGATCGCCGACAGCGACATCGAAATCAACGATTCGCCCGCGCCCGACGGAGCCAAGCTCGTCTTTACCGCCCTCGACGGCCCGCCCTGCACCGATCCCAACCAGACGGGCTGCGTGCGCATGGACGTCCAGAACACCGTCACGCACGAGGCAGGGCACTCGATCGGCCTCGACCACACCACCGATTCCACCGCGACGATGTGGGCCACCGCGCCGGAGGGCGAGACTTCCAAGCGCCAGCTTCACGCCGACGATATCCAGGCCGTCTGCGACATCTACCCGAAAGGCGCCCAGACCGTGACGTGCCTGAGCGACCCCATCACGCTGACGCCGACGGGCACATCGAACGGCGGCTGCGGCTGCGGCCAGAATCAGACGGGGCCGGGAGCTGTGCTGGCGGCGCTGGCCGCCGTCCTTCTCTCGAGGAGAAGGCCGAAACCCGCCATCAACCCCAGGAGCAGCGCCGCCAGCGCCAGCTTGCGCGAAAACGGCAGGATGTCCTGATACCAGAGCAGCGCGGTGGTTCCGAGGACGGCGAGCACGAGCATGACCGCGAGGAGCGCCGTCTCGCGCCGCGAGAGGCGCACGGAATGCTTGCGCTGCTGCCCGCGCGTGATCTCCGGCGCGAGCGGATAGCCCCACTCAGGCCCCTTGAGCCACACGCGCAGCTTGTCGACGCCTTTGAACTGCGCGCTGCGCTTCGCCATGTCGAAGAAGTGCTGCACCTGTGCCCGCATGGGGTCGAAGCTCGCCAGCGGCTTCACCAGGCCGTAGACCGGCTGCTCCTTTTCCTCCTCGAACGTGCCGAAGAGCCGGTCCCAGATGCAGAGCGTCGCGGCGTAGTTCTTGTCGAGGTAGCGCGGGTTGACCGCGTGGTGGACGCGGTGCTGCGAGGGCGTATTGAAGAGCCACTCGAACCGGCCCAGCTTTCCCACCAGCTCGGTGTGGATCCAGAACTGATAGATCGTCGACAACGAATCGACGACCAGAAAAGTGACCGGCGGCACGCCGATGAGCGCCAGCGGCAGGTGGAGCGGCCAGATGGTCCACACCGAGAGCACGGCCTGCCGCAGCGCCACCGCCAGGTTGTAGTCCTCGCTCTGGTGGTGCACGACGTGCACGGCCCAGAGCACGTTCACCTCGTGGGAGAGGCGGTGCCACCAGTAATAGACGAAGTCCACCGCGACGAACGCGATCACCCAGGGCCAGGCGCTGCCCGGAGCGAAGCTCACCAGCCGATGCTGGTAGAGCCACACATATCCCGCGGTCAACGCGCCCACCTCGAAGACGAGCAGGATCTGCTGCGTCATGCCGCACGACAGGTCGGCCACCACGTCGGCGAAGCGATAGAGCTTCACGCCCCGCCGGCGCGCAATGAGCAGTTCCACCCCCATGAGCAAGAAGAAGAAAGGGATGGCGAGGGCGATGGGGTTGGGCATGCGGGAGACCGCTACTGGGGATCTTCCTCGGCGTCCTCGTCGTCGTCCGGCTCGGTCAAAGGCGAAGGCGCCATTCTTTCGCCGCCTTTGTCGACCTTCCGCACCGCCAGCCGCCGATCCTCCTCGCGGGCCGTGAGGGCGAGCTGACCCTGCGCGTCCACCTCGAACGTGACCATCACGCGCGCATCGCCCGCCTTGGCGGGGTTGACGCCCTCGACGGCCCACCACCCGTCGCTGTGCAGCTTCTCCGCGGTCCGGCCCGAGCCGCGCAGCACGTGGACGAAGATGCGTTTCTCGCCGTCCTGCGCGGTGGTGAAGCCCTCCGTGGCGCTGGTGGGGATCTCGCTCCCCTGCGAGAAGAGCTGCGCCGCCGACCCGCCGGGCTGCTCGACCGAGACGGCCTCGCCCAGGGACGGCGGCCGGGTTTCCTTCTTGCAAGCGCAGAGGAGGACCAGGAGCAGGACGCCCTTTTTCATTGCTGCAGCGCCTCCGCGAGCGCCTCGCCCAGGATGCGCAGCGCATCGTCGACCTGGGATCTCGTAACCACCATCGCGGGCGCGATGCGCATCGTGTTGCCGTAGAGCCCGCCCTTGCCGACGAGCAGCCCCCGCTTGCGCGTGGCTTCCATCAGCCGCGCCGCGCCGGGCGCGTCGGGCTCCTTGGTGCCGCGGTCCTTGACCAGCTCGATGGCCTGCATGAGCCCCATCCCGCGCACGTCCCCGATGCCCGTGAACCTCTCTTGGAGCCCTTGCAGCCCCTCGCGCAGCGCCTTGCCCATCATCTGCGAGTTGAAGAGGAGCTTCTCCTCCTCGATCACGCGGAGAGTCGCCAGCGCCGCCACCATGCTGGGCGGTCCGCCGCCGAAGGTAGAGATGGTGTTGTAGACGCCTTTGTCGGCCACCGAGGCGCGCGCCATGGTGAGCGCGATGGGCTGGCCGTTGCCCATGCCCTTGGCGCTGGTGAGGATGTCGGGCTCGACGTTGAAGTGTTGCACGCCCCACCATTTTTCGCCGGTCCGGCCCCAGGCCGTCTGCACTTCGTCGGCGATGAAGAGGCCGCCGGCGTTGCGCACGATGGGCACCGCGATCTCGAAGTACTCCTTGGGCGGCACGATGAACCCGCCCACGCCCATGATCGGCTCGGCGATGAAGCCGGCCACCTGGCCCGTGGTCGTCGTCTCGATGAGGTTCTTGATGTCCTTGGCGCAGGCCAGGCCGCAGTCGGGGTACTTGAGGCCGAAATCGCAGCGGTAGCAGTAAGGCGCGTGGGCGTGCTTGATGCCCGGGATCTCGCTCTGCAGCGGCCGGAAGTTCTTGTTGCCCATCATGTTGACGGCCAGCGCGCCGCGCCCGCCGTAGCTGTGGCGCAGCGCGATGAGATCGGTGCGGCCGGTGGCCACCTTGGCGAGCTGGACGGCCGTCTCGTTCGCCTCGGTGCCCGAGTTGGTGAAGAAGGATTTGACGGGCTCCTTCGTCGGGCGAAGCTGGTTGAGCTTCTCGGCCAGCTCGATCTGCGGGACGGTGGGGTAGAGCGTCGAGACGTGGACCAGCTTCTTCTGCTGCTCGATGACTTTTTCCGTCACCCGCGGGTGGCAGTGGCCCACACTGACCGTGAGGATGCCCCCGAAAAAGTCGAGGTACTCGCGCCCGTCGACGTCCTTGAGCGTGAGGCCCTTCCCCGACTCGAGGACGAGCGCCTCCTCGTAGTAGGTGGTGACGTTGGGAAAGAGGAATTCCTTCTGCTTCCGCCGCAGCTCGGTCGCGTCCATTCCCGATCTTTTATCACGGAGCGACGGCGCGCGAGCCGTCCCAGCGGCGGTGCAGGGACTCCGTCACACGGGGCTGCTCGAGCGCAGCGAGCAGCCCTGTGCCAATCAGAAGTAGAAGTTGGCGAAGAGGCCGGAAGTCGAGGTGTTCAACTCGGTCGTCGTCGAGCTGCCGGTCGGGCCGCCGATGTTTCCGATGGTGAAGCCCAGCGCGATGACGCCGCCCACCGAGAAGCGATCGGTGAACAGATATTCGACGCCGATGCCGCCGGCGAACGTCAGCGCTTCAGCGGCGTCGAAACCGCCGCCTGTGATGACCCGGTAGCGCGCGAGCACGACCGAGGGCTGGACGAAGACCGCGACGCTGTGCCGCTTCAGCTGGTACATGCGCATGCCCGCACCAAGGGTCAGCGTCGCGGGGCCGCTTCCCGAGGAGAGGAAGCCGTCGAAGCCGAGTTCGGCGCGGACCGCCGTCCCGTCGGCGATGAAATAGGTCGCGCCGACGACGGCTGCGAAGGGTGAAGCGGGTGGCGTGTTGGGAGTCGATCCCGGCAAAGAGGGTGCCGGGCCGAAACCGAAGGATAGCCCGATCATGCCCTTCTGGTCGAAGTCCATCCTCGTCGAGGGCGCGCTGGCGGCGGTACTGGCGGCGAGCAGGGCAAGCAGGATCATGGTCAAACCTCCTGCTTCCCTCCTACCGGAGGCTGCCGAGTGCGCAATTTTTCTGCCGCCCGATTCATGCCAGCGTGAGGCCCCGCTTGAGGAAGCGGCCCTCGCCTTTGCGCCCGACGAAGTTGCCGTTCTCGACCACCGGCTTGCCGCGCGAGAAGACGATGGTTGGAGCTCCAACGACCTCGCGGCCCTCGTAGGGGTTGTAATCCACCTTCATGTGGTGCGTCCTGGCGCTGAGGGTGTGGCGCTTGTCGGGGTCCCACACCACCACGTCGGCGTCCGAGCCGGGGGAGAGCGTGCCCTTCCTGGGGTACAGCCCGAACAGCTTCGCCGGGGCCGTCGAGTTGAGCTGCACCCAGCGGTTGAGCGAGATCTTCCCGTCGCGCACGCCCTCGAAAGTGAGATAAAGCCGCGTCTCCACGCCCGGCGCGCCGTTGGGGATCTTGGAGAAATCGCCTTTGCCCAATTCTTTCTCCTTCATGCAGAACGGGCAGTGGTCGGTCGAGACGCACTGCAGATCGTCGAGCTGCAGCCCGCGCCAGAGCGCCTGCTCATTGCCCGGCATGCGCAAAGGCGGGCTCATCACGTACTTGCTGCCCTCGAAGCCCGGCTCCTGGTAGTTGCGGTGGTCCAGGAAGAGGTACTGAGGGCACGTCTCGGCGTAGGCGCGGACGCCCCGGTCGCGCGCCATGCGCACCTGCTCCAGCGCCTCGGCGGCGCTCAGGTGCACGATGTAGAGCGGCACTTTGGCCACCTCCGCCAGCGCCAGCACGCGGTGCGCCGCCTCGCCTTCGAGGCGCGGCGGCCTGGTCAACGCGTGCCACACCGGCGCGGTCTCGCCGCGCGCCTTGGCCTCCTCTATGAGCACATCGATGACCGGGCCGTTCTCGGCGTGCATGCAGATGAGGCCGCCGTTGTCGCCGGTCCTGCGCAGGGCGCGGAAGATGCTCGCGTCGTCGACGTAGAACACGCCGGGATAGGCGGTGAAGAGCTTGAAACTGGTCACGCCCTCGCGCTTCACCAGGTCGTCCATGTCGCTCAAGGCCTGCTTGTTCACCTCGCGCACGATCATGTGGAAGCCGTAGTCGACGACCGCCTTCCCTTCGGCTTTCTCGTGCCACTGCGCGAGGCCGGCCTTGAGCGTCCCGCCCTGCGGCTGGATGGCGAAGTCGACGAGGGTGGTCGTTCCGCCGTGCGCGGCGGCCCGCGTGCCCGACTCGAAGTCGTCGGCGCTGGTGGTGCCGCCGAAGGGCATGTCCAGGTGCGTGTGCACGTCGATGCCGCCGGGGATGACGTACTTGCCGCGCGCATCGATGCGCTTGTCGATCTGGGCGTAGACCTTGCCCAGGTTCGCGCCCAGCGAGCTGATCTTCTCATCCTCGATCAAGAGATCCGCCTGGAACGTATCGCTGGCGGTGACGATGGTCCCATTCTCGATGAGCGTGCGCATCTCCCGGTCCTCCCCTCCCTAGGGTAGCTGCGCGACCATGTCGCCATACGACTCTGGTCGCCGGTCGCGATAAAACTGCCATACCCGCCGCACCTCCTCGATCATGTCGAGGTCCAGGTCGGCCACGATCAGCTCGTCGCGATCCTCGCTGCCCTCGGCGAGGAAGTTCCCGCGCGGGTCGACGAAGTAGCTGTGTCCGTAGAACTTGCCGATGTTCCAAGGCGCTTCCGTCCCGACCCGGTTGAGGCAGCCCATGAAGTAGCCGTTGGCCACGGCGTGGGCGGGCTGCTCCAGCTTCCAGAGGTATTGCGAGAGCCCCGCGACGGTAGCGCTCGGGTTGTAGACGACCTCGGCCCCGTGCAGCCCGAGCAGGCGCGCACCCTCGGGGAAGTGCCGGTCGTAGCAGATGTAGACGCCCACGGTGGCGTAGCGGGTCTTGAAGACCGGGTAGCCCAGGTTTCCCGGCTTGAAGTAGTACTTTTCCCAGAAGCCAGCGGTCTGCGGGATGTGGTTCTTGCGATACTTGCCCAGATAGCTGCCGTCGGCGTCGATCACCGCGGCGGTGTTGTAATAGACGCCGGCCATTTCGCGCTCATATACGGGAACGACCAGCACCATCTGGTGCTGCCGCGCGAACTTCTGCAGCCTTTCCACCGTCGGGCCGGGGACCGGCTCGGCCGCGTCGTACCAGTCGGGCGTCTGCGCAGGGCAGAAATAGGGTCCGTTGAAGATCTCCTGCAGGCACAGGATCTGCACGCCCCGCCGCGCCGCTTCCTCGAGATGCGGGATGTGTTTTTCGAACATCGCCTCCTGGATCTCCTTCACGGTGCCATCGGCTTTGGCATTGGAACACTGGATGAGGCCGGAGCGGACGATGCGGGGCATGGACGGACCCTCCCGGGGGGAAACGGCCAAATTCGCGCGGAACCACGGCCGGGTCAACCCGCCAGCCAACGGATGAGGCGGGGGCTCCTTGCCTTCCCGGAGGCTTTGCGACACATTCAGTGAGGCGCGAATCGCGCCCGCCTCAGTCCCCAGCTACGCCAACCGCACCTGGACAATGGAGGGCCGTCAATGGCCCGTAAAATGACTGCAACGGCGCGCCCCGCTTCCGGAAACGGAAAGGGCCCTCGCACCGCCGACGACGCGCGCAAGGACCTGCTCGCGCGCTCTGCCCGCAATGCCGATGGAGGCTCACGACTCCGCTCTGACCCCCTCGCCGACGCCAAGGCGGCCCGCGCGGTCGTGAGCGCGGCCGAGGAGCACGCGGCCGAGCTGGCAAGGCGCGGCTTGCCCGCGTCATACAGCGCGGCGGCGATTCAACTCGCGCAGGAGATCGAGGATCACCTCCAGGCGCTGCCGGCGGCCGCCGTGACGGCGCGCGGGCGGTCGCCCGAGACGGCCGAGCTGCTCGCCGACGCCGCCTCGACGGCACAGGCGGTGCGCGAGGCGGTGCTGCGCGTTTCGCGCGGGGCTGATGGCCTGCGCGCCGCGCGTGACTTCGGCCTCGGCGAGCCGTTGAGCTTCCGCCAGCAGACGCACGTAGTGCGGGCGCTGCATCGCATCCTCGCCGGAGCGCAGGCGCATCCCGAGCTGGCGGCCGACATCGGGCTGCTGCCCGAGGACTTGCAGACCATGCAGGGCCTCGCGGCCGACCTGGGCAAGATGGCCGGCAGCGGCGCGCCCGTCTCCGACGAGCACGCAAGCCTCGTCGAAGCGCAGTGCGCGCTGCGCGTGTTCTTCGACCTGGTGGCGGCCAAAGCGTCGCTCGCGCTGGCGGGTGATCCCGACGAGCGGACGCGGCTCTTGTCGCTCATTCCGCGCTCCGACGATCGCCGGCACCTGCGCCGCCAGGCGGAAGGCCCCTCGGCCTGAGCAGGCATGCGCTCCGGCCCCTGAAAAGGTCACGATGCTGTCACGTAATGAGGATCCCATGGATTACGAGATCTTCATCCCCATCGTGGCCATCGTCGTCACCTTCAGCTTCCCGGTGGCGCTCGTCTTCGTCAGCAAGTGGTTCAAGCTCAGGGAGCGCGAGCTGCAGATGGAGGCCGAGTCGCGGCGCTGGAACGAGGAGCACGCCAAGGCGTTGGAGTCGCGCGTGCAGCGGCTGGAGTCCATCGTGCTCTCGCTCGACAAGGACGTGCGCGCCACGCTCATGGAAGCGCCCCCCACGCCGGCGAGCGGAGAGCCGGGCCCATTGTTGAAGGCGCCGCTCAAAGTGCGCTGACCTCAGATCAGGGTGAGCTGGCCCTCGGGCGGCTTTACCGGCTCGGCGGTCTTTTCCGGCTCGGGCGCCGGCTGGTACACGAGCGGACCCGGGTCGATCACGGCCTGCACCGGCGCGTGGTCGCTGGTGCCGAACTCGCGGAAGCTCTTGCACGACGCGGCGGGAATGCGCTCGCTGGCCAGCACGAAATCGAGGCGCCAGCCGATGTTCTTCTGCTTCATGTTCCGCCACGGCGCCCACCAGGTGAAGAGCCGGTCGTCGTCGGGCGCGAACTTGCGCAGCAGGTCGACCAGGCCGCGCGCGATGATCCGCTCCAGCAGCGCGCGTTCGTGCGGCGTCTGGCCGATCTGATCGGGCTTGCGCAGCGTCGGGTGAACGTCGCGCTCCTCGCGCGCGACGTTCAGGTCGCCGCAGAGAACGAGCCGCGTGCCGCGCTCCTGCGCCTGCACGGCGTGGCGCTCCATCGCTTCGAGGAAGTTGAGCTTTGCCTGGAAGTCCTTGCCGCCATTTGGAACGTAGATGGAGGCCACCTCGAAATCGCCGGCCCGCGCGCTGACGATGCGCGTCTCGTGATCGAACTCGGGATGCGAGAAGTGCGGTCGGCCGGGGAAAGTCTCGCGGCGCAGCAGCATCGCAACACCCGAGTACCCCTTGTGGCCATGCCACAAGACCCAGTACTCGGGGAGGGCGCTGATCTCCTGCGGGACATGCTCCGGCGACGCCTTGATTTCCTGGAGGCAGACCACGTCCGGCTGTTCGCGCGCGACCCAGTCGGCCAGTTCCCCCGCGCGGGCCCTGATGCCGTTGACGTTCCAGGTCACGATCTTCATGGCGGGTTCGTTCCCGTTCTGGTTCGGGTTCTCGTCCTGGTCCTGGTCCTGGTCCTGGTCCTGGTCCTGGTTCTGGTTCTGGTTCTGGTTCTGGTTTGGGTTTTGGTTTGGGTTTGGGTTTTCGTTCGCGTTTCTGCGCTACGGCGTGGGGGGTCCCAGGGGGGAGACGCCAGTCGCCCCCCTGGTGGAGGCGCGGAGCGCCGGATCGAACAGCGCTGCACGAATGGCAGAACGGTCGTGCAGTTTCGGAGCACCCCGCCGCCCAAAAACGAAAGGCGGAGCCCGGGGGGAGTGGGCCCCGCCTTTCTGACCGCGCGGACGATTGACGCCACGCGCGGGTTGCTGGATTGGACGTTACTTCTGCTCCTCAAATTCAGCGTCCACCACATCATCCTTCTTCGGCGCGGCGCCGGCCTGTCCTTCGCCCTGCGGACCCGCCTCGGGACCCGCCCCCCCCGCACCGCCCGGTGCGCCGCCTGCCGCTCCGGCCGCCTTGTACGCTTCTTCAGCCATGCGATGCGAGGCCTGCATGAGCGATTCGGTCGCGCTCTTCACCGCGCTGATGTCGGTGCCGTTGAGCGCGTCGCGCACCGCCTTGATCTTCGCCTCCAGGTCGCTCTTCGTCGCCGCTGGAATCTTGTCGCCCAGCTCCTTGAGGCTCTTCTCGGTGGCGTAGGCGAGGTTGTCGGCCCGGTTGCGCGCCTCGATCTCCTCGCGCCGCTCCTTGTCCTCGGCCTCGTGCGACTGCGCCTCCTTGACCGCCTTCTCCACGTCCTCCTTGCTCATGCCGGAGCTGGCGGTGATGGCGATCTTGTTCTCCTTGCCGGTGGCGCGGTCCTTCGCCATCACGTGCACGATCCCGTTGGCGTCGATGTCGAAGGTGACCTCGATCTGCGGCACGCCGCGAGGGGCCGGCGGGATGCCGTCGAGGTGGAACCGCCCCAAAGTCTTGTTGTCGCGCGCCATGGGCCGCTCGCCCTGGAGCACGTGCACTTCCACGCTGGTCTGGCCGTCGGCCGCCGTCGAGAACACCTCCGACTTCTTGGTCGGGATGGTGGTGTTGCGCGGGATGAGCGGCGTGGCCACTCCGCCCAGCGTCTCGATGGAGAGCGACAGCGGAGTCACGTCGAGGAGCAGGATGTCCTTCACCTCGCCAGTCAGCACGCCGCCCTGGACGGCCGCGCCGATGGCCACCACCTCGTCGGGGTTGACGGAGCGGTTGGGCTCCTTGCCGAAGAAGTCCTTGACGATCTGCTGCAGCTTGGGCACGCGCGTCGCGCCGCCCACCAGGATGATCTCGTCGATCTCCTTGGGGTTCTTCTTGGAGTCGGCGAGGCACTTCTTGGTCGGCTCCAGAGCGCGCTGGAAAAGATCGTCGCACATCTGCTCGAACTTCGAGCGCGACAGCTTTTTTACCAGATGTTTGGGGCCCGTCTGATCGGCCGTGAGGAAGGGCAGGTTGATCTCCGTCTCCATCACGCTGGAGAGCTCGATCTTGGCCTTCTCCGACGCCTCCTTCAGGCGCTGCAGGACCATCTTGTCCTTGGAGACGTCGATGCTGGTCTCCTTCTTGAACTCGTCGATCAGCCACTCCATGATGCGCTGATCCATGTCGTCGCCGCCGAGATGCGTGTCGCCGTTGGTGGCGACCACCTCGACGACGTTCTCGCCCACCTCGAGCACCGAGATGTCGAAAGTGCCGCCGCCGTAGTCGAAGACGGCGACGATCTCGTCCTTCTTCTTGTCGAGGCCGTAGGCGAGCGCAGCGGCGGTGGGCTCGTTGATGATGCGCCGCACTTCGAGGCCGGCAATCTTCCCCGCGTCCTTGGTGGCCTGGCGCTGGGCGTCGTTGAAGTACGCCGGGACGGTGATGACCGCCTCGGTGACCGTCTCGCCGAGGTAGTTCTCGGCCGCCCGCTTCAGCTTCTGCAAGATTTTGGCGGAGATCTCCGGCGGGGTCCACTGCTTGCCGCCGATTTCGATGACTGCGTCGCCGTTGGAGGCCTTCACCACCTTGTAGGGGACGCGCTTGCGCTCGTCCGCGGTCTCCTCGAACTTGCGGCCCATGAAGCGCTTGATGGAGTAGACCGTGTTTTCAGGGTTGGTGATGGCCTGGCGCCGCGCCACCTGGCCCACGAGAATCTCGCCTTCCTTGGTGAAGCCGACGACAGAGGGCGTAATGCGGTTCCCCTCTTCGTTCTCGAGAACCTTCGGGTCGCGTCCTTCCATGATGGCCACCACCGAGTTCGTGGTCCCGAGGTCGATGCCGATGATCTTCTTCATGAGTTTCGAAATCTCCTGGCCCGCGATCGTTCCGCCGCGGTGCGGCGCTACAGTAAGTACCCACAGGGGGCTGTCAAGGGAACCAACCCTGGAAGGGTCTGCTTGAGCGAGTTGCGGCCGGGCGAGCGTATCGGCGGGAGATATATCCTCGAGGAACGCCTCGGGTTGGGCGGCATGGGCGAGGTGTGGCTCGCCGACATGGAAGGGGCAGGGGCCTTCCGGCGGCGCGTGGTCCTCAAGGTGCTGGCGCCGGAGCGGCGCGGCGACGAGCGCCTCGCGTCCATGCTGGCGGACGAAGCCCGCGTGGTCGGGATGCTGCACCACCCGGCCATCCTGTCAGCCATCGACTACCTCGAGACAGAGGAGTTTGGGCCGATCTTCGTCATCGACTACGTCGACGGCGCGTCCCTCCGCACCGTGCTCAAGCTGGCGCGCGTCAACGGGGCGTGCCTTCCCCAGGAGCTGGCGGCGCACATCGGCTCGCAGGTCGCGCACGCGCTGCACGCGGCGCACACGGCCGTCGGGCGGGACGGACGGCCGCTCAGCGTCGTGCACCGCGACGTGGCGCCCGACAACGTGTTGCTCTCGCGCTCCGGCGCTGTCTACCTGGGTGACTTCGGCGTGGCGCGGGCCGCGGGAAATACCGACGTGACGCAGCCCGGAGCGGGCCCCAAGGGCAAGCTCGGGTACATGGCGCCGGAGCAGGCGCTGGGGAAAGCGGTGGGGCCGCAGGCCGACATTTTTTCTCTCGGGCGCGTCGTCTCCGAGGCGGCCGATGTGAACTGCGGGCCGGCGCTGCGCGAGGTGCTTTCTCGCGCGACCGCCGAGAAGCCGCGCGATCGCTTCTCGAGCGCCTCGGAGATGGCGGTGGCGCTGGTGCAGGCCTGCCCGCCACCGTCGGATGCGGACCGCGAGTTGGCGCGGTGGATGGGCGAGCACGTGCCCGATGCCCTCGTCTGGCGGCAGACCAGCCCGGGCTCGACGCCGCCGCGCCTCGACACTCCGCTGGCGGGAAGGCCGGTCGCCCAGCCGCGCGCGGCCTCGACCCCGCCACCGGCGAAGATGTTCGCGGCGGTGCCGCCGCCGCACCGCCAGCAGTGGAAGATCGTCGGGACCATCGGCGTGGTGGCCGTTTTGACGGCGCTCGCGTTGGTCTGGTCGGCGCGGAGGGGCGTCCACACGCCGTTCCAGTCGGTCCTCGGGGGACCGGCATCGGCGCACGGCGAGTTGCGGGTCACGAGCCGGCCGAGCGAGGCAGAGGTCTACGTCGACGGTACGCTGCGCGGCCTGACCCCGCTGCGCCTCGAGCTACCGGCGGGG
>Ga0209011_1000549_pt1 | contig 14167 bp, 13 predicted proteins | sample BlaSpr_A8_OM1_M3_FD_187986 | JGI IMG/M metagenome (GOLD analysis project Ga0209011, IMG submission 187986) | Forest soil microbial communities from Thunder Bay, Ontario, Canada - Black Spruce, Ontario site 2_A8_OM1_M3 (SPAdes) (version 2) | ecosystem: Environmental > Terrestrial > Soil > Boreal... | reverse complement strand
CGGCTGCACTCGCTCGACCACGATGCTGCAGTCCGTCACCAGCGCCGCGATAGCACCGACCGCTGCCAGCCATGGAGCGAGAACGGCCCCGGCCACCCCAACGGTCAAGGGTAGTTCGACGATCGTATGTTCGCCCTGCTTAATGCTGATGCGGCGGACATTTCCTTCCTTGAGCAGCCGCTTGAACTCAGCCAGCAGGCGATCACCGTCGATCTTGAATTGCTCGGTCCGTGTTTGCTCTTGCGTTTGCGCTGTCATGACATCCTCCTTGGGGACACTTGTCTGGATGAAAAGGGCGGCGCAGCGAGCGCCGCCCGTTCTTGAATCTCGCGGACCTGGCTAGCGGGCTCCGGCCGCGACCAGTTCCTTCTTGACCGCTTGCGGCACAACGGCGTCTCGCTTCAGGGTGACTTTGAGAGCGCCGGTTGTCGCCGCCGCCGCGAAGACGTCGTAGGCTGCCACCGCATCATTCAACGCGAAGCGATGGGTCACGAAGACGGTCGGATCCAGCCGCCCGCCCTTGATCAGGTTCAGCAGCCGCGGGATGGTGTAGCTGTCGACCAGGCCGGTCGTGATGGTGACGTCTCGGATCCAGAGCTTCTCGAGGTGCAGTGTTGCCGGACGTCCATGCACGCCGACGTTCGCCACGTGGCCTCCTGGCTTGACCAGGTCGGCGCACAGCTCGAAGGTGGCCGGGGTGCCGACCGCTTCGATCGCGACATCCACGCCAAGACCGTCGGTCATGGCCATGACCTGTGCGACCGGATCGCCGGTGGTGTTGTTGATCGTGACATCAGCGCCGAATTCCCTGGCTTTCCTGAGCCGCGCGTCGGCAAGATCGATGGCGATGATCTTCCCGGGTGAGAAGAGGCGGGCGGTCAGGATGACCGCCAGGCCGATTGGGCCGGCGCCGACCACCGCGATCGTATCGCCGGGTGATACCTTGCCGTTCAGCACGCCCACCTCGAACGAGGTCGGCAGGATATCGGAGAGGAACAGGACCTGCTCATCGGTCAGGCCCGCCGGGATCTTGTAGAGGGACGTATCCGCGAACGGGACGCGCACGTAGTCGGCTTGGGTCCCGTCGATCGTGTGCCCGAAGATCCATCCCCCGCCGCCGGTGCAGGCGCCGTAGCGACCCTGCTTGCAATACGCGCAGCGGCCGCAGGAGCTGATACATGACAGCAGCACGTGGTCGCCTTTCTTTACCGTTGTGACGGCCGATCCGGCCTCGACGATGGTTCCGACGGCCTCGTGCCCCAGGATGGTGCCGGGCTTGGTCTCGGGGACGTCGCCCTTCAAGATATGCAGGTCAGTGCCGCAGATGGTCGTTAAATCGATGCTGACGATCGCATCGGTCGGCTGTTGAATCGCAGGGTCGGGCACCTTGTCCCAACTCTTTTTTCCGGGTCCGTGATATACCAGCGCATTCATTGGATTGCCTCCTTATGGCTAATCAGTCGATGTCGTTGAAATGGCGGAAGTAGACGTAGAGGGGGATGAGCCCAACCAGTGCCAGCACCCCGAAGACTGGCGTCATGGCCACGGACGTCACCGTGGATGCCGGGTCCGCCGCGCTACCCAACCACTGGTCGACGGCCACCCCCACGCTTTCGATCACCCACATGGTGAGGATCGATCCCACCAGCAGATACCCCCACGGGCGGCGGCGCCAGAGCCAGACGGCGGCGACCGCCATCAGGGGCAGCCAGAACGCAAGGTCCAGGACATAAACGGGGTTGGTGCCAAGCCCTGTGCCGTCGAGCCACGATGGTGGCGCGCTGCTCAACACGGAGGGGACGACGTTGCGCAGCCAGGCGAGGGCGTTCAACGCAACGATGGCGAGGGCGTAGGCCGCCAGGCCGCGGACCGGGAGCCTCGGCGAGAACCGCGCGCGGAGTGCCTCGATGTCAACCTGGTGCAGGATGCTCGTCGCCGACCAGAAGCACAGCGAGAACATCGCCACGTAAAACAGGAAGAGCTGGTTGAAGGGCGTCGCGAAGATGAACATCACCGCGTTGTAGGAGAGGTAGGCAATCACTCCCAGCCAAACGATCAACGCGCGGGTGGAGCCCTTAGCTGTGGACCACATCGCGATCAGTAGCGCGGGAATCCCGAGTACGAGGATCACCAGCGCCGTGCCCCGCGCGGATCCGTTCATGACCGCCGGCCCTCGTAGCACGCCCGGGATGAAGAAGGTTGCCGCTGTGGCGAGCGCAGAGATCAGGGCCAGTGCGCTCGACAGCCAGTAGGTCGACCGGGCCAGCGCCGTGCCACGGATGAGGACCGAGCGAGACGCCCGGGCGAGCCGGATCGGTGCGGCGACCATGGTTCTCATCCGACCGGTTGGCTATGCCGGGCGAGATAGGCAGCGGCCTGCGCGCGGCGCGCCACCTCCAGCTTGGCGAGGATGCTCGACACGTAGTTCTTGACGGTCTTCTCAGCGAGTTTCAAGTCGGTGCCGATCTGGCGGTTCGTCTTGCCGTCCGCGACCTCGCCGAGGATTCGCTCCTCCTGGGCCGAGAGCCGAGCCAGACGCTCATCTCCGAGCAGATGCTTACCCTTGCGAAGGCGGTCGAGAACGCCTTTGGTTACCGTGGGATCGAGCAGGTTCTGACCGGCGCCGACGGCACGAATGGCCCGCACGAGGTCACCGCCATGGACCTGCTTGAGGACGTACCCGGCAGCCCCGGCCATGATCGACGCGAACAGTGCTTCGTCGTCGGCAAAGGTGGTGAGCATCAGCACCTGAACGTTGGGGAGGCGGGCGCGGATCTCCCGGGTGGCCTCAATCCCGCTCCCGTCGGGGAGGCGGATATCCATCACCACGACGTCGGGTCGTGCCCACTCCGCCCGCTCAATGGCCTCTCGAACGCTTCCTGCCTCGCCGGCGAAGGTCAGCCCTTCTTCTTCCGCCAACAGGGCCTTGATCCCGTCGCGGACAACCTCGTGATCGTCGACGATCATGATCCGCAGCGGCATAAGGGTGTAGGGACCGACGTGGGCCTGCATAACGACCTCATCTTGGCTTGCGAGGCCGATTCCAATCAGGGCCGCAGGTCCTGAGATGAGGGGGACGTACCGGCCCCCACCCTGCCCTCCCCCGCGAGCGGGGGAGGGAAATATGGGAGGGGCTAGATGGGGATGACGAACCTTACGGTTGTGCCCTCTCCGGCCTTGGTCTCGACGGTCACCCGCCCACCGATGGCCAGCCCACGGTCCTTGAGATTGCGCAGGCCAAGGCCGGTATGCGGCGCCGCCGGGTCGAACCCTCGTCCGTCGTCGTCGATTTCGAGGATGGCCTGGTCGCCGTCTCGACGCAGAGTGACCCGGCAGGTTGTCGCTTGCGCGTGCTTGCCAACATTGGAAAGCGCCTCACGCGTGAGCTGCACCAGGTCAGCCGCACGCTGCGCCAGCTCGGCGGCGACCGTGCCATCGATGTCGGTCACGGTGGTCACGCCGCTCTTCTCGCCGAATTCGCGGGCAAGGTCCTCGAGCGCTTGCTCCAGCTGGCGATCCGCGAGGATTCCCGGGCGAAGACCGAAGATGTAATTGCGGAGGTCACGAATCGCTCGGTCGATCTCGGCTACCGCCGCCTCGATGCGCGATTCCACCTCGGGATCGCGGCTGCGGACCGCGGTCGCCTGCAGGCCCATCCCCACCGAAAACAGTGACTGGATGACGCCGTCGTGGAGCTCGCGCCCGATCCGCTCGCGCTCGTCGAGCACGCTAAGGCGGTTCAGCTCGTCCTGGGCCCGACCATACTCGAGCGCCACCGAGGCCTGGTCGGCGAACGTCTCAACGAGCCGGATGGCCTCCTCGTCAAAGGCTGCCCCGCCGACGGGGTTGGCCACCGTCAACGTGCCGAATGGCCGGCCTCGAAGGACCAGGGGGACGAGCACCATCGGCCCCATGTTTCCAAGGGCGATCATCGGCTGATATGTTCGGCCGTCCGTGGAGGCATCCGCAAGCACCTCCGTATGGCCGCTCCGGATGACGTCTCCGGAGACCGATCCCTGGGTGGGTACCGGCAACCCAACCAACTGCGCGGCATGGGCTCCGTCGGCCACCCTGATGGTCAACGGGTCGCTGCCGGCGCCCGTCGCCGGCGTAACGATCGTCGCCGTCGCGGCGTCCACCAGCTCCCGGGCGCGGCGGACGATGATCTGCAGCACGCGATCGCCTTCCATCCCGGCCAGGATCGCCGCGCTGATTTCCCGAACGGCCTCCAGCCACTGGCCTCGCCGCCTGGTCTGGTTGTAGAGCCGCGCATTCTCGATGGCGACCCCGGCATGAGTCGCGAGGACGAGGACCGCGGCTTCGTCCTCGGCATCGAACTCTGGCGCGCCCTGCTTCTCGGTGAGGTAGATGTTGCCGAAGACCTTCCCGCGGGCTATCACGGGCGCGCCCAGAAACGACCCCATTGGCGGGTGGTTGGGCGGGAAGCCGACGTGGCGCGGATCGTTCGAGATGCGCTGCAGGCGCAAGGGCTTGGCATCCCTGATGAGAACGCCCAGGATCCCCTCGCCGACCGGGAGCGGTCCGATTGCCTGGCGTTGCTCGGGCGTGATGCCGGTCGTGATGAAGTCCAGGAGCCGGCCGTCCGAACCGATGACTCCCAGGGCTCCGTATCGCGCATCCGTCAGTTTGACCGCCAGCTCGATGATCCGCTGCAGCACTACGTCGAGCGACAGGTCCGAGGCGAGGACGAGTACTGACTCGAGCAGCTGGTCCTTTCGATCGTTGCTGGATCTCATTCCCTGCGCTCTTTGCCGTCCTTAGCGTGCACCGATCGGTCGCCTTGGGACGGGCATTTCCAGGCGAACCCGGGCGTCGACGACGATGGCGCCGTGCTCGCCGACCATGACGGGATTGCAGTCGAGCTCGGCGATTTCTGCGTGACCCTCCACCATGGCATTGATTCGCAGCATCACCTCCTCCAAGGCTGCGACGTCCGCCTTGGGAGCGCCGCGATAGCCGTCGAGCAGGGGGAAGGTCTTGAGGGAGCGCACCATCTCGTCCGCGTCCAGGTCGGACAGCGGCGTGATCCTGACGGCAATATCTTTGAGCAGTTCCGCCGTCGTGCCGCCCGCGCCGCAGGCCAGGACCGGCCCAAAGAGGCGATCATTGACGACGCCGACGAGCATCTCGACGCCCTCGCTCACCATCGCCTGCACCTGGAACCCGGAGAGCTCGTGACCGTGCCGGGCAGTCTGCATCAGCATCTCGCGGGCGGCGTCCTCGATGTCGTCGACCGTCAGTCCAAGGCGGACACCGCCGGCGTCGGACTTGTGCAGGAGCGTCGCCCCCATCGCTTTGAGCGCCACTCGTCCGCCCAAATCGGCAGCCGCCTCGCGCGCCCGTTCCGGCGTCGCTGCGAAGCGCGTCGACGCGAGCGGGATCCCATAGCAGCTGAGCAACTGTTGCGTCTCCGCTCCCGTCAGCCAGCGCGCCCCGGTAGCCAGCACGGAAGAGATGATCCCGGCAGCCTCGTCTGGCCGGGCGTTGGGGAAGTCGCGAACCGTCCCTTCCGGTCGATGACGCCACTCGCCGTAGACGGCCGACCGGGCCAGCGCGCGCGCCGCGTCTTCGGGGAACTGGAAGGAGGGGATGCTGACTTTCTTGCCCTTGAGTTCGTCGGGCACGCCGTGCGCCGACATGAAGACGCTGATGAGCGGAATCGGTCGTGGCAGCGTCTCCGCCGCGTCCCGAATTGCGCGTGCCACGTCGCTCGGCTCCGTGACGAGTGGCGGGATGAAGATGACGACGATGGCGTCGATACTGTCCGACGCCGCTACCGTCTGGATCACCCTTCGGTAGTCGTCGGCTGAGGCGGCGGCGATCATGTCGATCGGGTTACGGACCGAGGCCTGGCTGGGAAGGAATTGCCGCAGGCTGTCGACGACGTCGTCGGGAAGGGGAGGCACGACCAGGCCCTCCGCCTCGCAGGCATCCGCGCAGAGAATGCCGGGACCGCCGCCGTTCGTGATGATGGCCACACGCTTTCCCGCCGGGGCTGGTTGGCTGGACATCAGCGCCGCGACGTCGAAGAGCTCGGCCAGCGTATCGGTACGGATGACGCCCGCCTGGCGGAACAAGGCATCGACGGTGGCGTCCGAGGCCGAGAGGAGGGCGCCGGTGTGCGACGAAGTCGCCCGGGCGCCGGCGGTCGAGCGTCCACTCTTGACGGCGATGATGGGCTTGGTCCGTGCGACGCGGCGAGCGATCCGCGCGAACCTGCGCGGATTCCCAAAGGATTCGAGGTAGAGCAGCACCAGGTCGGTGTGCGGATCCGTCTCCGCGTACTGGAGCACATCGTTGCCCGAAAGGTCGGCCTTGTTCCCGGCCGAGATGAACCACGAGAGGCCGAGGCCGAGGGTCTTCGCGTAGTCGATGACCGCCAGGCCCAGGGCGCCGCTCTGTGACATGAAGCCGACGCGGCCGCGCGGTGGTGTCGTCGGGCCGAAGGTGGCATTCATCGACACGTCGGGCGCCGTGTTGATCACGCCCATGCAGTTGGGCCCGACCAGTCGCATCCCTGCCTCGCGGCACACCGCGAGCAGGTCGGCCTGCCGCCTGGCGCCCTCATCGCCTGACTCGGCGAACCCGGATGAGATCACGACCAGGCTCTTGACACCTTTCTTGGCGCACTGGCGTGCGGTTCCGACCACGTGGGCGGCGGGCACCGCAATCAGCGCCAGATCAACCGGACCTGGGATGTCCAGCACCGTTGGATACGCCACCACCGACTGGACGACCGGAGCAGAGGGATTGACGGGATAGACGGGGCCGTTGAAACCGTTCGAGAGCAGGTTGTGGAAGAGCTCCGCGCCGATCGTGCCTCGCGTCCGCGACGCGCCGATGACGGCAACCGAGCCTGGCACGAGGACATGTTCCAGTGCCGCCATCGCCGCCATCTGCTCTCGCCCTGCGAACCGCTCGATCGCCTCCGGGCGAAGCGAGGTTGGGAACTCCAGCTCGATCACGCCTGCCGAGGCGTGGGTCGAAACCTTGAAGCCGCTCTCGCGGAATACTCCGATCATGCGATGGTTCTCCGAGAGGACGGAGGCATCGAACGTAGTGATGCCGACTGCGTGAGCGATCTCGGCCAGCTGACCGAGGAGGATGGTCGAAATGCCGCGGCCCTGGAACGTGTCAGCCACCGCGAAGGCGACTTCCGCCCGGTCCCCATCGTTCCGGACGTAGCCCGCCTGGGCGACGATGGTGGGCGCCGCGCCGACAAGGGCCACCAGGTTGCACCGGTCGTGGAGGTCGGACACGGCTGCCCGGCGAGCCGCTTCGTTCAGGTTCGGCGCCCCGGAGAAAAAGCGAAAGTACCGTGACTCGTTCGACAGCCCGCTGAGAAAGGCGAGGATGGCCGCCTCGTCGCCAGCCCGGGTGGGCCGCACGCGAACGGTCGACCCGTCGCGCAAGACGACGTCCGTCTCCAATGCCGGCGCCCCGGTCGGGTCCGAAACCTTTCTCACGCCATGAATGCTAGGCGCCAAGCGCGGCCCGGGCCTGCAGCCGAGCCGGGGTCCCGGTCTGAGAGGGCCTATATGCCCTATGTGCTTGATCGGTACGCCGCTATCGTCATGGCATGACGATGGCGAAGCCTCGCTCGAGTGGGGTCGACCGCGTGAAGCTCCGGCACGCCGTCGACTCAGGCGCCGCCATGGTCGCCTTGGCATTAACCGGCCTACTGGCTGGAGCGGTCGCCTGGGTGCTGGGCTGGCGATCAGCGGCCGACGTGGCCTGGGCGATCACCACCGCCGTCGCGGTGCCACCTGTCGCCATCTCGCTCCTGCAGCGATTGCGTCACGGCTCGCTCGGTGTCGATCTGATTGCGTTACTTGCTCTTGCCGGAGCGCTCGCCTATCACCAGTACGTGGCGGGAGCGTTGATCTCCCTGATGTTCGCGACTGGCCAGGCGCTCGAAGCCTACGGCGGGGCGCGTGCCCGGTCGGAGCTCACCGCATTGCTGGCGCGCGCCCCGAGGACGGCTCACCGTCACGCGGGATCCGCGATCGAGACCGTCCCGGTCGATGCGATCCGGCCGGACGATCGCCTGCTCGTGGCCGTGGGGGAGGTGCTCCCGGTGGATGGGGTGGTGCTAGCGATACCGGCTGTGATCGACGAGTCGGCGCTCACAGGTGAGGCGGCGCCGGCGCATCGTGAGCCTGGCGAGAAGGTCCTGAGCGGCAGCGTCAACGTGGGCGCGCCGTTCGAACTGCTGGCGACGGCATCGGCGGGGGAGAGCACCTATGCCGGCATCGTGCGGCTGGTGCGCGAAGCCGAGTCGTCGAAGGCGCCGTTCGTCCGGCTTGCCGATCGCTATGCCCTGATATTTCTGCCCCTGACGCTCGGGCTTTCGGCCCTGGCCTGGATCCTTTCGGGTGACCCAATTCGCGCGCTGGCCGTGCTTGTCGTTGCGACGCCCTGCCCACTGCTGCTCGCGGCGCCGGTCGCGATCGTGTCCGGCATGTCGAGGGCCGCCGCGGCCGGCATCATCATCAAGGGTGGCGGAGCGCTGGAAACCCTCGGCCGGGCGACGCTGCTCTTCATCGACAAGACCGGTACCGTCACGACCGGCGTTCCGGCCCTGAGGGGGACCATAGCTTTCGGGGACCTGGATCCTGGCACCATCCTCCGCCTCGCAGCCTCCCTGGAGCAAGCATCCTCGCACGTGATGGCCGAGGCGATCGCCAAGGGAGCCGGCGAGCGCCGTCTGGAATTGGTGGCTCCACGGGATGTTCGAGAGGAGCCCGGCTATGGCGTCCGCGGCCAGGTCGATGGCCGGCTGGTCGCCGTTGGGCGGCGCACCTGGGTGGTGGCCGGGCAGCCGACGCCCGCGGCCGCGCGCCTCGCGGAGGAACGGGTAGCGGACCAGGGGGCGTCCACGGTCTTCGTCGCCGTCGACGGAACCCTGGTGGGAATGCTGTGGCTGACAGATCCGATCCGGCCGGATGCCGCGGCGACCATCCAAGCGCTGCGGGATGCTGGGGTGCGGCGCGTGACCATGATCAGCGGCGACCACGCCAGCGTGGCGGCCCGAATCGGTGCGGCCCTCAAGGTGGACGTCATCCTGGCCGAACAGTCTCCGGCGAATAAGATCGAGGCCGTGCGCGCCGCCCGAACAGAGGGGATCACCGTGATGGTGGGCGACGGCATCAACGACGCCCCAGCCCTGGCTGCGGCCGATGTTGGGGTCGCGATGGGCGCCAGGGGTGCAACGGCGTCATCGGAGGCGGCGGATGTCGTACTGCTGGTCGACAGGCTGGATCGACTGGCCCTCGCGATGAGCATCGCGCGTCGCAGCCGGCGAATCGCCGTACAGAGCGTGGTGGCTGGCATGGGTCTGTCCTTGATCGCCATGGCGATCGCGGCGGCGGGATGGCTGCCGCCGGCGCCCGGCGCCCTCTTGCAAGAGGGCATCGATATCGCGGTGATCCTCAACGCACTGCGTGCGCTGCAGGGTCATGATCGAGAGCTCATGCCAAGCAGTGCGCTATCGGAGTCCCCCCAACGCCTTCGCGCAGCCTGAAAACGCGGAGTTAAGGGCGAGAGACGCGACAGCTCAGGCGCCAGGCGTCGTGGTGTGTCGCGCCAGGTAGGCGGCCGCTTCCGCGCGGCGGGCGACCTCGAGCTTGGAGAGGATGCTGGTGACGTAGTTCTTGACCGTCTTCTCGGCCAGGTGCAGTCTGTCTCCGATCTCGCGATTCGTCTTCCCCTCGGCGATCATTTCGAGGATTCGCTCCTCCTGGGCCGAGAGGCGCGCCAGCCGTTCGTCCTTGAGCAGATGCTTGCCCCGGCGCAGCCGATCGAGCAGACCCTTGGTTACCGCGGGATCGAGCAAACTCTCGCCACGGCCGACCGTCTGGACGGCCCGGACCAGGTCGGCGCCCTTGATCTGCTTCAGGACATAGCCGGCGGCGCCGGCCATGATCGAAGCAAAGAGCGCCTCGTCGTCCGAGAAGGTGGTCAGCATCAGGACCTGGGTGTTTGGCAGGCGCGCCCGGATCTCTCTGGTGGCCTCGATGCCGCTGCCGTCCGGCAAGCGGACGTCCATGATGACGACGTCGGGCCGAGCCCAGACGGCCCGTTCGATGGCGTCCTTGACGGTGCCCGCTTCACCGACGACGCTCACATCCGGAGTCTCTGCGAGGAGTGACTTGATGCCGTTGCGGACGACTTCATGGTCGTCGACGAGGACGACCCGAAGGGGAATGCCGCTCACGATCAGGCTATCTTCGCAGAACCAGGGAGGCGAACCAAGATCACGGGTCCCGTCCGGGAAGGGACCATGGTCCCTATAGAGGGCGAAGCACTCGCTGTAGCGTGAATGCCATCTTTATCAGGTACTACGTCGAATTGCCGCACCCACGCGCAGCCCTCGAGCAGGCGCTCCTCTCTGTGCCCGCGAGCGTAATTCCGAGCCTAGCCCTCGTTGCGGATGATCGCGGTCAGCATCTCCTGGCAGAGGTCGGCTTTGCTGTAGACGGGCATCGGGTTTCGAAGCATGTCGAGATCGAGATTGGAGAGCCGGTCATCGGAACCGAGCGAACCTGGATTCCGATCAGCTGGCGCGCCACCGGACCGAAAGGCCTTTTCCCCGTGCTCGACGCAGAACTAGAGCTGGCTTCGCTGGGAGCTCACTTGACGCAGCTTTCGCTGAGCGCCCGCTACCAACCACCGCTCGGGTTGGTTGGGCGCACCATGGACAAGGCCTTGCTCTCCCGCGTCGCGGAAGCCACGATTAAAGACTTCCTTGATCGGCTGGCCTCCGCAGTCGAAGCAGCTATGGCGCCCGCTGAGCTCCAGTCTGTTGCAAATTCTTTTGCGGGAGGCTAGCGTGTCGGCATGGACCAACCAGCCGGCTACTTACACTGGGGCTTCATTCTCATTTCCTGGCCGAACTTGATCTTGATTGGACTCATGGTGGCCCTTTTTGCACTCGCGCTAGTCCTTCCTTTCCCGGGGCACAGCTCGTCCCCGGAGAAGGAGAAAAAGCTATGAAAAGCCGGGTCGGCGACGAGTCGACCGGCAGCTGGACCGCCGCCGCCCGCCGTCAGCTCGAGCGGCGACTGCCCTGGGAGAACCTCCTTCCAGACCGCCAGCCCTTTTACGTCGGTTCCTGGGTCTATGTCTTCGGCGTGGTCACCATCGCGGCCTTGGTCTGGGTAGTGCTCAGTGGCGTCGTGCTGGCGGCGTTCGGCCCCCAGTGGTGGCACCTTTCGAGTGTCGGCCGCTTCTTCAACAGCCTCCACTTCTGGAGTGTCCAGGTGTTCTTTGTCTTCATGGTGCTGCACCTGTGGGGCCAGTACTTCATGGCCAGCTGGCGTGAAGGTCGGGCGCCCACCTGGATGATCGGGGTGGTCACCTTCGCGATCAGCATCGTGGCCGCCTTTACCGGCTACCTTTCGCAGCAGAACTTCGACGCCCAGTACATCGCTATGAACGCGAAGGACGCCGTGAACTCCACCGGCGTCGGTGGATTCTTCAACGTCCTGAACTTCGGCCAGATGTACGGCCTGCACGTGATGCTGCTGCCGATCGCGATCATCGCTCTGGTCTTCCTGCACATCATTCAAGTTCGGATGAAGGGCGTGGTGCCGCCGATCGGGCACGAGGCAAGACCCGTGGTCGCGGGGGACCTGCGGAAGAAATGATCAGCGAACGTTCCGCCGGCCAGGCCTCCCAACAGAGTGTTCGGACGATTCCGTACGACTTGCTCAAGGAGATCGCCATCGCGATGGTGGCATCCCTGATCGTCATCCTGGCGCTCGCTATCTTTCTGTCCTCGCCTGATGTCCCGTCGGTCACGATCCAGAGCTGGGCACAGGCTGATCCGGTGGACTTCACGACGACGGCGAACGATGAATTGGCGGGGCAAAGCGTAACGGCGAATTACGGCCCTCCGTACAACCATGGCACCGGGTCCGTCCAGTCGATCGGGCCGTTTTCGCCGCAATCCTGGGCTGGGGTGCATGCGAATGTCGACCAGCCGCATGACTTTGTCATCAACCCCCTCAAGCAGGCCGCCAGTACCGACACCCAGCTGAGCGGCCTCGTCACCACTTACGAGGCCGCCTCGGCCGACCAGCAGGGCAAGTGGCATGACGCGTATGCCACGGCATTGAAGGATGCCAAGGTGGCGAACGGCGCGGTCACGGTGGCCGATGGCGATTATGGCCCGGTCCCGGCCATGCTGGCACGCCTCGTGCAACTGGCCCAGACGGGCGCGATGGATGGACTGCTCCTCTCCAGCGACCACTTCTACCAGACCGACTACACCAAGCCGCTGCTCTTCATCAACGACGGCGGTTACGTGTCCGGCATCGCGCATGACCAGCACCTCACGGGCAACCAGTGGGGCATGATGAACGAGACCGGGCTCTACCCGGGCCAGACCTGGCTCTGGCTTTACACCCTCTGGTACCAGATTCCGCCGTTCAACCAGGTTTCGTACGGCGATCTGCTGGTAGTCCTCACGATGGCGCTGCTGACTCTACTGCTGGTGCTCGTGCCGTTCATTCCGGGCTTGCGCGACATCCCCCGCTGGATTCCGATCTATCGGTTGATCTGGCGGGGCTTCTACTCCGAGACGAAGGCCTGACAGTCCCCTTTGCGTGGGGACCACCGTCCCTAGGTTTGCGACCTCTGGTCGCGCATCCTACTGGCGATGGTTGTCGCAGTTCGTCCCCCAGTGGTGGAAGTACTCGACGGTCGGCGCACCGCCTGGGTGCGCGAATACCGACATGCCAACCCCATGGCTGACTCGTGGGCAAGAGGCTTGGGCGACGGGTCGCACTCGATGGAGACCCAGGAGCGGGTTTTTCGGATGGCGGAGCAACTATCGCGTAGTGGGGTCGATCGGACCGATCTCTTCATAGCGCTCGAGGACGCCGACCGCTGCCTCGCGGGATCGATCGATCCGCACCTCGCAGCCGAGGCCGGCTACCGGGTGATCAGCACGCTCATACCTCTCGCGCTGGAGTCTCTGGCGATCCGCGCGGACGAGGACGAATCCAACTTGCGGGCAATGGGATTTGACCCCCTCGCCTTCGACGGACACGACCCGGCGGCCTATGCCTGGGTGATGTTCGAGTTGAGCACCCGCGCCAACGCCGAACGCCGGTCCCGCTGGCGGCGTTGCGCCCCAGAGTCTTGCTCGACGCCCACGGCGATCGGGCTCGCCCGCCTGTAACGATTCGGTCGCAGGACCTAGGTCCCGGCCAGCCAAGATCGGGTCACCACGAGGTCAGGACCATTGGTCCTAAAGCTTTACGCGCTACGGCCGCAGGATGAGATCAACACCTGGAGCGCACGACCAGGAAGCAAATTTCGATGGAGGTAAATGAGATGACAAAGACATTGCGGTGGCGAGTGTTGGTTCTCCAGGCCGGCCTCATCGGCATCCTGGTTTTCTGCGCCGGATTCCTGTTCTGGGGGAATTCCTTCATTCACAATCAGATTTCGACGGAGTTGACGGCGCAACAGATCTACTTCCCGCCTGCATATGGCGCGTCGATCGGAGCTCTCCCGGCCGCTGACGCGACGGCGATGAATGTATACGGTGGCCAGCAGCTGACGACCGGCGAGCAAGCCAGGGTCTACGCGAACAGCTTCATCGGTGTCCATCTGAGCGAAGTCGCGGGTGGACTGACCTACTCGCAGATGAGCGCGAAGGCGCAGGCAAACCCCACTGACACGAAGATCGCCGGCCAGGTGGCCACCCTCTTCAAGGGCGAGACGCTTCGCGGGCTGTTGCTGAACGCTTACGGTTGGTGGACGATCGGAACCTATGCCCTCTATGCGGCGATCGGTCTGGGTGTCGCAGCCCTCGTGGTCCTCGGCGCCTTTGCGCTCGAGATCGTGCTCTGGGTCCGGCAGCGGCAGAAGGTCGCGGTGCCGTTCATCGCAGCGAAGCCGCAGGCGATTCCCGCTTAACGCACTCTCCCGACCTCGAACCAAACGTCCCTCACTGCGAAGGGTGAGGGGCGTTTCGCATTATTCCGGCCCGCCGCGATGGGGCCTCAGGCCTAGGTTCCTCAGGTGCAGGCCCATCGCGAGGACGATTAACGGCACATGAATTGCCGGAAGGTTGTGCGCGAACCATCGGGGAAGGAAGATGTCGGTGACGCTACCGCTCGCGGCGCCAAACCTG
>Ga0209011_1000548_pt1 | contig 14197 bp, 16 predicted proteins | sample BlaSpr_A8_OM1_M3_FD_187986 | JGI IMG/M metagenome (GOLD analysis project Ga0209011, IMG submission 187986) | Forest soil microbial communities from Thunder Bay, Ontario, Canada - Black Spruce, Ontario site 2_A8_OM1_M3 (SPAdes) (version 2) | ecosystem: Environmental > Terrestrial > Soil > Boreal... | reverse complement strand
GATAAGTGCGGCTGGTGTCATCTCGGCCGGGGCCCGCAGGACCTGGGCGTTCTGCGCCGGGTAGGCAAACATCGCCAGGTCGCAGAGGACGATGACATCGGGGTCGGGCATCGGGCTCTCGAGCGACTCGACGAAACTCTCGGCCTGCAGGACCTGGTACCCGCCGGCCATCAGCGCCGTGCGATAGCGCTCCCCGCTATCGCGATCATCCGCGATGACCAGGACGCTCGCTACGCCGCTGAGGGGATTCATGTCATGACATCATGCCTTTCGTACGCGATCGCCGGTTAGGCCGTTCGGGCTACTGCTGCCGTCCGTTTGGAACCCCCCACCCCGACGCTCCCCCAAGGGAGAGGGAGAATTAGCGCACGCCGCGGATGCGGCTCACCATCACCGTTCCGAGGATGAACCACAGCGCGGCGCTCCCGAAGATGAAGCGAAAGCCCAGGTCGTTGCCGCTCGCGATGCCCAACAGCTGGTGACCCGGCTCGTTCAAGAAGTGGAGAAACCCGGCGAGGATCGCCGGCGCGAGCACCTGGGGGAGCGTGAAGGATACGTGCCATAGCGCCATGTCTCGCCCGGCGGCCTCCTCGCGGTTGGGAAGCACGTCACAGGCGAGGGCCCAATCGACGGCGTAGTAGGCGCCGTAGCCAATGCCATAGAGGATGCCGAGGATGTACAGCAGCGTGAGCGAGCGGACGAGACCGAAGAGCAAGACGGAAACGACCACGGCTTGTATGCCACTCGAGACGTACACGAACAGCTTGCGCCGCCCAGTCCGGTCTGAGAGCACACCGCCGACCATCGATGGGATGATCGCTCCCGCAATCACCGCGAGCAGCCAGAAGGCACTCGCGGCGCCGGCATCGGGCGTGCGCACAACGTCGCGGAAATAGAGCTCCATGAAGGGAAGGATCGAGAAGATGCCCAGCGTCACCAGCGCGCGGGTGGCGAACGTCCAGAAGAAGTCGTTCGACCGGAAGGCCTGGAAGAAAGCCATCAACGCCGGAAGCCTTCGCGCGGCCAGGAAAGTGGTGACGGCCGCTGCCACGAAGACGATGACGACTGGCCAGAGCAGGGAGCCAAGCTGGATGAGAAGGATCGCGAACAACGCGATGAGCCCGACGAGAAAGGCCGCACCGCAGATGATGGCCGCGGCCCCCACCCTGACCCTCCCCCGCGAGCGGGGGAGGGAAATTAGCACAGGTTCCTTGACGGCGATCACGGTGATCAGCAGCGTGATGGCAAGGATGACGGCGACCACGGCGTATCCGGCCAGTAACCCGGCGCGAGTGTCGCCGTACAGCTTGAAGGTGAGGCCCACTAGCCCGACACCGACCACGGTGCCCAGCTGGTTCATGGTGCCCAATAAGCCCGACGCGCGGCCTCGATCCTCGGCGCGGACGACGTCCGGGATGACACCCGTGTAGGCCGCCCCGGCCGCATTGTTGCTCAGCTGCACGACGAGGTAGGCGCCGATGAATGTCATCTGATTCGTGGAGAGTGCCAGCAAGCCGAGGCCGATGATGTTCAGGATGGTGCCGGCCACCATCCAGGGCCGGCGGCGTCCCCACCGCGTCACCGTCCGGTCGCTCAGCCAGCCCACGAGGATGGGCGTGAGCAGGGCGAAGACCCCGCCCGCGGCGGTCACCCGGCCGATCAGGAGATCAGCATTGGAGCCGGCGATGAGGGTGGCGCCGACCGGGATGAGGGAGATGTAGATCGGTTGCCAATGGGCACCGCCGCCGAACCAGAACGCATTGATCGCCGCGAGCCGCCCGAAGCTGAGTCGCGCTGTCGGCGATGTCTCAGCGGCTAACACGTGGTCACCGAGGTCACGTTCCCGTTGGCGTCATACGACGCGCCTCCGGAGTTGCAAGCGCCTGGGAAGATGGTGAGCTTTCCATTGACGCACGTGTAATGGTATGGGCCGCTCACGAGGCCCGATCCGCTACCCGTTTCGACGCCCGTGGCCGGACAGGCGATGGCTCGCACCGTGGCCTCGAACCCGCCGACGAAGATGGCCAACGCCAGGAGCGCCCCGGCGCCGGCCTTAAGGATGCCGACCGGCTGCCGGGATTGCCTGAGCGAAGAAAGGAGAGCAACGAAAGCCAGGCCGCCGGCGAGGATCAGCGGTAATCCGATCGAGAAGATGGCGACAACGCCTATTGCCAGGAGACCGATGGCGCTCAATCCGAGGAGCGCCGGTCGCAGAGCGCTAGCCGGCCGTAGGGCCGCCAGGGCAGCCGTGACGGCCAGAACGGCAATGAAAGTGGCCACGAATACGACCGTCGACCCAAGCGGATCACGGGGTCCCTGGCTGTTCTGCCGGATCACGGTGCCGAAATAGAGGATGTCCACGACGGCAGCGATGATGGCGGCGACGCCGGCTAACCAGCGCATAGCGCTGGCCACATCCTAGTTGTACTGGGCCGTCAGGTGGTTACAGGCTTCAGGACGCGGAAGTCGACATCCTTGGTCTTGACCGTCCCGGCCGTCCGCCCCGGCGCCCTCTGGTCGTTCCAGTACAGGTTCGTGTGCGCGATGACCTGGTCCGGCGGCGGCGCCCCCCATTCCGTCAGGTCCTCCGTCGTGTGCGCGTCGCTGACCAAGGTCGCGTCGTACCCCCTGACGAACGCGCCGTGGAGCGTCGACCGGACGCACATGTCCGTCTGTGCGCCGACGACGACGAGTCGCCCGACTCCGAGGCCCGACAGCACCGTCTCGAGGTTGGTGGCCTCGAAGGAGTCGCCGTAGTTCTTCTCGACGAGCGGCTCGGCGTCGGCCGGAGTCAGCTCGGGGACGATCCGCCACTCGTCGCTCCCTCTCGCGAGCCCCTTGTCGGAGTGCTGGACCCAGACAACGGGGACCCGTTCCTGCCGCGCCTTCTCGACGAGGCTGCCGACGTTCGCGACCACCGCGTCGCGCTCGTGAGCCGCTCCGACGACGCCGTTCTGCACGTCGATGACGAGGAGTGCGGTGTTCGGCCGGTTCTCGAGTGTACTCATGGTCTCCTCTTACTCACGCTCCGCTCCTGCGTCCATATACGATAACAGCGAAGCCACGGACGCCGTCGCGCGCGCCCTTAGGATTGTCGAGGTGAGTGCGAGGATCGCGCCGTGGCTGACCGTAAGTGATGCAGCGGGCGCGGTGGATTTCTACAGGAAGGCGTTCGGCGCGGTCGAGCTCTACCGACTCGACGGCGATGGCGAAGGCGTCGCGGTCGCGCAGCTCTCGGTCGAGGGTGCGGTTTTCTGGGTCCAACACGACGTCGACGCCAGCCCGAAGAGCCGGCGCGCGGAATCGGTTCGGATGATTCTCTCGGTCGACGATCCAGACTCCATGTTCGAGCAGGCGGTCGCGGCGGGAGCTGCCGTGGTCGCGTCGGTGCACGAAGAGCACGGTTGGCGAACGGGGCGCGTGACCGACCCGTTTGGCCACGATTGGGAGGTCAGCAAAGAGCTCTCGTAGGCAAGCTCGATAATGGGCCATGCTCCTATCGGCCATGCTCCACTGGGGGGAGATCATCGGCGGGATCGCCCTCCTGCTCGTGGTCTTGTATGACATCTTTCAGTCCGTTGTCCTGCCGCGGCCGGCGATCAACAAGCTGGCAACGGTGCGGTATCTCGTTCGAGGGCTCTACTGGATCTGGCGATGGGCGGGCAACCGGATGGACTCAATCCCCCGCCGTGAGCGGTGGTTGGCGACCTACGGCCCGGTCGCCGTACTCGCCATCTTCGTCGCCTGGGGATTGGCGCTCGTACTCGGGTACGGGTTGATCATCGACGGGGTGCGCGACGAGATGCGGCCCGTGCCGGATTCCCTTGGCACCTCGGTGTATTTTTCGGCGACGACCCTGGTGCCGCTCAGCTATGGCGACTTCGTCCCCGAGGGGGTACCCGCCCGGCTGGCGACGATCGCAGAGAGCGCGACCGGCGTCATCCTGGCGGCGCTCGCCATCACGCTGCTCTTCTCGCTTTATGAGTCCTTCCAGAGACGCGAGGAACTGGTGGTGACGCTGGATGCGTTTGCGGGCGCGCCGCCGTCCGGGGTGCAGATGCTCGAGACGGCCTCTACTCACGGGATGCCGGAGGAGCTGATCAAGACATTTGATGACTGGCGGCAGTGGGCGGCGGCCGTGCTGGAGAGCCACCTGGCCTACCCCATGCTCGTGTTCTTTCGATCGAGTCACGACAACGAGGCGTGGCTCAACTCATTCGGGGCCGTGATGGACGCGGCCGTCCTGGTGATGAGCACGGTTGATGACAAGTCGGAAGGGCCGGCGAAGCTGATGTACCGCGTCGGCAATCATCTCGTCGAGGACCTGTCCTGGTACTTCCGCCGGTGGACGCCCAAAGACGACTCGCCCGTCATCGAGCGCTTCGAATTCGATCAGGCCTGGGAGAGATTGCGGAAGGCAGGCTATCACTGCAAACCCGCCGATGAGGCCTGGACCTTATTCGCCAAGCTTCGATCCAGCTACGCCTCGCCGATCAACGGGCTCGCCCGCGCGCTCGTGATCATCCCGGCGGAATGGATTGGCGATCGCTCCTATCTTCCGCACCGGCAACGGGAGACACGCCGGCGCCGATTCCGGCGACGCCGGGATTGAGCCTCACCGGCCCTCGCGCGATCTCCCTGTCGGCGGCACTCCTGGCGGGAACACTCCTGGGATTACGGGCCACGCCGGCGGCGGCCGACGAGGGATGGGTCATCAACGCCTTCGACGTGGTCATCAGCGTCCACCAGGACGCCACGATGACAGTCCGCGAAACCTTGCAGGTGGACTTCGGAGCACAGCAGCATCACGGCATCTTCCGCGACATTCCGATTATTTACGAATGGGACAGCGATTCCCACCGAGTCTATGACCTGACGGTCAACTCGGTGACGGATGGTGTGGGCCGGGACTGGCCGCATACCGTTTCGGACATCGGCGCGGACCGTGAAATCAAGATTGGTGACAAGAATCAGACGCTGAGCGGGGCGCAGACCTACGTGATTGCCTACACCGTCGCGGGAGCGCTGAACGGCTTTGCGGACCATGACGAGCTGTATTGGAACGCCACCGGGCAGCAGTGGGCGGTGCCGATCAAGGAGGCGAGTGCGTCCGTGGCCGTCCCGGCCGACGGCCTCGTGTGGATCAACTGTTTTCAGGGCCTGACGGGCTCGCGCGAGGCCTGTCGCAGCGCATCGACCTCCAACCAGGCGAACTTCGGCGCTACCCGCGTGCTCCCCCCTGGCGAGCAATTGACCGTGGTCGTTGGCATGAAGAAGGGCGTAGCCGGCAACATCATCCCGATCCTCAAGCACAAGCCTCGGACGTTCCTCGAGTTTTTCAGCATCGAGCCTGGGACCGTTGCCGGCGCGGTTCTCCTGTTCCTGCTCGGCGCGGCGTGGGTGGGCCGCATGGTCTGGCGGCGAGGCCGCGACGTGGAGTACGCCACCGCGTACTACTCCACGAAGGATCCAACCGAGCGGGTCCGACCGCTGTTCCGTCCCCAGGCGCTGGTTCCCGAATATCGACCACCGGACAACCTGCGTCCCGCCCAGGTCGGCCTGATCCTCGACGAGAGTGCCGATACCAAGGACGTGACCGCGACCATCGTCGACCTGGCGGTCCGCGGCTACCTGGTCATCAAGGACGTCCCCGGTAAGCACGATTGGGAGCTGGTCCAGGCGAAGCAGGGCACCCGCGACCTCCTCCCGTATGAGGAGAAGATTCTCAAAGGGCTGTTCGACTCAATGAACTCGTCCGTCAAAGTTTCGAGCCTGAAGGGGACCTTCAGCGGCACCTTGAGCATCGCCGAAGGTCTCCTCTACGACGATTCGGCTCGCCTGAAATGGTTCGCCTCCAATCCGCGAAACACGCGATTGATCTGGGCCGGCCTTGGCATCGCGGTCATCATCGTCGGCGGTGTCCTGAGCCTCGCGCTCGGTGTGCTCGCCGGTTGGGGCCTGCTCGGGCTAGCGGTCGTCGCGATTGGAGGCCTGTTGATCGTGGCGAGCCGTTGGATGCCACGCCGCACCGGCCTCGGCACCGACCTCTTTCGCAAGGCGCTGGGCTTCCGCCTCTACATGAACGCGGCCGAGAAAGACCGGCAGGCGTTTGCTGAGAAGGCGGAGCTTTTCACCCAGTATCTGCCCTACGCGATCGTCCTCGGCTGCGTCCACCGCTGGGCGAAGGCGTTCGAAGGCATCGACACCACTGCGGCGGTGTCGAGCTGGTACCAGGGAAATAACGCGTTCACGCCCGTCTTGTTCGCCAGCAGCCTGGAAGGGTTTTCGAGCAACCTGAGCACGGCCGTCGCGCAAACCCCGGCCGGTAGTGGAAGCAGCGGCGGAGGCGGTGGCGGATTCTCCGGCGGCGGCGGTGGTGGCGGCGGTGGGGGAGCCTGGTAAGGAGAGGATCAGATGGGTCAATGGGTCGTGCTCGCGGTCGTCGTCGCGGTCGTCTTGGTGGCGGTCGCGATTTTCTACAACCGATTTGTCGCGCTCCGGCAGCAGGTCAGGTCCGCGTATTCGGACATCGACGTCCAGCTCAAGCGCCGCCATGAGCTGATTCCCAACCTGGTCGAGACGGTGAAGGGGTATGCCGGCCACGAGCGCGGGGTCTTCGATGAGGTCGCTCGGGCGCGCGCCGATGCGATCGCCGCGGGGGCGGAGCCGCCCGCCGAGCGGGCGACCGCGGAGAACACGCTCAGCGGCGCGCTGCGGTCACTGTTCGCGGTGGCGGAAGCCTATCCGCAACTGCAGGCGATCCAGGAGTTCAAGGATCTCTCCGCCAACCTGACCGCGACCGAGGACACCCTGCAGTACGCGCGCCGCTATTACAACGCGCAGGTGCGCGACTACAACACGGCGATCGCGACCTTTCCCGGCGTGGTGCTGGCGCCGCCGCTGGGGTTCAGTGCCTACCAGTTCTTCGAACTCGACGCTCCGGCCGACCGGGAAGTGCCGCAGGTCAAGCTGCGCTGACTACATCGCTTCGAGGCGCTTGATCCGCTCCTCGATGGGCGGATGGGTATCGAACAGCCCATCGAGAAAGCGCGGGGCATCTTTGAGCGGATTGGCGATGTAGAGGGGAGCCGTCGCCTTGTTGGCGACCTCGAGCGCCTCCTTGTCGGCGGCGATCTTTCGAAGCGCACTTGCGAGGCCCGCCGGGTAACGGGTCAACAAGGCGCCCGAGGCATCGGCGAGGTATTCGCGCCGGCGTGAAACGGCGAGCTGGATCAGCTGGGCGATGATCGGCGTCAGGATGGCGAGCACCAGGCCGATGACAAGCAAGATCGCATTGTTGCCGCGATCGCGGTCGCGGTCCCGGCCGCCGCCCCAGAACATGCTGCGGAAGATCCAGTCGGAGAGCAGGGCCGCCGTCCCCAGCAGCACGGCGACGATCAGCATCACGCGAATGTCGAAGTTCCGGACATGCGAGAGCTCGTGGGCGATCACGCCCTGCAGCTCGTTGCGGTCGAGCTTGTCCAGCAGGCCACGCGTGACCGCGACCGATGAGTGCGCCGGGTCGCGACCGGTCGCAAACGCGTTGGGTGCGCTGTCCTCGATCAGGTAGATCCTGGGCTTGGGGATCCCGGCTCCGATCGCCAGCTCCTCGACAACGTGGTGCAGCTGCGGCTCCTGTTGATCGGAGACTTCGTGGGCCTGGGAAATGCCGAGCACGATCTTGTCGCCGGCGAAGTAGGAAACCAGCGCCGAGCCGCCGGAAATCGCCAGCGCAAAGGGCAGGATCAGCAATCCAGCATTGCCCCCAATCGCTACCGCGCCAAGGACGTAGGCGAGCAGCGCGACCAGGCCGATAAAAAGCCCGATCAGCAACCGGGTGCGCCACCGGTTCCCGGCGATCTCGTCGTAGACGTTGACATGTGCCGCAGGCGGGAGTCTGCCGCCGGACACGCCCGGATGGTCCACGGTCGTCAGGCGGAGGGGGTGAAGCTGACCTTGGGAACCTCACGGTCCGAGGGCGACTCGACTTCGAAGTACTCGGACGCCGTAAAGCCCATCGCGCCGGCCAGCAGGACGGTGGGGAACGTCTGCAAGGCCGTGTTGTAGTCGCGCACCTGGCCGTTGTAGAAGCGCCGCGCGAACTGAATCTTGTCCTCGGTATCGCGAAGGTTCTCCGACAGATCCTTAAACTCCTGCACCGCTTGCAGCTGGGGGTAGGCTTCGGCGACCGCGAACAATGAACGCAGCGCGCCGGTCAGCATGTCTTCGGCCGCCGCGCGCTGCTGCGGTCCCTGGGCACCGGCCGCGATCGCGCCCGCCCGTGCTTGCGTGACCTCGTCGAAGACGCCGCGCTCGTGGGCGGCATAGCCCTTGACGGTCTCGACCAGGTTGGGAATCAGGTCGTGCCGGCGCTTGAGCTGGACGTCGATGTCGGAAAACGCTTCCTTGACGCGCTGGCGCATCGTGACCAGCCGGTTGTAAGTCAGGACCAGGAAGAGCACAACGATGACGACGATCGCCAGAACGATGAGCCAGCCGGGTGACACTTGAACCTCTCCTACCTGTATATGACGATGGCGATGGTGATGGTGCCCCTACTCTATCCGCTCCAGCTAAGGAATTCCTAAAGCGGTGCGGCTCACGATATGACCCGGCTCTTGATCGTTGCCTATCGCGCCTGGGTGATCACGGCGGCGTGGCATGTCCGCGAGGCGTTCGGACAGCAGCGCTAGCCCCCACCCTGCCCATCCCGGCGAGCGGCGGAGGGTGGTTGGGCAAGCGGGGATTGAGATTTTGGCAGGAAGAGGCGGAAGGTCGCCCCGGTACCGTTTTGGTCGAGCAGGTGCAGGCTGCCACCGTGCGATTCGGCGATCGCCCGGCTGAGCGCGAGGCCCAGTCCGGCGCCGGCGGCATCGCGCGCGCGGGCGCCGTCCGCCCGTACGAACCGTTCGAACAGGACTGAACGAGCGGCCGCCGGGACGCCGGGCCCTTGATCGCGCACGTCGATGTTCCAGCCTCCCGCGGTGGGCGCGCCGGTCAGTTGGACCGCCGTCCCCTCCGGCGTGTGGCGGGTCGCGTTGTCGATCAGGTTGTCCATCACCCGCCGAAGGAGGTCGGGGTCCGCCCAGACGCTTCCGGAATCGGGCGCGTCCACATCGACGCGGACGTGCCGGCTATCCGCAACCGGCCGCCAGCGCGCCGCCGTCTCGTGTAGGAAATCGGCGACATCGAGACTCGTCTCGGCAGGTTTCAGCGCTCCGGCGTCGGCGCGGGCCAGCATGAGGAGCTGGTCGACCATCCTGGCCATGTGCTCGACCTCGGCTTCGAGCCCGCGCAGGACCTGCTGATACTCGGCCGGCGTGCGCGCCCGCGCCAGCGTGCCTTCCAGCTCACTGCGCATCACCGCCAGCGGGCTGCGCAGCTCGTGCGACGCGTCCGCGGTGAAGCGTCGCAGGGTCTCGAAGCTCGCCTCGAGCCGCGCCAGCATCCCATTGAAGGTCTCGACCAGCTCGCCGAGCTCGTCGGGCGGGACGTCGACCTCCACGCGGCGATTGAGTTCATGCTGGCTGAGCGAGCGCGCGGTGGAGGCGATGCGACGGACCGGTTCGAGGATGTTGCCGGCCAGGCGGTGCGCGAGCAGTGTTCCCGCGAGCACGACGAGTGCTGACAGGACAGCGAGGAAGAGGATCGTTTGGTTCAGGGCCGACTGCAGCTCGCCGACGGAGCGGCTGACGATCAAGATGGCTGACGTTCCCTGGCTCGTCTGCAATGGCAGGGCGTAGACGAGGCGCGGCACTCCCCGGCTATCGCGGACGCTAAACGGCGGCGCCGGTGTCGTTCTCGTCCGAGCGGTTGCCGCGATTCCGGTGAGAGTCGAGTCGGAGAGGGCCTGTCCCGGCGACCGGCTGATCGACCCGTCCGGCGCTACGATCGCCGCCTCGACCGCGACCCCCTGTTGGGTCTCGGTCGGCGGGTCGGCACTGAAGTGCACCTGCCCGTTGACGTCCTCGACGCCGCTGGCAATCGTATTGGCCTGGGAGATGAGCACATCGCCGGCGGCACTGGTCTCCGCCCGCGAGAGGGCGAGATAGAGGGCGACGTCGGCCACGATGATGGCAAGCGCCAGGACGGCCGCGAAGGCGAGCGTCAGCCGGATGCGAGTGCCGGCGAGCATCCGCCTCATTGACGGGATTCGAGGCGGTAGCCGGCTCCGCGGACGGTGACGAAGGGATCGCCCGCGCCCGCCGTGGTGAGCTTGCGTCGCAGCCGCCCCATGTAAACCTCAACCAGGTTGTGACCGCCCTCGAAGTCGTAGTCCCAGACGTGGTCGATGATCTGCGCCCGCGTCAGCAGGCGGCCCGGATGATGCATGAAAAAGTCGAGGATGGCAAATTCCTTGGCAGTCAGCTCGACGTACTTGTCGGAAACCTTGAGGGTATGCGCCGCCGTGTCGAGCACGATGTTGCCCGCCGTGAGCACCGAGGTGCGATCGGGCAGGTGGCGGCGGGCGAGCGCCCTGATGCGCGCGAGCAGCTCGCGCATGGCAAACGGCTTGACCATGTAGTCGTCGGCGCCGGCTTCCAACCCGCGCACTCGGTCGTCGACCGCATCGCGGGCAGTCAGCATCAGGATCGGTGCGCTGACCTTCTGGTTACGAAGCTGGCGGCTGACCGACAGGCCATCCACGCCCGGCAGCATGACATCCATGACCACGACGTCGTATGGCGTACTGAGCACCGCGGCGATCCCGTCGTTGCCCTCGTGAACGACGTCGACGGCGAGCCCCGACTCGCCCAGGGCGCGCTGGATGCTGGCCGCCAGGCGACGATCGTCCTCGATCAGCAACACTCTCATACCCTCCAGTATCCGTATGGATCCTAAAAGATATCTAAATGCTGTGTAAGTCCCTGCCCCGCTCGGGACGGGCAGGGTGGGGTTTCGTTTTAGGCTGGGTTCATGTGCGGTGCCCACACTTGGGCGCCAGGTCCGGTTGAACGGGCCAAAACCTCAGGAGGTGTCCATGTTGAAGACGCCGAAGACGATTGGGCTGCTGGCCGTGCCAGTGGTACTAGCGGCGGCGATCGTTTCTGCGAGCGGGGCCTTCGCGAAGGCGCCGGCGCATCACTCAGCGGCAGCGGCGTCGACTCCCGCGCCAGACGTCGCCGCGACCGCCACGCCGAACCAGTCGAGCGCTGCTCCGAGCCAGTCGGCGGCGGCTCCCAAGGCCCAGGCGGCCGAACCGGCGGAAGCGGCTGAGCCCGCTGAGGCCGCTGAGCCCGCTGGAACCGAGACCGACGCTGCCGGCGGCCACGCGGACGACCCGAACGACCCGAACGTCGACCATCAGTTCAACGGCGAGGAGTAGCTCTCCCCACACACCAGGCCCGGAGGACACCCTCAGTCCTCCGGGTCCCCCTAGTTCGGAAGACTCCCTCCACCCTCGCGGGGGAGGGTCGGGGTGGGGGGTACGCGACGGAGCAGGATAAGAAGGTAGGCGCAGAAGACGAGCACAACGACCGCGGGCAGGATCACGTAGCCCTCCCGGTGAAGCTGGAGCAGATGCCCGATCCGCCCGCCAAATAGGGCCCCGAGCGTCACGAAGAATCCGGCCCAGACGGCCGTCGAGATGGCGACGCTCGCGACAAAGACCCGATAGCGGACGCGGAAGATCCCGGCGGCAACCGTGAGCGGCACGCGAAGTCCGGGGACGTGCCGCCCGAAAACGAGCGTCCACACTCCCCATCGCGCGAACCACCGCTCGGCCTGATCGATTCGGGCCGGTGTCAGGTGCAGCACTTTCGCGAGCCGGTGCTCGACGATCGACCGTCCCCAACGCTGGGAGATCCAATAGAGGTTGCTCGCGCCCAAGACGACGACACCGATGAGCCCGAGCCAGGCCACCAGCAGCGTCAGCAAGCTCTGAGACGCGTGATGGCCCACATACATCACGAAGACGTCGCCGGGCATCGGCATCGGGACGCCGGACTCTTCGGCGTAGAGCAGGCCGAAGGCCGCGACCATGCCGAAGCGTCGCAGGAGGTGGCCGACGACATACGCGCCATCCCTGACGAGTTCGGGGAGGTCTCCTTCCAGGATCGCGAAGACCAGTAGCGCGACGATCGCGGCGAGGATCACGCCAGCCGTCCACCGGCGGGGATGGGCCGCGATGGCGGCCACCGCCCGCCGAGGGCTGGGATTCGGACTCCGCCGCATGACTCTCAACTTTGCCGGTCCTTCCTGAACGGCCTCTAAAAGGGGGTTCCTTCCGACCCTTAACTTACGCTTAGGCGAGCTGGCGGGTCGAGGGCGCGTTTGCTGGCGGTTATTGCCGATTTGACAAGCATGATGCTGATGTGCAACTGTCTAGTTGCACATGAATAACGCGGTGTTCGTCGCTCTCGCGGATCCAACGCGCCGACAGCTGCTCGAGCGCCTGGCGATGGGCCCGACGACCGCGACGGGGATTGCCGTCAAATTTCCAGTGACCCGCCAGGCTCTCGTGAAACACCTTGGCGCGCTCGAGAACGCGGGCATGGTCGCCAAGGAGCGCCACGGACGCGAGGTCCGCTACCACCTGGAGAGCGCGCCGCTCGGGGAGGCCAGCGCGTGGCTCACGACACTCTCGGCACGATGGGAACAGCGTCTGTCGCGGCTCAAGCGCTACGTAGAGGAGGAATCATGATCAAAGCAGGGCCCGAGATCCGTCACAGTGTGTTCATCCGGGCGCCGCGCGAGAAGGTGTGGACCGCGTTCACGACCCCCAAGGGACTGGACGGGTGGTGGGGGACACGCGGGAGCGAGATCGATCTTCGACCGGGTGGAAAGATCACACTCCGTTGGCGCGGTTGGGGAGCCGAGCAAGACATCAACGCCGATCGGGACTGCGTCATCCTCGAGGTTCGTCCACCCAAGCGCTTTGTCTTTCAGTGGGGCGAAACGGCCGACGCGATGACCACCGTCGAATTCGACCTCGAGGAGCGCACAGGTGGCACGCTACTGCGGCTCCGGGAACACGGTTTCGCGCCCACAGACAAGGGCCGGGAGTCCTTCGAAGGGAATTCGCTTGGCTGGGGTGAGGTTTCGATCCTTCTCAAGTTCTACGTCGAGCACGGCGTCAGCTACTAGTCAGCGCAACGGCGCTCAACACGAGGAAGGAGTCAGGCAATGGCAACCGAAATAAAGAAATCGCTGCACGAGGTGCGCTTTCCCGGCGAGTCGGACGAGTATCGACGCGCGCGCGACGAACTCCTGAAGGCGGAGATCGACCTGCGCCGGCAGATCGAGGCCGTGGCTGCGCAGCGGCGGGAACTTCCGCTGGGCGGCGTGGTCCCGCGCGACTACACCTTCGAGGAGTGGGACTCCGGCAAAAACGCCGCGCGACCGGTCCGGCTCTCGGAGCTGTTCGCGGACGGCAAGGACACGTTATTCCTCTACAGCCACATGTTCATCCCGGGCAAGGCGGGGCTGCCGCTCGAGGAGGGCTGCCCGTCGTGCACATCGATCATCGGCGCGATCGATGGCGAGGTGCCCGACATCACCCAGCGGATCAATTTCGCGGTCGTCGCCAGGGTGCCGATCGAGCGCTTCCGCGCGCACGCGAAATCGCGTGGCTGGCGCCACGCGCGCCTGCTCTCCTCCGCCAGCAATACCTACAACCGTGACTACCGGGCCGAGACACCCGACGGTAGCCAGCACCCCATGGCGACCGTCTTCGCGCGCCGTGACGGGAAGATCCACCACTTCTGGAGCAGCGAGCTGTACCTGGTTCCCCCCGATCCCGGCCAGGACATGCGCCACGTCGACTTCATGTGGCCGCTGTGGTTGATGCTCGACCGCACGCCCGAGGGTCGAGGCACAGACTGGCGGCCAGAGCTCGACTACGCAGACAAGCGTTAGACGATGTCATCCGACGTCGCTCTCCCACGCCCACTTGCGACGGCAATCATTGCCGCGCTTCTCGGCTGTGCCGCAGCCGCCTGGCTCGTCAGCGCCGGGCAGTCCGCCTCGATGGCCGGCATGGGCGAGATGGCGATGGTGGGGGCAGGGCTCTTTCTCGTCACGTGGGTCGTGATGATGGTGGCCATGATGTTCCCGAGCCTCGTGCCGATGGTGCTGACTCACGCCGGGGCCGTTCGGTCTCGCGGTGAAGGAACGGTCCCGACGGCAGCGTTTGTGGTCGGATACCTGGTGGTCTGGATGGTGGCCGGGCTCGTGCCGCTCGGCGTGATTCAGCTCC
>Ga0209011_1000546_pt1 | contig 14202 bp, 16 predicted proteins | sample BlaSpr_A8_OM1_M3_FD_187986 | JGI IMG/M metagenome (GOLD analysis project Ga0209011, IMG submission 187986) | Forest soil microbial communities from Thunder Bay, Ontario, Canada - Black Spruce, Ontario site 2_A8_OM1_M3 (SPAdes) (version 2) | ecosystem: Environmental > Terrestrial > Soil > Boreal... | reverse complement strand
GGCCACGCTCCTGCTGGCGGCCCAGGTCCGCCGACCACCTCGCGCGTTGCTCGCCCTCACTGTGGTGGTGGTCGCTGTGCTGCTCTCGGCCTGGGTCGGCGTCGACGGCATGGTCTTCGGCCGCTTCGCGCAGACCACGTGCAACGCTAACCACTACTACCTGGAATCGTTCTGCTGGTACGTGCCGGAGTTCAGCGTGCTGTGGACGCCGTTCGTGTTTCACGCGCAGCTCTCGCTGCCGGGTTATCTGCTCATCGCGTACGCGGTAGGCGTGAGCACTTATGTCGCCTTTCCGCTTCTCCGGCAGTGGGCGGTCACCGCCCACCGCGACCTGGGACTTGCATGGACCGGTTACCACGGTCGAGCGCCCTGGAGATTTTGATCAGGCATTCGCGGGCGGGAGGCCGATCGTCTCCCAGGTCACGCCGGCGTCCGCGGTCCGCTCGAGCAGCGGCCTGAAGCCGCCGGCCATGGCTCCGTACCACGCGTGGCTGGAATCGAGCATCCGGAGCGAACCCGGCAGCGGCTGGATCACGGCGATGTTGCGCGTGGGCGTCCAGGTGCTGCCGCCGTCGGCGCTCGTCGACCAGGCTCCCGAGCCGATCCACCACCAGGTCTTCGCGTCGGAGTAGCCGACCGCGCCCGCACCGCGCGGCGGCGACAGCGGGCTCCAGCTGTTTCCCCCGTCGAGCGAGCCCAGCAGCACCTGGTGAGGCGCCTGGAGCTGTGCCGGTCCCCTGAGGTCGCCGCCGGGCGTCGAGTCGGTGAAGATCGAGTACGTATTCCACACCGGAAGGCCGCCGTCGAACGAGCGGATGGTCAGCGGGGGGTATGCCACCACGCGTTCGCCGGACCGGGCCCGGACGATATACGGCGCCAGGTTGACCACGGTGGCCACCACGCCGGCGCCCCGGGTGGGCTCCGCGGCGACGAAGAACTCGCCGCGCGCGGGCCATCCGGCGGCGGGTGCAGGCAGCGGCACCTGTCGCCAGCTGGTCCCACCGTCGACGCTCCTGTACGCGACCGGATTCACGGATACGCTGTCGAGCCATCCGACCTCCCGGTCGGTGAACCTGACGCGATAGGGCTGGTCGGTCGCCGAAACCGGAACCCCAAGGCCGTCCCACGTCGCGCCCCCATCGGTCGTTCGGAACAGCAAGCCCGGGTGGAGCAGCAGCCAGCCGCGGTCCATGTCGACGAACGACATCGAAAGCAGGTATGCCGAGGAGCTCAGCGCGCGCGTCGACCATGTGCGCCCGCCGTCGGCGGTGCGGAACATTGCCGGTCGCGGGCCCATGAGCCCGAGCACGCCGTGGCTCGGGTCGAAAAAGCGGAGATACAGGGTCCGCTGGTCGGTCACGCCGGTCAGCTGCGTGGTCCAGGTCGTGCCGGCGTCGCTCGTGCGGAAGATCGCGAACGTCCCGGCGCTGTACGTCGCGGCGACCCACCCGGTGGTCGGGGTGATGAAGTCGACCGCCGCTATCCCGTAGCTCGACTCGGCCGGGCGAGGTTGGCCACCGCCGGAGGCGTAGGGCCGCGCGTAGACAATCGCCACGAGCACGATCGTCAGCACCGAGGCGGTCATGAGCGTCAGCGCCCGTGAGTGCATCCGTACAGGCCTCATATAGATTGTGGACGGAGATGGTCCGTCCTGCGACGCTCGACGATGCGGCGGAGATCGCCCGCGTCCATGTGGCCACCTGGCGAAGCGCGTATCGCGGGCTGCTGCCTGATGACTTCCTGGATTCGCTGGGCGAGGCGAGCTACACGGAGCGATGGAAGCGCGTCATCGGCGAGGGCTCGAGCCGCGTGTTCGTGGTCGAGGAGCCTGACGGCATCGCCGGCTTCGCCTCAGGCGGACGCGAGCGCGCGGGGGAGAATGGTTTTTCAGGCGAGCTGTATGCGCTCTACGTCCTCGACGGCGCGAAGCGCCGCGGGCACGGGCGCGAGCTGGTGCGTGCGGTGGCCGCCGCGCTGCGCGAGCTGCACCTGCCGGACATGATCGTCTGGGTGCTGCGCGACAACCGCGCGGCCCGCTCGTTCTACGAGCGCCTGGGCGGCGCATACGTGCGCGCGCAGCCGATCACGATCGGCGCGACGACGCTGGAGGAGGTCTCTTACGGCTGGCGCAGCCTGGACGAGATCCGCTACTGAGGCGGCGGCAGGGGCGGCTGCTTGAAATCGAAGCAGTCCTCCATCCCGTCAGAGGCCGCGGTGCGGGCGTTGAGCGATGGCAGCCCGAAGTTGACCTCACAGAACTTGACCAGGCTGACGTGCGAGTGCTGGGCTTTTGAGACATAGCCCTTGCGCGAATAGGGGCTGAGCACGAGACAGCCGACCCGACCGCCGAAACGGAACTGGGTTCCGTCTGTCCACTTCTCGACCTCGGGTGGTGTCACGTGGTCCCACCATCCGCCCCAGTCATCCCAGGTGATGAAGATCGCCACCTCCGGCCAGAGGCCCGCCGCGACCACCGCCTGGACCTGGCTCGCGGTCCAGTCGCTGCCCTTGGTCACGTTGCCCGCGCCGGCCGCGCGCTCGGCGGGTGTGTCGGCCGGGTGCTCGCTCAGAGCCGAGTCTCCGTACAGCCAGGACACCGCCGGCAGCTTTTTCGCCGACGCATCGGACGCCAGCTGTTGCCACGTCTTCTTCTTGCCGGCCGTGTACTTGATGAACTCGAACGCGTACCCGTTGTAGTTGCCCCACGTGAGCCCGGCCTTGTCGAGCTGTGCCGGAAGCGAGGGCTTGTCGTAGAGGGGAGGACCGGGATTCTTCCGGTAGCTGCGCGACGGGTTGTCGACCAGCGGGGAGTCGGCCATGATCAGCATCAGGTGGTTCGGGGTCGAGGGCCCGGCCACGTCTGTGAAGTAGTTGTCGCAGAGCGTGAACCGGCTCGCATAGGTCCAGTAGTGCGGGATGTCCTTCTGCTGGAACTGGACGCGGGGCGCGGTCGTGTCACGCGTGAGCCAGGCGGCATGCCTGTGGTTGGGATCCTTGGGCGGTGGATTTGGGCTGTTGGGGAGGGTGACCCCGTTGCCACCGGGAAACGGCCCGAAGTAGTTGTCGTAGCCGTGGTTCTCCTTGACGATGATCACGACGTGCTTGATCGGTGTCGTGCCGGCCATCAGATGCATTTTCGCGCGCTGTTGGACCATTCGAGCTGGACCGTGTACGAGCCGAGCTGCTTGGTCTTCCAGGCGCAGATGTCGCCGATCTCTCCGTTCTGATCGTCGTACCAGCCCTGGCCGGGGACGGGGTCGGTGATCGCCTCGCACAGCTCGTGCGAGCTGGTGGAGGTCAGCGCGTCGAGCACGGACTGGGCTCCAGTGCAGCCCGAGCAGTCCGGGTAGGGCATCACGGCGTAGTAGGTCCCGCCGGCGATGTCGCTGTGATAGCCGCAGAAGCTGGAGCACGAGGCTGCCCCGTCGAGCGTGATCGTGACGCCTGGCGGTAGAAAGACGAAGTAGAGGGAGTTGGGCGCCGGCTGCGGAACGGCCGCGTCGCCCGTGATCTCCTGCTGGATGAGCTGCTGCACGTCGGCGTCGGCCAGCGTGCTCGGGGGGTCGGTGCTGAGGATGACCGCGCCGGTGCGCGAGCCCGGACCGATCGCTGCCCCGGCCACGCTGTACTCCGACAGCTGGTCCATCAGCGCGCTCGTGAGGACGAAGTCGAAGAACTGGTTGATCTCCTGCACGAGCGGCGCCTGCTCGCCCTGCCAGGCGGTGCCCCAGAAAATGTTGAAGACCTGGACCGCGGACAGCAGCGGCCCGCCGCGATAGGTGAGCTTGGGCACGGGGCCACGCGCGGCGAGCGCGTAGTCACGAAGCGGAACGATGCGGATCGGGTATGCGACAGCCATCAAGACACCTCCGTCGCCGGAGTCGTACGAGTCACGCGCGGTATCAGCGCGGTGCTCGCCGCCAGCAAACATACCGCGGTCATGGCCAGGAAGGCCGCCGTCGGGCTCAGCGTGTACAGCGCGCCTCCGATCAGCGCGCCGAGGATCTCGACCAGGGTCTGGACGGTCTGAAAGACGCCTTGCGTGCGCGCCTGGTGGCCCGGTTCGGCGCTCCTGCTCACCTCCGCCATCGTGCTGGGCAGGCCGGAGATGGTGAAGGCGCCCTCCACCAGCCCGAGTCCGATCAGCCAGGGGACCGAGGACACGAACGGGTACACCACCGCAAACAGCGCGGTGAAGAGCAGCGCGACGACGATGAAGCGACGCGGCCCGAAGCGGTCGCCCAGGGTGCCCGCCTGACCGCTCAGCAGCATCGCCGGCAGCGCGAACGCGACGAATGAGAGCCCGACGGCGAACGTGGTGGCTCCGCGGTAGGTCATGTACAACGGCCAGATCGTGTTGAACGTGCCGATCATGTACGAGGTGCCGGCGCCGAGCAGGATCAGCGGTAGGAGCTTGCGCACGATGTGAAGCGCGTGCGCCGGCGCCTCGAGCGGCGTCTCCACGCGAACGTTCTGGAGCGTGACCACAGCAGCCGTCGCCGCCAGGGTCACCGAAGCCGCGACCGAAAACACGACGTCGAGGTCGTACAGGGCGATGAACCCGCCGATCGCCGGACCGATCAGCATGCCGGCCATGTTGGTGGACTGCATGAAGCCGAACACGCGGCCGCGCTCATGGGGCGGGCTGACCTCGGCCAGCAGCCCGTTCGCCGCCGGGAGGTACGCGCCTTGAGCACCGCCCTGGATGAAGCGGACGAGGATGAACGCGCGCGCCGGCAGGGGAAGGAGGTAAGCCAGGAAGAGGGCTGCGGTGACGGCCAGCGACGCGAGCATGACCGGCCTGGTGCCGAACCGGTCGGCCGCCCATCCCGCCGGATAGCGGATCAGCGCGTTGGACAACAGGCCTGCCCCCACGACAGCGCCGACCAGCGCGGCGGAGCCCCCTCTCCGGCCGAGGAAGATGGGCAGCAGCGGCAGGAAGAACCACATCCCGACCGAGTCCAGGAAGTTGACGGCGTAGAGAGTCCACAACGTTCTTCGATGCATTGCTTTCTTACTTGCCCCTCACCCTAGCCCTCTCCCCTGAAGGGGAGAGGGGATCATAGAGACATGCAGGAGATCCAGTGGGAGGTGATTCCTCCCACTCCTCATCCGGCCCATGTGCACATGGCGCTGGATGAGGTGCTGCTCGAGCGGGTGATCGCCGGCGAGCGGCGTCCGACGCTGCGCATCTGGGAGTGGATCGAGCCCGCGCTGGTCATCGGCTCGCACCAGTCGGTGATCAACGAGGTCGACTCCGTCGCGGCTCGCGAGCTGGGCTTTGTCGTGACCAGGCGCATGAGCGGCGGAGGCACCATGCTCTGCGAGCCCGGCCGGACGATCACCTACTCGCTGTACCTGCCGGAGTCGGCCGTGGCCGGCATCACCTTTCGCAAGTCGTATGCGCTGCTCGACGGCTGGGCCGTGCGAGCCTTAGTCAACCTGGGGATTCCCGCCGAGTACCGCGAGATCAACGACATCATCTCGCCACGCGGAAAGATCGCGGGCGCCGCGCAGGCGCGCCGTCGCGGCCACGTGCTGCACCACACGACGATCGCCCACTCGATGGACGTCGAGCTGGTGCCGCGCCTCATCAGGATCGGACGGCCCAACATCGCGGCCATCGGCGTGCGCAGCGCGGACAAGCCGGTGTCGCCGCTCTCGTGGTTCACTCCGCTCTCCTGCGCCGACGTGGCGCAGAGCCTCGTGCGGTCCTTCTCGAACGAGTTTCGCGCCCGCCCGGGCAGCGCCTCGTCCCAAGAGCTTGACGCCGCGCGCCGGCTCGTGGCCACGAAATACGGGACGGCGGCCTGGGTGAACCGGATACCTTGAGCCACTCGAGATGCTGAACGACAAAAGCACCTATACGACGATCCCGACCTCGGACCTGGAGCGGGCGAGGCGGTTTTACGAAGAGACCCTCGGCCTGAGGCCCGACATGGTCACCGAGGGTGGCGTGATGTATCGCTCAGGCGGCACACAGTTCTTCGTCTATCCCAGCGCCTTCAGGTCTTCCGGCCACACTCACATGAGCTGGCTGGTCGACGACATCAAGGCCGAAGCGGCGGCCTTGAAGGCGAAGGGAGTCGAGCTCCAGAGCTTCGACGTGCCCGGCGTCGAGACCGTGGATGGAATCTCCCGAGTCGGTCCGACCGTGTGGGCCGTGTACTTTCGCGACCCCGACGGAAACCTGCTGGGCCTGACGCAGATCGGCTAGCGGCCGGCGCGCCAGTCCTCGATCAGCTCCGCGCTCTGCTCGACGTGCTCTCGATAGTGGTCGCGCAGCCAGCCGATGACGTCCTCCGGGCTGGTCGGGTACGGGTCCTGGCCCTGGCCGTACACGACGTCCGCCTTGCGGGGCCAGTCACCGTCCGGCAATCGCGTGGCCGTGGTCACGACCGCGGAGTGGAGGCGGCCCATCTCCTCCATCGCCCTGGCCCGCTGGCCTGCCACCAGGCCCACCTTCGCCTTCTCGACCGCCGCCTGGCCCTCACCGGGCGGGTCCTGCGGGCCGAGCTTTTCAAACCGGCCCGCCACGATGCCGTCGAGGACGCGACGGTAGTGCGTCAGCACCCAGTTGACGTGCACCTGCAGCCCGCCCAGCGCGTAGTCGTCGCCGGGCTTCAGGTAGCCCAGGGCATCGTCAGGCACCTTCGCGAACGCCGACTCCCACTCGCTGCGGGCGAGCTCGAAGTCCGCCAGGGCGGATTCCCGATCCATATCGGCCGGAGATTAGCTGAAGTAGTTGTGCTTTTGGAGGAATGCCGCGGCGACCGCGTCCGGGTCCTGGTGGAGCAGCTCGACCTGCCCGTTCATCGTGAAGAGGTCATTCGTCGTGAGGCCGGTGTCGATCTTGTTGAGCACGGTCTTCACGCCGGCGGTCGCCACTGCCGTGCGCACGACGGCCACCACGTTGTCGGCGGCGATCATGTGCTTGTCATCCTCCAGCACCACCAGCCCAAGCGACTTGAGGTCGGAATCGCTGCTGAAGACCAGGCCGACCTGGATGGAGCCGTTCTTGAACGCGGCCCGCGTCGCCGGCCCGTCGGTGTCGAGCGTCAGCGTCTGCTTGAAATGGAGGCCGTAGACGCTCATCAGCCCGGGCAGGCAGAACTTGTAGGTCGGGCACTCAGGCCCGGCTCCGAACACAAGCTGGCCGGCGATCGGGGTGAGGTCGGAGAGGGTCTTGAGGTTGTACTTGGTCGCGGTCGCCTGGGTCACCGCGTACGCGTTGCCGTCGACAGCAGGCGAAGGGGTCAACGCGACGGCGTTGATCGACGCCAGGTAGGTGTTCAGCTTGGCGGTCGTGGCGACCGGGTCTGGCGTCGCCTCGCCCGCGCTCTTGTTGTAGTACTCGAGCTCGCTTGCCGCATACCCCGGATACAGGTCGATCTGACCGCTCTGGAGCGCCGGCGCAACGACCTTCCGGGTCCCCAGGTTCAGCTTGTAGTTGATCGTGTAACCGTCGTGCACCAGAGCCTGGCCGTAGATCTGGGCCAGGATGCTGCTCTCGGGAAAGTTGAAGCCCGCGACGGTGAGCGTGCCCTTGCCGGCCGTACCGCCGCCTGAGCTCGAGCCCCCGCAGGCCGCGATCACAAGCGCCACGGCGGATGCGGCGACCAGGCGCAAGGCCAATTTCGCGTTCATCGGTGTCCCTCCAAACCCCGGCCGGCCGGGGATTCTTCCACTCAAGCCACCTTCAGCGTAGCCGCTCGCTGACCGCTGGGCGCCCTGAGCAAGCGGATGCCTCGCGGTATGAGCACCTGCTGCAGCCCGGCCAGCAGAAGCTCCGTCGCCAGGGCCAGAGCGGCCACGAGCAAGGCGCCGGCGAGCAGCCGGGGATTGTCCGAGCGCGCCAGGCCGTCCACGATGTAGCGGCCGAGCCCGCCGCCCGCGATGAGCGCCGCCAGCGTCGCGGTGGCGACGACCTGGACGGCCGACGTGCGAATTCCAGCCATGATCAGGGGTACCGCGAGGGGTAACTCGACTCGAAGGAGCTGGGGGAGCTCGCGATAGCCCATGCCGCGCGCGGCGTCCTTGACGTCCGGGTCGACCTCGCGCAGCGCCACGTAGCTGTTGGTCACCATCGGGGGAACGGCCAGGGCGGTGAGCGCGATGACGATGGGCACGTCGCCCAGGCCGAAGACCTGGAAGGCGATCACCAGGATGCCGAATGACGGCACGGCGCGGCCGACATTGGAGATGTTGATCGCCAGGTTGCCGAACCGGCCGTAATGGCCGAGGACGATCCCCACCGGCAATGCGATCAGGGCCCCGATCGCCACGGACTCGAGGGACAGGTGGACCTGCTCGCCAAGCCGCGTGGGGATGCCGTCGATTCCCTGCCAGTGGGCGGGGTCGGTCACCCACCGCCACGTCTCCTGCGGGAGGCTCACGCGGGCCTGGACCAGGGCACCGCCACCCGCTGAGCTCCCGCCACGAGGAGGTCGGCGAAGAAGGCGAGCAAGATGCACAGCGCGGTCGCCACGACAAGGGGGGTGTGGAAGCTTTCGATGAGACCCCTGAGGATCAGCTGGCCTAGTCCGCCCAGACCGATCACGGCCGTGATGGTCACGATGCCGATCGTCGAAACAGTGGCCACGCGCAGCCCGGCGAAGATCGCCGGCAGCGCGAGCGGCAGCTCGACCTGGATCAACCTGGCCCACGGCCGGTAGCCCATGCCGTCGGCAGCGTCGATGACGTCCGGCGGCACCGCGTCCAGGCCGACCAGCACGTTGCGGACCAGGATGAGCACGTTGTAGCCGATGAGCGGAATCTCCGCGGTCAGCGTGCCGAGGCCTGTGTAGGGGATCAGCAGCGCGAACAGAGCGATGGAAGGAATCGTGTAGAAGGCCCCGAAGACGGTGAGGACGGCCGGACGCAGGTGGAGATTGGTCCATCGACGCGCGGCGATCCCCAGCGGCAGCGCGATCACCAGACCGCCCGCGAGCGCGATCGCTGTGAGGACCAGGTGCTCCTGGACGGCGGCCAGCACATAAGGAATGTGCGTGGAGAGCCAGTCCCAGTTGATCCATGGGTCCACGACGTCGAGGAATACGCGGCTTCCCATTCGATTACGGTAATTGAGCGGTGATCCGCTTGGAGAACGTCACCAAACAGTTCCCCGGCGGGTCGAACGCGGTGCTCGACCTGACGCTCGACATCCCCACGGGCAAGACCTGCGTGTTGATCGGGCCGTCAGGCTGCGGCAAGACCACCACGCTGCGGATGATCAACCGGCTGATCGACCCGGACCGGGGGCGGATCCTGGTCGACGGCGAGGACACGCGCGAAGTCGACCCGCCGCACCTGCGGCTGAAGATGGGCTACGTCATCCAGCAGACAGGCCTTTTTCCTCACATGACGGTCGGGGAGAACGTCGCCACCGTGCCACGCCTCTGGCAGTGGGACAGGGCACGCATCAAAGCCCGCGTGGAGGAGCTGCTGCAGCTCGTGGGCCTCGACCCTGCCGAGTATCGCGACCGGTATCCGCATCAGCTGTCGGGCGGCCAGCGCCAGCGTGTCGGTTTTGCGCGCGCCCTCGGCGCCGACCCGCCGATCCTTTTGATGGACGAGCCGTTTGGCGCGGTCGACCGCATCACGCGTGAACGCCTCCAGCACGAGTTCATCAACATCCAGCGTTCGCTGAGCAAGACGGTCGTCTTCGTCACACACGACATCGATGAGGCGGTACTGGTAGGGGACCGGATCTGCCTGCTCGACATGCAGGCGAAGGTCGCGCAGTACGACACTCCGGACGTGATCCTGACCCGGCCCGCCAGCGACTACGTGGCCGAGTTCCTGGGCAAGGAGCGGCTCGTGCGCAGGATGTCGGTTGCCACCATCGACCCGCGCTCGCTGGAGCACCCCGCGTCAGGACCGCTGCCGGGCGAGCCACGCGTCCAGGTCACGAGCACGCTGACCGAGGCCTTCGCCGCGGCGCTCACCAGCCCGACGGAACACGTCGCCGTGTACGAGAGCGACCGCTACGTCGGAACTTTCACTGCAACTTCGTTGCTCGAATCGCTGCGGCGCCCGGGCACTGATGAAAAGGAAACAAGAGTTGATGGAGGTCAAGAGATTGCCTCAGGAATTTGACGTCGTGTGCCTGGGCGGTGGGGTGGCGGGCGAGGCCATCGCCGGCGGGCTGCAGGGGAGCGGGATCTCGCTCGCGGTGGTCGAGCGCGAGCTCGTCGGCGGCGAGTGCCCGTACTGGGGCTGCATCCCGTCGAAGACGCTGCTCCGCTCCGGCGAGACGCTCGAGGAGGCCGCTCGCGCGCGCAGGCTCGCCGCGTCGCGCGTGGAGTGGGACGTCGACTTTCCGAAGGTGTCGAAGCGCGTCCTGTGGATGGCGCGCGACCTGGATGACAAGGGGGCGGCCGCGGCGCTCGAAGCCACCGGCGCCCGGTTGATTCGGGGCGAGGGCACGCTGGTGGACTTCCGCACCGTGCAGGTGGGCGGCGAGCAGCTCGTCGCCAGGCGCGCCGTCGTGATCGCCAACGGCAGCACGGCCGCGATCCCTCCCATCCCGGGCCTCGACAAGGTCCACTACTGGACGAACCGCCAGGCGGCGGTGCCGCGCGAGCTGCCGAACACGCTGGCCGTCCTCGGAGGCGGAGCCATCGGCGTCGAGCTCGGCCAGGCGTTCGCGCGCCTTGGCTCGAAGGTCACGGTGATCGAAGCGGGACCCCGCTTCCTGGGTTTGGAGGAGCCGGAGGCGGGCGCGGCGCTGCGGCCGCACCTCGAGGCCGACGGCGTGACGCTCGTCGCCGGCGACCCATGCGAGTCCGTGGAGCCGCACGACGACGGCGTGATGCTCCACCTGAAGTCGGGCACGATCATCTCCGCGGGCAGGCTGCTCGTCGCCACCGGCCGGCGGCCGAACGTCGAGGCCTGGCGCGCGAGCGGGCTGCCGCAGACCGAGCGCGGCTGGCTCAAGGTCGACCCGGCGACGCTGGAGGCCCGCGCGGACGTGTACGGCTGCGGCGACATCACCGGGCTCGGTGGCTTCACGCATCTCGCCTACTACCACGGCCAGGTCGTGGCCAGGCGGCTGCGGGGCGAGGATGCGCGCGCGGACCACGTCGCGGTGCCGCGCGTCACGTTCACCGACCCGGAGGTCGCGTCGGTCGGCCTGTCCGAGGCCGCGGCGCGCCAGCTCGGCATCGACGTGGTCGTCGCCGGCGCAGAGCCGGGGGAGGCAGCCCGCGGCTACATCCATGACTTCCACGGCGGGATGCTCAAGCTGGTCGCCGACCGCGACCGCCGCGTGCTCGTCGGGGCCACGATGGTCACACCACGCGCCGGGGAGATCCTGGGTGAGCTGGTGCTCGCGGTGAAATCCGGCACGCCGCTGAGCGTGCTGGCAGACGTCATCCACCCGTTCCCGGCGTTCAACCGCGTGCTTGGAGCTGTGCTGGGCGAGCTCGCCGCCAAAGCCGCCTCAAAGGTGACCTAGGGCCGCTGGGCGTTTTACCACTGACGCAAGCAGTCGTTTTTTGGGGTGTAATCGAACATGGTCATCACGATCAACGGAGCGACCTTCACCCTTGACTTGGACACGATCCTGATCTGGGCGCTGGTCGGCCTGGTGGCGGGCTTCCTGGCGAGCCACGTCGCGCTCGGACACGGTCTGGGGCTTTTGGGTGACATCGTCGTCGGCATCATCGGCGCGTTCATCGGCGGCTTCCTGCTGATGGGCGTGCTTCATATCAGCATCGGCGTGGCGGGGCATCCGCTGATCACGCAGATGCTGATGGCATTCATCGGAGCGGCGCTGCTGCTCCTGGTCGTGCGACTCTTCGGCGGCAGGAGGAGCTCTTACCGGCGGAGGGCGTTCTAGCCCGAGCGCCGTTCGTAGTCAGCGACAGGACGCCTGGGAGCGGTTCGCTTCCAGGCGTTCGTCACCAAGTAGCATCGCAATCCTGGTGAGCATTCCACCCATCGACGAAGAGGCGAGGGAACAGGCACGGCAGCGCCAGGACCGGCTCACGAAGCCGGCGGGCAGCCTCGGCCGTCTGGAGCAGCTCTCGATCGACCTGGCCGGCATGACCGGGCGGCTCAGTCCACCGCTCGAGCATCGCGTCGTGTTCACCCTGGCCGCCGACCACGGCGTCGCAAGGCAAGGAGTGAGCGCGTATCCACCAGAGGTGACGCCCCAGATGGTCCTCAACTTTCTCCATGGCGGCGCAGCGATCAACGTGCTCGCCCGGCAGGCAAATGTTCGCGTGGTCATCGCCGACCTGGGCGTCGACGCGGACCTACCTCAGCACCCGCGTCTGCGCAGCCTGAAGGTCCGCCGCGGAACCGCCAGCATCACCGATGGGCCGGCGATGTCGGTCGCTGAAGCTCGGCAGGCGATCGAGCATGGACGGCAGCTCGTTCGTGACGAGATGGCCGCCGGCCTGGACATCGCGATGACGGGCGATATGGGCATTGGCAACACGACAGCGTCGGCGGCGCTGATCTGCGCCCTGACCCAATTCGACCCGACCGACGTCGTCGGTCGAGGGACGGGCGTCGACGACGCAGGGCTCGAGCGCAAGCGCGACGCCGTGCGCAGGGCGCTGGTGGTCAACGGAGAACGAATCCGGCAAGGTCCTTTGGAAGCGCTCGCGGCCGTCGGCGGGCTCGAGATCGCCGGCCTGGCCGGCGTGATCCTGGAAGCGGCGAGCAACCAGAAGCCGGTCATCATCGACGGCTTCATCTCCGGCGCCGCCGCGCTCGCCGCGGCGAACATCGAACCGGATGTGACTCGCTACATGATCGCTTCGCATCGCTCCCAGGAGCTGGGGCACGGAGCAGTGCTGAAGCGGCTTGGCCTGCGGCCTCTCCTCGAGCTCGACCTCCGGCTCGGCGAGGGCACCGGGGCGGTGCTCGCGCTGTACCTGGTTGAGGCCGCCGTACGGATCCTGAACGAGATGGCCACGTTTGATGAGGCCGGGGTCTCTGATCGGGAGCAGGACGCCGCGCATAATAGACCGCACAACTGAATAGCTCACGGGCGAGAGGAAGCCGGTGCGAATCCGGCGCTGTCGCGCAACTGTGAGTGGGGAGCGACCGGCTGGCGGCCACTGAGGCAACCGCCTTGGGAAGGCAGCCGGAACGCTGTGATCCACAAGCCAGGAGACCGGTCCGTCGGGCATGACTTCCCACTTGCGCGGATCAGTGGGGGTGCTTCCTGCGGCGAGGCATCCCAGGCGATGTGGGGTCATCGGCCGCGGGAGGTTCGAAGGATGCGGACGCATCACATCTGGAAGGCGGTGACCACCGCCATCGCAATCGCCATGACGGCGTGCGGCCCAACCTCGGCGGCGACGCCATCGACGGCGGCGCATTTCCCGGTGACCATCTCTCAGGCCAATGGCACCACGGTGACGATCACCACGCAGCCTCGACGCATCATTTCGCTCTCGGCCACGGCCACCGAGATGCTCTATGCCATCGGTGCCGGCGGCGCGGTGGTCGCAGTCGACGACCAGTCGAACTATCCCGCCGGCGCGCCCATGACGAAGCTCTCGGGCTTCACGCCCAACATCGAGGCCATCGCCTCCTACGCGCCCGACCTCGTGGTGGCGGTTGATGACACCGCGGGGCTCGTGCACGGCTTGGCCGCGCTCAAGATTCCGGTCGTCATCGAGCCCGCGGCCAGGAATATCGATGACTCATACAGGGAGATCGAGCAGCTCGGTGCGGTGACCGGACATGTCTCGGAGGCAGCCTCGCTCGAAGCGAAGATGCGCGCCGACCTGGCGGCCGTCGTCGCATCGATTCCAAAATCGCCGAAGCAGCTCAAGGTGTATCACGAGCTCGACGATACGTACTACTCGGCGACGTCAGCCACCTTCATCGGCCAGGTTTACGCCCTGCTCGGCTTGAGGAACATCGCCGATGGCGCCGCAGCGGGGGCAGGCGACTATCCGCAGCTGTCCGCCGAGTACATCGTGTCCTCCAGCCCCGACCTCATCGTGCTGGCGGACACGAAATGCTGCCACCAGAACCTCAGCACCGTCGCCGCACGTGCGGGCTGGAGCTCCATCGCCGCCGTGAAAAATGCGCAGGTGATCGGTGTCGATGACGACATCGCGTCCCGGTGGGGCCCAAGGGTCGTGGATTTCCTGCGTGCCCTGGCACCGCATGTCAAGCAGGCGGAAGGGTTGCCCGCCTGATGCAGATCCTGGCCCGCCTTGCGCGGCCGGCAAG
>Ga0209011_1000545_pt1 | contig 14213 bp, 8 predicted proteins | sample BlaSpr_A8_OM1_M3_FD_187986 | JGI IMG/M metagenome (GOLD analysis project Ga0209011, IMG submission 187986) | Forest soil microbial communities from Thunder Bay, Ontario, Canada - Black Spruce, Ontario site 2_A8_OM1_M3 (SPAdes) (version 2) | ecosystem: Environmental > Terrestrial > Soil > Boreal... | reverse complement strand
GAAGTCATCCTTCATAATTGCCGGCGCGGCGTTGCTGGCATGCGCCCTGCCAAACAAGTTTGAGGCGACGCTGCTTGGGGCGGATAACCCTCCAACGCCCAAAGAGTCGGTGCAATTCTTCAAAGACAAGGTGCGCCCGATCCTCGCGCAGAACTGCTATCCGTGCCATACAGACACGGAGATGGGCCACCTGCGCGTCGATTCGCGCGAAGGGCTCTTGAAGGGCGGCGGCAGGGGACCTGCGATTGTGCCGGGCGATCCAGAGAAGAGCCTACTGATCGAAACAGTTCAGCAGACCGGAGCCTTGAAGATGCCGATGGGCGGGAAGCTCGATGAGCAGCAGATCGCGGACTTGGTTGCGTGGATTAAAATGGGCGCGCCCTGGGAGCAACCGGAGCAGCCGGAATCCAAGGTTCCCACCGTAAGTGCCACCGCAGATGGTGCTACCGGCGGAGAAGATTTCTTTGAGACGAAGGTCCGCCCCATCTTCGTAAATATTTGTTCCAACTGTCATGGCGATGCAGCCACTTCGGGCTTGCGCGTCGACTCGCGCGAGTTGCTGCTAAAAGGTGGCAGCAGGGGACCTGCGATCGTCCCGAACGAACCGGACAAGAGCCTGATGATTCAGGCGATCCGGCAGACCGGCGAACTAAAAATGCCGAAGGGCGGGAAGCTGACACCGGAAGAAGTTCAGAGTCTCACGGACTGGGTGAAAATGGGTGCGCCCTGGCCGCGGTCGAAGCCAACTATAACCGCGGCACGCGGTACGCAATTCAAGATCTCGCCGGAACAGCGTTCGTTCTGGTCGTTTCAGCCGCTCAAGATGCCGGCCACGCCGTCGGTGAAAAATGGGCACTGGGCAAGAACGGCGATTGACAAGTTCGTGCTCGCCAAGCTCGAGCCTCAGGGAATCTCTCCCGCGCCTACGGCGGACCGCCGCACGCTGATTCGTCGCGCGACCTTCGACCTTACCGGCTTGCCGCCAACGCCGGAAGAGATCGAAGCCTTTGAGAAGGACCGGTCGCCGCAAGCTTTCGAGAAGGTGGTGGACCGTCTGCTGGCTTCTCCGCGTTACGGAGAGCGCTGGGGCCGGCACTGGCTGGACATTGCCCGCTATGCCGAAGACGATGTGCGCGGCCTGGATCCCAAGGGCCGCGGCTATATGCCCTTCTATGGCGCCTATGCCTATCGCGATTGGGTCATTAAGTCGTTCAACGAGGATATTCCGTACGATCAATTTGTGCGCATGCAACTGGCGGGAGATCTTCTGGATGCTCAGAAACCCGGGGAGGTCCTCCCGGCCACGGCTTTCCTGGGGGGCGGGCCGTGGCTGTGGGATCAAGCCGAGCCGGTGCAGGGTCGGGCGGACGAACGCAATGAACGCATCGATGCCGTTTCGCGCGGCTTACTCGGCCTGACCGTGGCATGCGCCCGCTGCCATAACCATAAATACGATCCAATCTCGCAACACGACTACTATGCACTGGCGGGAGTTTTTGCCAGCTCGACATACAAGGAATATCCGCTGGTTTCTGAGACGCAGGTGGCTGCCTGGCGTCAGAAAGAGCAAGAGTTACTCGATCTGGACGAGCAGCTCGAGGAGTTTACGAAGGCGGAGACCGAGCAACTGTCCAGCATTCTTGCGGCGCAGACATCCCAGTACATGGTGGCCGCCTGGCGAGTTTCCGGAAAACCAAAAGCCACCGTGGCGGAGTCCGCCGAGCAAAGCCATCTCGATCCCGAGATGCTGGAACGCTGGGTGAAGTTCCTAGCGCAGCCGCCCAAGTTCTATCCCTTTCTAAAAGATTGGCAGGCCATGATCGCGGCCGGCGGCAAGGAAGAAGACGAAGCCAAGGCCCTCGCCGACGCCTTCCAGAAACTGGTCCTGCGAGTAGAAATCGCGCAAAGAGGGATCAAGGAACAGAACGAGGTTATCAAAGCGAAAGCCGATGTGAAGAAGCGCTCGAGACGAGATGCGCTCCCCAATGAGTTCGAGACCGACGACCAGTTTTGCCCGGGATGCAGTCTTGAACTTAAAACGCTGCCCACAGAGCAAGCCAGCCTCTGGGTGGACCTTTTCATGCGCTCGATGAACTCGGACGACGAGAAGCCCGAACCTGGCCTGTTTGTATTCCGGGAATGGGCTTTGAAGCGAAGGCTGGGTGCCGAGTGGAGAGAGTACCTCACCAGCCTGGAACAACAGATCGAAATTCTCAAGAAGTCCCTGGAGCCGCGCTATCCATTCGTCCATGGGATCAGCGACAAACCCAAGCCCGTCGACATCGCCGTGAACTTGCGGGGGAATCCGCACACCCTCGGAGACGAAGTGCCACGCCGCTTTCTGGCGGTCCTGAGTCCGCCCGATGCGCAACCGTTTACACGAGGAAGCGGCCGGCTGGAATTGGCCAACGATATTGTTGGCAGTCCGATCGCGGTTAGAGTTTTTGTCAACCGCATTTGGAAATGGCATTTCGGGAGTGGGATTGTGGGCACTCCGGACAACTTCGGGGTTGCCGGCGAAAGACCGTCCAATCCCGAATTGCTGGAATATGTGGCTTCCAGCTTTAAGCAGAACGGAATGTCGGTAAAGAAGCTGCAACGCGAGATCATGCTCTCGGCGGTCTACCAAACCAGCGCCCTGGAGTCTGGTGAAGCGCGCGAAAAAGACGGCAGCAACCGGTACTATTCGCACTTTAACCGCCAGCGGCTGGACGCGGAATCGATTCGCGACTCAGTCTTGTTCGTGGCTGGCGATCTCGACCTGAAAGAGATCGGCGGACCTTCGAAGGCTCTTGCTCCGGACAACGCCCGTCGCACGGTCTACTGCAAAGTCAGCCGCTTCCGGCTGGATAACTTTTTGCAGGTATTTGACTTCCCGAACCCCAGCTTTACCGCCGAGCAGCGCTTCTCCACGAACGTTCCTTTGCAGCGGCTGTACTTCATGAACAACGACTTCGTCTACGCGCAAGCCGGCAAGCTGGCGGAGCGCGTATACCCCCAGCCAAACGATGCCGCCAGGATTGCGGAAGCCTATCGCTTGCTTTACGGAAGGGCCCCCACTGCGAAGGAACTTGAAATGGGGCTCCAATTCCTGAAGACCACCCCGGAAAAGCCGGGGAACACCGTGAACCGCGAACCGGTAACGGCGTGGCGGGAATACGCGCGAGTTCTGCTCAGTGCCAATGAATTCGAGTTTGTGGACTAAGGTGCGAATTCCCGAGGGCCAGCAGCGTGAGAGAGGTTACGGGAGGATTTATGATTCATGTTCCGTCTCCAAGACCAATTACCCGCCGTGAAGCGCTCTGCAAGATGGGCGCCGGGTTTGGCATGTTGAGCTTTGCCAGCCTTGTGGGTGAGTCCTTGGCCAAAGCGGCAGAAGGTCGGGCTCCCTGGATGATCCAGGATCCCCATTTCAAGCCAAAGGCGAAACACGTCATTTTTCTTTTCATGAATGGCGGGCTTTCGCAGGTGGATAGCTTCGATCCGAAGCCCATGCTGGACAAATTTGATGGGCAGCCCCTGCCGGGAGAAACGCCGCAGCATGAAAGAAAGACCGGCGGGCTGATGAAGTCGCCTTTTACTTTCAAGAAGTACGGCAAGAGTGGCATCGAAGTAAGCGAACTTTTCCCGCATGTGGGAGAGTGCATCGACGACATCTGCGTGATCCGTTCCATGCATACGGAAATTCCCAATCACGAGCCAGCGCTGATCATGATGAACACCGGGGCAAACGTGAGTGGCCGGCCCTCCATGGGGTCTTGGCTTACCTACGGCTTGGGAACAGAGAACAAGAATCTACCCAGCTTCGTAGTTCTGTGTCCTGATGTGCCTACAACCGTGGGACCTCCGCTCTGGAATTCGGCCTTCTTGCCGCCGATGCACCAGGGAACCTACGTCACCGACGATGCGAAATCGAAAGAGTTCGATCCTCAGAAGCTGATTCCGAACATTCACAATGAAATCTTCGACCTGACTCGCCAGAAAAAAGAACTGGATCTCATCGCAGAGCTTGATCGCTTCAACATGGGGTCGGGCGCGGTGCATGACCAGCAGTTGGACGCCACAATTTCCGCGTTGGAGACCGCCTACCGCATGCAGACGGAAGCGCCTGACGTTTTTGATGTCCGGAAGGAAAGCGAAGCCGTGCAGAAGCTATACGGTGAGGGGAGCACCGCGCGCGGCTGCCTCACCGCAGCGCGCTTGATCGAGCGCGGCGTTCGCATGGTGCAGTTGTACTACGCCAAGGGCGATCCCTGGGACCATCATTTTGATATCCAGCTGCATCGCAAGAACGCCCACGATTCGGATCAGCCGTTTGCCGCCCTCATCAAGGACCTGAAAGCCAGAGGGCTCTTCGATGAGACGCTGATTGTTTGTGGCTCCGAATTCGGCCGCACGCCCGTGGTCGAAATGGGAAGCGGTTTCATGGGTGGCCAGACGCACAACGGCCGCGACCATAACCCGCATGGGTTCACCATGTGGCTGGCCGGCGGAGGCGTTAAAGGCGGAATGACCTATGGCGCGACCGACGAGTTCGGGTGGAAGGTTGTGGACAAGCCCGTGCATGTCCATGACCTCCATGCCACCATCCTTTATCTATTGGGAATCGATCATACGAAACTCACCTACCGGTATAGCGGCCGGGATTTCCGGCTGACGGATGTTGCCGGCAACGTGATTCACGACATTATCGCCTGAGCGCCGGGCAAGCCTGATTCGCTAGTCTTGAGGCTGGTCCCACATGTGGTCGCGCTGTTGCTTTTGGGTTTTCTCGAACACCGACTGCGTCGCACTCGACGTGTCATAGGCAGGACCAGCCGGCCAGATCGTGAAATCCCGCAGTGCGACTCGCGCGGGCTTGCCGTGCAGCGCCAACAATCCTTCCTCCAGCTCCAGTAACGCGCCCCTCGACAACGACAGCTCGTGCTCATTCGGCTGGTACATCGTCCCGACCGGATAATCGAGATAAGGCGTTCTCGTTTCCTCAATGTGGTTGCCGAGGATGTGAGCCACCGCTTTGCCCTCGGTGAATTGAATCATTCGCTCGGTGCTCTTCTGGAACACGGCAAAATCGCGAACATATAACCTGCCCGGGTACAGATTGTCGCCACTGAACAGAATCGCCGTTTGGCGGTCGTACAGCGCCACCGCGACTGAATCATGGCCGGGAATCGGGATGACGTCGATCTGCCGATTGCCCAGGTCGATTTGGGCGATTTCGTCCGGCCAGTTGGCGATTTTGTAGAACCGCTTGGTGGCTTCTAGTTCTGCGGGAACCAAGTTCACGGGGATCGCGGGATCATGCATCGCCTGGACGTCCGCGTCCCCCGCGACGTGATCGGAATGGGAGTGTGTGTGTACGACGACCAGCGGGATGGTTTCCCGCCCGGTTCGCTGCAGCCAGTTTTTTACTGTCCGTTGAAGCGTGGGGACGAGGTTGCCCTTTCTCGATCCGGTATCCAGCAGTAGTGCGCGTTCTTCACCGAATAGCAGATAGACGAACGGTTTTTCGAAGTCCGTGCATCCCGACTGGCGGAGAATATAAAGATCCCGGTTGTACTCATGGACTTGCCATTCCTGATTCTCCATGCATTTGGGGCCGCCCGTCATCCATTGTCTGGGTAACACGCCGGGACGAATATTTCCTCCGTCAGGCTGTGGCAATTGCGCCCAAGCAAATTGCATCGAACAGACAACAAGCACTGCGAAAACGAAAAATCTGGTGGCCCTCATCATGACTCCCGTTTGGCGATGGCTTGATAGCGCTCTTAAGGGTACGTCAAGACCACTTCTGCGGTCGAGAATCCAGTGCGCCTCGGCCACCACAATTTCCAAGGCTCCTTTGTGGAACTGAACGAGTGTCTGTGCCGTTTACGCGCTCGGCGGTGTCTGGGAGTAGGGCGGCGAGTGCATTGAGCGCGCCACGAGCTTGAGAAATGGCTCGCATTTCCAGCCAGTGGCCGAGAACCATAATCGTAATCAGTGACGCGAGTTCCCACCATACGTCAATTTCGAAGAGGCCGAATGTCGCAGCAAGCGAGGTCCCAAAAGCGACTACGATCGCCAGGCTGATGAGCGTCATCATGCCGGGTTTTCGGTCGGCAAGTTCGCCCCAGGCTCCGCGGATGAAGACGAGGCCGCCATAAACGAAGACGATTGTTCCGAGAATCGCCGGAATAAATTTCGATCCGGGAAAGGAAGGAGGTAAGCACTCCAGAGATCTTCTTCATTCTTTCTACGGATGAACCGTTTGAAATTTAATCCCCAAACCACATCCAGCGAGTGGGTAAAGTTGAGCGTCGTGAAGGGAATTTCTACCGTTGCCGTCCACCCGTCAGCAACCGTGCGCGCCTCCGACGTCCATACGCCGTCCCATCCCCGGTCGAAGTCACCTCCATTTGTGTCTCCTTGCTCCTCCACGATGAGGCCATCGCTTTGTGTGCCCAAGGGATTTATTTCGAACACGTAAGCGTCCCGACGGTCATGGTTCGAATCGATGAGAATCTCGAAATGATCGTCCAAGTCTTGGGTCACGTCGCGGCGGAGTTCCGTTGCAATGATCCGGGAGGGGTCCGAGTCGTAGCAATGGATCCCGAAATACACGGCATGGCGAGTATAGAGAATGCGTACTTCCGTCTTTTCCGTTGGCGGCTCACCTTCGTGCGGCTCTCGTTGGTGAAAATCAGTGATGGGTTTCGCTGATTGCCACAACGGGTCGCTTAGAGTTCCGTCGAGCTTTGGGGCTTGGTCGACGCGGGTCGCTTCCGCACTGAGCAGCCTGCTTCATCTCCTGAATGAGGCGTGGACGATGGATTTGCAGCCTGTCCACGAGGCTGTTCGAGAAAGAGAATAAAGAAAGCGAGAAGTTGGCAGCCGAAGCCAGAGCGGCTGCGGAAGAAGTTCCTCAAGATGGTTTCCGATCCGAGTTCAGGTGTGGACCTAGTTCTGACGTTTTGTACATCGGGTGGTCCCACAAGGCTACTGAAGATTTGCTGAAGAAATCGTAAGGCGCACACAGTGGAACTGGACAAAACGAACGACGAGAGACTCCAGTGCCCTTCTGTTCCTCCGTATCCTGGCTACCGTTCTTCGGGCGGCGGAAGGGCTATGAATGCTTTGTAGAGCAAAAGGTCGTAAATGATTTTCAGTGTGCCGGCAATGAAGAACGGCGCATTTATCCAAGAAGGCCGGGCAAACATGAATCCCACGAACAAGGGGCTGAGGGCAGCACCGGTCGTTCGCGCTACGCCGGTAATTCCGGCCGCCGCCGAACGTTCTTCGGCACGGACCACAGCCATCGTGTACGACTGCCTCGTCGGAACATCCATCTGGCTAATACTAAAACGCACCAGAAGAACCAAAACTGCCAGCTTAAGGTTGGGCATCAGCGGCACAAGAATGAGCAAAATGTTGGATGGGAGGTGCGTGAAGACCATTGTGTTTACAAGGCCCAAGCGCGAGGCCAAGCGCGAGGCCAATAGTGCGGAAATTCCCGCAAAGATGTTTGCCCAAAAGAAAATAACACCGAGTGTTCCGGGATTTACACCGAATCGCAGGTAGAACCAGTAAGCAGCGAAGCTCTGCACCACAAAACCACCTGCGAACGAGTCCAAGGCGAACAAACTCGAAAGTTTCATAACCACTTGATGGGAATGACCGATGCCGAAGAAGCTCATGATCGTTTGGGGCAAAGGTGATTGTTCTTGCGGCAAACTCACTTCCGCCGTAGGTGAAAGGCGAGTAAACAAGTACGCCAACACAACACCCAGAGCCGCGTAAAGAACCACTACCACGCGGTAAGTTCCCGCAGGCGTCAGGCTGGAATTTTGAAGCCCATGCGTGACCATCCCGCCGAATAGCGCCCCCATCGCGGTGGCCACCGAGCCGGCGAGGGTGTACCACGCAAACACCTCGGTCCTCGATCGCTGGGAAACCACGTGAGAAAGCGCAGCCTGCTCAATGGAGAGAAACGGGCCCACTTCGTTACCGCTCGGGCTGATGACGCCAATCGTGCCGGCGATAATGAGGAGTAAAAGATTCTTGGTGCACGCAAAGGCCAGGCCCGCAGCCGCCATAAGGACGGCTCCGATAATCAGCATGCGGCGTCGGCCGATCCGATCCGCTCGGGTCGTGAGATAGAAAGAAACCACAACATCGCCAGCGAGCGTGAGGGTAAGAAGTATTCCCGCTTGGGATTCGCTCAGCCCCAGGGCAATCAGGTAAAAGACCAGAACTACGGATAGCGATCCATACGCAAATAGGCGCAGGTATCGCGTAAAGAACAAAAGCCAGGCATCACGCGTCAGTCCTTTGAGCGCGCGGGGTACTGCGTCGATGAGCAGCATCGTAATTCAGTGCCATCCGCTCTGGGCAATCATGGAATCGGCATGCGCCTCAGCGAGAGAAGCCTTCGGTCTATGGATTGATTACGGCGTCGTACACGACCATGCGCGCCACGGGTTTCCCGTCCGCTTCCTGTTCCGGAGTGTATACGCGATGCGTCTCTGGATCCACGGCGAGGGTGTGGACTGCGTGCGGCACCCGGAAATCCTCGATTTTCCGGTAATGGTTCGGATCATCCTGATGAAATACGGAGATGGCTCCGCTGTAGCAGGCGGCGTAAATCCTGCCTAGACCTGGATCAAACTTGATGACATCCGGCCCATCCGCCAGCGGAAGAAACGCGATGGGCGTGTGTTTGTCGAGATCGAAGACCGTCATCAGGTTGTTGCCTTCGCAGGAAAGAAAAGTGCGGTGATGCTCGGGGTCCAGTGTCATGCCGTGATTTCCCTTGCAGCGTCCGACGGGATACCGGCCCACAACCTCGTCGGTCGTGGGATCAATGACCGCAAAAATGTTCTGGTCCTGCAGATTGACGTACACCTTGCGTGCCACCGGGTCGTACTGCGGCATGCCGGTTTCACTGTCGAAATGCAGCGTCTTGATGATTTCGTCCTTCGTTACGTCAACAATGGCTTCCGCCTTGCCGCGTTCGTCGGAAACATAGAGTTTGTGGAAAGGTGCAGCGTAAGCGCTGCCGTCCGGTTTCTTCTCCGTCCGCAGTTTCTTGACGACCTTCCTCTGGCGCATGTCCACCACCCCAATCGTGTTGTCCCCTGCATTCGACGTGTAGAACTTCTTCAATTCGCCGACGTACTCGATCCCTTCGACGCCGGGCGTATCCGTCACCGTGGCGACTACTTGATTCGTGCGCAGATCGATGACGTAGGTCTGCCCTGCCGCCAGATGGGCCGAAAATAAATAATGGTCATCCGTGTCGATGGCCAGATAGTCGAAACGCTTGCCACCCGGCCCCGGCAGATCGAACTCCGTAACTTTCTTGAGTGTCGCGCCGCTCATTTGCGCATTCATCCTTGGCACCAGCACCAAGCCAAGGCAGCCGGCGAACAACAAAAGTATGTTTCGCATAGACCCTCCCGAGAATGTAAAAGACTATTTGGTGGAAACGTGTTTCAAGGCCGCAGCGATTCCACCGCCCACCGATTCCGGGCTGCCCACACACCAGAAGTGCATGAAAAACAAGCGAGGCTGTTCGGTAAGCATGTGGCTATGGAGCGCCGTAACCAAGATATGGTGTGCCTGGAGTTCGGATATGACAGGGTTTACCTCGTCCGCGGTGAGCACGAAGTCGCCGGTGGTAGCGACATTGCCGGAGTCGGCGGCCTGAAAATTGATGGCTTCCCCTACACCCGCGGCTGGCGCTATGGTCATGCCCGCCATCGTGATGGTATCGCTGCGCGGCACGCCATACGACAGCACTCCGCCTTTAAACGTGCCCTTGCGCCCGACAGCGTCCTCGACGCTTTTCACCCATGCCGGCGGTGCGGGTTCCTCGGGGGATGCGGCGGGTTTCTCGAGAGGAGTTTTGGAAACCGCGAGAGCCGCGCGCAGCGAGGTAGCCAGTTGTGCGGCGGGGCCATGTCCCATGTAGTGCATGTACAGAATCTTTGGAGTTTCTTCCATAAGATGGTTGTGTACCGCAGTAATTTCAAAACCGGACGACCGCAATTTCGCCATCACGGGATTCAGTTCTTCCTCGAGTAGGACCAAATCGCCCATGACCATGGCATTGTCGTCCGTCCCGGTGAACGCGGCCCACGAACCGAGAGCCAGTCCCGGCTTGATCGCGAGTCCGTTGACGGAAACATGGAGGTCCGTTCTTGGAAAACCCACCCTGTAAACGTCACCAGTCTTCTGGCCCGACCTGCCCAAGGCCTGGTCGATCGTCGCGGGCGTCACTCCTTGGGCACGAACAACGATTGGAAGTGACAAAACACAAAGCAAAATGAAAAAACGCAGTCTGGCAATCATGATGAGCTCCTTATCGATTAGAAATTTAGGTGAGTACACTTTCGCTGAGAAATTCATTTCGGTGAACCTTGCGAGCCCGCCGAGGCTGACTTAGGCGACGAGCCAGTCTTCACCTGCTGTCCGGGGCGAATTGCATCGGTGGCGTTGCGGATGACTTCGTCTCCAGGCTTGAGGTCGCCGAAGACCTCAATATTGCCGTTCATAGTCAGGCCAGTGACCACATCCACCCATTCCGACTTGCCATTGCGTACTCGTTCGACGAACGCGCGTTGTTGGTCGTTTGTCACGGCGCTTATGGGCACAGACAAGGTTGGAACAGTGCGATAGACCGGCCATTGCACACTGCTGAAGCTGCCGGGCGACAAGCGGCCACCAGTGTTACGGACGTCCAGCTCGACGGGCATCGTCCGGGTATTCAGTTCCACGTCATGCGAAATGCGCGCAATGGCTGCATGGAACGTCTCACCAGGATGGGCAGGAACAGAGAATGCTACCTGCTGGCCTACTTGCATTTCTCCCACATACGCTTCTGGAACCGGCACGATTAACCGCAAATGATCGGTATCGGCAATCTGAACAATGGGCATCGTTCCGGATTGGCCGGACGCCGGTCCGACCAATGCCCCCGGGTGCAGATTTCTCGTTGTGACGATTCCGTCAAACGGCGCATAGATATTAAGATACGATTCGAGTTGCGCTACGCTCCGCAGCGCGTTCCGCGCGGCAGCGACATTGTTCTCTGCTGACTGCACCTGCCCTTGATCAGCGGAAGCAGTCTGGCTGGCCACCATTACATCATTTTCCGCGACCACGCCAGGCGTCTTGGCGGCTGACGCCATATGCAGGTAAGTGCCTTTGTCTGAGGTGAGCTTGGCCTGGGCGGTAGTCAATTGAGCTTCAGCGGCGCGCAGGGCGGATTCCGCCTGCGCGCGTTGGGCCACGAGTTCCGGAGCGGAAAGCCTGATAATGAGTTCCCCCTTGTGTACGCGAGATCCGCGATCTACGCGAATCGTGTCCATGAAGCCCGTAACTCTTGGATAGATATCCACGGTCTGGAAGGGGACGAGTTGCGCTGGCAGCGTGAACACTGTCTCAAGCTTCTGCGAGGCAACGGGAACAACTTCCACTGCCTGCGCATCCGTTTCTGCGTTTTTGCTGGCTACGGCCTTTGGGTTGCCGCTGCAGCCAGAGATGGACAGCGAAAGTGTTAGGGCGACGATAACGGTTTTCATTATGCGTTCTCCAGCTTCTGGGCAAAGGGACTGTCAGGGTCTTCCGGATCGAGGGACGGCGATTTGAGGGAGGCATGCTTTTGAACGATGCCAAACACGGTCGGTAGCAGGAACAAGGTTGCGAGCGTAGCAGTGAACAAACCGCCTATGACTGCGCGGCCCAGAGGAGCCGTTTCCTCGCTTCCCTGGCCAATCGCAAGCGCCATCGGAACCATTCCAGCGATCATTGCTAGGCTCGTCATCAGAACGGGCCGCAAGCGCTCAGCCGCAGCTGCCCGTGCGGCAGAAACGGGATCGGCGCCATTCCGGCGATTTTGCTCCGCGAAAGTGACCAGCAAAATCGCGTTTGCCACGGCGACGCCAATCGCCATAATGGTGCCCATGAAACTCTCAAGGTTCAGCGTGGTGCCGGTGAGTATGAGCATCAGGATGGCCCCGACAAGTACAGCCGGAGCGCTAGAGATGACGATCAGGGCGAGGCGGAACGACTGAAAGTTCGCTGTGAGCAGGAGCAGAATTACAACCACGGCCAGAGCCAGACCGATGACCAGCTCGGTAAAGATCTGCTTGAGCGCGCTCACCTGGCCGCGCACCTGGGTGGTAACACCACGAGGTGCCTGGCCTGCCTTAACAATTGCGCGATCAATTTCCTTTGCGGCTCGTGCAAAGTCGTTGTTCCCGACATTGGCCGAGACGATGATCATCCACATCCCGTTCTGCCGGTCTAACTCTCCTGGCACGGTCGTGGACTGCACACTGGCGACTTGGCTCAAGAGCGGGTGTGTTCCCGTCTTGCTACTGACCGGAATGGTTTGGACGTCTTTAAGCGAAGTCATCTTCGGTTGAGGCACCTGCACCTGTACTTGGTAGCTCACACCGGATTTGGGATCGCGCCAATAGTTGGGAGCGACGAAACGGCTCGAAGCGGTGGCCGTAACTATTGCTGCGCCCACATCATTCGCGGTTGCGCCAAGCTGGCCAGCGAGCACCCGATCTACGTGAACGTTCACTGTTGGATAGCGAAGCGGCTCTTCGAATTCGACATCGCGCAATTCTCTTACATTTGCCAGTTCCTGCTGAACGCGATTGGCATAGGTCTGGACGTCGGCGTACTGTGGACCGGTGATGGCGACTTCCGCGGACGAAGGCGCGCCGAAGTTCAGAATTTGACTGATGAGGTCGCCAGGATCAAAAGAGAAGTGCGTGCCTGGAAATTCCTGTGGCAATTTTTGTCTAAGGTTCTCTTCGAGGCTCCGTAGCGAAATCGGAGCGCCGGGTTTCAGGCCAACATTCATGATTGCTTGTTGAGGTCCGCTGGTCCACAGAAACACTGTATTGATCGGGTACGAAGAAGGCTGTACTCCGACGTAGCCAAGGGTGAGATCGAGATTACTGGCGCCCGCCTCCCGCGTAATCGCTGCCAATACCTTCTGGACTAGCGCCTCGGTCACAGCCACTCGTGTGCCATCGGGTGCATCAATGCGGAGGCGGAATTGTGTCGATGCCGAGGATGGGAAGATTTCCTCGGCCAATCTGGGCCCGAGCAGCACGATAATCAGCACTGCGACTACGGCGTATGCGCCAAGCAGCACCTTAGGGAATTTCATGATTCGCTCTAGGACGCTCTGGAAACGTTTGCGGAAACGTTCGAACCGTTCTTCCTTTGGATGTTCGGACTCGTTCTTTTTCTGCTTTAGAATCCAATTGGCCAGCACTGGCACAAGTGAGCTCGAAAGCAAATACGAAGCACCCATCGAGAACCCGACCGCAAGGGACAAGGGAACAAAGAGCGACTGCGCAGGCCCGGTCATGAAGAAGGACGGCAGAAAGACGGCCAGGACGCATAGCATGGCTAATAAGCGCGGGACCGCAACTTCGCGGCTGGCTGCAAGAACGGCTTGCGCTTTATTCTCTCCCTGCGCCAGATGTACATGGATGTTTTCCATCAGCACGGTGCCTTCATCAACCAGCACGCCCACGGCAAGCGCCAGGCCGCCCAGAGTCATAATGTTGATCGTCTGACCGGTAAGCCGCAGTAACACTACCGCCATCAGCAGCGCAAACGGAATGGTGATGACAACGATGAGGGAACTGCGCCAGTCCCCGAGGAAGAGCAAGATCATCAGACCTGTCAGGCCAGCTCCGATTAGGCCTTCTCGCAGGACAGAGAGTAGGGCTGCGCGTACGTACTGCGACTGGTCAAATTCGTAAGTGATCTTGATGTCCTGCGGGATGAGTGATTGAAAGCGTTCGATATTCTGGCGCACTTCATCGACAACCGTAATCGTGGAAGCATCCGGCCGCTTGGTTACGGGAATGTAGACGGTTCGCTGGCCGTTCAGCAGTGCATACCCTGCAAGAACATCCGACGTGTCCTTGACGGTACCGACGTCGCGCAAGTAGACGGAGGCCCCTGAGCCCGGATGCAATGGAATGTCCAGCAGATCATTGATCTGGGTCACGGTAGAATCGGTTGTCACCATGGCGTTGGTTGTGCCAACGTCGATATTCCCCGCCGGCTGAATACTGTTGCCCGTCGTGAGTGACTGCACTACGTTGTCCGGTGACAGCCCATAGGCATTCAACTTCTGCGGATCGACGTCGATCACAATGGTCCGCTGGTTGCCGCCAAAGGGAGGCGGCGACGAG
>Ga0209011_1000544_pt1 | contig 14218 bp, 7 predicted proteins | sample BlaSpr_A8_OM1_M3_FD_187986 | JGI IMG/M metagenome (GOLD analysis project Ga0209011, IMG submission 187986) | Forest soil microbial communities from Thunder Bay, Ontario, Canada - Black Spruce, Ontario site 2_A8_OM1_M3 (SPAdes) (version 2) | ecosystem: Environmental > Terrestrial > Soil > Boreal... | reverse complement strand
ACCGCCTGGATGCGCAGGGCACGACCGCCGACGAAATCGTTCGGGCCGAGCATCAAGACCAGACGGCCATGACGGTTTCCGTTCGCAACATCATCACGAGTATGCGGTTGACGTCCGCGTTTGATTGGCAGGTTTTCTTCGAGAGCGTCAGCCTGATTGACGAAATCCTACGAAGCGGCGGCATTTTTGCCGAGATGGATTTTGTTACTCGGGATTACTACCGGCACGCGATTGAGGAGCTCTCCCGGGGCACGTCACATTCAGAAATTGAAATCGCCCGGCGTGCGGTCCAGCGCGCCAAGCGGTCCGCCGCAAAGCTGCAAAGTGACAAAAAGGAAGGCGACGACCGGCTTGCGGAGCCAGGTTACTACCTGATCGCGCAAGGCCGATTGGCTTTTGAACGAGAGCTTGGCTATCGCGTCCCGTGGAGGCAGTGGCTTCTACGTCTGTATGTCCTGGGAGCCGTACCCGGTTACCTGGGAACTATCTTACTCATGACGGCAATCATACTCGCTTTGCCGCTCCTGGATGCGAGAGAGCTGGGAATCACAAGCTGGCGCCTGGCGTTGCTGGGACTGTGTGCGGCAATTCCCGCATCTGACCTGGCTATCGCGCTCATCAATCGCGCGGTGACCGATCTGCTTGGCCCACGCACATTGCCACGCCTGGAATTGCGCGACGGAGTACCCGGGCATCTGCGAACGATGGTTGTGGTCCCCACTTTGCTTACGGGCCCGGACGCAATCAAGGAGCAAGTGGAGCGGCTGGAGGTCCACTACCTGGCGAATCCGGATGGGGACCTTCGATTTGCGTTGCTCTCTGATTGGACGGACGCCCCGAGCGAAAGTCTGTCCGGCGACGATGAATTACTGGCGGCCGCCGTTGACGGTATTGCGCGGTTGAACAAACGCCATGGTCCAGCGCCCGGGGGCGGAGACCGATTTTTTCTGTTCCATCGCAAGCGTGTTTGGAACGAATGCCAGCGAGAATGGATGGGGTGGGAACGCAAGCGCGGAAAGCTGCACGAGCTGAACCAGCTTTTGCGCGGCTCTACGAACACCACATTCCTACCTATCGGTGGAAAGCCGCCGGAAGCAATCCTTGATGTCCGGTACGTCATCACGCTCGATGCGGATACTCGGCTGCCGCGTGGCGCGGTCGATCGCCTTGTGGGGACGATGGCGCATCCGCTGAACCGGCCAAAGTTCAGCGATCGCGATGGCCGCGTCGTGGATGGCTACTCCTTGGTCCAGCCTCGTATTACACCAACGCTTCCGACAGATCGTGAGGGATCGCTCTTCCAGAAAGTCTTCTCCGGCCCGAGCGGCATGGATCCCTATGCTTCCGCCGTCTCAGATGTCTACCAAGATCTCTTCAGGGAGGGCTCGTATACCGGAAAAGGAATTTATGATATCGACGCGTTCGAACAGTCCCTGGCAGGCAAAGTTCCGGACAACACTCTGTTGAGCCATGACCTGTTCGAAGGAATTTTTGCGCGCGCGGCCCTGGCATCGGACATTGAGCTGTTCGAAGAGTTTCCTTCGCACTATGAGGCCGCCGCCGCTCGACAGCATCGATGGGCGCGAGGCGACTGGCAACTACTGCCTTGGATCCTTGGGAAAGGCAGAGGTTCTGGAGGCAAACGGCGCGGATACGGCATCCCTGCGATAAGCAGATGGAAAATGATCGACAATTTGCGTCGCACGCTTTCGGCGCCTGCCCTGTTTCTGACATTGGTAGTGGGGTGGCTGATGTCCCCGCTGTCGCCCTGGATGTGGACCAGATTTGTTCTGCTAATGATTTCGATTCCGCCGTTGCTTCCCAGTCTATTCAACCTTAACCCGCGCCACGGAGGAATTTCCAGGCGTAGCTACATACGGGCCGTGCTATCGGATTTTTCGCTGGCGATTTCACAGATCGGCTTGACCATTACCTTCCTGGCGTACCAGGCATGGCTGATGTCAGATGCGATTGTACGCACCCTCGGCCGCCTATGTGTTAGCCGCAAGAACTTACTGGAGTGGGTGACCGCAGCCCAGGCCAAGTATGCGGTTGACCTGAAGCTGTTCGCGATCTTTCGGCGAATGGTCGGCGGTGTCTTGTTCACGCTGGCCGGATTTGTTGCTGTGAGTCTTGGACGGCCTCAGGCCATACCAGTGGCCCTGCCGTTCCTATTTGTGTGGGCGGTATCGCCGGTTGTCGCACGTTGGATAAGCCAGCCCCCTCGGCTTACGAAGGCGGAACCGCTGTCTTCGCGTGAGACGCAAGCACTTCGAATGGTTTCCCGGCGAACCTGGCGCTTCTTTGAAGCATTCGTTTCCGCTGAAGACCATTTTCTGCCCCCCGACAATTTTCAGGAAGACCCTAAACCGACGGTAGCGCACCGCACTTCCCCCACGAACATTGGCATGTATCTTCTTTCCACGATCGCGGCGCGCGATTTCGGGTGGCTGGGGACACTGGAAGCAGTCGAGCGGCTGGAAGCTACTCTGACGACCATGCATCAATTGGAGTCATTCCGCGGCCATTTCTTCAACTGGTATGACACGCGCGATTTGCATCCGCTCGACCCAAAGTACGTTTCCTCCGTTGATAGCGGAAATCTCGCCGGACACTTGCTGGTTCTGGGAAATAGTTGCCGGGAGCTGGTCCAGAGGTCGTCGATCGACGCCCGAATCCTAAGCGGGTTGCAAGATTCGATTTGGTTATTGCAAGAAGCCCTGGCCGGCAGCGCGGACATACGGCGCACCCACGCGGTCACACGGAAACATCTCGACAATGCAGTCGAGGCGCTCGCCACGTTGGCCGAGACGGTGCCTGCTGACGCTTTGGAGTGGGCAGCACGCTTCGTGGAGTTGCGGGAGCGCGCCCAGACACTGGATGACATTGCGCAAACCATGCAGCAAGAGGAAGGGGGCGCTCAGGTTTCGGAACTGCGCGTGTGGGCGGCAGCAACCAGGGCCTGCGTCGAAAGTCATTCCCGGGACATTGAGATTCTGATCCCCTGGGTCCGATTGCGTTCAAAAGAAATCATTGCCATGGCGGCAGGCTCGCGGGAAGAGTCGCCAGAATGGACGGCCATCGAGCCGTATTTCCGGACGCTGCCGACATTGGCGGAGGCTCCCGAACGGTTCGAGGCCGCTCTTAGGGAACTGATTTTCCTCCGCGCCCATTTGCCTCCAGAATCTCCAAAGGACCGAGACGCGCTGGCGCGGATTGACGTGCTGGCGCACGCAATATCACAATCCGCTGCTGACGCCGCGGCGCTATCTCGCCGCCTGCTGGACGTGTCGCATGCAGCGGATCAAATGTTCTTCGCGATGGATTTTACATTCCTGTTTGACAGTACGCGAAAGCTCTTTTCCATCGGGTACCGCGCCACGGACGGCAATCTGGACCCCAATTGCTACGACTTGCTGGCCTCAGAGGCCCGGCTCACAAGCTTCATTGCCATCGCCAAGGGAGACGTTCCTTCATCGCATTGGTTTCGCCTGGGTCGCTCGCTGACGCCGGTGGGGCGGGACTCCGCGCTTATCTCGTGGTCGGGATCGATGTTCGAATATTTGATGCCGGCGCTTGTGATGCGATCGCCCGCCGGGAGTATGCTAGACCAAACGTATCGGCAGGTGGTGCGCCGGCAAATCGAATATGGAATAGAACGCCATGTTCCGTGGGGTGTCTCAGAGTCAGCGTACAACGCTCGTGATCTCGACCTCACCTACCAATATTCCAGCTTTGGGGTGCCTGGCCTCGGGCTCAAACGCGGCCTCAGCGAGGATATGGTCGTAGCGCCGTATGCCACGGCACTGGCAGCCATGATTGATCCATCCGCTGCCACCCAAAATTTCGCGCGCCTCGCCGAAGCCGGCGGCAGAGGTTCATACGGTTTCTATGAGGCGCTTGATTACACAAGCAGCCGGGTCCCCGAGGGCAAGGATGTGGCTGTGGTCCTTGCTTACATGGCACACCACCAGGGCATGTCTTTGGTAGCGCTCGCGAATGTCTTGCTGGATGGCGCGATGCTCGGCCGTTTCCACGCCGAGGCAATCGTACAAGCCACCGAATTACTCTTGCAGGAACGCACGCCTCGCGACGTGCTGGTGGCGCGGCCCCGTGCGGAAGAAGTATCCGCCGCGGCGCAAGTCCGCGACCTTACACCACCTGTCGTGCGCCGGTTCACCACGCCGTATGATGCGAGCCCGAGGACGCAACTGCTCTCCAACGGCCGCTACGCCGTGATGCTGACCGCGGCTGGTTCGGGGTACAGCCGCTGGCAGAACATAGCAATCACGCGTTGGCGGGAAGACCTCACGCGGGATTGCTGGGGGACTTACATCTTTCTTCGCGACGAGCAGACGGGAAACGTCTGGTCAGCGGGTCACCAGCCCACCGGCGTTGAACCTGATTCCTACGAAGCAAACTTTTATGAAGACCATGCCGAATTTATAAGGCGCGATCGTTCGTTGGCAACACTACTTGAGGTCGTGGTGTCGTCCGAGGATGACGCGGAAGTCCGGCGTGTCTCGATTACGAATCTGGGGGCACGCGCGCGCGACATCCAAGTCACCTCCTATGCGGAGATTTCTCTTACGTCGCAGGCGGCAGACGTGGCACATCCAGCCTTCGCCAATTTATTTGTGGAGACGGAGTTTGACTCCGACGTCGGAGCGGTCCTGGCGACGCGCCGAAAACGAACCGACGATGAGCCATCCGTTTGGGCCGCACACGTGCTTTTCGCGGGAGGCGAAACCGTAGGCGACCTGCAATTCGAGACGGATCGCGCACGATTCCTGGGACGAGCTCGTGACCTCCATAACCCCGTGTCGATTGCCGATGGCCGCCCGCTTTCCAATACAGTTGGCTCCGTGTTGGACCCGGTGATGAGTTTGCGGCGCACGATGCATATTCCCGCCGGAACCACCGCCCATGTCGTGTTCACGACAATCGCGGCGGCAACGCGACAACAAGCGTTGGACCTGGCAGACAAGTATCGCGACGCCCGAGCCTTTGAGCGAACCGTGACACTTGCCTGGACGCAAGCACAGGTTGAACTTCACCACTTGAGTATCGGCTCCGAAGAGGCTCACTTGTTCCAGAGATTGGCCAACGCCGTGATTTATTCCGATGTGTCGCTGCGGCCTGCTTCCGACGTCCTGAACAGAAGCAATGTGGACCTTTCCACACTGTGGGCGCAGGGAATTTCCGGTGATCTGCCCATCATTCTGGCCCGTATCGACAATGAGCAAGACGTCGACATGATCCGGCAACTGCTGCGCGCCCATGAATACTGGCGAATGAAGCAATTGTCGGCGGATGTGGTGATCATTAACGAGAAACCTCCGTCCTACATGCAGGATCTCCAGGGCTCCCTCGAAGCGCTCGTTCACGGAAGTCAATTGCGACTTTCTCCTGATAGGAGCAGTGCGAGCGGCCGCATCTTTCTCTTGCGCGGCGATCTGATCTCTGCGCAGACGCGGACGCAACTCCAATGCATTGCACGGGTAGTGTTGTTAAGCCGGCGCGGCACGCTAGCCGAACAGATCAGCCGATCGCAACACGGGGAAGTGTCGAAAATTCCTGAACCGCGGCCTGTCCGATCAGCCAAGCGGATGGATGTACCTCTGCCCGTGGTGCCCCTGGAATTTTTCAACGGGCTTGGGGGGTTCAGCGAAAATGGCCGGGAATATGTGACTATTCTTAATGAGGGATTAAGGACCCCCGAGCCCTGGGTCAACGTGATCGCGAATCCTGACTTTGGATTCTTGGTTTCAGAATCGGGCTCCGGGTTCACGTGGTCGCTCAACAGTCACGAAAATCAGCTCACTCCGTGGTCGAACGATCATGTAATGGACACCCCCGGAGAAGTAATGTATGTCCGCGATGAAGCAACCGGCGAAGTATGGAATGCCACGGCGTTGCCCATTCGGGATGAGGCCGCCGCTTACAGGGCACGACACGGACAAGGCTACAGCCGTTTCCAGAATGGCTTGCATGGCATCCTGCTCGACTTAACACAATTTGTGGCTCCCGACGACCCAATTAAAATTTCGAGGCTCACGCTCCAAAATAATTCGACTCGATCGCGGCAACTTTCCGTGACAGCGTACGTCGAATGGGTTCTCGGCAGCTCCCGCAGTGCATCCGCGCCCTACATCATTACGGAGATCGATCAACAAACAGGAGCCCTTTTCGCACGGAACGCTTGGAGTGGCGAATTTGGCGAACGAATCGCCTTCGCGGACCTTGCCGGGAAACAGACCTCCTATACGGGCGACCGGACAGAATTTCTGGGGCGCAATGGCACCCCTGAACGTCCGGCAGGGCTGGAACTGGATCATGTTCTTTCCGGAAAGGTGGGAGCGGGGCTTGATCCCTGCGCTGCATTGCAAACTTCGTTTGAATTGCGTCCCGGCGGACGCGCGGAAATCGTGTTTTTCCTGGGGCAAACGGAAAATCGGGCACAATCGCGCGAACTGCTCCGCCGCTATCGTGCAGCGGACTTGAACGAGGTCCTGCGTGAGGTGACCAACCGTTGGGACGACGTCCTAGGTTGCATTCAGATTACTACGCCCGATCGAGCCATGGATGTGCTTCTCAATCGATGGCTGCTATATCAGACACTTTCGTGCCGTATCTGGGCCCGAGCTGGATTTTATCAATTGAGTGGCGCGTACGGCTTTCGCGATCAGCTTCAGGATGTAATGGCGCTCACGCTTGCAAAGCGAGGGCTTACCCGCGAGCATCTTTTGCGGGCCGCCGCCCATCAGTTTGTCGCGGGTGACGTGCAACATTGGTGGCATCCGCCTTCGGGGCGTGGAGTACGCACGCGCATCTCCGATGACCGTCTTTGGCTGCCCTATGCCGTCATCCACTTTCTCGAGGCCACTGGCGACGCGACGGTGCTGAACGAAGTCGTTCCCTTCCTGGAAGGCGCTGCTTTGGCCGAAGGGCAAGGCGAATCGTATTTCCAGCCGACTGAATCAAAAGAAAGCGCATCGTTGTTCGAACACTGCGCGCGTGCGCTGGACTGCAGTCTCGCAGTGGGCAGCCATGGCCTTCCCCTAATGGGCACGGGCGACTGGAATGACGGGATGAATCGCGTCGGCCAGGGCGGTAAGGGAGAAAGCATTTGGTTAGGATGGTTTCTGCACACGATTCTGTGGGAATTTGCGAAAGTTGCGGACGCGCGAGGTGAGCATGAACGGGCCGAAACCTGGCGGCTGCATGTCAGCGCGTTGAAAGCGGCGCTGGAGCGAGATGGTTGGGACGGAGGATGGTATCGCCGCGCCTATTTTGATGACGGCACGCCACTTGGTTCAGCCGCAAACACGGAGTGCCGTATTGACTCCATCGCACAATCCTGGGCGGTGATCAGCGGCGCCGCGGAAGTTGGACGGGGCGCACGAGCCATGGACGCGGTGGACCAGCAGTTGGTGCGCCGGCCGGAGGGTCTGATTCTGCTTCTTTCGCCGCCGTTCGACCGGACGTCGCTCGATCCCGGCTATATCAAGGGTTACGTTCCAGGCATTCGTGAAAACGGTGGACAATACACACATGCAGCCGCGTGGACTGTGCTGGCCTTTGCTGCGATGGGCGATGGGGACAAAGCCGGCGAACTGTTCCGGATGCTGAACCCAATTAACCGAGCGGCTTCCCGAGCGGGAGTGCAGCGGTATAAAGTCGAGCCGTACGTGGTTGCGGGCGATGTTTACGCGGAGGCTCCCCACATCGGGCGCGGTGGGTGGACTTGGTACTCCGGTTCGGCGGGCTGGCTCTATCGCACAGGAATAGAATGGATTCTGGGATTTCGCGTCCGCGGAGCGACAGTAAGTATCGATCCGTGCATCCCTCGGACTTGGCCCAACTATTCGATTTCGTTCCGCTATCACTCGGCGAGCTACAATATTAAGATTGAAAATCCTCGGAACGTTTCCCGCGGAGTTAGACGGGCGGAATTGGATGGCAAGCCGTTGCCAAACTCCGCAAACATTCCCCTCGTCGACGACGGCCTGGAACACCAGGTCCTTATCATTCTCGGTTGAGCGGAGACCGTATAATGCCTGTCAGATTGAATCATCAATTTGAATTATCAATCTGGCAGGCATGATCCTGTACGGTCAGAGCGATTAAATCAGCAGCTACTTCGATCCCGTCACAATCAGGTGGTTGTCGACCGAGAAAACATTCGAGACACTCTTCGCATAGAGGGCGGCGGCGTCCTTGTCTGCCTGGCTATCCACGAACCCTTCCAGAGTGACGTGGCCGTTCTTAACGATGATATGGATCGATTGCAGATTTCCTACGCCGTAGCGTGAAAGCAGGTCCTGCCCGTAAATCGCGCGGTATTCGGCGCGCCGGATCTGGTCATCCATGGGAGAGACAGGGAGTACCTCGATTTGATTGTTCACCTTTTCCACGCCTTCAATATGCTTGACCGCATTTTCCGCATCCGACTTTATCGTGGGCTGGGTGACTTGTCCCATCAATGTCACCTCACCCCCGTTGACGCTATACGCCAAATTATCGAATACGGAGTAAAAGGGCAACGTAAGCAGCTCGTGTCGGACTTCCTTTTTTAGCCACTCATCACTGTTCCTCGAGCCTTTCTGGTTGCGCATATCTTGCCTGGCGCTCAAGGTCCCCAGGCCAAGGATGGGCTGAACTAACATCATCAAGAGAACGACTCTCATGATCCGCATGGTCATTTCCTCCTGTTCGTGGCAATGCTCTCCAGTCGCATCGCTACGCCATTAGGATATCGCTCCCCGTCAAATGACCACATCCTGCAAGCCGTGTATTTGAGACGGGGGAAAGCCGTACTTAGATCCCGCCTTTTTCTTGTCCATGCTGCCGTGATTTGAGTCCGATAAGGATGAGAAAGCGGCAGTTACTTCGTTGCCCCTTTGAGATCGGACTCGGCGCTTAGCTGCTGGATTACGGCGTGACATTCACAGGCCAGTTTTTCCAATTTTCTGCGACTCAGGATTTTCACGGCGCCACGCTTATACTCGATTACTTGCCTTCTCTGGAAATTGCGGGCTGCCAAGCTGATACTCGGCCGGTCCGTGCCCAGCATGGCCGCAAGAAAATCATGCGTGATGACCAAAGAATCCGAGTCCGATCTGGCCTGAAACATTAAAAGCCAGCGGGCAAAGCGTTGCTCGACATTATGGAGACGGTTACATGCGGCGGTCTGTGCGATTTGCAACCCCTGAAGGACGGAATACCGGTTCAATATCGAGCGAAGAAATGGAGTTGAAAGCAATGCATTCTGCAATAAGGGAGGTTTAATGTTGAATCCATCTCCCGCGATCTGAACGACCTCGCGTAACGGGCTTCTGGTCAGTCCGACCGCCGACTGCATTCCTACGATGCCCTCATTCCCAACGGTTCCTACCTCAACAGTTTTTCCTTCCCTCGTTTCAATCATCAGGGATATCAGTCCCGAATTCAGAAAATATGCGAAGCGCAATTTTTCGTTTTGCTCGTGCAAAATGCACCGGTGGGGCAGACGAAGAAACTCCAAATGAGGCCGGACAACCAGAAATTCGGTGTCGGGAATAGATAGAAGAAGACGGTTGCGAACTCGATATCCCGAGGCGCTCGTTCGCCCGATTTGACCCGCTTGGCCATCCGATCGCCGCATTCTGTTGTTTGTCAGAGAGCGCGACTGTAGCCGTTTGGGAATGTATTTGTCTGTAGGACGTCGAACCGTAAAGCGGAATATTATTTTAATCCAAGGTCGCCATTAAACTGCTGGGCCACGCCGTAGCATTCGCACGCGCGAGATTCCAACTTCTTGCGGTTGAGGATCCTGACCGCGCCACGAGTATATTTAATCAATTGCATATTCTGGAGACGGCCAGCCACCAAAGAGACGCTGGGCCGGTCGGTCCCTAACATTGTGGCGAGGAAATCATGAGTAATTCCCAATATCCCTGAATCCACACGATCTTGAGTCATCAAGAGCCAACGCGCGAGGCGTTGCTCGGTATCGTGGAGGCGGTTACATGCCGCCGTTTGGGAAACCTGTAATCCGTGGAGCACGGCATAGCGGCTGAGCGCCATCTGAAGCTGGGGCGTGGAGCGCAGCGTGTTCTGCAATACAACGACGGCGATCCTAAATCCTTCCCCGGCGATTTGTACGATTTCGCGGAGCGGACTCTTCGTCAAGCCGACCGCCGATGCGAGTCCTACTATTCCTTCTTTCCCGACGATACCAGCTTCGACAGTTTTCCCGTTCTCCGTCACGACGACAAGAGAAAGCAAGCCGTCGTTCGGAAAATAAACAAAGTGCGGCTTTTCGTTCGGCTCGTGGAGCGTATGGTGACGCGGGAAAACGATATGTTCCAAATGAGGGCGGATCGCGTGGAACTCCGCGTCGGGAATGGCAAGCAGAATCTTGTTCGCGACAGGTCTTCCATCTTGGTTAGTTCTCTTACCCGATTGCACGAGCGCGAGACTTTTCATTCCCATGGGATCCTCCCGCAAAATGCCGATCATGCATGCAATATGAAGCCCAACGACAACGAGCCAGCCTACCGTAAATGCCCTAAGGTGTTTATACCCGAATTAGTGTATTTCCTTACGGGGAAACTCTTTGTAGGATAACGAACATTAACTTGAAATGTCGGCGCAGATTGGCTGGCAAGATGACAAATTATACTGTCCCAATGCCGGCCCGGATATTGATCGCGGATGATTCCTCGTCAATGCGAAATGTTCTTAGAAAGTTTCTCGAGTCCTACTCGAATCATTGGAAGGTTTGCGCCGAGGCAGCCGATGGTCTGGATGCCGTGCAAAAGGCCGTGGAGTCAAAGCCGGACTTAGTAATTATGGATCTGCAAATGCCATTCCTGGATGGCCTGAGAGCGTCCATCAGAATCGCCGATTTTCTACCCAAAGTCCCCATTGTGATGAATACGATTCACGCTTCTGCGCGTATCGATTCGGAGGCCAGGAAGGCAGGCGTGCGCAGAGTGATACCGAAGTCAGATCCAGAAGCACTCCTCAGAGCAGTGGAAGAGTTGCTAGGCAAAGATCCTAGACACTTGTCGCCCCGGTAAGAAGAGACCCATTCCTGATATGGCCTTCCCGGTTCGAGCCACATGGAATGTTGCAGCCAGGAACTACTCTCCCCACGTTCAATAAAAGTGGTTTTATGGGTCGCCCGATCGCGAACGATTGAGATCTAGGCAACGGGTATGGACGGTCTGGTTCCCTGCGAAATGTTTACCGACACATCTGCCCGGGGCCTTGCGTTTTTGCTAGATGCTGGGCCAAGGGCCGAATCGAGGAGACCAGCCAGCAACCGCCTCCGTAAGCGAATGAGGAGGATAGAAATCAAGAGAGCCGCTCCAGCGAGGGCGATAACGATGCAGATAGCGATCATGATGTACCAGAAATGACTCAACGCACTAAGGACCGTCAGAACGATAAGTGACATGATTTCACAGCTATAGTCCCTGTTCCCGCTCATCGACGGCTCCTCGCAACGCCATTGCATTGGTGCGCATCTTAGCGCACGAAGAATAGCGAGTAATTTGGAAACGGGACAATCGGGGTTTCTATGTAAATTGGGAGGAAACGTACCGGGGAAGCCTTCTGAAGAAGCAAAATGCGCGGGTGCAGGCGCCGGATTCTTTGACTCTTGACTCCGAGAGCGATTGTGTATAATTCATTTACCTGTTCTCGGAAATATCGTCTGTTTTTAGGAGTTTGTTGCGGGCGTTGGCGTTGTTGTCAAAACAATTGTTCGCAGTGGTGGCTGGAGGAAATAATCTCCGGCTCACTCAATGGAGAATATTGTGAAGCCCCTTCGCATCCTGATTGCTGACGACCACGATCTAATGCGGCGCGGAGTCAAAACGCTACTGCTGTCGCATGCGGGTTGGGAAATTTGCGGAGAAGCCAAGACAGGCCGCGAGGCGGTGACCAAAGCCGAATCGCTAAAGCCCGATATCCTGGTCCTGGATATCAGCATGCCGGACCTGAACGGCGTGGAAGCGGCCAGAAGAATCCGAAAGTCATCGCCTGGTACGGAGATCCTGATTTTGTCCATGCATTACTCGGATCAATTGATACGCGAAATTGTGGATGCCGGGGTGCGCGGATATATCGTGAAATCGGACTCGGACCGAGACCTCATCATCGCCGTGGAGACTCTCGCCAGGCGCAAACCGTTCTTTACTCCTCATGCAACGGAAGTGATTCTAGGCAGCTTCAATCCGGGCGGGCCTGTCAAGGAAGTACCGGAGTTGGTCAGCGATCGTCTTACTTCACGCGAGCGGGAAATCGTGCAGCTGTTGGCCGAGGGCAAGAGCAGCAAAGAAGTCGCGTCCTCCCTGGGGATCAGCGTTAAGACGGCTGAAACACATCGCGCGAATGTGATGCGCAAGCTGGAGCTGCATAGCGTGAGCGAACTGGTGCGCTACGCGGTACGCAACCAGATCATTGAGCCTTGAAGCGCTCGGTTGACATCCTCAAATCTTGATCCCGGTTGTTGTAGCCCGCGTCCTTAGACGCGGGGGGTTCTCTTCGCAATCGGCAGGCAAACCCTCGCCTCTAAAGAGGCGAGCTACAACTTTGGCACTGACGATTCCGGTCTTTTCTTTTGTATCCACCGCATCCGAGTGCGGCGTCCACCCCGTCCGCTGCTGATCACATTGCTGGTTTCAAATGAGATATAATTTTCCCTCGCCTCTTTTGTGAAACCTGGTAGGTTCCGACGGCTGCAGGTATCAGGAATATGCCGGACTTCCTCATACAGTAAATCCCGCATCCGGTCTGCTGAGTTGACAGTATTCGCGGAGAATTCTGTCTTTGACATGATTGGTGAATGGAATAGGGGCTCGCCTCGACGCGATAAATACTTGACGAAATTTATTAGGAAGCTCGGCGGACCGGAACTAATGGCCACATTTTGAGCAGGGGGACTTCATGGAAGCAATGGCGAATTCTAACAAGAAAAAATCCAATAATAGGCAGATTCTCAGCGCCCAGGCCTTTCTCGATTCGGCCTGCGTGGCGAGAAGAGTTGTACAGCTTGAAGGATTGGAGCAGGCGTATGCACAAGACGATCCCGCTACGAGTGTGATGTACATTCAAGAAGGCAAAGTAAAGTTGTCCGTTGTCAATGAAGCCGGCAAAGAGGCGATCGTGGCAATTCTGGGACCAGGCGACTTCTTTGGCGAGGGATGCCTGGCAGGCCAGTCCGTTCGCACGGGGACGGCGACCGCGCTCGTATCCACGGTTGTATCCGTCATTCAAAAAAACGAAATGATGCGTACCATCTACTCTGATCCTGAGTTCACGGAGCGCTTTATGTCTTACTTGCTTTCTCGAAATCTCCGCACGGAGGAGGATTTGATCGATCAACTTTTTAACACGAGCGAGAAACGGTTGGCGCGCACTCTTCTGCTCCTCAGTGGCCACGGCGAGAAAGAACTGCCCCAAAAAGTGCTTCCCAACATATCGCAGGAAACGCTAGCGGAAATGGTTGGCACAACGCGTTCCCGGGTCAACATTTTCATGAATAAATTCAGGAAGTTGGGCTATATCGAATACGAAGGAGGTTTATACGAAGGTGGTCTGCACGTCAACGCTTCCTTACTGAATGTAGTCCACCACGGTTAGGCTTATTGTTTTACACAGCGTTACTGAAAAGCTCGTAACTGGCAACACAGAAGACCGCAAGAACTCACGGCAATTATCACAGTAAACCTCGCCAATACGACCTACAGTGAATACCGTATCTCCCCTAATATATTCACCGTATTGTGCTGGAATTAGTTCTTTAGGATGATGGGTTTGCGGAAACCATTTATCCGCGCATTGTTGTAACTGCTCAGAAACTCCAGCGGTACAGGAAATTCAAATCCAGTCGAGCTCCGGCTCTTTTCATATATACGAAGGAAGGATCGACTTATGAATTCCGCTGTAGCACTGAAAGAGAGAGTCGAAAATATTCTCAGGAGAAAATCCGACGTGGGTGGTGAGCACACTCCCGGACGCCCTACGGTCTTAATAGCAACAGTCGATCCGGAGATTCGCAGCGGTTTGAGTGAACTAATTCAATCATTTTCACTTAACCCGATTTGGTTAAAAGGCGTGGAGGCTGCCAAGAGCGCGCTCGCGAGGGAGAGAATTGCAGCCTGCCTCTGCGGGTTCTGGCTCCAAGACGGCACATACCGCGAATTGGTCCGGCATATCAGGCGCG
>Ga0209011_1000543_pt1 | contig 14252 bp, 18 predicted proteins | sample BlaSpr_A8_OM1_M3_FD_187986 | JGI IMG/M metagenome (GOLD analysis project Ga0209011, IMG submission 187986) | Forest soil microbial communities from Thunder Bay, Ontario, Canada - Black Spruce, Ontario site 2_A8_OM1_M3 (SPAdes) (version 2) | ecosystem: Environmental > Terrestrial > Soil > Boreal... | reverse complement strand
CTCCGCCGCCGAGGTTGCGGTTTCCGACATTCCGGGAGCAGTCTGAGTCGGGCTAGACTCTCGCTATAGATCAGCATGAGGGCCGCCACGAGGACGCTCCTGGCATCGAGGCGCACTCTGAGGCTATTTCCGGATGGTGGTCAGCACGACCACGAGAACGACGATAGCCACGATTACGGCCAGCCCCAACAGGAACGCCCAACCCGGAGGGCCAACAACCTGCACGATTGAAGTCTAGGACCGGGTCGTTTTGGGGTGGCTTGAGGGATTTGAACCCTCGACCCTCAGATCCACAATCTGATGCTCTAACCAGCTGAGCTAAAGCCACCGCGGGTGCACGTGATTATAAGAGGTTAGGCGCACGCGCCCGTTCAAATTCGGCGGAAGGCGCGTTATATGCTGTAGGCGACTTGAAGACGTCTGATGACGCCCTCATCCGCCGCGCCCAGGCCCTCGACGCGGGGGCACTGGCCGAGCTCTACGATCGGCACTTCGATGGGATCTACCGCTATCTGTTCACCCGCGTACGCCACCACGCCGACGCCGAAGACCTCACGGAGCAGGTGTTTTTGAAGATGGTCGACTCGATCCATCGTTACCGCCCACGGGGCGTCGCCTTTTCCTCGTGGCTGTACCGGATCGCCCACAACCTGCTGGTCGACCGCTATCGCCGCGCCGGGCGCGAGCCGATGGAGCTGACCGACCAGGTCCGCGACGTCCGACCGCATGCTGATCCGGCCGCGCTGGCGCAGCACTCGGAGGAGCGCCGCCGGCTGCTCGCGGCGGTGAACCGGCTGACCCAGGAGCAGCAGCAGGTGATCACCATGCGGTTCATCGACAACCTGGCCGTCGACGAGATCGCGCGGCTGATGCGGCGGCGGGTCGGGGCCATTCATTCCATGCAGCATCGGGCGCTTGCCAGCCTCTACCGCTTCCTCCTGGAAACGGAGCCCGCGGAGGCGCGCCGTGCCTGACCTGACGCGGCCGCTGCAGGAGTGCCTCGCGGCGATGGACGACAAACACAACCTCCAGGAGGTGCTGCGTCGCTATCCGGCCGATCGCGATGAGCTGATCGCGCTGCTCCGGCTGTCGGTCGACCTCGGCGCCCTGGAGGCCCCGGCCGCAGATCCGGCGTTCCGGCTGCGGGCTCGAAACCGGATGCTCGCCGCTGCGACCCATCGCCGCCAGGCGCGGCGCTGGAACCCGCTCGCGGTGCTGCCCAGACCAGTCGTCCGCGTGGCCTACGCCGGCGCGCTGGCCGCCGCGCTGCTGGTCGGCGGACTGACCGCCGCGGCCGGCTCGAGCAACAGCCTTCCAGGCGACCCGCTCTATGGGGTCAAGCTGGGCGTCGAGCGGGCGCAGCTCGCAACGACCTTTGACTCGGCGGCGCGGGCGCAGCTGGAGCTGCAAATCGCCGATGCCCGGTTGGCTGAGGCGCAACGGCTCTTCGCCGCGGGGCGGGTCAACGATGGCGTTCGCGGGATGGCTCAGTACGATACCGCGGTCACGCAGTTCCACCAATCGATCGCCAGTACCGCCCTGGACGTCCGCGCGGTTGATGACCTGAGCCGCTCCATGGACGATCGCGCGGCGCGTGCCGATGCCAGCCTCAAGGCGCTGGCCGGAACGCTGGCTGCAGGCGGCGACCCGGAGGCCGCGGCGGCCGTCACTCGCACCCGGTCACACGTCGACCAGGCATGGAGCGGCAGCAAGCAAGATTTGCAATCCCGTGGGTCGGTGAGCCACCCGGGCGACCAAAGAACGAAGCCGCCCGGCGGAGCCCCCTAGGCCCAATTAGCCGCGGCGGCCGATTCTTCGCGCCGCTTCCCGCGAAACCTTCGCCCTGGCAGTGGCGCGTTCCAGTTCTTTCTCCGCCTGTCTCGCCTTTTCATTCGCGCGCTTCCCATCGGCGGCGATGCGGTCGGCTTCCTCACGCAGCCGGTGTGCCGTCTGCGCGGCCAGCTCCGCCGCTTCTTCGTCGGCCTTCGCGGTCCGCAGCACGTGTTCCATCTCGATCCGTTTCTCGGTTTCTGCCGCCTCCCGGGCCGCCATGCGCGCCGCCTTCGCGTCAGTCGCTGTCGTGCCAGTCGGCTTGGAACCGCTGCCTGCGCTCGGGGCCAGCGCAAAGGCCGCCGTCAGCATGTCTTCGCCGGCACGTGGCTCGCTGATGAGCGCACCGCGTTGCAGGCGATCCCATGTCTCTCCGCCGGAGACCGCGGCCAGCCGCAGCATCTCCTGCACGCGTCGGAGGGTCGCCTCGTCGGCGGCGTGTCCGCCCGCGCGAAGCACATTGCCAGCCTCCCGTATCGCCCCTTCAAGCTCCCGTTGCAGCGCCTCGGAGGCCGATCGCAACTCGGGCGCCGCATTCTTCCGCCCGGCGACAGCTCCGGACTGCGCCAGCACCACCTGTTCTCCTGTGCGCCGCAAACGGTCGAGGACCGGCTTGTTCCGGCGCGCCAGCTGGTTGACCGCCCAGACCGCGACGGGCGGCTTCTTCAAGCTGGCGACTTCGGCCGCCAGCTCGCGCTGCTCCGCCGCCTTCAGCTCTTTGGCCTTTGCATTGCGCCGGCTGGTGAATTCATCCAGCGGACCCGCGAGCAGCTCGGCAACGACCTCGTCGACGCTCATCTCGGCTCGATCGTACGCCCGCGGCGGTTCAAGCGCGGCTAGCTGGGTCTGCCCCGGCGCGCGGCGAAGAACTCGCGAAGCAGGCGTCCTGACGGCTCCGCGAGCACGCCGGAGCTGACTTCCACCCGGTGGTTGTTGGCGGGATGCCGCAGGACGTCATACACCGAGTCGACGGCGCCCTTCTTGGGATCGGGGGCGCCGTAAACGAGCCGGCTGATCCGCGCCAGCACCATGGCCCCGGCGCACATCGGGCAGGGCTCCAGCGTGACGTAGAGGGTGACCCCTTCGAGGCGCCAGGATTGCGTCAGGCGGGCCGTCTCGTTGAGCGCTAGCATCTCGGCGTGCGCCGTCGCGTTGGGCGTCGTTTCGATCAAGTTGTGGGCTTCCGCAAGGACGGAGCCATTGCGGATAAGGACGGCACCGACAGGGACTTCCCCGATGGCGGCGGCGCGACGGGCCTGTGCCAGCGCGCGCTCCATATAGTGGATGTCGTCGCGCTGGCCGGCCGCTAGACTCGAATCGATGGCGTCAGGAAGTCTAAACGAGGATCCCGGGCTGTTTGGCCCCCACTCGGTCCTCTGGCGGGTCAATCGCGAGTCGGCCGTCACGCTCGCCGGCACGTGCGCGATCCTGATGCAGCTCGCGCATCCCAAGGTTGCCGCGGGCGTACGGGACCACAGCCAATACGAGGTCGACGCCGCCGGACGGCTGCGGCGCACGCTCGACCTGACCCTGGCAATCGTCTTCGGTCCGCGCCCGGCGGCGATGCAGGCGGTTCGCGCCATCAACTCGAGACATCGCACGGTCCGTGGCTCGGGCTATTCCGCGATGGACCCGGAACTTCTGTTATGGGTTCACGCGACGCTCGTCTACTCGGCCATCCGTGGCTACCGTGCGCTGGTCGGGCCGCTCACCGGCGCCGAGGCGGATCAGTACTACCAGGACACGAAGGAGATCGGCGTGCTGCTCGGCATTCCGCGAGAGATGTATCCCGCCCAGGTAGATGCCTTCGACGCGTATCTCCAGGGGATGATCGATTCGCGCGAGGTAGCCGTTGGAGCCGACGCTCGGCGCATGGCCGATCACGTCCTGCATCCCGAGTTCCGCGGCGTCCCGCGGCTGGCGTTCGCGCCGCTCAGCGTCATCACCGCCGGGCTTCTGCCACCAACGTTACGCGACGGGTATGGACTCAAGTGGGGGAGGGCGCAGCGCGCGGCCTTCGCGGCCTGCCGTGCGGGACTGCCCCGCCTCGTGAAGATCGCGCCTCAGCCGGTTCGCTGGCTGCCGCCTGCGCGCGACGCATATCGGCGGTTACGTCGGGTCGCCTGAAGCCCCCACCCTGCCCTCCCCCAGAGGGAGGAATTAGATCGGGGCCGTGGCGGAGGGGGCGAGATTCGAACTCGCGGTGGCGTTGCCGCCACACGGCTTTTCGAGAGCCGCACCTTAAACCGCTCGGACACCCCTCCGGGCGGTCATTGTAAGGCTAGGCGCCGACGGCCTTCTGGCGGGCGCGATGCCGGGCGACCTTGGCCCGGTTGCCGCAGCTGCGCATGCTGCACCACTTCCGTTTGCCGGTGCGGGAGGTGTCCTTGAAGACCCAGTGGCACTGCGGGTTTTCGCAGATCCGCAGCCTCGCGGTATCGCCCTGGATCAGTTCACGGGCGATCGACTCGGCGAGCCGGGCAATGGCGCCGTCAACCGGGTCGCCCTGGTGACGGTGGTCGAGCGACACGCCGTCGGTCGCCGGGACAAGCTCGTAGATGTAGTGGGTGCGCAGCGCCCGGTTGATCTCGCCCAGGTCGCTCGGCTCGGGAGCCCGCCGGGTGGCCGCTGCCTCCAGCACGCCTCGCATCGCTTGCCGGACGCGGCGCAGACGGCTCAGCATCTCGAGGCCACTGGCGGGAGAGGACTCGGACTGAGCCAGCAGGTGGACCCGGGCCTCCCGGTGCATCAGGTCGTGCTCGACCAACCAGTCCAGCGCGGCGGTTGGCGAGTCCAGATGGTCATGGCTGACCGGCCAGAGATCCAGCGTATTAATGAAATCCAGGCCGGTCTGGAGCCGCGCCAGGTGACCAACCACCATGGGCATCAGAGGCGCCGAATTCGTTACCGACTCGTTCACCTGTAACCCCCTTATACCACTTGACGGGTTAAACCTAACACGCTACAATTCCACTGTAACTAGTCTGATCGCACAAAACGGTTACAGCGAGGTGAACGAGCATGAACGACTACTACTCTTTGTACACATGGGCAATGGACAAGCAGGCGCACCTGGAGCGGGAAGCCACCGAGCGCCGGTTGGTCCGGCACTCTCGCTACGTGAACACGCACGACAACTCGCGTCCTCGCTGGCCATTTGCCCGCCGGCGCGACGACGAGCGCAAGGCAGCCTGAGCATTCCCGCCCAGGTCGCCCGTGCCAACCACACCGAAATTCATTCGCGCTGACGTGGCGGACGCGCTGCGTCAGCAAGCCGGAGCGCGGGCGGCCCGACCGGCCGCCCGTATCTGGCTGGCCCTCGGCACCGTCTACATCCTCTGGGGGTCGACGTACCTTGGGATCAAGTACGCCATCGACACGATCCCGCCAATTTTGATGGGCTCGGTACGCTTCATCGTTGCCGGCGGGGTGCTCTACCTCCTCGCCATCCGAACCGGTGATACGCGTGGGGACCGGCTGGGCTCCCGTCAGTGGATCGCGGCGCTCGTGATCGGCGGCCTGATGCTGGTCGGGGGCAACGGCGGCGTCATCCTTGCCGAGCAATACGCACCGACCGGCGTCGTCGCCCTGCTGGTGGCGACCGCGCCCCTCTGGATGGCGGTCATCGATCGTGCGGTCTTTGGCCGTCGCCTGCCCGCCCTCGTCATCGTCGGGTTGGTGGTCGGATTCGGCGGTGTGGCTTTCCTGATCGGGTCACCGGGGGCCGGTCATATCAATCTCTTCGGTGCCGCCCTCGCGCTCGCCGCCCCGCTCTGCTGGGCGACCGGGTCCGTCTTCACCCGCCATGTCAAGCTGCCGAGCCGCCCCCTGGTTGCGGCCGCCATGGAAATGCTCTGGGCGGGCCTGCTGTTCGGCGTCGCCAGCATCCTGACCGGCGAGCTGGGCCGCGTGCACTGGCAGCATGTGTCGACCACGTCGATCGTGGCGTTGCTCTACCTGATCGTCTTCGGCAGCCTCATCGGGTTCAGCGCCTACGTCTGGCTGCTCCGCTCCGCGCCTCTCTCTTTGGTGTCGACCTACGCGTACGTCAACCCGGTGGTCGCCGTCATCCTGGGCGCCATCTTCGTCGGCGAGGCGATCACGGCGCGCCTGGTGATCGCGGGCGGCATCATCATCGCCGCGGTCGCCCTGATCGTGGTCGCGCGTAGCCGCGCCGCGTCCGAGCCGCGGGTGCCGGTTTCCGCTTAGGTCTGGGCCGGCTCGACCAACTGCACGCGCTCGCTCGTAAACGCGTGGTGCATCCGCGTCACGTTAGCGAGCGTATCGATCTCCCGCACGGTCTTGTCCTTCCGGATCTGCTTGATCCGCGGGAAGCGCAGCGCATAGCCGGAGTTGTGGCGACCCGACTCCATGATTGCGTCGAAGGCGACCTCGAGGACCACCTCAGGCTGCACCAGGCGGAAACGACCGTAATCCTTGAGCGTGATCGACTTGAAATAGTCGGTCATCTCCGCGATCTCCGCGTCGGTTAACCCAGAGTAGGCCTTGCCAATGTTCACCAATCGGTCCCCGGCTTCGTCGTAGACCGCGAAGGTGTAGTCGGACAGCACGTTCTTTCGCTTGCCATGCCCGACTTCGACACCGGTGACGACCACGTCCAGCGTCGCGAGCGCTTTCTTCAACTTGAGCCAGCCGAGGCCGCGCCGGCCGGGTGTGTACCGGCTCTCTGGATCCTTGACCATCAGGCCCTCGTTATTTCGCAAGCGCGCTCCATCAAAGATCCGGTCCAGCTCGGCGGCATCGAGGGCGCGGATCAAGTAAGCGAGCATGAAGGGGGAGGGGAGGGTGAGCACCTCGAGCAACCGGCGCCGTTCGCGCAGCGGCTCGGTCAGCAAGTTCCGCCCGTCGAGGTACAACAAGTCGAAGGCGACGAAGATGACCGGGACCTTGGCGAGCAGCTCCGCGCTAACGACCTTGCGCCCCAGTCGGTGCTGCAACTCGAAAAATGGGAGGACGACGCCGTCTTTGAAGGCGAGCAGCTCCCCGTCCAGCAGGACGTCATGGGACACCGCTCCCGCCGCGGCGACCACCTCAGGAAAAGCGGCGGTCACCTCGTTGAGATCACGCGAGTAGAGGACGACCCGGTCACCCTCCTTGTGCAGCTGGCCGCGGATCCCGTCGTATTTATCCTCGACCCAGGCTTCGCCACCGACGCGCCGCATGATCGCCGCCGCGTCCTCCTCCGGTGAGGCCAGCATGAACTGCAGCGGATGCATCAGGCGCAGCTGGGCCGAGCGCAGCGCGCCACGGCGTGCGAGCACGGCAACCTCGCCGAGGTCCCCGGTGAGCATCGAGGCCCACGACACGTCGGCAAGGGGTGCGCCGAACGCCTTCGCGATCCCTTCCTCCACGAGTCCGGCTCGTAGCCCAATACGGAGATCGCCGGTGAGGATCTTGCCGACGTACTTCGCCTCGCGCGGCGTCAGACGGTCGAGGAGCTCCCGCAGCGCCTCGGTCTTCTTCTTGACGGTCCGCTGTTCGTAGATCCGGATGAAGGTCTGCTGCACCTCGCGCAGCGACGTCGGCTGCGGATGCGTGTGGCCCTGGAGGATTTCTTCGATGACGTCACCGACGTCGCTGTGCCGCATGTAGGACTCGCCCAGTGCCTCCTCGTCGACCTGGGCGAGCTCGCAGACAGCATTGCGGATCACCGCGTAGCCCAGGTTGAGTTTCCGCTGATCGCGGTCGGCGAACGGTCGGGCCGCGAAATAGACGGCGGCGAGCGGCAGGGTCTCATCATCGAGGCTGGCGAAGTACTCGCCAAGCAGGCGCGTCTTCTCCAACTTGCTGCTGGTCGCGCGAATCGCTTCGCCCGTGCGGGCGAATGCCTCCATGGAGCTAGCTTAGAGGGCTAGCCCTGCTGAATCTGGTCGGCGGATGGTGCCGTGATCGTCTCAGCGGTGTTGTACTTGTCGAAGGTCAGCGTGATGTCCTGGCCTCCGCTCTGCGTTTCGACATACTTGATCGGGTAGCCGTCGCTCTTTCGGATGTAGGCGTCGAACGCGTTGCCTTCCTTGTCTTTGGCGCTTGCATGCCAGGCCTTTCCCTGCGCCAGGTTCACCTCGCCGACGTACTTCTGGTCGCTCGCCCCGGCGAAGGCGCTCGGATCGATGCCAGAGGTACTCTTGCTCGCCACCCACTTGGGCGATGCGGGGGTCAGGCCATAGTTCGTACCGTCGAGCGAGATTTCCTGGAAGGTTACCGACTGCCCACCGACGTTCGCCGTGAACTTGAAACGGCCCTCCAGCTTGGGCTTGTAGACCAGGGCGCCGTCCCCGACGAGGTCGACCGTCGCGCCATTATCCGTGATTTTGCCGGTGACGTTGAAGTGCGCGTCCTTGAGGTCGGATTTCTGTGGCTTGGCGAGCACCTCTTGCGCGCTGGGCGGGGCTGCCGGCGTGGGCACACCGCATGCCGCCATGAGGGCGGTGGCCGTGAGCACGAGTAGCAAGCGGCGCAGGGTCAGGTTAGCCCTGCACCTGGGTGGCGGGCGGGGCGGCGATCGTTTCCCCAGTGTTGTATTTGTCGAAGCTCAGCACCAGGGCATTGCCCTGTTGAGTGATCTCGTACTTCAGCGGATAGCCGTCGCTCTCACGAATCCAGCCGTCGAACTGGTTGCCGTCCTTGTCATTGGCTTTTGCGTGCCAGGCTTTGCCGTTCGGCAGGTTTTCCTCGCCGACGTACTTGAAATCCGAGGCGCCCGTGAAGCTATCCGGCCCGAGGCCCGAACCGGCCGTCTTCGTCCACTTGCCATTCCCGGGGACGACAAATGTGTAGTCGATGCCGTTGATCGAAATGTCCTGGTAGCTCACCTTCTGCCCCGCCACCATCGTCTCGAACTTGAATCGTCCAGCGCCTGGCGACTTGTAGACCAGCGCACCATCCCCCTTGACATCGACGGCGACCCCGCCCGGGCTCGGGCTGACGAACTTGCCGGCCACGAGGAAATGGGCGTCCTTGAGGTTGGCATGGAGGGGTTTCGACAGAATGTCCTTCGCGCTTGGTGGCCCGAGGGGCGCACCCGGTCCACCACAGGCGGCGAGCAGACCAGCAGCCGCCAGCGCGGCGCCGATCCGTATGACGCTCGCGATCACGATTGCTGGATGTCCGACGCGGGTGGGGCGCTGACCGTCTGACCCGTATTGAAGCGATCGAAGGTCGCCGTGAACGTGGATCCCTGCATCGTGCTCGCGTACTTTAGCGGATAACCGTCCGATTCGCGTATCCAGGCCTCGAAGGGGTTGCCGCTGTCGTCCTTGGCTTTCACATGCCATGCCTTCCCCTGGGGGAGCGCCTCCTCGCCAACGTAGGTGGCGTCTGTCCCCTTGAACGAGCTCGGATTGGACGAGTTTGAACTGGGCTTCACCGTCCAGTGCGGGTTGTCTGGTGCCAGGTCGTATTCCTTCCCGCCGATGATGATCTCCTGGAACTTGAGTGACTGCCCGGCAATGGTCGTCATCATCGTGAACTGGGACGCCTGCTGCGGCTTGACGACGATGATCCCCTCACCGGTGGCGTCGAACGCGATGTTCCCGCTGACGATGTGGGCCACAAGGGTGAAGTGCCCATCCTTGACGTTGGCCGAATCGGGCTTGGCGAGGATCGCCTGCGCCGTTGGCGGCTTGGCGGGCGCTGCGGCGCTATTGCCGCAGGCCACCAGGACGAGGGCCGAGATCGGAAGCATGATCCAGATGCGCTTTTTCACGGCGCCTATCCTAGCGCCTCGAGCCGTCCGTTTCAGACGATGTCGGGGTCGTCGAGGGGCACACTACCCGAGGGGAGGCGCGGTGCGGAGATGATCTCCTGGATGATGAAGACCGTGTCGATCAACTCGGCCGTGCGCGTCCCTGGCTGGAGCCGCTCGATCAGCCGCGGTCTAACCCGGGCCAGGCCCTCGAGCTGCACCCGAAGCTCGGCCAGGGCCGGTTCGTAGCCGGCGGGCACCGTGCCGATGCCGTCGAGGTTGAGCTCCTCCAGGTCGTGAAGCAGGTCATCCGTCAGCCGGCGCGGCTCGGCCAGCCGGGCCAGCCGGCGCTGCTGGTCGCGCCGATCCGCTTCCCGGATTTCCCGGTTCGCCTCTCCCAGTGGTCCGATCACTCCCCCCTCCCTGCGTCAATTGTTGATCAGTAATGGCAATTGATGATGCAAAAAATCAGTCCGGCGTGGGCGGAAACGTCCACCGGGTTGGCGTTCCGGTGAAGTCGGCTTCGGTGAGACCGAAGGCCCAGACCGGCCGAACCTGATAGCAGGCATTGTCCGTCGGGTTGAAGAAGTCGACCGAGTAATCCGTCTGATATTTCCGATTGAGCTCCGCCACGAAGGAGCCGATCTTCGCCAGGTCATTGATCAGCGCCGCTTCGCCCTCGATCACGACCGGCTCGTAGGCATTGTCGGTCGTGATGGCGCTGTGGGCATTGGTCGCGAGGTTGCGGGCTTTGCGCGAAGCCCGACTCGAGCTAAACCACAGGGCCTCGTCCATCCAGACGCCCCACACCGGCATCACGTGCGGCCGGGCATCGGGCCGAACCGTCGCGACCCAGTAATCGTGCGAGCGCTCGAGTCGCTCCACCGCCCATGTCCACGGCAGCAGGCCGGTCCCCTGGATGGCATCGAGCAACCCGTAGCCCGGCATATACGGACGGCTGGATGTTGGCTCCGCCACTCTGGGTTAGTGCCAGGCGAGCTGGCCGCGCTCCTTCCAGTATTGATCGGCCGGCTCGGCCAGTTTCGAAAGCGCAGCGAGCTCATCCGGCGACAGGCGCATGGCGAGCGCCCCGGCGTTGCTCCGCACTTGCGCATCGGTCACGGCGCCGGAGAGCACGACGTCCACCCACGGATTGGCCAGGGCCGCCGCGATCGCGACCCGATCCTGGGAGGCGAGCCGTCCGTTGGCCAGCGCCTCCTTGATGATCACGCCCCAGCCGGCGTCGTGGGCGTCGGCCAGCGCCGGGCCGGCGGATGGTTCGAGGAGATTCCAGGTCGCCTGCACCGACTGGAAGGGATTGACGCCGTCGACGCTGACCGCGAGCGCCCGCCGGATCACCTCGGCCTGCCGCGGACCGCTGACCGACATGCCGATCGCGAGCCCGCTCGCCCGCAGCGCGGTGAGCTCAGCCAGGACGGCCTGATCGTCGAGGACGCCACTCTCCAACGTCGCCGAATGGATCTGGTAGAGGTCGAGGTACTCGCCGAGCAGCGCGCGGCTCTCCGCGATCTGCCGGCGCAACGCGGCGAGCGAGTGATCCTTCACCTCGTGGACGCGGGCGTCGACCTGCCAATCCCCGACGTAGGTGTAGCCCCACTTCGATCCCACCGTGACCGTCTTCGGAGGGAGGGCGCGCTGCTTCAGCCATGACGCCAGAAAACGCTCCGCGTACCCATAAGAACGGGCGGCGTCGAAGTAGCGGATGCCGGCGTCATAGGCAGCGTTCAAGACCGCGTGCGACCGGCGCTCCAGCGCCTCCACGCTGCGATCGCCGCCGAGATCTTTCTCTCGGTCGAGCGTGATGTAGCCGGGGCGACCCAGGGCGGCAAGGCCGAGCCCGATCGGCGTCACCCGGAGCCCGGTCGAGCCAAGCGGGCGCAGCGCCATCCCGGACGCTACGGCTGCTCGAGGATCCGTGCCTTTTCCTTCTCGAATTCGGCTTCCGAGAGCACGCCCGACTCCTTCAACTCACCGATCTCGCGTAACTGCTGGTAGCGATCGGCGGGGGGCGCCGCTGCGGCCGCGGACGGGGCGGGCGCCGACGCGCCGTTGGCAGCGTCGAGCATGGCCGCGATGTCGGCCCTGATCAGCGGACCGTTGATGAATGCCGCGAAGGAGGCCTGCCGCCTCTCGACGGTTTCCACAACGATGGTGGAGAAGCCAACCCAGTGCTTCATCAGCGTAACGCTGCGCACGTCGGTGAGCCGGAGCGCGATCGATGAGCGCCCGGTCAGGTCACTGGGGCAGAAGAGCCGCTTCGTCGTCAGGATCAGCGGCTTGATCGAGAGCCCCCAATCCTTCGAGGTGCGGACCACGAATTCGTCGTCATCGAGTCGAGCCCCGCCGGGCAGCTCCACATCGGTCACCGAAATCGACAACGGAAAGGAGGACTGCAGTCGCGCAAAAGCCTCACGGCGGCGGGCCTCGCGTACGGGGTTAAGGGCGTCAGCCATGCTAACCCGACACCTTTTCCATCTCGCGTGCGCCCAGCGCGGCGGCCGCGACGGCCTCGAGGTCGCTGTCGATCGACGCCTCGACCGCGCCGATCACCGCCCCTTCGACGAAGGGCGCGTTGCTGAGCAGCACACGGCCGTTGCCGTCGGAGAGTTGCTCGATCGCCATCTGCGTGCTCAGCACCGCGCTGCCGAGGTCGACCAGGATCAGCACCCCCTCCGGCCCGCGGACTTCCTCGATCGCGCCCAGGATGGCGGTGGCATCGGTTCCCAACCGTCCGTCCGCGGTCCCGCCGGCGACCGCGATCTTCACCTTGCCCTGGGTCATCTGGGCGGCGAGCTCACGAACCCCTTCCGCCAGCTGGCGGCTGTGCGAGACCAGCACCATGCTAACCGTGCCCATACGCCCTCGCCAGGATCTCGATCGGGTGGGCGGACGTGGCGCCGGTCCCGTGCTCGACCTGCATGCGACAGGTCTCGCAGTCGGCAAGCACCTGATCACTACCGGCAGCCTTGACGGCTTCGAAGAGGCGGCTGCCGATTTTCATCGAGAGGTCGTACTTCTCAACTTTTACGCCGAACGTCCCCGAGATTCCGCAGCACCCCTCGTCGACCTCCTCGAGTTTGACGCCGGGAATCAAGCGCAACAGCCTCATGGCCGGATAGCCGATCCCATGGGACTTCAGATGGCAGGGTGCGTGGTAGAGCAGGCGCATGGGAACGGTTTCAAAGTTCAGGTCTAGCTCGCCCGCCTCGTGCAGCATCCAGAGGTACTCCATGATGTCGTACGTTTTCGCCCCGAGGCGCTCGGATCCCGGGATATCGAGCAGGTGGCCGTAGTCGTGCTTCAGCATCAGGCCACACGAGGTGGAGCTGGCGATGATATCCATCTGCTCGGCGATCGGAGTCAGCTGCCTGACGTTTTGTTGACCATAGCGGCGGGCCAGGTCCATGTTCGAATTGACGACCGCCGGGATGCCGCAGCACTGCTGACGCGGGACGACGACCTCGATTCCATTGCGCTCGAGAACAGCGACCGCCCGCTCCCCGAGACGCCGGTCGTTGTAGTTGACCCAGCAGCCGTAGAAGTACGCGACCTTTCGTCGTGATTTAACGGGTTGGCGGTGGCGCTTGAACCATCGCTCAAAGGTCAGCCACTGATACTTCGGCAGCGGCCGCCGCCGGTGGATCCCGACGAATCGCTCCATCAGCACGCGAAATATCGGGTTGCTGTTGCCGAAGTTGGCGAGCGGGGCGGTCATGCTGCCCAGCTTCCCGAGGAGTCTCGTCCGCCCGAGCACCCAGTCCCGAAGGGTGCGTCCTTTTTCGCGGGCGCCCTGGTTCTGGGCGCGCCGGATGTATTCCTGGATGCTGACCTGCGAGGGACAGGTCACCTCGCAGAGCTTGCATCCGGAGCAGAGGTCGAGGCCTGGCGTGACGGCGGCCTCTTGTGGCGAGCGAAACCGTTCCATGTCGGGGCCGAGAGCCTTGGGACCACGAAAGATGTCGGTGGAGCGGGCCACCGGACAGACCGTGTTGCAGGCGGTGCACTTGGTACACGCCTCGACGGAGGCTTCCTCTTCGACGGTGTCCGTTACGGGCTCGAACTCTTCGGTGATCACGCGGCGAGCGCCTCCTGCGCGGCCCGGTATCCCGTGGCGATCGCCATCCCACCTCGTGACTTGGTCCCGGATGGGTCGTATCCCGCCATCGCCCCTCCGGCGCAAAAGACATTCCGAGCCAGCGGCTTGCCGTTCTCATCGGCCGGCTGCAGGCGGTCCGTGAGCGCATAGCCAACCTCTTCGAATGGCTGGGACGCAAAGAGCGACTCGGCGGTGCGATCGGTGGGCACCTTGTTCCAGTCGATGGGCTGGTGAAAGAAAGGATCGCGCACGGTGTGAACGCCCGCGCGGAACGCCCCATCCACCCAATCCTCCAGGGCGAGGACATACGCGGCCGCCTCGACCGGAAGCTCGCGGCCCGCCGCTTTGAGCCCGATGCTCCGGCAGCGCCCGTCGATCACATCGGCGGCGTGCGCCGGCGCCGCCCAGATGATCTCGATCCCGGCTTCCTGCAGATGCTTCCGCAGCCGGTCGAACAGCCGCAGCGCGATGACCGATGGTGGAACGGTCGGAATTTCGAAGACCGGATGACCGACGGCCCGCTGAAACGCCGCGAACGTCTCGTTGGCCGTGGTTAGCCCGAGCACGCCGGGGACGCCGACGCGGACGCCGTCGCCGCTG
>Ga0209011_1000542_pt1 | contig 14269 bp, 16 predicted proteins | sample BlaSpr_A8_OM1_M3_FD_187986 | JGI IMG/M metagenome (GOLD analysis project Ga0209011, IMG submission 187986) | Forest soil microbial communities from Thunder Bay, Ontario, Canada - Black Spruce, Ontario site 2_A8_OM1_M3 (SPAdes) (version 2) | ecosystem: Environmental > Terrestrial > Soil > Boreal... | reverse complement strand
GGGCGGGCGCCGTAGGCAGCAACAAGAAGACCTACACGATCCTCGCCTACCTCTTCGGCTGGATCACGGGGCTGATTTTCCTTTTCGTCGGCAAAGACGATCCGGACGTCAAGTGGAACGCGGCCAACTCGGTCGTCTTCTTCGGAGGTCTGTCGATCGTCAGCTTCGTGGTCGGCTTGATCCCCGTCATCGGCCTGCTCTCATTCGTGCTCTTCCTCGTCGGCTTCATCTACTGGATCATCTTTCTGGTCCAGGCCATCCAGGGCAACGGCGAGCGCATTTCTGCTCCCGGCCTCGGTCAATTCCTGAACAAGTACGTCGACCAGCTCGCGAACTCGGTCAAGTAATCAAGGCGACGTAAAAAGGCCCCTCTCGAGGGGCCTTTTTCTTTTCAGTCGACGACCGACATCTGCTCGAGCGCGAGCTCGATGCTTAGCCTCATCTCGTCGCGTTCCTCGCGCATCTGGCCGGCCTCGGCCCGGGCGGCGGCGAGGTGGTATCTGAGCCGCTCGATCTCGGCCTGGAGCTCGCGCAGCTTGGGGTCGGGGCCCCCGGCGCTCGACTGAACCTCGGCCAGCTCCATGCGCAGCCGTTCGACGGTCACCTTCAGCTCCCGCCGCTCGGCGAGCAGCTCCTGGACGAGCGACTCAGACGGCTTGTTCGGGTGCTCTTTCGACATAACGACACAGCCCCGGCTGGAACTCGCGAAGTCGCAGGTGCTCCATCTCGCCGCGCAGGTAGCGGGCTTTCTCGGTGAGACCCTTGACGCCCTTGGCGGTCTCGAAGGGAAACCGGTAGAGCTTGCCCGAGTCGACGAGCAAGCAGACCGAGAGCTTTTCGCCGTCCTTCTCGATCACGTGCTTGTAGCACGGGACTGTCCGCCGGGCGATCTCCATCTTCTGAAATCCGCCCACCCTCCCGGCCAGCACGTCGATCGGGCTTCGCATTTCAAAATCCTAGTTGAGAAGGGAAAGCTGCTCGGGCTCGGGAGGAGGCTTCAGGACCACGCGCCGGCGGTCGGCGACGCCGTGCAGAGCTCGGAGGCGCGCCACCGCTTTCGTCGCCGGCTCGGAGAATGCAGGCGGGAGATAGGCGCGAGCGCGGTATGCCTGCTCATAGCGCGGCACCAGCTCCGGCCAGTGCTTGGCGAGCACGGCCATGAAGTGTTCGCGGGTTCCGTCCTTGAGGTGGAGCATCCCTGCCCACAGGCCTGTCGCTCCGGCGGCGCGGGCGGCCTTGACGACAGCCTCGAGACGATCCGGCCGGTCGGACAGGCCCGGGAGGATCGGCGCCATGCCGACGCCAACGTCGATTCCGGCCGCCACCAGCTTCTCGATCGCGCGCAGCCTCTGTCTTGGATGCGCCGTGCCGGGCTCGGTGCGGCGCCAGATCTCTTCGTCGACGGTCGGGATGCTGAAGGTGATGTGCAGGTTCGCGCGCCGGGCCAGGTCCGAAAGCACGTCGATGTCGCGGACGATCATCGGCCCGCGCGTGATCATCGCGGTCGAGTTGGAGCAGTCGCGCAATGCGACCAGGCACTGGCGCGTGAGCCTGTAGCGACCTTCCGCGGGTTGGTAAGGGTCGGTGGCCGCACCGATGACAACCGTCTCCTTGCGCCACGACTTGCGTGACAGCTCGCTGCGGAGCACGCCCGCGACGTTGACCTTGACCCGGATCGCGCGGCCGTACCGGTCGTCGGAGGGCCGGTCAGCGCGCAGCTCGAAGGCGCGGACGTAGCAGAAGGCACACCGATGCTCGCATCCCGTGTACGGATTGAGGGACCACGAAAACATCATTCCCTTGACCGGGTTCAGCGCGGACTTGCACTGGACCTCCAGGTACTCGACGTCTGTCAGCCGGGGCTCGGGAGACTCCATCCCCAGATGGTAGAACAGATGTTCGCTATTGCGAAGCCTTCTTTCGGACGCGGCGCTTGGGCCGGGTCGACGAGGACGGGCAGAAGTCGTTGAGCACGCACTCCTCGCAGCGCGGTCGGCGCGCGATGCAGATCCTGCGCCCGTGAAGGATCAGCCGCAGCGACAGCCCGGTCCACTCCTCCTTCGGCACCATCGCGCACACCTGGTGCTCGATCTTGACCGGGTCCCTCGTCCTGACCAGGCCAAGCCGGTTGGTCAGCCGCGTGACATGCGTGTCGACCGCAAACCCAGGCACCCCAAACCCGACTCCCAGGATGACGTTCGCGGTCTTGCGGCCGATGCCGGGCAGCTTGACCAGGTCGTCGATGTTTCCCGGCACCTCGCCTCCGAAGAGCTCGACGATCTTGCGGCTGGCGTCGATGATCCTGCGCGTCTTGAGCCGGAAGAAGCCGGTTGGCTTGATCAGCTCTTCGACCACGGCCGGGTCGGCCCCGGCCAGGTCGGCTGGGGTCGGATAGCGCCGAAACAGCTCCGGAGTGACCAGGTTCACTGAACGGTCCGTCGTCTGCGCGGACAGGATCGTGGCGATCAAGAGCTGGAATGGGTTCTGGTGCGCCAGCTCCGTCGCCGCCGGGTACAGCTCGCGCAGCCGCTCGACCGTCAGCAGCGCCCGCTGCTTCGCCCCTCGCGGGGGCGCGGGCTTCATCCAGGACTTGCTTGGTTTCTTTTTGCTAGGAGCCAAGGAGCTTGCGCGCCGCGGCAGCCACCTGGGCGCCCTCGGCGCGTCCGGCCAGCCGTGCGGTCGCAGCCTTCATCACCAGCCCAAACCCCTTCGGACCTTCGGGCTTCAGCTCGGCGATGACAGCGGCGACCTCGGCCTCGACATCGCGCTCGCTCATGGCCGCGGGGAGATACGCCTTGAGCACCGCCATCTCCTGTTCCTCGCGCTTCGCCGACTCTGCCCTGCCCGCTTTGCGGTAGACCTCGATCGCCTCCTCGCGACGTTTCACCTCTTTGCGGGCGACCCGCGTCACGAGCTCATCATCGATCGTTCCGCCGGCCGCGCTCTCCTTGCTGGACTTCACCAGCTCGCTCTTCAAGAGCGAGAGCGTGCTCAGAGTGAGCTCGTCCCGGCGCCTTCGCGATTCGACGAGCTCCGCCTGAATTCGGTCATAGAGCGCCATGGCGGCGATTGTCACACATGGACCGATCGCCGATAATCGGCGCCTGATGAATCTGGCTTTCATCGTCGGACCACTGGCGGCCCTGATCGGAATAGGGGCCGTCTTCTTCGTCTTTCGCCGCAAGGCGGTCGACAAGCGCTCGATGTACTCGGCGCGACGGTCTCAGATCGAGCACAAGGTCCGCGCGGCGCGCCAGCGCACCCTGGCTCCGCATGGGCACGAAGAGAAGGCGCCCGAACCGGCTGCCGAGCCCACTCCGGCATCGCCGTTCACGTCCAGCCCGAGAGGACCGCAGATCACCTACGAGGCCTCCGCCTACGAGCCGCCACCCGCCGCTCCTCCGCCCGTGGGCAGGGACGTGCGGGACGTGCCCGCGCCTTCACCGTGGGACGTTGGAACCCCCGCGGCCCCGGCGCCAACCGAGTTCGTGACGCCGGAGGCGCCGCCCGCTCCGACGACTCCCGAACCGGCGTACAACCCGCCTCCTGTCGAAGAGGTGTGGACGCCGGCGCCGGCCCCGCCGCCCGCTCCGGTCGAGCCTGTCCGGCCGGCTGCGGCGGCCGCATCGCCGGCCGCCTGGTCGGTCGTGCGGGAGGCGAAGGACTCCGCCGAGGTGGCCGAGAAGCCCAAGAAGAAGGGCAAGCAGGACAGGGAAGACCCTGGCGCTCCGGCTGCCTGGACGCTCGCCTCAGGCGATGAGCCGGGCATGGAAAGCGATGACATCCTCAAGACGCAGAGCCCCTGGATCGGGGTCGCTCAATACGCGGTTCTCGTGGTCGGGCTCGTCATGGTGCTGATCGGGGTCTTCGTCATGATCGCCAACTCGCACGTGACGTAAAGGCCTCGAAGATCGCGGCGGCCAGGGTGCCGCCCCCGTCGCTCATCACGGTGTCGAGCACCAGAGCTCGAATCCCCAGTGCCTCGATCTCCTTGGCGCGGTCCACGTCGCGGCGGTCGATGACGAAGCCGGCGGCCACGTCGCGGTACATGCGCGCCACCTCGACCGGGTTGGGCTCCGGCCCGAGCGCCCGCATCATCTCCACGGTCGGTCCCTTGAGCGCCACTCCGCCGACGATGGGCGTGATGGCCACGGTGCGATCCCGACGCATGTGCGGGCCCACGATCCGGAGGATTGGGGCGATCGAGATCAGCGGGTTCGAGGGTCCGATGATGACGAGCTCCGCCTCACCGAGCGCCGTGATCACCTCGGGTGTCGGCCGCGCGCTGTCGATCCCCTCGAACTCGATCCCGCGCAGCGCCGGTCCCAGTCGCTCACGGACGAAGTACTCCTGAAAAGAGAACATTCCATGCTCGGTGACGAACCTTGTCCTCACGCGCTCATTGGTCATCGGAAGCACATGGGCGTCGATGGCGAACCGGTCGCCAAGCGCGAGCGCGCATTCGGTCAGGGTGCATCCGCGGCGCAGCATCTCATCGCGGATGAGATGTGTCGCGAAGTCGTTGTCCCCGATCCGAAACCACGCCGGCTCACCCAGACGCACCAACGCGTTGAGGACGTGGAACGAATCATCCCTGACCCCATAGCCCGCGGAGTCGTTGAACACGCCCGCGAGGCGGTAAAGGACCGCATCGACGTCCGGTGAGACGAGCAGGCCCCAGAACTCGTCGTCGTCCGCCGTGTTGGCGATGACGGTTAGATGTCCAGGCGGCACAAGGCGCTGAACAGCCACCGCGAGCTTCGCGCCACCGGTGCCTCCGGCCAGGACGACAGTCCTCAGCGGAACAGGTCCTCGGCGGCCGGCCGCACGAGCTGGCGACCGGTGCCACTTCCCCGCAGCTCCAGGCCGCGCACGATCACGGCCGGAGTCCGGCCCGTCTTGCCCATGACAAGGCCCGCCGCCGCCGCGAGGTCGTCCGCGACGGCGAGCACGGTCGCGTGGAGCGGCCTGCCCGAATCGTCAAGCGTCCCGCGCAGGTCCAGCGAGGCCGGCAGGCCGGCGATGCCGAGCGCCACGTTGACGATTCCCAGCCTCCACGGCCGGCCGAAGGTGTCCGAGACGATGACACCCACGTCGACGCCGGCCAGCTGCCACAGGCGATCGCGGAGCCGCTCCGCGCTCGCGTCGGGATCCTCGGGCAGCAGCGTCACCATGTCATCGCCGGGGATGTTGGACTGGTCGACGCCGCTGTTGGCGCAGACAAATCCGTGACGCGTCTCGGTGATCAGGACGCGCTGCGAACGCAGCACGCGGACGCTTTCATCGAGGACGACCTGGACCATGCGCGGGTCGGGAGCGGCGATGAGACCGGCGGCGATGCGGACCGCGTCATCGCCGGCCGTCACGCCGGCGAGATTTACCATCCGGCCTTCAGATTTGGAGACGACCTTCTGCGCTACGACGAGGATGTCACGGGCTTCGAGCTTCGTCCGGGAGCTTATGAGCTCGCCCAGGTCATCGCCTGGATGGACCTCAGGCAGGCCCTCGACCGCGATCAGCTCGACGCGCGTCACACCGCACGGCGCAACCGCGCCAGGTCGCCGGGCTCGTCCAGGTCAAGCGCCATTGCGTCTGAGGGATGGACCACGAAGCGCACGCCGCGGGTCTCTGCCTCATGCCCGAACTTGGCGAGGGAGTCGGCGCCAAAGCTGAGGGTGATCGCGCCCGGAGGTCGCAGGTAGAGCGCGTTCGTGCCGCCACGCCCGATCGCCGGCACCGCCATCGCCACCGGGGCCTCGAGCCCAGCGGCTGATTCGAGCACCTCACGCACAGCATCGACGGTGACGAGGGGAAGGTCGCTCGACAGGAGCAGCACCGCGCCGGCGCCGCCCTCCTGAGCGCGCGCGATGCCGCGCGCGGCGGCCACGTTCTGCCCCTCCTGCCGCGGCTCCCGTATGACTTCGGCGCCCCATCCCTCCGCCAGCGCGGCGGCCTCATCGCTGCCGGCGACGACCAGCACGTGATCGCCCGCGGACGCGGCTTTGACCGCGAGCTGGGCGTTGCGCCGAGCGAGAGCCTGGCGGGCCTTCGGCCCGAGGGCGGGCTGCAGCCGCTGCTTGGCGGAGGCGAAGTCCTTGATCAGGACGATGACCCAGGTCGACATCGCTATCCCCACTGCTTTCGCAGTCGCGGAAGGATCTGAGACCCATAGAGCTTGAGGAAGCGGACCTGGTCGTCACCCGGCGCATGGAAGACGAGGTGGTTGAATCCCAGCTCCAGGTAGGGACGGAGCTGCTCGATGTGCTCGTCCGGGTCGTTCGAGACGAGCCAGCGCCGGTGCGCGACGTCTTCGACGGTCTTCGCCAGCCGCTCCATCTCGCGAGGATCGTCGATGCCGGCTTTCGCTTCGGCCGGGAGGGCCAGCGCGGCCCAGATCTTGGTGTCCTCCATGGCACGCGATCGGTCCGTGTCATAGGACACCTTCAACTCGATCATGCGATCGAGGCGGCTCGGGTCGCGACCTGACTCTTTTGCGCCATCGTCGAACGACGGGAGCAACTGCTCCGAGTAGAGCTCCATTCCCTTGCCCGAAGTGCAGATCAGTCCGTCACCGGCGCGCCCCGCGTACTTGGCGACCTGCGGCCCGCCGGCGCCGACGTAGATCGGCACTGGCTCATCGGGGCGGTCGTAGATCGTCGCGTTGCGCGTGTGGTAGTAGTCGCCGTCGAACGTCACGGACTGCTCGGTCCACAGCAGCCGGATGACCTTGACCGCCTCGCGCAGGCGCGCGAACCGCTCCTTGTTGTCCGGCCACGGGGTGCCGAGCGCGCCCTCGTTCAGATGCTCACCCGTGCCGACCCCGAGGATGACGCGTCCCGGAAACAGCACGCCGAGAGTGCCGAAAGCCTGGGCGATGATCGCAGGGTGATAGCGAAAGGTCGGAGTGGCGACCGACGTGCCCAGCGCAACCTTCTGCGTCCGCTCCCCAGTGGCCGCAAGCCACGCCATGGCAAACGGCGCGTGCCCGTCCGAATGACGCCAGGGTTGAAAGTGATCGCTGACGAAGACGCTCTCGAAGCCGTTGGCTTCGGCGGCCACGGCGAAATCCAGCAGCTCGCGCGGGCCGAACTGCTCGGCAGAAGCCTTGTAGCCGAGACGCAGCATTGCTATCGGTCCGTGCGGGGGACGCGCCTGTAGTAACGCCTCCAGCTGAAGGCGACGCCGCCCACGGCCGCGGCGAGAACTACCACTCCCAACGCTATGAGGCTGTGGCTGTCGAAACTTCGAATCGCGCCGGCGGTCATCAGGACGAACAGGCCGAGAGCCAGCAGCATCATCACCACCAGCGTGACAGCGCGGTGGAACCTCATCGTCCTGTTAGCTTACCGGCGCGTGGGTGAAGCCCGAGGCGTCCTGCGGCTGCAGTCGGTGGCGTCGACACAGGACGTCGCGCGCTCTCTCCCGATCGGCTCGATCGTCATCGCTGACCACCAGACCGCCGGACGTGGGCGGCTGGATCGAAGGTGGGAATCACCGCCCGGCACGGCGCTTCTCGCCTCGTTCGTCCTGCCTCCGAACCCACTCCTGAGCCTCGCCGCGGGCGTCGCCGCGGCCGAAGCCTGCGGCGGCAACGTGCGTCTCAAATGGCCGAACGACCTCTTGCTGGAGGGCGCCAAGCTGGGCGGAATCCTGGTCGAGGCCACGCCGCACAAGGCGATCTGCGGCATCGGCATCAACCTGGCCTGGGCGCCGCCGGGCGCCACCAGGCTTTCAGTCGATCGCGATCAGCTCCTCGAGAGGGTGCGGGGTGAGCTGGAGCGCTGGTCGTCAGCCGCGCCCTACGCTGTGCTTGCTCGCTGGCGAGAGCTCTCCGACACTCTCGGCCGGCGGGTGCGGGTCGACCTGCCGGGAAGCGTGATCGAGGGCACCGCCGAAGACATCGGATCAAACGGCGAGCTGATCGTGGATGGCGTCGCGATTAGCGTGGGCAGCGTCATCCACCTATGAGGGCGACGATCTCCGGCAGCACCTCACCCGACTTGCCGTGGATGACGACCTCGGCGAGCTCGTCGAACGGGGTGGGCTCCGCGTTGATGACGATCATCGGCGCGCCCGACCGCAGCGCGACCAGCGGAATGTCAGCGGCGGGGTAGACGACCAGCGACGAGCCCACCACGAGCATCACGTCCGCCTGGCGCGCCAGCCCGACTGCCTCCTGCACAGCCGCCACCGGCATCGGTTCTCCGAACAGCACCACGGTCGGCTTGAGAAAGCTTCCGCCGCATGCCCTGCAGCGCGGTGGCATCTCAAGCTCGAGCCGGGCCTGGACCTCGCTTCGCGCCTCCCGGTTTCCGCAGTCGAGGCACTGCACCGTTCGACCCGATCCATGGACCTCGATTACCCGGCGGCTTCCCGACTCCTGGTGCAGCCCGTCGGTGTTCTGCGTCACGACAGCGGCCACGTGGCCGGCAGCTTCGAGGGCGGCGAGCGCCTTGTGCCCCGCGTTCGGGCGGGCGGCCAGCGCGACCCGGCCGCGGTCTTTCGACACCTTCCAGTAGGCGCCCGGGTCCGCCATGAAGTACTCGATCGAGGCGACCTTGATCGGGTCGTACTGCTTCCACAGGCCCCCCTCTCCCCGGAAGGTCGGGATGCCGCTCTCCGCCGAGACGCCCGCGCCGGTCAGCGCCAGGCCGCGACGAGCGGCCGAGAGCAGCTCAGCCGCGCGCTCGACCGTCAAGCGAGCACCGAATGCTGCTTGTGCGTCGAATATGCGTCGAGGGCAACGGCGGTCGGAAAGTCCACCCAAGGAGATGCTCTGTCCTGGCGAATCGCGGTGACCTTGAAGAGCCGGAACGTTTCGGCCGACTTGCCTTTCAGCTGCAGGCCCGGCATCTCGTCGACCGCGATGAAATCCGAGCACGCATTGAAGGTCGTCAGGCCGATGAGCAGGTTGAAAGGCGGAGCAGCGCCGCAGAACCTCGCGGCGGTGTTCACGGTGTCGCCGAGCGCCGTGTACTGAAGGCGATCGGTGCTTCCCATGTTTCCGACCACGGCCGGCCCGGTGTTCACGCCGATGCCCCAGCTGATCGGCGGCAGGTTCTTGGACGCCAACCTGGCTTCGAGGTCCGGGGCCTTGCTGACCAGGTCGTACGCGCATCGGATGGCGAGCAAGGCATGGTCAGGCTGCGCCACAGGTGCGTTCCACAGTGCCACGATCTCGTCGCCTACGTACTTGTCGATCGTGCCCGACCACTTGAGGATGAGAGCGCTCATCTCCTCGAGGTACTCGTGGATGACGGCCTGCACGTCCTCCGCGGCCATCGCCTCGGACATCGCGGTGAAGCCTCGGATGTCGACGAACAGCAGCGTGATGTCCTTGCGCTCTCCCCGCGAGATGATCTCCTCGACCGAGCGCGAGGCCGCGAGCTGCTGCGCAATGCGCGGATCGACGTAGCGGCCGAAGATGCGCTCCACCTTTCGTCGCTCGCGTTCCTCGAGCACGTAACGAGCGGCTAGCGAGAAGGTCGCGGCGAGGACGATGGCAATCGGCGTGTACACCGGGTCCGAGAGGTAGCCCTGTTGACCCAGCAGGAAAACGCCGCCGTAGTAGAGGGCGAGCACCGCGGCGGTGAAGAGCATCGCCATCCGGAGCGAAAGCAGATAGACCCAAAGTCCGACGACGATCGAGAAGAGCAGTATCGCGAGGAGCATCGAGCTTCGCGGCTGGACGCGCACATAGCGATCGTCGAGGACTGTGCTCATCGCGTCGCCGAGGATGCGGTACCCGTAGTTCTGATTTGGCTGCATGCAGTCCTTGCGGCTGCTCGGGCAGAAGCCGGCTTCGTATGGGTGTGGAAAGCTGAGCGCCTGCGAGTAGACGTCGCCGCCGTCGATTAGCTTTGTGCCGACGACGACGATGTGGCCGGTGATGAGGCTCGGATCCGGACAGCTCGAGTTGTAGGCGTCGACATATGAGCAGGCCTTCGCCGATCCGCGGGTGAAGTTGATGAGCATCTGGCCGTCGACCAACGGGATGTGATGTGACCCGAGCTGCGCGGATGACCGATCACCGGAGATCGACAGCGAGCTGCCTATCCCGGCTGCCAACCGGAGCGCCTGCACGAAGGCCGGCTCATTTGCTTCGTTCTCGGGACACGTGGACGGTGGCCGCAGCGGAGCTCCCCTCACCACGTCTGCCGCATCGGGTGGCGCAAGGCTGCGATCGCCCACCGCCGCGGCGACAGTGGAAAACTCGGGTCTCGGCGCGACGTCCGCGGTGCAGACGAGAACCACGTTGCCTGCCGTTCGGATCGCGGTGGCGAGGAGATCGTCCGTCCGCTCTCCGGTCTCCACGTCAACACCGGTCAGGTGGTCGAGCGGGATGTCGAACAGGATCACCTTCGGGTGCAGCTTGGCCAGGTAGTTGACGACGCGCGCGTTGTACGAGTTCTGCCACGGGAAGGTTCCGAGCGCCTTCTGCGAGCGAGAGTCGACTTCGACGAACGCGATGCTCGGGTCGGGCGGCGGTCCGGGAAACAGCTGGTCCTGCGCAGCCTGGAACGGGCTGTCGACGAGGCCGATCGAGCTGAGCGCCAGGACGAGCAGACCGGCCAGCAGCCCGGCGACCGCGAAGCGCCAGGCCAGCCGCCAGTCGCCCACGCGTTCGCGGACCATGCGCCGCTATGTTAGGTACCGTGCACGTGACCGTCCCGGAATCGCGCCGGATGGTTGCGCTCTACATCGCCGCCGGCGCCTCGTTTGCAGCCCTGGCCGCTCGCGGTCTGACGGTGCCGCTGTACGCGCACGACCTGGGCGCGAGCCGGTTCGAGATCGGAGCGCTGTTCTCCGTCTCCACCCTTGCGGCCGCGCTGCTTTCGCTGCCGTCGGGCATCCTCGTCGACCGCTTCGGAGCGCGCGCGCTGCTCGGGATCTCGTTCTTGCTCGCCGCGGCTTCACAGCTCGCGACGGCTGCGACAACGACGGTGCTCCCGCTGTTCCTGTGGCAGGTGGTGGGCGGCCTCGCGGCAGGCGCCCAGCAAGCCGCGCTCTTCAGCGCCGTCGCTGAATCCGCCCCTGGCTCCCGGCTGGGTCGGGTCATGGGCTGGCTGACCTTCTCGATGCAGGCCGGGTTCTTCCTCGGTCCGTCGATCGCCGGGATCGCGCTGCGCTGGATCGACGTCCGGACTGACATCGCGGTGACCACCCTCCTCCTTCTCTTCGCCTTCCCGGGCGCGATCGCGGCCAGCGGGACGCGACAGCACACGGGGCAGGGCATGTCGTTCAGCGCGCCGCTGCGAGCGCTGTTCCGCCAAGCGGCATTCGTGCCGGTGACGATCGGGCTCATTGCGGCGACTCTCGTGTGGGGGACGATCGGGGCGTTCCTGCCGGTGTTCGGCAAGGAAGCGCTCGGCCTCCCGAACGCGCAGGTGGGCTATCTGCTCGCCCTGCAAGCCGTGGTCAACGGCGTTTCGCGCATTCCCGGCGGCAGGCTGGTAGACCGCGCGCGCCAGCGCTGGCCGATCGTGTTCGCCGGGGTGCTCGGCTGGTCGGCCGCGAGCATCGTGCTCGGCCATCTGACCGGGTTTGTATGGCCGGCCATCGTGCTGGCGGCGGGAACTCCGTTCATGGCCACCGCCTTCGTGGCCATGGGCGTCGTCTTCGCCGACCTCTCCGCCACGTCCACGCGCGGCGTGACGATGGGCATGTACGGGAGCATCCTGTTCCTCGGTCTCGCGGCCGGGCCGCTCATCTTCGGCCCCGTGGTGCAGAACGCCGGCTACGCGGCGGGGTTCACCGCCTGCGGAGTGGTCGCGTCGGTGCTCGCCGTGGTGATGGCGGTGCTGCACGCGGAGCCGCTCCGGCCGAAGACCGAGGTATCGCTGCCTCCGCCGGCACCGGGGACTTGAGGTATTCAGCCAGCACCGCCCTGTGGCTCGGAAACGCGAGCTCCGGAAGCGAGTCGCGAGCGAAGACGCCAACCTCCAGCATCTCCGGCCCGGCCGAGGGCCGGGCGCCGTCGACCAACTGGCCGCGGTAGGCGATGACCACGATGCTCGGAGCCTCTGTCTTGGCGATGTGATACACGCCGATCAGGCCCGTCATCTGGACCGCTGCGTTGATCTCCTCGAGGCATTCGCGCGCCGCAGCGGCGGCAGGGTCCTCGTCGCCGTTGACGTAGCCGCCGGGCAGGCACCACAGGCCGTAGCCCGGCTCGATCGCCCGGCGGCCAAGGACGATGCTGCCGTCGAGCTCGACCACCACGGCCGTCGAAACTTTCGGGTCGTGCCACAGGACGAAGCTGTCGGTAGGGCACGCCTCCACCTCTTGACCTTCGATGACGCGCAGCTCCAACGGCGTGCCGCAGTTGATGCAGTAATGACCCACGCCGACGAGGTTACGCGCTACGCGTGCTGCTGCTGTTTAGCCGGCGCGGCTTTCATGTCGGCCACGCGCACCTGGTTGCGGCCGCCCTGCTTGGCGGCATAAAGCGCCTGGTCGGCGCGCTCCATCAGCGTGGTGAACAGCGCGGGCTCGTCGGTGGCGGCGACTCCGATGCTGATGGTGAGCTTCAGCCCGCCCGGGAACGTCGCGGCCGCGACCTTGGCTCGGATCCGCTCGGCGAGCGTTCGCGCGCCGGCCTCGGTCGTCTCGTGGAGGATCAATCCAAACTCCTCGCCGCCATAGCGGGCGCAGACGTCCGACTCGCGCGCTCCGGTGACGAGGATCGAAGCCAGCTCGGCCAGCACCGCGTCGCCGTTCAGGTGCCCGTAAGTGTCGTTGACCTGCTTGAAGTGGTCGAGGTCGATCATCAAGAACGCGATCGCCTTGTGGTGGCGCCGCGCTCGCTGCATCTCCTGGAGGAATCGCTGCGCCAGCGCGCGCCGGTTCGGCAGCTTCGTCAGCTCGTCGGTGAGCGCGTTCTCCTCCTGGGCCTGGAACAGCTGCGCGTGCCGGATGGCGATCGCCGCCTGCGAGGCAACACCGTTGAGAAGGTCGGCCTGGTCCTCGGTCAGCTCGCGCCACGCGTTGAGGTACAGCTCCATCGCGCCCATCAGCTGGCCGGACCGCTGCACGGGGACGACCAGCACGTGCTGCGGATGCCCTCCTCCCTCGATGCCGGGCGCCGACTTGTCGTCGAGCCTGACCACGAGCGGACGCATCGCGGTGATGGCCGTGCGCACAGGCTCCTCGTCGAGCTTGCGGATCGCCCCCCTCGCGCGGGCGGTGAGGTTGTAGTGCGCCTCCCGGTGCATCTCCGCCTTGTCTGGATGGACGAGGTACATCGCGCCCGCGACGGCGCCCATGATCCGGCCGGCGTGGGTGAGCGCAACGTTCAGCACCTCTTCGAGGGCCAGGGAGGAGTTGACGGCGGAGGCGATCGCGAGGAGCAGCGCGGCGCGGTCGCGCGCGCCGCTCTCATCGTCGAGGGCGGCCTGCAGCTCACGCGTCGTGCCCCGAAGCCTCATGAGCGAGAAAACCAGAAGCAGGAGGACGGGAATGAGCAGCACCGACGTGACGAGCAGGACGCCCGCGAGATCCAAGAAAACACCCCTCCCGGTGCTGAAGTTGTCATAGGTTAACGCTCGGACCTTGGAGTTTGGTTCCGGTTAGAAGCTATACTCGCGCCGATCTGGAGCCCCTCTCTTTCGACGACCTCCCTCTAGGCGGCGAGTGGACCACCCGCCGGCGCACCATATCCGATTCTGAGATCGCGCTGTTCGTCGGCGTTTCCGGCGATTTCTCACCCCTTTCCATCGAAGGCGGGCACGCCCAGCCCCGAGTGGCGCCTCCGACCCTCGTCGTGGCGGTGGCGGTCGGCCTCGGCACGATCGACATGCCCGTTCCGGCGGTCGAAGAGTGGGAATGGCTCAACTGGAAGTTCCCTCGCCCGATCCACGCCGGCGACACGATCTACGCCCGCTGGACGCTGACCCAGAAGCGGCCCCCGATCGGCTCCGCGTCCACCTCGATCGTCGTCTGGCGGGTCGACGTGCATACGTCCGACGGCGCCCTGTGCGCCGAAGGCGAGGTCGGGGCGAAGGTCAGGCGCCAGCCGGGGTCGAGAGACAGGAGCCGGGAGCGCGCTCCGGAAGCGGCTTCCGCGCCCGCCGCCTCCGGCGGAACCGCCGCTCCACGCCGGAGCCGCCGCCGCCGCCGCCCGGCCGGAGCCAACGGGCCGCTCCCTGACACCACCGCCGTCGCCGCCCCGCCCGCATCGCCAGTCGCCAACCCGGAGAGGGCGGCCGGGGCGCCCAGGCGGAGGCGGAGGCGTCGCCCCGCCGGCGCCGCCGCGGCACGTGAGGGAGAA
>Ga0209011_1000541_pt1 | contig 14309 bp, 15 predicted proteins | sample BlaSpr_A8_OM1_M3_FD_187986 | JGI IMG/M metagenome (GOLD analysis project Ga0209011, IMG submission 187986) | Forest soil microbial communities from Thunder Bay, Ontario, Canada - Black Spruce, Ontario site 2_A8_OM1_M3 (SPAdes) (version 2) | ecosystem: Environmental > Terrestrial > Soil > Boreal... | reverse complement strand
GTTGTAGCCGTGGTAGTGGCGCAGCACGATGGCCGCGGCCAGCTTCGGCGGGATCGAGCGAAGTGCTGTCAGCAGGTCGGGCTTGGTCGCGACCTGGGCTGGGTCGTCGCCCCCAGCCGGCCGGCCCAACCGGCGCACCAGCTCTCCCACGGTGCGGAGCTGCGCGCTGCGCCGGTACGAGATCGCGCGGTTGACGGCGATCCGGTGGATCCAGGCTTCGGCTGGAGCGTCCGGCCGCCAGCGCTTCCAGGCCTGGAACGCCTTCACAAAGGCGTCCTGGGCGCAATCCTCCGCTTCGGCGGGATCGTGCAGGATTGCCGTCAGAGTTCGGTAGACACGCGGGTACGCACTCCTGTAGAGGCGGTCGAAGTCCTCTCGCGAGCCGGGCTGGTAGGTGTCCGATGGCTGGTCGGGCACGGCTGACACGTCGGCTATAACGGAAAAAGGGTACCCAGCCCTGTGGCGGGGCCGTCAAGTTACAGTCGTGGTGTGCCGATTGTCTGGACCGATGACCCCGCGGCCAACCAGCTCCTCGAGGCCGATCCCCTGGCGCTTTTGATCGGGTTGGTGCTCGATCAGCAGGTGAAGATGGAGAAGGCGTTCGCCGGGCCGTACGAATTGAAAAAGCGGCTCGGACACCTCGACGTCCGAAAGATCGCGGCCATGGACCCGGACAAGTTGAATGCAGTGTTCCGGGAGAGGCCGGCGCTGCATCGATTCCCCGGGAGCATGGCGACGCGCGTCCAGGCGTTGTGCCAGGCGATCGTCAAGGACTACGCCGGGGATGCAGGTTCCGTCTGGAGGGAGGCGCGCGACGGGGATGACCTGGCCGCTCGGATCAAGAAGCTGCCGGGCTTTGGAGACATGAAGGTGAAGATCCTGGTTGCGGTCCTCGCCAAGAAGTTCGGCGTCAAGCCGCGCGGGTGGGAAAAGCACGCCGCCTCGTGGCACACGGTCGCTGACGTGGACTCGGTCGAGACGATGGTCCAGGCCCGCGAGGTGAAGCGCGCGATGAAGGCGAAGGGCGGCTAAACCAAAAGGATCGACCCCCACCCGGGCACCGCAAGCGGTGCCCGACCTCCCCACAAGGTGGGGAGGTGAAAAGCTTTCTGGTAGGGTTTGGCCTCCGGCACGGCCGAAGCGAGTCGTGCGGAAAGATCAGAAGCGCCAGGCGCGCGCAGGGCGCCCAGCTAAGACAAGAGGGGACTAGATGAGAGAAGCAACGCCTACCCGGGAGGAATCCCGGGCCCTGGCCAAGGACCATGCCCTGATCCCGGTGTATCGGGAAGTGCTGGCCGACATGCTCACCCCGGTCCGCGCTTACACGCTCCTGTGCCCGCCGGGTACTCCGGGGTTCCTGCTCGAGAGCGTCGAGGGAGGCGAGCGCCTCGCCCGCTACTCCTTCATCGGCTCGGAGCCGAAGCCGTTGGAGCTGGACATCGACGACCCGCTGGCCGCACTGCGTGCGGTCGCCGCCGAATCGACAGCGCCGGTCAAAGGTGTGCCGCGGTTCCATGGCGGAGCGGTCGGCTATCTCGGCTATGAGACGGCGCGTCACTTCGAGCGGCTGCCCGTCGCGCAGGGCTCGCCGCCGCCGATGCCTGAGAGCGCCTTCTTGCGCGCGGAGGACCTCGCGGTTTTCGACCACGTCACGCGGCGGCTCAAGCTCCTCACGATCCACCGGCCCGACCGCGAGGACTACGACGCCGCGCTGAGTCGGATCGAAGAGATGGAGCGACGTCTTGCGTCGGATCAGATGGCGACGTATGCGCGAGGCAAGAACGGAGCGAAATGGAAGTCCAATGTCACGCCGGGCCAGTACCACGCGATGGTCGACGCGGCGAAGGAGCACATCCTCGCGGGCGACGCGTTTCAGATCGTCGTGTCGCAGCGCTTCAGCAAACCCCTCGAGGCGAGCCCGTTCGACGTCTATCGGTGCCTGCGCGCGATCAACCCGTCGCCGTACATGTTCTTCCTCTCGTTGGGCGGCGATCGCCACGTGGTGGGCACGTCTCCTGAAAAGCTGGTGCAGGTCGAAGGACGGCATGTCGAGACGCGGCCGCTGGCGGGAACGCGAAGGCGCGGCGCCGATCCCGCCGAGGACGTAAAGCTCGAGAAGGAGCTGCTCAACGACCTGAAGGAACGCGCCGAGCACGTGATGCTCGTCGACCTCGGGCGCAACGACGTGGGGCGCGTGGCGCGTCCTGGCACGGTGAGCGTGGACCGGCTGATGGAGGTCGAGCGCTATTCGCACGTCATGCACATCTCCTCGACGGTCAGCGGCCAGCTGCGCGACGGATCCACCTCGCTCGATGCGCTGCGGGCGGCGTTCCCAGCGGGAACGGTGTCCGGTGCGCCGAAGATTCGCGCCATGGAGGTGATCGCGGAGCTCGAGCCGGATCAACGTGGTGTGTATGCCGGCTCGCTGGGCTACGTGAGCTTCGGAGGCAACCTCGACATGGCCATCACCCTTCGCACTGTCGTGATCGCCGACGGAGTCGCCTACGTGCAGGCGGGCGCCGGCATCGTCGCGGACTCGCAACCCGAGCGCGAGTTCGAAGAGACGTTGGAGAAGGCGGGCGCGATGTTCAAGGCCATCGAGATGGCGGAGCAGATGTGATCGCGGTCGTCGACAACTACGACTCTTTCACCTACAACCTCGTGCAGTACCTGGGTGAGCTGGGCGTCGAGCCGCGTGTGTTCCGCAACGATGAGGTCACGGTGAAAGAGCTCGCGGGGTATGACGGAATCGTGATTTCTCCTGGACCGGGGACACCTGATGACGCGGGTGTGTCGAACGAGGCGATCAGCGAGCTGAGCGGCAAGGTGCCGATCCTGGGCGTGTGCCTGGGCCACCAGTGTCTGGGCCAGGTTTTCGGCGGCCGTATCGTGCGCAACGAGCCTTCGCATGGCAAGACGTCCTGGATCAGGCACGACAACTCCGGAGTGCTCGCCGGGGTCAGCGACCCATTCGAGGCGACGCGCTATCACTCGCTGATCGTGGCACGCGATTCAGTGCCTGCCTCGCTGGTCATAACGGCGTGGACCGCTGATGGCACAGTCATGGGGCTGCGGCATGCCAAGCACCCGACGTATGGGGTGCAGTTCCATCCCGAGTCGGTGCTGACGAAAGAAGGCAAGAAGATCCTGGCGAACTTCGTGCGGCGTGCCGAGAAGAAGTCTTGATCCCGAGGCATTGGAAGGTTGTCGACCCCCACCCGGGCACCGCAAGCGGTGCCCGACCTCCCCACAAGTGGGGAGGTGAATTCTTTCCCGACAAGTGGGGAGGTGAATTCTTCCCCGGCAAGTGGGGAGGTGAATTGCCGTGATCGAGGCGATCGCCAAATTGGTGAGGTGTGAATCGCTGACCGAGGACGAGGCGGCGTCCGCCTTCGAGCAGATCATTCGCGGCGACGCGACGGCGGTCCAGATCGCCGGGTTCCTCGTCGCACTGCGTATGAAGGGCGAGACGCCGGATGAGATCACCGGCTTCGCGCGCACCGCTCGCGCCATGGCGACACCGATCCAGGTCGATGGTGCGCTGCTCGACACTTGCGGGACAGGTGGCGACGGCCTGGCGACGTTCAACATCTCCACCCTGTCCGCGATAGTTGCCGCAGCGTGCGGCGCGCGAGTCGCCAAGCACGGCAACCGCGCCGCGTCGTCGATGTGCGGCTCAGCCGACGTGCTCGAGGCCCTCGGCGTGAAGATCGACCTCGGGCCCGAAGGTGTGGCGCGATGTATCGACGAGGCAGGCATCGGCTTTCTCTTCGCGCCGGTCTTCCACCCTTCGTTTCGCTTCGCCGGAGTCCCGCGGCGCGAGCTGGGCCTGCGCACGGTGTTCAACGTGCTCGGCCCGCTGTGCAATCCGGCGGGCGCCAAGTACCAGGCGCTTGGCGTGGCTGACGGCTCGATGGCGGCCAAGATGGCCGACGTGCTGATCCGCCTCGGCGTCGAGCGCGCGATAGTCTTTCATGCCGGTGACGGTATGGACGAGCTGTCGGTGAGCTCGCCGTCGCACGTGATCGAGATCGACGGGCGCCGCAAGGAATATGAGCTCGACCCGCGAGAGCTCGGCCTCGCCGCCGCCCCCATCGAATCGATGCGGGGCGGAGGTCCGGAGGAGAACGCCCGCATCGCGCGCGAAGTTCTGGCGGGGGCGGACGGGCCGCGACGGGACGTCGTGCTGCTCAACTCCGCGGCGGCGCTTAGGGCGGCTGGGCTGGCCGCCACCTGGAAAGACGGCCTCGGCATGGCCGCCGAGGCCATCGACTCGGGCAGGGCAGGCCAAGTTCTCCAACGCTGGGCGAAAATCTCTCAGGAGTGACCGTCCCTCGAGACGAGGATCTGCTCAGCCGTCTGGTCGTCGAAGCCAGGCAGGATCTGCAGCGCCGCCGCGCCCTGATCGCGCAGGACCAGTTCGAGCGGGCGGTCGCCATGTACACACCGAAGGATTTCGCCGGGGCGCTGCGCGGCCCAGGCCTGTCGGTGATCGCAGAGATGAAGCAGCGAACCCCGAGCATGGGCGTGCTTGTCGAGGACTACCGGCCGGCGGACCTGGCTCATGCCTACACCGAAGGCGGAGCGGCGGCGATCTCGGTGCTGACGCAGATGGCGAGCTTCGGCGGGCGCCCGGAGCACGTCATGGCGGCACGAGCCGCCACCGACCTCCCGATCCTTCGCAAGGACTTCGTCACCGACCCGTACGAGATCGCCGAGGCTCGGGCCGCCGGCGCGGATGCGGTGCTGCTCATCGTGGCGGCGCTCGACCGCGCGCACCTCGCCGAGCTGCTGGCCGTCGCTCGGAGCAGGGGGGTCGGCGCCCTGGTCGAGGTGCACGATGAGGCCGAGACACGGCTGGCCCTGGAGGTTGGCGCGACGCTGATCGGCGTCAACCACCGTGACCTGCGGACGTTCGAGATCGACCTGGAGCTTTCGGAGCGGCTGCGCAAGCTCATACCGGATGACGTCGTCGTCGTCGCTGAGAGCGGCATTCACGACGCGGGCGCTGCGCGGAGGGTTTACGAGGCCGGCGCGGATGCCATCCTCGTCGGCGAGGTCCTGATGCGGGCCCAAGATCCCGCAGCGAAGATCAGGGAGCTGACCACATGGTCCGAGTGAAGATCTGCGGCATCCGCGACGCGGCGGGAGCGCAGGTGGCTGTCGATTCCGGCGCCGACCTGATCGGGTTTCATTTCTGCTCCTCGCCGCGGAACGTTACGCCCGAGGCCGCGAAGGCGATCGTCGACGGCCTGGCCGTCCGGCCCAGGATCGTCGGGGTCTTCATCGACCAGTCGGAGGACGAGGTCCGGCAGATCGCGGAGTTCGTCGGCCTTGACCTGCTGCAGCTGCACGGCTCGGAAGCGCCTGGCTTCGATGCCGGCACCCCCGCGATAAAAGTGTTGAAAGTCAAGGACGGCAAGATCCCAAGCGCGGAGGGCTGGCCTGACCTGGTGATGCTCGACTCATGGTCGGCCGACCAGCGCGGGGGAACGGGCCGGACGTGGGACTGGGAGCTGGCCCGTCCGCTCATTTCCAGCCGGAGGGTGTTCATCGCCGGCGGTCTTGAACCGGGTAACGTGGGCAGCGTCGTGAGTGGTTTCGAGCCCTACGGGGTCGACGTGTCGAGCGGGGTCGAGTCCTCGATCGGGGTCAAAGACCCGGCCAAGGTCCGCGCCTTCATCCGCGCAGTGCGCCTGGCCGAGGGACTGATCTGATGCAGCGCGCCACCCAGACCCACCCTGTCGACGGCCGCTTCGGCGCGTACGGAGGCCAGTACGTCCCCGAGACGCTGATGGGCGCACTGGAGGAGCTGGAGGGTATGTGGCACGAGGCCAAGGCCGACCCGCAGTTCCAGCTCGAGCTGGCCGGGCACCGGCACGCGTTCGTCGGCCGGCCGACGCCTCTTTACGCAGCGACCCGCCTGAGCGAGCACTTCGGTGGCGCCCACATCCATCTCAAGCGCGAAGACCTGTGCCACACGGGGGCCCACAAGCTCAACAACGCGGTCGGCCAGGCTCTCCTGGCTTTGAGGATGGGCAAGAAGCGAGTCATCGCGGAGACCGGGGCGGGCCAGCATGGCGTGGCCGTGGCGACAGTGGCCGCGCGATTCGGCCTCGACTGCGTCGTGTACATGGGCACCGAAGACATGCGCCGGCAGTCGATGAACGTCCGTCGAATGAAATTGTTGGGCGCCGAGGTCGTCGAGGTGACCAGCGGCACGAAGACGCTGAAGGATGCGACATCGGAGGCGATCCGCGACTGGGTCACCAACGTGCGCACGACTCACTACATCATCGGCTCGGTCGTGGGACCTCACCCGTATCCGGAGATGGTGAGAGACCTGCAGCGCGTGATCGGCGACGAAGCGCGCGAGCAGTACCTCGCGGTCGACGGCAAGCTGCCCGACGTCGTGGTCGCATGCGTGGGCGGCGGATCCAACGCGATAGGGATCTTCACCGCGTTCCTCGACGACAAGGACGTGGTGCTCGTGGGCGTCGAGGCCGCGGGGAAGGGCGTGAAGACCGGCGAGCATGCCGCGTCGCTGGTCGCCGGGCGACCGGGAGTGCTGCACGGCAGCTACTCGTACCTGCTCCAGGATCTCGACGGCCAGGTGCTCCCGACGCATTCCATCTCCGCTGGGCTGGACTACCCGGGTGTTGGCCCCGAGCACTCGTTCCTTCGCGACCTGGAGCGGGTCGAGTATGTGGCGGTGACCGACCAGGATGCGCTGGCCGCGTTCAAGCTGTGCACCCGCCTCGAAGGCATCATGCCGGCGCTCGAGCCTTCACACGCACTTCATCACGCGGGCGAGCTGGCCCGGGAGATGGGGCCGGGTGGACGGCTTCTCGTCTGCCTGTCCGGCCGTGGAGACAAGGACATGGATTCGGTCGAAAGCCCCGCGAAGTCCGAGGCTGCGCCGTGACTTCGCGGGTGACCCTGTAACGATGGTGGCTGAAACTCAGTCCCGCCTGGAGCTGGCTGTGAGGGCGACCGGCGACCTGAAGCTGATCGCCTACATCATGGCCGGCCATCCGACCAAGCAGAAGTCGATAGAGGTGGGGAAGAGGCTCGCCACCTCGGGCATCGCCGCGCTGGAGATCGGCATCCCGTTCTCCGACCCGCTGGCGGACGGTCCGGTGATCCAGCGCGCGGGACAGATCGCGCTCGAGCAGGGCATGAACGTCGGTGCGGCACTGGAGGTCGCGGGCACTATCGCGAACGAAGGAGTGCCGGTCGTTCTGATGACCTACATCAACCCGATACTGGCGCACGACCCACGGCGCTTTGCAGCCGCGGCAGCGCAGGCGGGGGTGGCCGGCGTGATCATTCCCGACCTGCCGGTCGAAGAGTCGGAACCAGTGGCCGGCTGGCTCCGCGCCGCGTCGCTCGACACCATCTTCATGGTCGCTCCGACGACGGCCGAGGACCGCATGGAGTCGATCTGCGACCGCTCGAGCGGCTTCTTGTACTGCGTGACCGTGACCGGGATCACAGGCGCGAGAAAGGAGCTGCCCGAGGGAATGAAGGAGCTGTTCGCGAAACTCAGGCAACATACGAAGCTGCCGATCGCCGCGGGTTTCGGCATCTCGCGCCCCGAGCACATGAAGGCGCTGCGCGGTTTGGCTGACGCCGCGGCCGTCGGGAGTGCGATCGTGAACGAGATCGACAGCGGCGGCGATCCCGTGCGTTTGGTGAAGGACTTGTTACGGGCATGCCGGTAAGAGGGATCCGCGGCGCGACGACCGCGGAGGCGAACACTACGGAGGCGATCACCGAGGCGACGGAGGAGCTGTTGCGGGAGCTCGTCTTCCTCAACAACCTCGACACCGCTGAGATCTGCTTCGCGTACTTCACGACGACGCATGATCTGACTGCCGAGTTTCCCGCGTTCGCAGCGCGCCGGCTGGGTTGGCTGGACGTGCCGCTGCTGTGCGGCCACGACATGGACGTGCAGTTGCCGAACCCTCGTGGCGTGCCCATGTGCGTGCGCGTGATGCTGCTGTACAACACGCCGCGGCCTCAGTCGGCGATGCGCTTCGCGTACATGCGAGGCGCGCAGGCCATCAAAGCCGACCTGGATTACCTGAGGGGGACGTTGACGAAGTGATCATCGTGATGGCGCATGCGGCTACCGACGGGGAGATCAAGGCGGTTGTCGACCGCGTGCACGAGATCGGTCTCAAGACCGAGCTGTCGCGCGGCGAGGAGCGGACGCTCGTCGGCGTGATCGGCGGCAACGCCTATGCGTTCAAGGAAGCCTTCTCGCACCTCGGCGGCATTCACGAGATCATCCCGATCACCAAGCCCTTCAAGCTCGCGAGCCGCGAGTTCCGGCCGGTCAACACCGTGGTCGACGTGGGCGGCGTGAAGATCGGGGGCGATGAGGTCGTGATGATGGCCGGACCGTGTTCAGTCGAAGGGGAGGAGATGCTCCTCGAGACGGCGCGCCACGTCGCCAAGCAGGGCGCCAAGGTGCTGCGAGGCGGCGCTTTCAAGCCGCGCACGTCGCCTTACTCGTTTCAGGGCCTCGGTGAGGCAGCCCTGAAGATGATGGCGACGGCGCGCGACGAGACGGGGCTGAAGGTGGTGACCGAGGTCGTGGCTCCGGGCGACGTGGAGCTCGTCGCTCGATACGCGGACATCCTCCAGCTCGGCACTCGCAACATGCAGAACTACGCGCTCCTGCAGGAGGCAGGGCGGTCCGGCAAGCCGGTGCTGCTGAAGCGGGGCATGTCGTCGACCATCGAAGAGTGGCTGCTAGCTGCCGAGTACGTCCTGTCGCAGGGCAATCGAGACGTGATCCTTTGCGAGCGCGGCATCCGGACGTTCGAGACCGCGACGCGATTCACGCTGGACCTCAACGCGGTACCGCTCGCCCGCGAGCTGTCGCACCTTCCGGTCATCGTCGACCCGTCGCAGGCGACGGGGCGCTGGTCGCTGGTCGGGCCGATGGCGCTGGCCGCGGTGGCGGCGGGCGCTCACGGATTGATCGTGGAGGTGCACCCGACGCCCAACCAGGCGCTTTCGGACGGCGCGCAGTCGCTCGACTTCGCGAGCTTCGATCGACTGATGGCCGACCTTCGGCGCTTGTTGGGCGCGATGGCCAAACAGCTGGCCTGAGACCGTGACTACAGTCGCGGTGGTTGGTCTTGGCCTCATGGGCTCCTCGTTCGCCCTGGCGCTGAAGGAAGCTAAGCCCGACATCGTGATCGTCGGCAGCGACACCGATTCAAGGACGCTCCGCAAGGCGCTGGACCGAGGCGTCGTCACGAGCGCGAGCGCGGACACGAGCGTCGCCGGCATGGCCGACGTCGTCGTCATCGGCGCGCCGATCAAGGCGATGCGCGAGGTGTTCGCGCAGCTGTCGGGCCGGACTCAGGGAAAAGTGGTGACCGACATGGCGAGCACAAAGGCCAGCGTGATGGAGTGGGCAGAGGCGGCCGGGATCGACCTGGTCGGCGGGCATCCGATGTGCGGGAAGGAGCAGTCGGGCATCGACGCTGCGGACGCTTCGGTGTTTAAGGGCGCGCCGTGGGTGCTGACGCGGGACGAGCCGGTGCTGAGCGAGCTGATCGAGGCGGTCGGCGCGCATCCGATTGTGATGGACGCGAAGACGCACGACCGCCTGGTCGCCGGCGTGAGCCACGCAGCGTTCCTGCTCTCAGTGGGATACGTGCTCGCCTTGTCCCGGCGTGCCGACTGGCCGGAGGCCTCGCGGCTGGCGGCTGGCGGGTTTCGTGACATGAGCCGGCTCGCCGCCGGTGACCCGGAGCTCTACGCGGGGGTCACCAGGACCAACCGGGCGCAGCTGATCGAGCAGCTCGATGCCATCACTGCCGAGCTGGCGCGCCTGCGCCGGCACCTCGAGGCCGACGACCCGCGCCTGGTAGAGCTGTTCGAGGAGGCTCATGCCGTTCGGGAGAAATGGGCCAAGCAGTGATTGCCACAGTCAGACGAGCGCGCCGTCTCCAGGGCGAGGTCAGGCTTCCGGGCGACAAGTCGATCTCTCATCGAGCGCTCATCCTGGGCTCCATCGCATCCGGGCAGAGCCGCCTGCGCGGGCTGTCCCCTGGCGCGGATGTGCTGTCGACCGCCCGATGCGTGCAAGCGCTGGGGGCCGGGTTTGATGGAGTGATGCTCGAGGGCCACGGCCTGCATGGGCTGCGCCGCGCGGCGGGTCCGCTCGACTGCGGAAACTCCGGCACCACGATGCGCATGCTCGCCGGCCTTCTTTCGGCGCAGGACTTCGAGACTGAGCTAACCGGTGACGAGTCGCTCTCGCGCCGGCCCATGGATCGCGTCGTCAAGCCGCTTGTCGAGATGGGCGCTGCTGCCAGCTGGCCGCCGCTGCGAGTCGGTGGCAGGACGCCGCTGCACGGTTTCACGTACACGATGCCCGTGCCCAGCGCGCAGGTGAAGTCCGCGATCCTGATCGCGGGACTGTTCGCCGACGCGCCCACCTCGGTCGGCGAAACAATCAAAACGCGCGACCACACGGAGTTGATGCTGAAGGCGATGGGGGCCTTGGTCGAGGTCGACGGACTGCGCGTCCAGGTCGGCCCGGCCACTCAGCTCGAACCGTTGGACATTGACGTTCCTGGAGACCTGAGCGCCGCGGCGTTCTGGCTGGTGGCCGGGGGTCTGGTGCCGGGTTCGCGGATCCGCATCGAGGGTGTCGGCATGAACCCGACCCGGACGGCTTTCGTCGTGCTGCTCAGGACCGTGGGGTTCAAGATCCACGAAACCAACCGGCGCAAGGTTGGCGGTGAAGTGGTCGCCGACCTGGACGTGACACCTGCTGCCGGCCTGCGGCCGATTCAGGTCAACGGGGGCGCCGCGGCCGAGATGATCGACGAGCTGCCCGCGCTGGCGGTCGCCGCGACGCAGATGCCGGGGCGCAGCGTCATCTCGGGCGCGGCTGAGCTGCGCGTGAAGGAATCGAATCGCATCGCGGCGATGGAGGAGGGGCTGGCCGCGATGGGTGCGGACATCACCGCCGCCGATGATGGTTGGGTGATCAACGGCCCGCGCTACCTCGAGGGCGCGCGCGTGAGCTCGCATGGCGACCACCGCGTCGCGATGGCGCTGGCGATCGCCGGGCTGATGGCCGACGGGAAGACCGAGATCGATGGTGCGGAGTGCGTGGACATCTCATACCCCGACTTCTTCGACCACCTCGAGTACCTGTGCTGAAGATTCGCAGCGAGATCGAGCTCGAGCCGGTCGCGTTCGAGCTGTATGAGCTCGAGGTCACGCCTCCCAGAGAGGACTTCGAGCTCGAGATCGCTCGCACGATCCAGGTCGCCAAGTCAAACGAGGCACCCGCCGTCGGACGCGCGCGCGAGCTCTACCGCCGCTTCGGCCTCGACCCGACGCGGGTCCGGCCCTCGTCGGAAGCGTTGTTGCGCCGCCTGAAGAAGGGCGAGCCGATGCCTCGAGTCAACTCGCTGGTCGACGTCGCCAACGCGATGTCGGTCCAGCTGCAGGTGCCGGTCGGTTTGTACGACCTTGCCAAGGTCAAAGGCGATGAGCTCGTGATCAGGCTTGGTGCTGACGGAGAGGGATATACCGGCATCGGAAAAGAGCATGTGAACGTGGCCGGTCGCATCTGTGTCGCCGACGCCGAGGGGCCATGCGGCAATCCGAGCGCCGACTCGGCTCGCACCATGATCACCACGGAGACCGAGCGCGCGGCCTGGATCTACTTCCTTCCCGTCCGCGAGGATGACGTCGATCGCACGGCGGAGTTGGTCGCGGTGTTCGGCCGCGGCCTGATCCGGATGCTATGACGTCAGAACAGGTCTTGTGCGTCAAGCGGGAGGACATGTTTCCCGACGGCGCGTGGCATGGATTCGTGAGCAAGGACCTCGACCGTCACCAGGCGGTGATCCGCGAGCACCACTTCTTCATGGCGCGCGACTCGGTGGAGAACGACCCTGCGTACCAGCAAATCATTCCCTATGTGGTGTTCCGCCACGACCCTCATTACTTCCTCACGCACCGGCTGCGTGCTTCGTCAGAGAAGCGGCTGCGCAAGCAGTACTCGCTTGGCATCGGCGGCCACATCAACCCGGGAGACCTCGAGGCGGGCGACCCGATCCTCGACGGGTTGAAGCGAGAGTGGAGCGAGGAGGTCGTGTACGACGGGCGCTTCGAGGCGCAGCTGATCGGGCTTCTGAACGACGACTCCTCGCCGGTCTCGAAGGTGCATCTCGGCGTGGTGTTCCTGGTCGACGGCGACTCGCCGAACATATCCATCCGTGAGACGGACAAGCTGGCGGGCGAGCTGCTGACGCTCGCGGAGATGCGAATCTATTACCTGGGTATGGAGTCGTGGTCGCAGATGGTGTACGACCGGCTGGCGGAGGGACATAGCGCATGAAGCTGGAAGCTGTGGAGTTGCGGCGGATCAGCCTGTCGCTGGTGGCACCGTTCGAGACGTCGTTCGGAGTTCAGACAGAGCGCGACGTCCTGCTCCTCAAGGCTGTGACGTCGGACGGCGTTGGGTGGGGCGAGTGCGTCGCCATGGAGGAGCCGGTGTACTCGCCGGAGTACGTCGACGGAGCGCAGCACGTGCTGATCCATCATCTGCTCCCTCGGCTGCTGGATCAAGCCGGCCTCGAAGCCGAGCACGTGGCCGGCCTTCTGCGGCCGCTGCACGGCCATCAGATGGCGAAGGCCGCAATCGAGATGGCGATCCTTGATGCGCAGCTCCGGGCGCGAGGCGAGTCATTCGCGAAGTACTTCGACGCAGTGCGGTCCGCGGTCGACTGTGGCGTTTCAGTCGGCATCCATGCGTCGATCCCGGAGCTGCTGAAAACCGTCGGGGGCTACATCGACCAGGGCTACCGGCGGATCAAGCTGAAGATCAAGCCGGGTTGGGACGTGGAGCCGGTGCGCGCGGTGCGGGAGCGATTTGGCGACGTGCCGCTTCAAGTCGACGCAAACACGGCATACAAGGCAACCGATGGACCGCATCTGGCCCAGCTGGACGAGTTCGGGCTCCTGCTGATCGAGCAGCCGCTGCCTGAAGAAGAAATCCTCGCTCACGCTGACCTCGCCGCGGTCGTCCGCACGCCGATCTGTCTTGACGAGTCGATCACGTCTGCAGTGATCGCCGCGGATGCGATCCGGCTCGGAGCGTGCAGGATCATCAACATCAAGCCCGGCCGCGTCGGCGGCTACCTGGAGGCGCGCCGTATCCACGACGTGTGCGCCGCGAACCACGTGCCCGTATGGATGGGCGGGATGCTGGAGACCGGCATCGGCAGGGCGGGCAACGTCGCGATGGCGGCGATGCAGAACTTCAGCCTGCCGGGCGATACCTCAGCCTCCGACCGCTACTACCGGCGGGACATCACTCAGCCGTTTGTCCTGCACGACGGACGGCTGGACGTGCCGACCGCGCCGGGGTTGGGTGTCGACGTCGACCTCGAGTTTCTCGAATCGATCACGAAGTGGAAGCAGACAGTCGGTGCGGTGAACGTCAGCCGCTAGCGGAGCAGGTCGTTCATTGGGGTGGCCTGCGCCGCCTGGCCGAGGCGGGGAAGCCGGAACTGGTCCTCGATGGTCGCGAGCAATGAGTAGTGGTCGTAGAGACTGGCGCTTCGCTGCGGTGTTGACTTCGGACGGATCATCAGTGTCAGCACCTGGTCGTCGTTGCCCACACCTTCGTCCCACGTGATGACCAGCAAGCCGTTGTCCTGCCACGCGTTCAAAGCCTGGATGATCGGCACCATCTGCGAGAGCCAGTTGTCGGCGGCGGCGTTCGAGCAGTCGTGTCCGTCGTTGCACAGGTCCGGGGTGATCCAGACGAAACGGGGGGCCGGGCCGGCCATGTCGTCCGCAAAGTGGGTCAGCGGGACGACTTGAGGAGGACAGGCGCCCCCGTAGTAGGGGAAAGGATTGTGCTTCACGGCGTACAGAGGAGTGTTGTTGAGGCAGCCGTTGGTCATGCTCTCCATGTAGGCGCGCCACTCGATCCCGGCGTCGCTGAGCTGCGCCCCGAGGCCGCCCGCGGGCAGTCGATGGAACTCGTTGTCGTTGATTCCCCACGTATCCCCTGATGTAAGCGCGAGGTAGTTGGGCAAGCTCGGGCTCGAGACGCTGTGGTAGTTGGTCGCGACTCCGTACCTGGCGGCGAGCTGCGCGATGTACGGGCTGTCGATAACCTGGGCGTAGCTGCGGTTCTCCATGACGATGACGAAAATGTGCGAGGCAGGCGTGACCGGCCTGGCGCTGGGGGATGCGCTTGCAGTGGGGCTGGGCTTGCCCGGAGCCTGCGCCACGGCTTTGGGTCCGCAGGC
>Ga0209011_1000538_pt1 | contig 14343 bp, 13 predicted proteins | sample BlaSpr_A8_OM1_M3_FD_187986 | JGI IMG/M metagenome (GOLD analysis project Ga0209011, IMG submission 187986) | Forest soil microbial communities from Thunder Bay, Ontario, Canada - Black Spruce, Ontario site 2_A8_OM1_M3 (SPAdes) (version 2) | ecosystem: Environmental > Terrestrial > Soil > Boreal... | reverse complement strand
ACCCAGGGCCTGCCCCGCGTGGAGGAGCTGTTCGAGGCTCGCATCCCCAAGGGCAAGGCCATCATCTCCGAGATCGACGGGGAGCTCGAGATCATCCGCCAGGAGGGCTCGCGCAAGGTGCGCGTGACGTCCAAGGAGGAGTTCGAGGTCTCTTACCCGCTCGACGCCAAGATGCAGGCGCTCGTCAAGAGCAAGGACGACGTCATGGAGGGCCAGGAGCTGGCCCGCGACGCCAAGGGCAACGCGATTCGGACGCGCCACGCCGGAAAGGTGAGCGTCACCCCCAAGGAGATCATCGTGCGGACCGTCGACGAGGAGGTTCGCGAGTACGCGATTCCGCACCAGGTGCGCATCCGGCCCGAGCTCGACCGCCGGGACGGGCAGAAGGTGCTCATCAAGGCGGGACAGCAGATTACCGAGGGGTCGATCTCACCGCAGGAGCTGCTCCACATCCTCGGCAAAGAGGCGGTTCAGACCTTCCTGGTCGACGAGGTCCAGAAGGTATACCGCAGCCAGGGCGTGGACATCAACGACAAGCACATCGAGGTGATCGTGCGGCAGATGATGCGGAAGGTCCGCGTCGACTCAGCCGGCGACACTGGCCTGCTGCCGGGCGAGATCGTCTCGCAGTGGGAGTACGAGGAGGGCAACGCGAAGGCACTGGCGGAGGGCGGCGAGCCGGCCACCGCGCAGACCGTGCTGCTCGGCCTGATCAAGGCGGCGCTGAACACCACCTCGTGGCTGTCCGCGGCGTCCTTCCAGGAGACCACGCGCGTGCTGACCGAAGCCGCCATCTCGGGCAAGGTCGACCGGCTGCGGGGCCTGAAGGAGAACGTGATCATCGGCAAGCTCATCCCCGCCGGGACTGGGCTCGACTACTACAAGAAGCAGAGGGAGCAGGCCGCAAGGATCCTCGAAGAGGAGCCGATCGACCTGGAAACCCTGTCGGTCTGACCGAATAAACCGGGCCAATGTGGCCCGGTTTCGTTTAGAGTCACAAATACGTGCACAAGGGGGCGCCCGCCACGGGTTGCCTCCTTCTGTTTTATGAGAAGGAACCTAGGTTCCCTCTCATGGCTCTCTTTCCTGCAGGTTGGGACTCTGTAGGCCCTGCTCCGCCGGGCCGTCCGCCAATCAGCCTTGAGGATCGGTAGTCTGCTTTTAGCGGGCCAGGGGAACCTGGGATGATGGAAGGGTGATCCCAAGCTCCAGGCTGCGTCGCGCCGTCGCGCTGGCGCTCACTTTCCTGGCCCTGCTCTCCGCTTGCGATTCCGGCCGGCTGACTCAGGGCCCGAAGCTGGCGAAGGACCAGACGCTCCGAGTGATGCTCGACGACCAGCCGGGTTCTCTCGATCCCGGCCAGACCCAGTACCCGTACGAGACAGCAGTCCTCCGCGCTATTGCTGAGCCGCTGCTGAGGCCGGCACCGGATTTGAGCGGCGTGCTGCCTGCCGCCGCACTGAGCCACGAGGTTGCCAACGGCGGGACGGTCTTCGTCTTTCATTTGCGGCCCAATGGGGCGTACTCCGACGGCACGCCGGTCAAGGCCCAGGACTTCGTGTACGCGTGGCAGCGGCTGATCGATCCGCGACTCGCCTCGCCCCAGGGGACATTGTTCGCCAACGACGTTCTCAACGGCGACAGGGTCTCGGTCATGGATCCACAGCGGGATGCGGCCACCCTGGACGCCGCGCTCGCCACCCTGGGATTGAAGGCGCTGGACGATTTCACGTTCCAGGTCACGCTTGCGCAGCCCGACCCCGCCTTCATCTGGCTGGCGGCGATGCCGGCGTCGGCGCCAGTCCGGCAGGACATCGTCAAGAAAAGCGGCGACAAGTGGGCGGCGAGCCCCGACACGCTGATCACCAACGGACCTTTCAAGGTCACCGAGATGGTTCGCAACGACCACATCACCGCGGTCCCGAACCAGCGCTATTGGGGCGCCAAGCCAACTCTGACGGCGATCAAATTCCTGGTGGTGAACGACGGCGCGGCCGCGCTGGCAAGGTACAGGAGCGGTGAGCTGGACGAGGTCGTGGTGCAGCCGGCTCAGGCGGCGATAGTGGCCGGCGACTCGAGCCTGAAACTGGAACTGGTCAAGACGCCCGACCTGACGGTGTTCTGGATCGACTTTCGGGTGAATGCATCACTGACGAACAACCCGAAGCTGCGGCTCGCCATCGCTCAGGCGATCGACCGGGAGGCTTTCGTCGCCCAGGTGTTTCAGGGCCAGGCGATGCCCGCGGATACGTTCATCCCGAAGGGCATGCGAGGCCACTGGCCCAACCGCTCCGCTCAGAGATTTGACGTCGCCCAGGCGCGCGCGTCCCTGGCCGCATCGGGCATCCCCGCCGCACAGCTCTCGAGTCTCAAGTTCTCCTACGACCAGTCGAAGGACTTCAGCAAAGCTACGGCCAAGTTCGTCCATGACCAGTTGAAGGCCAACCTCGGCATCGATATCACCCTGCAGGCGCTCGACGCCAATACGCTTGGGTCACGTCTTGGGATTGGAGACTTCCAGATCGCCGGCCCCATGGGGTGGAGCGCCGACTATCCGGACCCGGCCAACTGGTACCACCTCTTCCTGACGACGAGCTCGAACAACCTCGCCTTCTATCAAAACCAGCAGTACGACAACTTCGTGCGGGTGGCCAAGACTGATTCACAGCCCGATCGTCGCGACCAGGAGTACCAGCAGGCCCAGCAGATGCTGCTCAACGACGCGCCGGTGGCGTTTCTCGCCCAGACCGTCAGCTGGCACCTCGTGAAGCAGTACGTGCGAGGGATTGTCACGTCGCCGGTGCAGGAGTGGCCGGGCGCGCTTGTTCCGACACAAATTTCCATCGCGCCCCACTGACGCTCTAGACTTCGCGACAGAAATCTCGGGGCCGCGAGGCCAGGAGTGAGACCCTGCTGCCGGCGCACTCTCGCCCCGGACGCGCCGGGAAGAAGGCCGCAGGATCCAGCAGAGGTAAGGGGCAGATTGCACGTAGGTAACCGCAAGCGCGCGGTCGCGCTCGCGGCACTCGGGATGTTTGCTGTCGCCGCGTGCACCACTGGCAACGACACCAAGCTGGCCGCCGCCCAGGAGCTGCGAGTCAGGCTCTCGACCGAGCCGTCAACATTCGACCCTGGCCAGCAGCAATGGGACTACGAAGCCGCGGTGGGTCGCCAAACTTTCGAGGCGCTTCTGAGGCCCACGAAGGACTTCAAAGACGTCGCCGGCGCAGCCGCCGACACCTACAAGGTCGACAGCAACGGGACGGTCTACACCTTCAAGCTGCACCCTGGCGCCAGGTGGAGCGACGGCAAGCTGGTCAAGGCCGCCGACTTCGTGTACGCATTTCAGCGACTTCTCGACCCCCGCCTTGCGGCTCCCTACGCGTCCTTCTATTACCCGATCAAGAATGCGCCGACAGTCAACGGGATGGACACCAGGGACCCAGGGATCGACGCCGCGGTCCAGACCCTGGGATTGAAGGCTGTCGACGACAACACGTTCGAGGTCACCCTCGAAGCGCCGGCCGGCTACTTCAAATGGGTCGCCAGCCTCTGGACGAGCGCTCCGGTCCGCAAAGACGTGGTCGAGAAGTGGGGCAAGGATTCGGCCGGCGGTGACAAGTGGGCCGCCGTCACACCGTCGGCTCCCCAACAGCTGGTCGGCAACGGTCTCTTCGTCGTCTCCGAAGTCGTGACCAAGGACCACGTAACGCTGGTGCCAAACACCAGCTATGCGGGCAGCCAGGCCAAGCCGTCACTGACCAAGATCACCGAATACTTCATCGACAACGAGACAGTCGCTTACGCCAAGTACAAAAGCGGCGAGCTCGACATGATCACGGTGCCCCTCCCCGACACTGAAGGAGTGCGGAGCTCTCCAGAGCTGCTCAAGGTCCCGCAGCTGTCGGTTTTCTGGATCAACCTGAACGTGAGGAAAGCTCCGTTCAACGATCCAAAAGTGAGGCTCGCGTTCGCGCAAGCGATCGATCGCGACTCGTACAACAACAACGTCCGCAGGGGCCGGGGGTTGGCGGCTTCCACCCTTATCCCCAAAGGCATGCGTAACTACAGACCTGACTTGGGTAGCCCGCAAAAGTTCGACCCGGCCGCCGCCAGGGCGACGCTGGGCTCTGCAGGCATAAGCGCGGCCTCCCTAAACGGTGTCAAGTTCACCTTTGTCAGTACCAGCGCGAGCAGCAAGACGACAGCCGAATTTGTGCAGGCCCAGCTCAAGACCAACCTCGGTGTAGACGTGGTCCTGGACGGCATCGACTACCGGACGTTCAGTAACCGCCTGCGAAGCGGCAACTACGCGTTTGGCGGCCCCACCGCGTGGGGCGCCGACTACCCGGACTCGCAGGACTTTTACGACATCTTCACTACCGGTTCTGGCAATCAGTTCAGCGGCTGGAGCAACAAGACCTACGACGAGGCAGTCACGGCCGCGAACGCCGCTACCGACCAGACGAAGCGTGACGCTGGTTACGAGCGTGCGGAAAGGACCCTCGTCTCGGACGCGCCGGTCATCTTCATGTATCAGCCCACCGCGTGGTATGTCGTGAAGCCGTACGTCAAGGGCATCATCACCACGCCGAACGACGACCAGTGGCTCGGCAGCTTCTTTCCATGGAGCATCCAGATAGCTCAGCACTAGGAGACGAATTTGTCGCGTCGAGGTTGGGACCTCGGTACTTACGTTGCACGTCGCGTGCTCTGGATGGTGCCGGTGCTGCTGTTCGTGATCCTGATCACGTTCCTACTGGCGCACATCGCTCCGGGCGGCCCCTGGGATCGCGAGGGCAGGCAGCTCTCGGACGCCACGATTCGCCAGCTGAACGCCAAGTACGCGCTTGACCAACCGATCTGGACTCAGTTCTGGCTCTACCTCTGGAACGTTCTTCATTTCGACTTCGGCACCTCGTTCCAGCACCCAGGTCAGTCAGTGAACGAGCTGATCGGAACGACCTGGCCGGCCACGTTGTTTTTGGGCGCGGTTTCGTTCGTCGTCATCGTCGTGTCGGGCGTTTCGCTCGGCGTCGTGGCTGCGCTGCGGCAGAACACCGCCGTCGACTACGCGGCGGTCGCCGTGGCGACCATCGGAGCCTCAGTGCCGAACTTCGTGGTTGGGATCGTTCTCATCATCCTGCTGTCCAACTTCCTCTACAAGGTGACGCAGGGAGCGTTTTTCCTGCCCACCAGCGGGTATCCGCAAGACCTGCTGCACATGGTCATGCCGGTCGCCACATTGAGCTTTCTGCCCATCGCCTTTCTCGCGCGCCTTACACGCTCGAGCACGCTCGAGTCCCTACGGCAGGACTACGTCCGTACGGCCTGGGCAAAGGGCCTTCGCGAGCGCTACGTCGTCACGCGTCATGTGCTGACCAACTCGCTGATCCCCATAGTGACCGTTGCCGGACCCCTGTTCGCCGCCCTCATCACAGGCTCGGTGATAGTCGAAACCGTATTCTCCGTGCCGGGAGTTGGGCGCTCGTACGTACAGGCGATCGAGGCGCGCGACTATCCAATGATCCTTGGCACGACGGTGCTCTATGCGGCGGTCGTCGCACTGCTCAACCTCGTCGTGGACGTGGCCTACGCGTTCATCGATCCCCGAGTGAGGCTCAGGTAGTGGAGAGCCTGTGGTCGGACGCCTGGGCGCGATTCCGGCGCAACCGGCTCGCCGCTGGAAGCCTGGCGGTCGTGGTCGGGCTGATCGTCGTGGCCGTGCTCGCGCCCCTTCTCCAGTATTTCGGCCTCATCCCAGGCCCGACCGCGCAGGACGTGGCCAACAGCTATCAAGGTCCGGCCATCGGCCGTCACCTGCTGGGCACCGACAACCTCGGGCGAGACCTGCTGGCCAAGGTCGTGTTCGGAGCGCAGGTTTCCCTTGCGATCGGCATCCTGGTCCAGGCCATCGTTCTGGTGGTCGGCGGCACCATCGGCCTTGTGGCGGGCTACTTCGGCGGCTGGGTCGACAACGCTCTGATGAGGTTCACCGACGTCACTTACGCGTTTCCCGACCTGCTTTTCGTGTTGATCATCGTCGCGGCCCTCGGGCCCACCTTCCTCAACATCTTCCTGGCAATCGGATTGGTGAGCTGGGTCGGTCTGGCGCGGCTCGTGCGTGGTCAGGTGCTTTCGATCAAGGAGAAGGAGTACGTCGAGGCGGCGCGGGCAGCCGGGACGAGTCCCGTCAATGTGATCCTCAGGCACCTGGTTCCCAACTCGCTGGGCCCGGTGATAGTCACCCTTACGTTTGGCATTCCCGCGGCGATCTTCACCGAGGCTGTGCTCGACTTTCTAGGGGTCGGGCTGCGACCGCCTCAGCCGAGCTGGGGTGTCATGGTGTTCGAAGGCTATGCAGCGGTCGATGCTTATCCGTTCGTCGTGATCATTCCGTGCATCGCACTGTCGGTGACGATGCTGGCGTTCAACTTCATCGGTGACGGGCTGCGCGACGCCCTCGATCCCCGGATGCGCAATTAAGGGGTCGGGGAGGTTACCTCGAGGACCCGGTATCCCTTCTTCGCCTTGAGCCGGTTCACCTCAAAGCCCTGGGTGGCAAGCCACGCCGACAGGGAGTCGGCGCCGAGATTGCGCTGCACGACCAGGTAGGCGTGACCGCCGGGCTGCAAGCGGGGCAGCCACTTGAGCAGCAGTTCGTGGAGGGCGGCCTTGCCGACCCGCACGGGCGGGTTCGAAAAGATGGCGGCAAAGCGCACGTGCTCGGGGACCTGATCAGGGGACGCGACAGTCACGTTGGTGACACGGGCGGTGGCGGCGTTCGCGATGGTCAGCTCCAGCGCGCGTTGGTTGATGTCGACCGCCCAGACATTTGCCTCGGGCGAGCGACGGGCAATTGCGATCGCGATCGGGCCGTAGCCACTGCCAAGGTCCAGGATCTCGCCGCTTGGCGGCGGGGGTGGGGCTTCTTTGAGCAGGACGAGGGTGCCCAGGTCGACACCTCGGGAGGCGAACACCCCGCGGTCGGCCTCGAGCTCGAGGGCCAGCTCGCCGACGTGGAGGTGGACCTTGCGGGGTTTCGATCCCACGGCGGGCGCAGCGTCGAAGTAATGGGCTGGTGCTGCGGTCGTCTCCGCGGTCGCTAGGGGCCGCCTCTTTTTGGGTATACTCATCGTTTGTCGCCCAATCGGCTACTGCCGCCTGGGATTTGAGCCGTCATTCGGAGAAATGTTTGCCAACAATCCAGCAGCTTGTCCGCAATCCGCGCAGAGCGGGCAGAGAGAAGTCTAAGGCGCCTGCTCTGAAGGGCTCACCGCAGAGGCGGGGAGTCTGCGTGCGCGTCTACACCCAGACGCCGAAGAAGCCGAACTCCGCCCTCCGCAAGGTGGCCCGGGTCCGGCTGACCACGGGCATCGAGGTGACGGCTTACATCCCGGGCATCGGACACAACCTGCAGGAGCACTCGGTGGTGCTCATCCGCGGCGGCAAGGTCAAGGACCTCCCGGGCGTCCGCTACCACATCATCCGCGGCACGCTCGACACCGCAGGCACGAAGAACCGCAAGAAGGCGCGCTCGAAGTACGGGGCCAAGCGCGAAAAGGCCAAGGCGGCCTAGATGCCTCGACGCAGCCGTCCAGTCAAGCGTGTCATCGCGCCCGACCCGGTGTATCAGTCGGAGGCGATTGCCAAGTTCGTGAACGTGGTCATGAGCAAGGGCAAGCGGTCGACCGCGGAGAAGGTCGTCTACGACGCCCTGAGTCGCGCCGGCAAGCAGGCCAAGAAGGAGCCGCTCGAGGTGTTCGACCTGGCCCTGCGCAACGCCACCCCGCTGCTAGAGGTCAAGCCTCGACGTGTCGGTGGCGCGACTTACCAGGTTCCGGTCGAGATCCGTCCGGAACGCCGGCTCGCACTGGCGCGCCGATGGATCGTCCGTTTCGCTCGCCAGCGTGGCGGGAAGAGCATGTCCGAGAAGCTTGCATTCGAGCTCCTCGACGCTTCCCAGAACACCGGTGGAGCGGTCAAGCGCAAAGAGGAAACCCACAGGATGGCGGAAAGCAACAAGGCTTTCTCCCACTTCCGGTACTAGTAGAGAGATGAGCGTGGCACTGAAGATGCAGGAACGTCCGGTCACAATCGACAAGGTCCGAAACATCGGGATCATGGCGCATATCGACGCGGGCAAGACGACTACCACTGAGCGGATCCTTTTCTACGCGGGCCGCATCCACAAGATGGGTGAGGTTCACGAGGGCGCTTCGACCATGGACTGGATGGTCCAGGAGAAGGAGCGGGGGATCACGATCACGTCGGCGGCCACAACCGCCAACTGGCGCGACCATGCGATCAACATCATAGACACACCCGGGCACGTGGACTTCACCGTCGAGGTCGAGCGCAGCCTGCGGGTGCTGGACGGCGCAGTCGCTGTTTTCGACGCGGTCGCCGGCGTCGAGCCGCAGTCCGAAACCGTCTGGCGCCAGGCCGACCGCTACGGCGTGCCTCGGATCGCCTTCATCAACAAGATGGACCGCATCGGAGCCGACTTCTACGGCTCGCTGAACTCGATCCGCACCCGCCTGGGCGCCCGAGCCGTGCCCATCCAGCTTCCGATCGGTTCGGAAGACTCGTTCACGGGCTACGTCGACCTGGTCACGAAGCAGGCGATCGAGTACACGGACGACCTCGGCACTACCAACACCGAGTCGCTGGACATCCCAGCCGGCATGGCCGACCTCATCAAGCAGCACCGCCACGACCTGATCGAGGCGGTGGCCGACTTCGACGACGAGATCATGCATTTGTACCTCGACGAGAAGGAGCCCTCGCAGGCTCAGATCCACGCCGCCCTGCGCAAAGGAACCGTCGCCGGAGTCCTGGTGCCTGTGCTCTGCGGCGCTGCCCTGCGTAACCGTGGCGTGCAGCCGATCCTCGACGCCGTCGTCGACTACCTGCCCTCGCCGGCAGATGTGCCGGCAGTCGAAGGCATCGACCCCAAGACGGGCGCTCTGCTCGTCCGCGAGCACGACGACAACGAGCCGTTCTCCGCGTTGGCATTCAAGATCCAGATGGACCCCCAGGGCGTCGGCAAGCTGACGTTCTTCCGGGTCTACTCAGGCCGGCTGAAGGCCGGCTCTGGCGTGCTCAACGCGACCAACGGACGCAAGGAGCGCATCGGGCGCATCCTTCGCATGCACGCGATCCGGCGCGAGGACGTCGATGAGGTGTTCACTGGGGACATCGCTGCCGCGGTCGGCCTCAAGTACACGACCACAGGCGACACGCTGGCGGACGAGTCTCACCCCATCCTCCTGGAGTCGATAGTCTTCCCCGAACCCGTCATTTCGGTGGCCATCGAGCCGAAGACCAAGGCCGACCAGGACAAGCTCGGCATCGGGCTGCAGCGCCTCACTGAGGAGGACCCGACCTTCAAAGTCCACACGGACCAGGAGACGGGGCAGACCATCATCGCCGGCATGGGCGAGCTGCATCTGGAGATCATCATCGACCGCCTCTTTCGTGAGTTCAAGGTCGACGCGAACCAGGGCAAGCCGCAGGTCGCGTACAAGGAAGCAATCAAGAGGCCCGCGCACGGCGTGGGCCGGTTCGTCCGGCAATCCGGTGGCAAGGGCCAGTTCGGCCATGCCGAGCTGGACGTGCGCCCGGGTGAGACCGGTAGCGGGTTCGTCTTCGAGGACAAGGTCACCCAGGGCCGCATCCCCCGGGAGTTCATCCCTGCTGTCGAGAAGGGCATCAGAGAGGCCCTCCAGACCGGCGTTGTGGCGGGCTACCCGGTAGTCGACATCGTGGCCGCTCTGGTGGACGGCTCGTTCCACGCGGTCGACTCAAACGACATGGCGTTCCAGGTTGCCGGTTCGATGGCGATCAAGGACGCAATGCAGAAGGCTCAGCCGTACCTGCTCGAACCGATCATGAAAGTCGACGTCGTTATGCCGGAGGAATACCTCGGTGACGTGATGGGAGATCTCTCATCCCGGCGCGGCCACATTCTCGGCATGGAAGGGCGCGGCACGTCGCAGAACGTCAAGGCCAACGTACCTCTGGCTGAGATGTTCGGTTACGCTACCGAACTTCGGTCGATGACTTCGGGGCGTGCTACCTATTCGATGGAGTTCAGTCATTACGCAGAATTGCCCGGAAACCTGGCGGAAGCTGTGGGCCGCCGTACTACGTCGCGGAGTTAGTTAGGAGGAAACAGTGGCGAAGAAGAAGTTCGAGCGGACAAAGCCGCATCTCAACGTCGGGACCATCGGTCACATCGACCACGGCAAGACGACGCTGACGGCTGCCATCACAAAGGTGCTCTCGGAAAAGGGCCTCGCGGAATTCACGCCCTTTGACCGGATCGACAAGGCACCCGAAGAGAAAGCCCGCGGTATCACCATATCGATCACACACGTCGAGTACGAGACCGAGAAGCGCCACTACGCGCATGTGGACTGCCCGGGGCACCAAGACTACATAAAAAATATGATCACCGGCGCTGCCCAGATGGACGGCGCGATCTTGGTCGTGGCCGCTAACGACGGCGCCATGCCGCAGACCCGCGAGCACATCATCCTGGCGCGCCAGGTCAACGTGCCGTTCCTGGTCGTTGCGCTCAACAAATGCGACATGGTCGACGACAAGGAGTTCATCGAACTCGTCGAGCTGGACCTGCGTGAGCTGCTCAGCAAGTACGAGTACCCCGGTGACGACATCCCGATCGTGCGCATCTCCGCGCTCAAGGCCCTCGAGGGCGACCCTGAATGGTCACCCAAGATCATGGAGCTGATGAACGCGGTCGACACCTACATCCCTGAGCCGGAGCGGCCTGTCGACAAGCCCTTCCTGATGCCCATCGAGGACGTGTTCACGATCGAAGGTCGTGGCACTGTCACCACGGGCCGGGTTGAGCGCGGAAAGCTCAAGAGGAACGAGGAAATCGAGATTGTCGGGATCCACCCGAACAGCACCAAGACGGTCGTGACCGGCATCGAAATGTTCCACAAGGACATGGACGAGTGCCAGGCCGGCGACAACATTGGCGCGCTGTTGCGCGGTGTGAAGCGCGAGGACGTCGTGCGCGGCCAGGTGCTGGCTAAGCCCGGCTCGATCAAGCCGCACACCGTCTTCAACGCTCAGGTCTACGTGCTGACGAAGGAAGAGGGTGGCCGTCACACGCCGTTTCTCACCGGATACCGGCCGCAGTTCTACATGCGCACAACCGACGTCACGGGCGAGGTCAAACTCCCTGACGGCGTCGAGATGTGCATGCCCGGAGACAACGTCGTGATGGAGATCACTCTTGGCGAGCCGATCGCCATTGAGCAGGGACTCCGCTTCGCCATCCGCGAAGGTGGCAAAACGGTCGGCGCCGGTGTGGCGACCGAGGTCATCAAGTAACCGACATATAGAAGGAAGAGGGAAAGGCTAGCAAGTGGCGCAAAAGATTCGGATTCGGCTCAAGGCCTACGACCACAGGGTCTTGGATCAAGCGGCGGACAAGATCGTGGACACCGCTCGCCGTACGAACGCGCGCACTGCCGGCCCTATCCCACTCCCGACCGAGATTTCGAAGCTGACTGTAATTCGCTCCCCCTTCATCGACAAGGACTCGCGTGAGCAGTTCGAGATGCGCACTCACAAGCGGATTGTCGACATCCTGGACCCCAACCCGCGGGTCGTCGACGCGCTGATGCGTTTGAGCCTACCCGCCGGTGTGAGCATCGAGATCAAGTCATGAAGGGCCTACTCGCCAAGAAGTTGGGCATGACCCAGCTGTTCAACGCCGACGGCACCACCACCGCGGTCACCGTGCTCGAGGCCGGCCCGTGCCGCGTGCTGGGACTTCGTACCGCCGAGAAAGACGGCTATACCGCCGCCCGGATCGCGTTCGGCGTCGTCGCCGAGCGGAAGCTCAGCAAAGGCGAGCTAGGCACATTCAAGAAAGCGAGCCTGGAGCCGCACCGCCACGTGGTCGAGATTCGTGGCTACGACGGCCTGGAAGCCGGCCAGGAGCTCAAGGCTGAGATCTTCAGCGCGGGTGAGATCGTGGACGTCACCGCTCATTCGAAGGGCAAAGGCTTCCAGGGTCTGATCAAGCGACACAAGTTCAGCCGCGGCCCTGAGTCGCATGGCTCGATGAACGTTCGCCAGCCGGGCGCGATCGGGTCAACCGACTCCGCCCGCGTTTTCAAGGGTTTGAAGATGTCCGGCCAGATGGGCAACGTCCGGACCACGGCGCGTGCCTATAAGGTCGTGCGCGTGGACCCCGAGCGGAACTTGCTTTTGCTGAAGGGCGGCGTGCCCGGGGCGAAGGGCGCGCTGGTGCTCGTCCGGCAGTCGACCAAGCCCGTGAAGGTCAAGGGCCCAGCCGGCAAGCCGACAGGGAGGAAGGTCTGATGCCCGCAGCAAAGACGACTAAGACCACCAAGACCACCAAGACGACGACGAAAACGACCAAGGCCGCCAAGCCTGTGGCGAAGAAGAAGCCCGCCGAGACGGAGATCAACCCGCTTCAGGCTCCATTCTTCGACGCCCTTGGTGAGCGCAACGGCGAAGTCGACCTCCCCAAGGCCGTCTTTGACGAGAAGCCGAACATGCCCGTCATGCACCAGGCCTACCTGCGTCAGATGGCCAACGCCCGCCAGGGCACCGCGTCGACTAAGACCCGTGGCGACGTCTCCGGTGGCGGCGCCAAACCCTACCGCCAGAAAGGCACAGGTCGCGCCCGTCACGGCTCGATCCGCGAACCGTCGATGAAGGGCGGTGGCACCGTTTTCGGCCCGCACCCGCGCAGCTACGCGCAGCGCATGCCGAAGCAGATGCGACGCCTCGCCCTGCGCTCAGCACTGAGCCAGAAGGCGCTCGACGGGCAAGTACGAGTGATCGAGAGCTACGTCTTCGATGAACCGAAGACCAAACAGGCCGCCGACCTGATGGACGCGATGGGTTTCAACAACTCGGCGCTCATCGTCTTGCCGGCGCCCAACGTGGTCGTCAGCCGTTCGTTCGAGAACCTCGTCGGCGCCAAGACCATCTTGGCCCGCAACCTCAACATTCGCGACCTCTTCACCCACACCTACCTGCTCCTCTCCAAGGACTGCTTCGAGCTTCTGGAAGAGAACTTCAGCAAGAGGGAGGGAGGCGCCAGATGACGACACGAGCCGCATCCGAGATCGTGATCGGACCGCTGATCACTGAGCGCACCTACCAGTTGTACACGCAGGGCAGATACACGTTCCGCGTCTCGCCGCGCGCCTCGAAGACTGAGATCAAGCAAGCGCTCGAGGAGCACTACGAGGCGCAGGGCATCAAGGTCCGCGACGTCAACACCGTGACGATGCGGGGCAAGAAGCGCCGCAGCCAGCGACGCGCATCCGCTGTCGGCCACACGGCCGACTGGAAGAAGGCGATAGTCACCCTGGGCCCCGGCCAGAAGATCGAAGGGCTGTTTGGGAGCGTCTGATGCCAGTTAGAAAGTTCAAGCCGACCAGCCCCGGGCGTCGCTTCATGACGATCTCGGGCTTCGACGAGATCACGACCGGCGAGCCGGAGAAGTCGCTTCTCGAGTCGCTGCCGACGCATGCCGGCCGCAACAACCAGGGCCGCATCACCGTGCGCCACCAGGGTGGTGGTTATCGCAAGCTCTACAGGAAGATCGACTTCAAGCGCGACAAGGTCGGCATCGCCGGCAAGGTCGCGACCATCGAATACGACCCGAACCGCAGCGCTCGCATCGCGCTCATCCACTACAAAGACGGCGAGAAGCGGTACATCCTCGCCCCGCTCGGACTGAAGGTCGGCGACCCGATCGAGAGTGGGGAGGAGGCACCGGTGCGCATTGGCAACGCCCTCCCGCTGGCCAACATCCCGGTCGGTTCGACGATCCACAACATTGAGCTCACGCTCGGCCGCGGCGGCCAGCTCGTCCGCTCCGCCGGCGCGTCCGCGCAGCTGCTGGCGAAGGAAGGCGACTACGCCGTGATCCGCATGCCGAGTGGCGAATTGCGCCGAATTCACGTTCGCTGCCAGGCCACGATCGGCCAGGTCGGTAATATCGAGCACGAGAACGAGTCGGGCGGCAAGGCAGGACGCAGCCGCTGGCTCGGAGTTCGGCCCACGGTGCGCGGTTCGACGATGAACCCGCGCGACCACCCCCACGGTGGTGGCGAGGGCAAAACCGGCCCCGGTGGCAACCCGAAGACCCCTTGGGGCAAGCCCGCTCTTGGCTATCGCACGCGCAAGCCGAAGAAGGCCTCCGACAAGCTCATCATCCGACGCCGCGAGAAGAAAGGACGCAAGAAGTAAATGTCACGCTCACTGAAGAAGGGGCCGTTCATCAGCGCCCCCTTGAAAGAGAAGATCGACAAGATGAAC
>Ga0209011_1000534_pt1 | contig 14406 bp, 16 predicted proteins | sample BlaSpr_A8_OM1_M3_FD_187986 | JGI IMG/M metagenome (GOLD analysis project Ga0209011, IMG submission 187986) | Forest soil microbial communities from Thunder Bay, Ontario, Canada - Black Spruce, Ontario site 2_A8_OM1_M3 (SPAdes) (version 2) | ecosystem: Environmental > Terrestrial > Soil > Boreal... | reverse complement strand
TGTACCGGCTCGACGCCGGCGGGCCGGTCCGCGTGATCGACGGCGTCACGATCTCCAACGGCCTCGACTGGAGCGCCGACGGCACCACGATGTACTACATCGACTCGCCCACGCAGCGGATCGACGTGTTCGAGTGCGACCCGGCCACCGGGGAGATCGCAAATCGGCGCGTTGCGATCCAGGTTCCGCGTGAGGCGGGGACACCCGACGGGCTCACGCTCGATGCGGAAGGCGGGATCTGGGTTGCCCTGTGGGGCGGCGGCGTGGTTCACAGGTATCTCGACGGCCGGCTCGAGCAGGTGATCAAGCTGCCGGTCAGCCGGCCGACGAGCTGTGCGTTTGGAGGAGCGGAGCTCGACGAGCTTTACGTCACCTCCGCGTGGGAGGGACTGTCCGACACCGAGCGGCGGGCCCAACCGCTCGCCGGCGCATTATTCCGAATCCGTGCCGGCATCCGAGGTGTACCCGCACGGCTCTACCGAGGAGCTTGACCGCGGAGCCCGTCAGCGTGCGCGGCGAGTGCGCTTCGGCGGGATGGCGGCGTCCAGCATCGCCACGGCCGCCGAGCGCAGCGCTTTCGCGGCGCCGGGGCGGTCCTTCTCCATTCGGGCGGCGACCGCGGCGCCGTCGTACAGCAGGTGAAGCTGACGACCGACTTCCTTGGAGTTGCGCGCGCCGGCTTCCGCGGCCAGGTCGGTGAACACGGACCGGATCCAGGCCCGGTACTCCTGGGCGACGAGCTCGCTCGCATCATCACGTCGCGATTCCGCGCTGGCGAGGATGAACCTGCATCCACGCCAATCCGAAACCTCCAGCGCACCTTCGATCTCGGCGAACATGCCAAGCAGTCGCCCTCTCGCCGTGCCGTGCGCGGCCAGGATGCGCGCGATGCTGCCCTGCCTTTGGCGGAAGTGCGTCTCGAGGTATGCGCGGACCAGCTCGTCCTTGCTGCCAAAGATGCTGTAGAGCGATGCCTTCGCCACGCCGGCCCGCTCGACGATGCGGTCGATCCCGACCACGTGCACGCCTTCCGAGTAGAAGAGCTCGTCGGCAGCGGCAAGCAGCCGCTCTCGCGCGGTGGATTCCCCCGCTGTCTTTGCGACCATCTCTCTTACGGTGTGTATCATACAGACCGTTCTGTCTAGTCGCACTCAAGGAGCCCCGCCATGCCGATGATCGACGTGTACGCCGCCGAAGGAACGTTCAGCCAGAAGCACGAGCTGGCCAAGGACCTCGCCGCTGCCGTGATGCGCTGGGAGAAGGTCCCCGACATCTCGCTGTTCCGGAACAACACCGCCGCGTTCATCCACGACCTGCCGGCGGACTCGCTGTCCAACGTCGCCGGTGACACCAACTACGTCCGCGTGCAGGTTCTCACCCCGGTCGGGGTGCTCGACCGCGACAAGCAGGTCGGCGTGGTGCGGGAGCTCACCGACATCGTCGCCGCGGCCGCCGGCGATCCGTCGGTCACAGAGCGCACCTGGGTCCTGATCACCGAGTCGCCAGAGGGCGGTTGGGGTCTCCAGGGCCACGCCAACACCGGCGCCGACATCGTCGCGGCCGCCCGGCGCGAGCTCGCTGGAAAGTAGCTCGAGTTGCGACGCCTTTCGTCCCGGATCGCTTTCGGGGCGACGACCGCGATCTTCCTGCTCTTCGCGGCGGCGGCGAGTGCGCCGACGCCGCTCTACGTCGTCTACCAGAAGGAGTGGGGTTTCTCCACGACAACGCTGACCGTCATCTTCGCGGTCTACGTCTTCGGGCTGATCGGGTCCCTGCTCGTCGTGGGTGGGCTCTCCGATCACATCGGCCGCCGCCCGGTGCTGGCCGCGGCGATCGCGTTGGAAGCCGCGGCTTTCATCCTCTTCTTCACCGCGGGTGACGTCACGGTCCTGCTCGTCGCCCGCGTCGCGCAGGGCATCGCGACCGGCATGGCGTTCTCGACTCTCGGAGCCACGCTGATCGACCTCAATCCGCCGCACTCGCCCGGCCGCGCGGGCCTCGTCAACGGCATCGCGCCCGTCAGCGGCCTGGCGGTCGGAGCGTTGGGCTGCGGCGCCCTCGTCGAGTACGCACCCGCCCCGACACACCTCGTCTTCGCCCTGCTTCTGGCCGGGACGGCCCTGGCGGCCGCCGCCGTCGCCCTCATGCCCGAGACGTCGGCGCGGCGCCCGGGCGCCCTCGCATCGTTGAAACCCGTGGTCGGCATTCCGGGCCGTCTTCGCCCCGACGTCTACGCCATCCTCCCGATCATCGTGGCCAGCTGGGCGCTCGGCGGGCTGTACCTGTCGCTGGGTCCATCGGTCGCAGCGGGCCTGTTCGGCCTGAGCAACCACCTCATCGGCGGCCTAGTCGTGACGCTGCTATGCGCCACCGGCGCCGTGACCGCCTTCGCGCTCCGGGCCTGGCCGACGACGACGGTATTGCTGATCAGCGCCAGCCTGCTCTCGACCGGGACTGCGCTGACGCTTGCGGGCGTAGAGATCCATGTCGTGGCGCTGGCCGCCGCCGGGACGGTCGTCGCGGGGGTGGGTTTCGGCGCGTCCGCGCTCGCCTCCTTCGGCACGCTGGCGCGCCTCGCCGCGCCTGCCGAGCGCAGCGAGCTGCTCGCCGTCGCCCTGGTCATCGCCTACCTCGCCTTCAGCCTCCCGGCCCTGGCCGCCGGAGTTGCCACCACGACGTTTGGCCTGCACGCGACGATGGTGGTCTACGGCCTCGGCGTCGTGGCTCTCGGGCTCGTGGCGCTCACCGCCCAGGGCATCCGCTCCCGCCGGCTGCTAGCGCAATAGATCGGCGGCGGACCACCATTGCCCGCCGCCTGAGTTGCAATCGCGTAGCGTCGCGACCATCGGGGCGTTTTTTGGCTGTGCCTATCGCCCTGGATACGACCAGAGGGGCCCGGATGGCGAAATCGACCCTGGGGTCAGATCCACCCGCGGCGCCGGAAGAAGTAAAGCTGGATGGCGATCGAGATCAGCATCGTGCCGACGCCCACCGCAAAGGTCCAATACGGCGCCTCGAGGACCGTGGTGAGGTATGAGAAGTTCATGCCGTAGAAGCCGGTCAGGAAGCTCAACGGCAGGAACAGGCTCGCGATCACGGTGAGCGCCTTCGTGGTCTGGTTCAGCCGGTTCGACACGGTCGACAGGTAAACGTCCATCGCGCTCGACAGCAGGTCCCGCAGCGAATCCACGGTCTCGTACTGGCGCACGATGTGGTCGTACACGTCGCGGTAGTAGAGCGTCATGTCCTGCTGCTGAAGGTGGATGCCGTGCGTGATCAACCGCTGAAAGACATCACGCTGCGCGCCGAGGTACCTGCGGAGCTCGGTCACCGAGTGCTTCAGGTGGTAGATGCGATCGAGCGAACCCGGCGCGGCCTTCTCGATGATCTCGTCCTCCATCCTGTCGACCGTCTCGTCGACCTGCTCCAGGACCGGGAACGTGGCGTCGACCAACGCGTCGATCACCAGGTAGGTCATGAATGCGGGCTGGCCTTTGGTCAGGGCCGGGCTCTTGTGGATGCGCTCCTGCATTTCCTTGAGGGCCGGCGCCGGTTCCGCATGGACCGTGATGAGGTAATGAGGGCCGACGAATAGGTGGTGCTCGAAGAAGCTGACGTCATCGCCTTTCCAGACCGCCTCGAAGATGACGACGAAGTTGTACTCGGGATACTCGTCGATCTTGGGCCGCTGGTTCTGCTGCTGGATGTCTTCGATCGTCAGCGGATGAGCTTTGAAAGTCTCCTCCAGGAGCCTGTAATCGTCGGCATCGGGGTTCTCGATATCCAGCCAGAACCCTTCGGTGTGCGCGGCGTCGAAACATCGGTTGATCGCGCCGAGATCGGTCGTGGCGCTCTTGCCTGCTGTCGTCAGCAGCGTTCTCATCGGAAAGTCATGCTAAGCGGCGGGCGGACATTATCGGAGTTGGAGGAGGGATTCAGATGCCAGAGTCTCAGAAGGATTCAACTCTCGCCGGAGCCGGCGGCATCGCATTCGGCGCGCTGACCATGGTCGCCGTCGTCGTCGGAGGCGCGCCGGGCGGCAACTATGTCGAAGCGGACGTAAAGAGTTTCGTCACCCCCGGTCACTTCCCCACCGTGATCGTGGCGGGATACCTGGCCTTGCTCGGCGTTGTCGGCCTGATCTGCCTGCTGGCGTATCTGCGTGGCACGATCAGCAGGATCGCGGCCGACATCTTCTGGGGCATAGGCGTGGCCTCGGCAGCGTCGTTTGCGGTGGGCTGGGGCCTCGTCACCGGCATTCCTCTCGCCGCGGCAGAGGGCGGGAGCGGGGCAGCAACCCCACCTTCGACGACCTACGTACTCTCGGACACCTCGATCAACGTCCTCTTCGGCTCAGGAGCAATCCTGCTCGGCTTTGCGCTCATCGCGCTCATGCTCGGCTCTGGCGGCAGCCTCCCCAACTGGCTGCGTTGGGCGACCCTGGTCGCGGGCGTGCTGGCGCTGACGGCCCCCTTCTATTTCACCGCGCCCGCGGTTCCGCTGTGGGGAATCGTCATGGGCGCCTGGCTCCTCGTGGCGCGGCGCGGGCGATTCGGACGTGCGTAGCTGACGGCGAGCTGACCATCTCGACGCATTCGTAGTTGGCCGTCGCGCCGTCCAGTTGGTCGAAGAGCCGCTCGCCGCCGCCGAGCAGGACGGGGACGATCGCCAGGTGCATCTCGTCGATGAGGCCCGCACGCATGTACTGCTGGATGGTGGCGACGCCGCCGCCGAGCCTGACGTCCAGGCCGCCCGCCGCTTCGAATGCCCGCTCCAGCGCCGCCTCGATGCCGTCGGTGACGAAGTTGAACGTTGTGCCGCCCTGCATCTCGATCGGCGGATGGGGGTGGTGGGTGAGGACGAACACCGGGTGGTGGTACGGCGGGACGTCGCCCCACCAGCCGGTCCACCGCTCATCCCTCCACGGTCCACGGATCGGGCCGAACATGTTGCGACCCATGACGGTGGCGCCGATGCCGGCGTCACCAGCGGCAAGGATCTTGTCGTCCAGGCCCTCGTCGCCACCTTCTTCGCCAAGCATCTGCCGCCCGTAGCGAGTCTTGAACACCCACTCGTGCAGCGCGGGTCCTCCGACGCCGAGAGGATTGTCAGCGTCCTGGCTTGGTCCGGCCCCGTAACCGTCCAGCGAGATGGACAGGTTGTGGACTCGCAGCTTCGGCATGTGCATCTCCAGTTTGCAGGGTCGGGTAGGCTGCGGGGAAGGGATTGGCTCGACCATCGATCTATGAGTTCGCCGGTGGCGACCCCGCCTTCCTCGCGCTGGCGGCGGCGCACCACGAGCGCTGCCTCCAGGACCCGGAGCTGAGCCATGCGTTCTCACACGGCGTCAGCCCTCACCACATCGAGCACCTGGCCCATTACTGGGCAGAGGTCTTCGGCGGTCCGCCTCGCTACACCGACTCGTACGGCGGCCACTCGGCCATGCTCGTCGTCCATGCTCGTCAGGGCATCGGAGACGACTGGGCGCAGCGGTTCGTGCAGTGCTTCGTAGCGGCGGCGGATGACGCCGGCCTTCCGGACGATCCGGAGTTCCTCGCCGCGCTTCGCGCCTACATGGAGTCGGCCACGAAAGAGGTCGAGTCGTACGCTCCCGCCGACTCACAGGTCCCACAGGCCCTTCCAGTGCCGCGCTGGGGGTGGAACGGCCCGGAGTAGCTTTTCATCCCGCCGCCCCGTTACCCAGTCGATGGCCCGGATCAGGATGGTGGAGCAGTCGGAGGCGACAGGCCCGCTGGCGGACCTGTACGCGAGAGCCGATGCGCAGAGCTCGGCCGGTGGCGGCGTCGCGGACATCATCAGGACGATGAGCCTCCGGCCCGATTTCCTCGCCGGCATCATGGCCGCCTCACGGCTGCACTTCTCCGACGGCGCGCTCACACGCGCGCAGCACGAGATGATCGCCTCCTACGTCTCCGCCCTCAACCGCTGCAGGTATTGACTCAGCTCACACACGTGGTTCCTGCAGTTGCAGGGCGAGCAGTTCGAAGGAGTGGCCGAAGCACTTCGCAACGGTGACCTCAACGCGGCCGGCCTGGATGACCCGGAGCGTCAGCTCCTGGAATTTGCCGCGACCATCACGCGCGCGGCCTACAAGGTGACGGACGAGCAGGTCCAGGGGCTGCGCGAGGCGGGCTGGTCCGACGAGCAGATCGCGGAAGCGGCCTATGTCGCATCCCTGTTCAACCTGTTCGTCCGCCTGGCCGACACCTTCGGCATCGAGCCGCCCGCCGCCTACGAGCCGACCGGGATACCTCGCGCAGCCATTTAGGGGGCGGCGGCGAGGTCGGTGTAGTCGTTGATGATCAGCCCGTTGGTGCCGTCCTTGCCGTTGGCGACCCCCCAGCTCTTGGCGTACGGCGCCGTGGTCTGCGACAGCTGGTTGCCGGCCGCGTCGCGGGTGGTCAGCGTTGCGGTCCCATGCAGGCTGACCCCGATCAAACGCGCCGCCTGGGTGCTGAACTTCGGCAGGTAGAGCCTCACGCTGACCTGGTCGAAGCTGTATGTCTTCTGGATGACCTTGCCGGCCGCAATGTCCTCTTTGACGACGTCGGTGAACTCCTTCAGGCCGTCGCCGGTGGCGCCGCTTTCGGCCAGCGACAGGTCGTGCGAGCGGCGCGCATCCGACTCGATGATGAGGTCGCGCACCAGGAGTTGCGCCATCTTGGCCGCGGATTGAGGCGTAAACGACGGGTCGAAGGCCATCACGTTCGAGGCGATGGTCACGGCCGGAATGGGTGGGAGGATCCACACTCGGGCCGAGCCTGTGACGGATCCCGAATCATTCGGGGGTGGCAGGGCCGCAGCCGCCGCGCTGGAAACCCAGCCGGCGATCGCCGGGCCTGAGCCCACGGTCAGCGCGACCGTCGGGAACGAGCCGTCCGCGAGCCCGGCGGCAGGCTCCGGGCCGTGAGTCGACAGGTCGGCCGCGACCGGCACCGCTGCCGTGAGCAGGACGGCGGCGGCCAGGGCCGCCGGCACCTGCCAACGGAAGCGGCTGAACATCCAGGGCAAGGCGCCGTCCACTCCCTCGAACGGCGCCAGGAACCTGACGAGCGCGAAGCGGAGCGCGCAGGCGACGACCAGGCTTCCGAGGATCGCGGTCTTGGTCCAGAACTCGAGGGAGGTGGGGCCGAGCAGCAGCACGGCGAGCGTCGCCACAAGCACTCCGAACACCACCCTCGCGAGCGGGCTGTCGGGGACGGTCTTGGGGTCCGGGACCATGAACAGCGCGAAGATCAGGATCTCCGGCGACGTCACGAGAACCTGCCAGAGGTCCCGCCCACACATCGGAGTCACATGCCAGCTGGCGACCATGCAGTGATCGGGCGCCTGGCTCAGAGCGAGGGCGGTGAGGACGGCAAACGCGGCCATGAAGCCGATGACCAATCCCAGGAGCCGCAGCTCCCACGCGATCAGCAGGCCGCCCACGATCAGGATCGCGTACGTGACGATCATCCACGTTCCCATCGGGATCCACCACAGGTCCAGCGGCTCCGTCCACTGCGGACCGAGCACGACGAAGGCGAGGACGAGGGCGATGTTGGACGGGTTGAAGATGTGCCGCCCGCGCCACCGGATCAGGTACTTCGTGGCCATGCCCAGCGCCACGACGCCGACGAAGATATAGAGCCCGTGCTTGCTCCACCACTGGCCGTGAAGCGTGCCGGGCACGCGGAGGATGAAGGCCGTGCTGTTCCCGGTGAGCAAACCGCTGGCCGGCCACATGATGGTCTTGTCCTTGAAGAAGGAGACCGCCACCTCGATCAGCGCGCCCGTCGCGAGGCAGGCCAGGATCTGGGCGATCGAGAGCCGAAAGCCGAGGACCGTCTGACCGAGCACCTGGAGGGTCAGCAGCACCGCGGCCACATGCAGCCTGGGATCGCGAATGCTTGGCAGCACGACTCGGTACTCGCGGCCGCGAATGCGCACGGTCCGGCGTTTGGGGCCGCCGCCCGGCCGCGGCCGGGACTCGTCCGGGAGGCCTATTCCCTGCGGGAGCGAAACGTCGGTGCTCGCCACGATCCGGTAACGGTGACAGTATGCAACCCGTTACACAGCCGAGCGTCGTGGCAACTTCCGGGACCTTCTCACAGGTGAGGCGTGGCGCGCTGGCGTTGTTGGGCGGCGCCGCTCTCCTGGCCGCGCTCTGCGCATGTGACCTCCCATTCGGCCTTGGCCAGCCCACCACGCGCACCCTCGAAAACGGCGCCGTGGCAAGCCTCGACGCGGCCAAGAGCTTCAGGGTGTCCGGCTCGTACACCGAACCGTCGATGGCTGAGCGGGTAGCGGTCGACCTGGAATTTGCGAGGCCGAGCACCGAGCACGCCACGGTCAACGCGGCCGGTGTCAGGGTGGAGGCGATCATCATCGGGGGCGATGCCTACTTTCGCGGCAACGAGTTCCTCTCCCAGCACATGGGCAGCGATCAGATCTCGCGAAACCTGGTCAAGGTGGCCGGAAACGCCTGGTGGAAAGGCTCGGCCGGCGACGCCCCCCAGCTGCAGGACCTCACTGGGGGACGCGGCTTCAGGGCGGCGTTCCTCGGGACGGCGGTCACCCGGCGAACCGACCATGCGTCCGTCGACGGCATCGACGCGGTTCAGCTGTCCGGCCCGAGAGGGGATGTTCTCATCGCTGCGAGTCCCCCTTACCGGGTGCTCCGACTGTTGATCAAGCGCGGGGTGACGGTCGATGGGATCACCGATGCCGACCTCCGCTACAACGACTTCGACCGTGACTTCGGGATCGCGGTCCCGCGCGATGTGATCGATTTCTCCAACCTGTCCACGCTGCCTCCCCTGTACACCGTCGTGTCGGTCGATACCGCCGGCTGCGCCGCGCCCTGCTCTGTCTCGGCGCTGCTCAAGAACCTCGGCGGGCTGAGCGCCGCGCTTGCGCCGTCCTCCGTCACGTTCACCATGACCGACCCCGCCACCGGCAAGGCGGTCGGGTCCTGCCAGGCGCAGGTGCGCCCGGATGTCGGGTACAACTCGACGACGACGGTCGGGTGCACGATCGGCGGCGTCGGCGGCGGCCAGGTCAACGCGGCGCTCGTGACCGCCGTGGCCGACAATCCCGGGCGCGCCTGATACGGTTTACGGCACGGCCGCGGCTTGCGGCCACATGGGGGGATTGACGGGGCGAAGCCCTCGTCGCGAAGGAGGACAGGCCATGGACTTTGGCAAGTCTTTACCCGTCACGCGCTCGGCGCCGCCCCAGGAGGTGGCGGCCGGAGAGGAGGTTCACTGGGAGGGCCTCGAGGAGACCGATGAGTTCCGCCAGCTCGTCAAAGCACGCTGGCGTTTCGTCGCCCCGGCGACCGTCTTTTTCCTCGTCTATTATTTCGCGCTCCCGTTGAGCAACGGACTCTTCCCGAACGTGATGCGGACCGAGCTCATCGGCCACATCAACCTCGCCTACGTCTTCGCGCTGTCGCAGTTCGTGATGGCGTGGGTGCTGGCCTTCTTCTACATCCGGCAGGCCGGCCGCGTCTTCGATCCCCTGGCGGAAAAGGTCCGCCGGCGGGCGAGCCGGGGGAACTAGCGATGAGCATCACCCTCACGCTCTTCCTGATCGTCGTCGGGATCACGCTCGTGATCACTTTCTGGGCCGCGCGCCGGAGCGGTACGACCGTCCAGTTCTGGGCGGCCGGCCGCACGATCAAGGGCTGGCAGAACGGGCTCGCGATCGCCGGCGACTACATGAGCGCGGCCTCATTTCTTGGCATCGCGGGCCTGATCGCTTTCAACGGATACGACGGCTTCATGTACTCCGTCGGATGGCTGGTCGCCTACCTGACGGTGCTCTTCCTGATCGCGGAGCCGATGCGCAACACCGGCAAATACACCATGGCCGACGTGCTGGCCTACCGCATGTCGCCGGTGCCGGTCCGGTCGGCCGCGGCCTTCTCCACGGTGGCCGTCAGCGCGGCTTACATGATGGCGCAGATGATCGGCGCGGGCAGCCTGATCAAGATCCTGCTGCCGGACCTGGACAAGAACCTGAGGCCGTACTTCGACTGGGCCATCTTTGGGACCAAGCTCGACCCTTCGATCGCGCTGGTCGGCCTGATGATGATGATCTACGTCATCGCCGGCGGCATGGTCGCGACCACGTGGGTGCAGATCGTGAAGGCGGTGCTCCTCATGGGAGGCGCCATCCTGCTCAGCCTGCTGGTCCTGCTGTACTTCAACTTCAACTTCCTCGCCTTCTTCGACAAGATCTACTCGGTCAAGGACGCGGCCACCAAGCTGCCATTCACCAGTCCCGGCATCCTCTACCCGTACGGCAAGGCGACGATCTGGGGCGTCGACAAGGCGCTCGTCGAAAACGTCTCGCTGGGCCTGGCGCTGATCCTTGGCACCGCGGGCCTGCCTCACATCCTGATGCGATTCTTCACCGTGCCCAACGCCAAGGCTGCGCGCAGCTCGGTCGCCTGGGCGATGGGGTTGATCGGCTCCTTCTACGTGATGACGACCTTTCTCGGCTTCGGCGCGGCGGCCCTGATCGGAAAGGCCAACATCTGCGCCCAGGTCGTCGCGGGCTTCAAATGCGCGCCCGGGCTCAAGCCCAACAACAACATGTCGATGCCGCGGCTCGCAGACTTCCTGGGCACCCACTTCTTCGGCACCACCGGGGGCGAGTTCCTGCTTGCCTTCATCGCGGCGGTGGCGTTTGCCACCATCCTGGCCGTGGTCGCCGGCCTGACGCTGGCCGCGTCCAGCGCGTTCTCGCACGACTTCTACGTCAACGTGGTCCGGACCAACATCTTCCACGGGACCGTGAGCGAGCGCGAGCAGGTGCTCGTCGCGCGCATCACGGCCGCGCTGGTCGGCCTGCTCTCGATCTGGCTTGCCGCCAGGGTCGGGGCGACCGCCAACGTCGCGGCGCTGGTCGCCGGCGTCGCCTTCGTGATCGCCGCGTCGGCGAACCTGCCGGCGATCCTCTTCACCCTGTTCTGGAAACGGTTCAATACCTGGGGCGCGGTGGCGTCGCTGGTCGGCGGCACCGTCGTCACCATCTGGCTGGTCGCGCTCGGGCCGGGCTGGACCCTGCCTACCGTGGCGCATCCTGCCTTCCCGCTCCAGAACGTCGGCATCGTCGCCATCCCGGTCGGCTTCGTCCTGGCGATCGTCGGCACGTTCATCGGAGACCTGGTCAAGGCGGACAAGCTCGCCGAGATCAAGTTCCACGAGATCGACGTGCGGGCTCAAACCGGCGTGGGCGCCGAGACCAGCCCGGTGATGGCCTGAGCCTGTATTTGAAGGGGGCACCGGCGTCGTGAGCAACAACGAGCTGCTCGCGCTCGGCGCCCTCGCGGTCGCCTGCCTCTTCGCGGCGGGCATCCTGCTCCGATCCTGGCGACGGCGGCGGACCAGCCAACCCCTGGTCGCCGCCGTCGTCGTCCTGGTCCTGGGCGCGGGCGCGATCGGGCTCGCGCTGGTGGGCGTCCCTTACAAGTTGCCGGTCGGGGCGGCGTTCATCGCCGCCCTGGTCGCCGTCATGATGTCTGCCCGGTCGGAGCGCCGCATCCCTTAGGCCCCGTGCCTGGGCGAGGAGATGGCGTCGAGCCGGGCGCCGGCTTCGACGATGTCGAGGGCTTGGTTGATCAGGGCGACAAAGCTCCCCTTGCCGTCCCGGCGCAGCCACTCTCCCATCGCCTCCATCGCGGCCATGACCATGACGGCGACGGTGACGCGCGTTTCGAAGTCGTCCGCATCCCGGCCGGAGCGCTGCGCGATCAACCCGTTCATGAACAGCTGGGCTTTCTCCATCTCTTCCCAGATGCGTGCGCGGAGGGCCGGCACCTCGAACCACAGCCGGCCGCGGGCGAGGATGATGTCGCGATCGCGTTCGAAGATGCCGCCCATCTCTTCCAGCACGCGACGGAAGGCGATGCTCAGTGGCTCGGCGGCGGGTCGCTCCGTGAGGAGCGAAGCCAGGACCGGGTCGTACGCGTCGTAGAGGACCACGTCCTCCTTGGTGGGGAAGTAGTTGAAGAAGGTGCTGGGCGAGATCTCGACGGCGGCGGCGATCTGCTCGATCGTCGTTTGGTCGTAGCCCTGCTTCTGGATCAGGCGCATGGCTTCGCGCTGGATCGATTCGCGCGTCTTCTGTTTCTTGCGTTCGCGGAGCCCCGTCGCGATCGGTGTGATGGAGTCCGGCATCAGGCGATGGCGACCTGGGTCGTGGGCTCGACCTGCGTCGCCCTTGCGGGTAGGAACAGCGCCATGAGCACAGCGCCGAGGACCACGAACCCCGCGGTGGCGAGGAGGACGTCGCTCATGCCTTGAGCGTAAGCGGTCTCCGCTGAGCGCAGGAGCCGTTCGCCTGACGCTGCGGGCAGATGCCGCGCCACGGCTGCGGCCACGGCGACGCTGGTCTCGGCCGCGGAACGCGCGGTGGCCGGCAGCCCGGCCAGCTGCCCGCCCAGGTGTGCCTGATAGGAGCTGTTGAGGATGCTCCCCATCACCGCCACGCCAAGCGAGGCGCCTACGTTCTGGATGGCTCGCGTGAGTGCGCTTCCTGCACCGGTCTCTCCGGCCGGCAGCGCGCCGAGGATGGCATCGAGGGCCGGGATCATCGCGAACGCGATGCTGATGCCGATCACCGCGAGCGCGATGCCGACGAGCCCGAACCCGGTGTCGACTCCCGCGCGCGAAAGCAGAAGCATCCCGGCGGCGATGCCGAGCATTCCGCCCGCCACCATCACCTTCGAGCCGAGGCGCCTGGCCAGCCAGTCGCTGCCCGCGGCGCCGGCCATCATCGCGGCGATGAGCGGAAGCAGCCGCAGGCCGGTGCCCTGCGCGTCGTTGCCCTGCACGACCTGGAGGTAAGGTGAGAGGACGAACAGGACCCCCGTCATCGCGAACCCGACGACGGTGAAAGCTGCCGTCGACAGCGCGAACCGCCGGTTGCGGAAGAGGTTGAGGTCGACGAGCGGCGCCGCGGCCCGCAGCTGCCACACGATGAAGGCGAGTATCAACAGCGCGCCGCCGACGAGGGGTCCCGCGACCTGAAGGGCCGTCCAGCCGCGCACGGGCTCCTCGATGATCCCGTAGACGACGCCGGTCACGCCGGCCATCTCGAGCAGGGCGCCGACCCAGTCCAGCCGCTTCGGGTTTGGATCCTTGCTTTCCGGCACGAAGAGCCACGCGCCGATGACGGCGATGACGACCACCGGCGCGTTGATCAAGAAGATCGAGCCCCAGTCGTAGTGCGTGAGCAGCCAGCCGGCGACCAGCGGTCCGAGGGGGAGGCCGATGAACGCGCCGGCCCCGGACAGGCCGATGGCGCGCGGGCGCTCGTCCTCCGCGAACATCGACGGAAGGATCGACGTGACCAGCGGCAGGACGATGGCGCCGCTGGCGCCCATGATCACGCGCATCACGATCAGGCCGTTGGCCGATGTCATCTGGCTCGCGACCACCGAAGAGATGCCAAACGTGACCAGGCCGATGAGCAGGAGGCGCTTGCGGCCGAAGCGATCGCCCAGCACGCCGGCGGGCAGCATGAAGCCGGCCAGCGACAGCGTGTAGGCGGCCGACATCCACTGGAGTTGGTCGGTCGTCGCGCTCAACTTCGCCGATAACGTCGGCAGAGCCGTTATGAGGATGGTGATATCGAGTCCCAGGACCAGGCCGCTGACGGTGAGAGCAGCAAGTCCGAACCAGCGGCCGGGCAGTCTGTGGTCCACCATTTCGAGTCACATCATAACTGGAGTAGCCCTAAAAATCCATAGACTCCAGATAATTTTGTCGATCCAGGCGCTGCTGGCCGTCTCGCTGGCCGGGTGCGCCCACTCGGGGGCGGCGCCGCAGCCACCTCCGCGCCACGTCTTCCTGATCGTGATGGAGAACAAGTCGCCCCAGCAGGCGCTGCAGGGCGCGTTCACCGCCTCGCTGGCGGCGAAATACCGCTCGGCCGGCAGCTACACGGCGATCGCGCACCCCAGCCTGCCGAACTATCTGGCCCTTTCGTCGGGCCAGACCTGGGGCGTGCAGGACGACAACTACCATTCGCTTCCGCGGGGCGGCATCGGAGACCAGCTCACGGCCGCCGGCGTGAGCTGGCGGGCGTACATGGACGGGATGACCGGCCAGTGCTTCAACAGCCGTTACCCGTACCTCGTCCGTCACAACCCGTTCGCCTTCTACGGCGGCCGCTGTCCCGACAACGTCGCCCCGTTCACGTCGCTGGCGCCGGACCTGAACGGAACCAAGGCGCCCCTGTTCAGCTGGATCTCGCCCGACGCGTGCCACGACCAGCACGACTGCAGGATCTCGGTGGGCGACGATTGGCTGCGCCAGGCGGTGGGGCTGATCACGCAGTCGAAGGCATGGTCCGACAACGGTGTCCTTTTCATCACCTGGGACGAGGACGACG
>Ga0209011_1000533_pt1 | contig 14407 bp, 7 predicted proteins | sample BlaSpr_A8_OM1_M3_FD_187986 | JGI IMG/M metagenome (GOLD analysis project Ga0209011, IMG submission 187986) | Forest soil microbial communities from Thunder Bay, Ontario, Canada - Black Spruce, Ontario site 2_A8_OM1_M3 (SPAdes) (version 2) | ecosystem: Environmental > Terrestrial > Soil > Boreal... | reverse complement strand
CGAGTTGTTCTTCCTCGATCCGCAGGGCCAGCCCACCGTGGTGGCCGGCGTGCCGCCCGACTATTTCAGCGCCACCGGCCAGCGCTGGGGGAATCCTTTGTACCGCTGGGACGCGCTGGAGCGGACCGGATTCCATTGGTGGGTGGAACGTTTCGCGCGCATGCTGGAGCGCTTCGACGCCATCCGCCTCGACCATTTCATCGGCTTCCAGAGATATTGGGAAATCCCCGCCTCCGAGCCGACCGCGGAGAAGGGCCGCTGGGTCCCGGGCCCCGGCGCAGGGCTGTTCGAAGCGGTGCGCAGGGTGCACCGCAGCCTGCCGCTCATCGCCGAGGACCTGGGCGCGGTGACGCCGGAGGTCACCGCGCTGCGCGACCAGTTCAATCTGCCGGGGATCAAGCTGCTGCAATTTGCCTTCGGCACCGACCCGCAGGCGCCGACGTTCCTTCCGCACAACTATCCGCGCCATTGCGTGGCGTATACCGGCACGCACGACAACGACACCACGCGCGGCTGGTTCGAGAAGGTGGGGCCCGACGAACGCCGCCGTGCGCTCGACCATCTCGGCACCTCCGGCCGCGAGATCCACTGGGAGATGATCCGGTGCGTGTGGCGCTCGGTGGCGGTGCTCGGCCTCGCTCCAGCGCAGGACCTGTTCGGGCTGGGTTCGGAAGCGCGCATGAACCTGCCCGGCACCGCGCAGGGAAACTGGGAGTGGCGCCTCGAGCCGGGCAAACCGGGCCTTGACGAGCAGCAGCGCCTGCGCGATCTGACGCGCATCTACGGCAGGAGCGCGGCATGAAACGAAAGCCGTGGGAGATGCGGCGCGGGCAGCTGCGCGACGATCCGCAGTGGTACAAGGACGCCATCATCTACGAGCTGCGCGTGCGCTCGTACATGGATTCCAACGGGGACGGCGGGGGCGACCTGGCGGGGCTGACCGCGAAGCTCGATTACCTTCAAGACCTGGGCGTCAACGCGCTCTGGCTGTTGCCCATCTGTCCCTCGCCGGGGCGCGACGACGGGTACGACATTTCCGACTATACCGACGTCAATCCCGAGGTGGGCACGCTGGACGACTTCCGCACCTTCGTCGAGGAGGCGCACCGGCGCGCGCTGCGCGTGATCACCGAGCTGGTGCTCAACCACACCAGCGACCAGCACCCCTGGTTCCAGCGGGCGCGCCGCGCCCCGCCCGGATCGCCCGAACGCAACTTCTACGTGTGGAGCGATTCGCCCGACCGCTACAAGGACGCGCGCATCATCTTCAAGGATTTCGAGCCGTCCAACTGGTCGTGGGACCCGGTTGCAAAGCAATACTATTGGCATCGCTTCTTCGCCCATCAGCCCGACTTGAACTTCGACAATCCAGCGGTGCACGACGCGATGCTGGGCGTGGTGGATTTCTGGTTCGGGCTCGGCGTCGACGGGCTGCGCCTCGATGCCGTCCCCTACCTCTACGAGCGCGACGGCACCAACAGCGAGAACCTTCCCGAGACGCACCTCTTCCTGCGCAAGCTGCGCGCCCACGTCGATTCACGCTTCAAGAACCGATTGCTCCTGGCCGAGGCCAATCAATGGCCCGAGGACGCGGCCCGTTACTTTGGCAATGGGGACGAATGCCACATGAATTTCCATTTCCCCATCATGCCGCGCATCTTCATGTCCATCCACATGGAGGACCGGCTCCCCATCATGGACATCCTCGCACAGACGCCGCCCATCCCGCCGAACTGCCAGTGGGCGCTCTTCCTGCGCAACCACGACGAGCTCACCCTGGAGATGGTCACCGACGAGGAGCGCGACTACATGTACCGCGCCTTCGCGCACGAGCCGACCATGCGCATCAACCTCGGCATCCGCCGCCGGCTCGCGCCGCTGGTCGGCAACGACCGCCGCCAGATCGAGTTGATGAATGCGATGCTCATGTCCTTGCCGGGCACACCGGTCCTTTACTATGGGGACGAAATCGGAATGGGCGACAACGTCTTCCTCGGCGACCGCAACGGCGTGCGCACGCCCATGCAATGGAGCCCGGACCGGAATGCGGGATTCAGCAGGGCCAACCCACAGCGGCTCGTCCTCCCCGTCATCATCGACCCCGAATACCATTACGAATCGCTCAACGTGGAGTCGCAGCAAGGCAACCCCAACTCGCTCCTCTGGTGGACCAAGCGGCTCATCGCGCTGCGCAAGCGCTTCCAGGCGTTCGGCCGCGGGACGATTGAATTCCTCGCTCCCGAGAACCCCAAGGTATTGGCCTTCATCCGGCATTTCGAGGACGAGACGGTCCTGGTGGTGGCCAACCTTTCGCGATTCACGCAATACGTAGAGCTCGATTTGAAGGCGTTCAAAGGCCGCGTCCCGCTGGAGTTGATCGGAAGGACGCCGTTTCCCCTCATCGGGGACCTGCCCTATCTCTTGACGCTGGGCGAGCACGCTTTCTATTGGTTCTCCGTCGAGGAGACGAAGCAGGCCGAGCTGCAGGCGCGCGAGGCCAGCTATCAGCCGCCGGTGCTGGAGGTGGCCAGCGCGTGGGAGGCGGGCTTCACCTCCGCCGAGCGCGCCTCGCTGGAGATGGTGCTGCCGGCGTGGATCGAGGGGCGGCGCTGGTTCGCGTCGCACGCGCGCGAGATCTCGCTGGCGCGCATCCTCGACGTCATCTCCCTCGACGCGATGCGCGTCGCCATCGTCGAGCTGGAATACAGCCACGGCCAGCCCGAGCAATACGTGCTGCCGCTCTCCCTCGAGGGCGGCGAGAAGCCGTCGTCGCCGCAGGGGGTCATCGCCATCCTGCGCCGCACCGACGGGTCGCAGGCGTTCCTCATGGACGCGCTCTTCGACCCGGCCGCGGCGGCGTCGCTGCTCGAGGCGATGCGCACGGGCACGCGCAGCCGCGGCGCGGCGGGGTTGCTCAGCGCCAGCGCGCGCCCCGGCCTGCCCAGCGGCGAGCCGCGGCTCTACCGGCAGGAGCACCATGCCGCCTCCGTGCAATATGGCGATGCGCTCCTGCTCAAGTTCTTCCGGCGCCTGGGCGAGGGCATGAGCCCCGAGTTGGAGATCGGGCGTTTCCTGACCGACCACGCGCCTTCCGCCCCGGTGCCGCCCCTCTGGGGCGCGCTGGAATTGGTGCCGCGGCGCGGCGAGCCCATCACGCTCGCGACCCTGCACGGCTTCGCGCAGAACCAGGGGACGGCGTGGCAATTCTTCCGCGAGGAGCTGCGCCGCTTCTACGAGCGCGCGCTGGCCACCAGCCCCGACGTGAAGCCGCCCCCGCGCCCACCGGGGACGATCCTCGACCTGGCTCAGGGCGAATTCCCCGCCGCCGCACGCGAGATGCTGGGCAGCTCGCTGGCCGCCGCGCGCCTCCTCGGGCGGCGCACCGCGGAGCTGCACGCGGCGCTCATCTCCGAGGATCCGGCGTTCGCGCCGGAGCCGTACTCGGCTCTCGACCAGCGGTCCGTGTATCAGACCAAGCGAAATCTCACCGGCAAGGTCCTCCGGCAATTGCGCTCGGCAAAATTGCATGGGCGCTTGGCCGAGCTGGCGCAGCAGCTCCTGTCGCGCGAAAAAGATCTCTACGCGCGCTTCGAGCCGCTCCTGCACCGGCGGCTCACCGCGCAGCGCGGCCGCATCCACGGCGAGTATCACCTCGGCAACGTGCTCTGGACGGGCAAGGACTTCGTGGTGGTCGACTTCGAGGGCAACCCCGAGCGGCCGCTGGCGGAGCGCCGCCGCAAGCGCTCCGCGCTGCGCGACGTGGCCTCGATGCTGCGCTCGTTCGACTACGCCGCCACCATGGGGCTGCGCGATCCCGCGGTGGTGCGCGAGAGCGACCGCGGGGCGGCCGAGCCGTGGACCAAGCTGTGGGTCACCTGGGCGCCGGCCGCGCTCCTCGCCGCCTATCTCGACGCCTCGCAGGGCTCGCCGTTCATCCCGCGCGACCGCGCGGAATTGTCGTTGCTCCTCGACACGCAGCTGCTCGAGAAGGCCCTCGACGAGCTGGGGAACGAGCTGGGCCGCCGCGAGGACTGGGCGTTCGCAGCGCTGAGAGCGCTGCTGGAGATGCTCGGGTCCTGAAACGCAAACGAAAGAGGCGCGACCGTTCTAGCTCCGCGGCGTGCGCAGCCATGTCGCCAGCTCCGGCGTGAGGCGCTCGCGCAGCGCCGCGTCCATGCGCATGCGCTCCAGCGTCTGGGCGACGGCCTGGCGCGCGCTCTCCAGCGGGTGCGCCGCGAGAAACGCCTCGACCTGCTCGAGGTGCCTGCGCTCGGGCAGGTTGCCCAGCGCCTCGACGAGGCGCCGCAGGATCATCGGCGAGTCGCCCTTCCTGCGCACCTCGTCCCAGCGCGACCGCACCATCTTCCACGCCGCCTCGCGCGCCGCGCGGTTCGCGAGCAGCGTCCCGAGGTAGGAAGCGAAGTCCTGCATCTGCACGAAATCGTCGAGCGCCAGCTCGACGGCGCGCGGGACCAGCTCGGGGTTCTCGACCATCGCCAGCGCGTGCAGGTAGCGCCTCTTCGCCGCCGGGTCCAGCTCGCTCGCGGCGCGCGCCTTGAGCTCCTCGAAGCGCTGCGCGTCGGCCGCGCGGGCCGCCGCCGCCACGACGATGTCGAGCAGGTTGGGGTCCACCGCCGCCGGGTGCGCGTGCAGCTTCTGGTAACGCAGCCCTGCCGCCGCCACCACCTCCGGATCGCGGGCCACCAGCGCCAGCGCGCGCAGCACCGCGGCGCGGCGCAGCTTGCGCTCGTCGTCCTCGCCGGGCTTGGGGTCCCAACCCAGCTCGGCGGCCGCGCCGGTGAAGAGCCCGCGCACCCAGCCGTGGAAAGCGGAGCGATCCGCATCGGTCACGCAGCGGTGCTCGAGGAAGGAGAGGCGCCCCACCACCTCGTCGAGCACCACGTGGTCCTCTTCGCTGCGCAGCCCGGCGAGGAGGTGCAGAAAGCCGTCGCTGCGCTGCGCCCCGGCGCGCACCAGCGCCCACTGGTCCGAGACCAGCGCCATGCGCTCCGTGGGCTCCAGCTCGTGGAGGGAAGCCACCAGCCTGCGGAGGAGCTCGGGTTCGTACGCGGTCCGATAGAACCCGCGCGCACCCACGTTGCCCAGCACCCAGTCGGGCCGCTCCTTCGAGCCCAGGTCGATGCTCTGTTCCGCCTCCCGGAGCAGCAGCCGCCGCTCGCGCACTCCGCCCTCATCGCGCCAGCGCAGCACCAGCGGCACGAGCCAGCGCGTGCGCTGGCCCTGCTCGGACGCCTCCGGGTCGGAGAAGAAGCGCCGCTGGCGCAGCACGATGCGCCCGCCTTCCTCGCTCACACTCACCAGCGGATAGCCGGTCTGACGGATCCAGCCGTTGGCCAGCTCCAGGATGGGCTGCTCCGACGCCTGGGCCAGCGCGCCCCAGAGATCGTCGGCGGTGGCGTTCTTCTCGCGGTGCTTCGCCATGTAGAGCCGGATGCCGCCGCGGAACTTGTCCTCCCCGAGGTAGCCCTCGATCATGCGCAGGATGGCCCCGCCCTTCTCGTACGTGATGGCGTCGAACGACTCGCCCGCCTCCTCGGCGTTGTGGATCTCGGCGCGGATGGGATGGGAGCTCTTCAGGGCGTCGAGGTGCAAGGCGGCGCCCTTGCCCACCTCGAAGTCCATCCACACGCGCCACCGCGGCCGCCACTGGTCGACGATCTTGTAAGCCATCCAGGTGGCGAAGGCCTCGTTGAGCCAGAGATCGTCCCACCACACCATGGTGACCAGGTTGCCGAACCACTGGTGCGACAGCTCGTGGGTGATCACCTCGGCGACGCGCTTCTGGATGTTGAGCGGCGCGGTCTTCGGGTCGAGCAGGAGCGCCACCTCGCGGTAGGTGATGCATCCCGCGTTCTCCATCGCGCCCGCCTCGAAGTCCGGCACGGCCACCTGATCGACCTTGCCGTACGCGTAGGGCTGGGCGAAGTAGTCCTCGAGCAGCGGCAGCACGCTGGCGGCCACTTCCTCTCCGAAGGCGGTGAGCTGCTGTTTCGGCGGCACGGCCCAGGTGCGCACCGGAAACCCGCGCACCTTGACCTCGGGGCTGGAGGCCAGGTCTCCGATGCACACGGCGATCAGGTAGCTCGAGAGCGGCGGCGTCTCGGCGAACTGCACGGTGCGGCCGCCGTCGGGCTCTTTCTGGTCTTTCAAGACCGGCGCGTTGCCCAGCGCCGTCACGCCGTCAGGCAGGCCGACGAGCTGGACCGACCAGCGAGCCTTGAACGCCGGCTCGTCGAAGCAGGGAAAGACGCGCCGCGCGTCGGCCGCCTCGAACTGCGTCACCGCCAGCGGCCCCGCGCGATACAGCCCGCGCAGGCCAGGGGTGAACTTCCCGCTCCAGGCCAGGTCGAGCACGGCGCGCCCCGCCGGCAATTCGCGCTCGAACTCGAGCGTGACGGTCTCGCTCTCCGCGTCGGGCTCGACCGTCGCCTTGGCGAGGCCGCGCGCGCGGGCGCGACCGACCGCCAGCCCCAGCGCGTGCAGCTGCAGCTCGCTGCGCGGCCGGTCGAGATCGATCTCCAGCTCCATGCGCCCCTCGAAAACGCCGGCCTTGAGATCAGGCGCGAGGTGCACGCCGTACCGGATGGGCCTCACGTCGGTAGGGAGCCTGAAGTTCTTTCCCAGAGTCATGGCGGGACTTCATACCCCACCTGCTGCCGCGACAGCCTCGATCTGTTTAAACGTGGTCGTCTGATCTGTTGAAACCTAATCGCCTGCTGGCCGATCAGCGATCGGCCGAGCGAGCGATCCCTTGCCGGGTCGGGTACCGTGCCCAAACTTCTGCGCGCGACTGGTCCACCGGGAGGGGTCTATGTCCATCACCAGGCTCCGGCAAGCGCAATGGGCAGCGCGGGCAGCATGGGCCGCAAGCATCACGCTGGCTGCCGCGTCGCAGGCCGACGATTGGACTTTCTATCGAAAAGATCTGGCGGGCACCGCCAATGCCGGCGAGCCGCTCACGCTCGTTCAAGCCGGCGCGCTCGAAATCAACCGGCAGATCTTCCTTGGCGGCGACATCTTCTCCAACCCCGTCGTCGCCAACGGGACCCTTTACTACACCTCCGGCGCCGGCTACCTCCACGCTGTCAGCCTTGCGGACCCGGCGAAGTTCACTGAGAAGTGGAAGAAGCCCATGTATGCGTCGGGCCTCTTGCACTTTCCCGACTCCGACGGCCGCGGGTGTGAGCCGACCCCGCGCCGCCAGCCCCCGGTGGGGGCCCCGGCCGTGGTAGGAACGACCGTGTTCGCGCCGGGCGGCGACGGCTTCGTCTACTCGTTCGACCCGAGCGGAAACCAGAACTGGGCCACGAAGATCGCCGACGTCAACAACCTGGGCGAGTTCCTCTGGAGCAGCATCTTCCCGGTCAATGGCACGGGGACGCCCGCGGATGGAAAGCTCTACATCGGCGTTTCCTCCCTGCATGACTGCCTGCTGGTGCCGGGCCGGCTGGTCGCCCTCGACCAGATCACCGGCGCGGTGGTGGGCACCTGGTGGGGAGACACCAATCACCTGCCTGGCGCGGGGATCTGGACGCAGCCCGCTTACGATGCGGTCTCGAAGCGCCTCTTCGTCACCACCGGGACGCTGGCGGAGGGGAAGACCACCACGCAGCAGCCGTGGGCGGACGCCTTCGTCGCCATCGACCCCGACGCGATGACCACCCTCGACTGGTTCTCGCCGGTCCCCAGCGACAGCTACTACGCCGATTTCGACTTCGGCGGTTCGCCGACGCTCTACGACTCTCTTGACGGCCTGCGGCACTTCATTGCCGCCACCAACAAGAACGGCTGGGTCTACGCGCTCGACCGCGACCACCTCGCCAACGGCCTCGTCTGGAAGTACCAGATCAGCGGTCCGGGAACTTCCCCCGACCTTGGCGAGAGCAGCATCGTCAGCGCTCCCTATAACAAGAAGACCGGGACCCTCTTCGTCGCCGGCGCAAAGACGGCGGACGGGCTGCACCCGGGCGCCATCGCGGCCCTCGACGCCTTCACCGGCGTGCAGAAGTGGATTTTCTATCCCGAGGGCTTCGTCCTCCCCGCCATGACGGTGACCGACCAGGTGCTGTTCGCCCCCGTGTCCGACGCCGTCACCGGCCGCGGCAAGCTCTACGTGCTCGACCAGGCCACCGGCGCGGTCGTCTCCCAGTTCGCCACTGCGAACATGTTCGGCCAGCCGAGTTGGGCGAACGGCGCGCTCTACTTCGGAGACGGCGTGGGATCGATGTACGAGCTGGTGCCCAATCCGCTCGGCCCGCAGCCCGACTTCGACCTGACCGTGGACCAGGTGCAGGCTCGGACCATCTTGGGCGGGACCACGACGACGCGCGTCTATGCCATTCCCAAGAACGGCTTCAATGCGCCGGTGTCGCTGACGGTGACGACCCCCTCGGCGACGCCCACCCTCGATCCGGCTACTCTACCGGGCACCGGGCAGATCCCCTATTCGTCGACCATGTCCCTCGCGACCAGCATCTCGAGGGGCCCCCTCTACGAGTCGGTCAAGATCACGGGCACCGGTGGCGGAAGGACCCGCTCCACCGCGGTGTGGATGGTGGTTTCCGACTTTGCACTCAGCGCGACCGCCGCCAGCGCCGTGCAGGGTTCCAGCGCCACCTCGACGGTGAAGGTGGCCCCGAAGTATGGGTTCTCGGCCCCGATCAACCTGACCGTGAGCGGCTTGCCGGCGGGTACGACGACGTCGTTCGATCCGAGCCCGGCGACGACCCGCTCCACACTCACTTTGCGGACCTCTTCCGCCACGCCCCCCGGAACGTACCAGGTCCAGGTATCGGGTACCGTCCCGGTATCGGGCACCGCCGGGACCTTGACTCGCAGCACCACGTTTCCGCTGGTCGTCACCGACTTCACGCTCAGCGCGACAGACGCCAGCGCCGTGCAGGGCTCCAGCGCCACGTCCGCGGTGACGGTGTCCCCGAACTATGGGTTCGCGGCCCCGGTCAACCTGAGCGTGAGCGGCTTGCCGACGGGAACCACGGCGTCGTTCGATCCGAGCCCGGCGACGACCCGCTCCACACTCACTTTGCGGACCTCTGCCACCACGCCCCCCGGTACGTACCAACTGCAGATCTCGGCCGCCGCCGGAACTTTGACTCGTAGCTGCACGTTCCCGTTGGTCGTCACCCCGCCCGCGGACTTCCAGGTCGCGGTCGGCCCATCCAGCCAGCAAGCAGCGCCGGGTGGGCACGCGATCTACACCGTGACGATCCCGATGTCGGGGACGTTCTCGCAGCCGGTGACGTTGTCCGTCACCGGCCTGCCGCCGGGCGCCACCTATGCGTTTGGCGCTCCGCAAGGCAACACGCAAGTCCTGACCGTCACGCTGGCCAACGACACCTCCCCCGGTGCCTGGACCTTCTCCATCCTGGCCACCGGGGGCGGCCTGACGCGCGTGGTCTCGGCCTCTCTGACGGTGGTCGCGGGCGTCGCACAGAGCACTCCAAAGACGGGCTGCGGCAGCGGCGGCCCGGCGGGCCTCAGCGCGGCCCTGATCGGGCTCTTCCTCGCGGTTCGCCTCTCGCGCCGCCGTCAGGGCGCGCAGCCGTGCGCGGCGTTGGAGAGCAGCGTGGTGAGCGAGTAGCTCCCGTTCGCCAGGTGCGCGCAGATCGCCTGCGTGCAGACGTCCGCGATCTCCTGTCCGTAGATGTCCGTCCATCCGGTGGCGGGCTGCGGGTCGGTGATGGTCTCCGCCAGCTCGTGCGAGAAGGCGAACAGCATCCTCTCCGCCGCAGTCAGCGTCGGGCTGCACGCGCCGTCGCGCGGTTCATCGGCAGGAGGCAGAGCGAGCACGATGATGGGGACGGACTTGCCGCGGCAGCTCGCGGTGGTGTGATAGTCGAACTGGCCGGTGGAGGTGGCGACCATCAACGTATAGATGGTGTCTGGATCCGGCTCCATCCCATGCTTTTCCAGCACGCCGCAGATCCGGGCGCCCGGGGAAGGAATGGGCCCCAAAGGGTGTGGCGTAGAGTCGAAGATCTCGCCCGCCAGCGAGACCTCCGACGTTTCCCCGCGCAGGTACTCGTCGAGGATCCCCAGCCAGGGGGAGCCGTTCACGTCGTTGAGGAAGCCGTGGAACTTCTCGACGGCCCCGAGGAACTCCTGCGGCGCTCCCCACCAGATGAGCTGCACCTTGGGCTTGGGCAGGATGGCGCCCCCGAAGTCGTACAGGTCCTGGGTCGCCACCACTTCGATGGCAACGCTGCCTTCGAGCCTGGCATCGTCCAGGCTGCTGGCGACCAGATGGAAGAGGCCCGTCTTCTCCGGCGCCGAATAGGTTCCGTCCGCGGCGACCGCGCCGGCAACGCTTCCTTCCCGCAGAGACCAGGCCGCCCGAGGGACGGCTACCCCGTTGAGACGCGCCTCGAACTTGACCCACTGGCGGATGAAGATCCGCACCGGATTGGAGTCGAGGCGGATGTTCGGCTGCTGCGCGCCCACGGCGGCCAGGTGGAGCGCGGCGGCCGGCGTCGGGGCAAAGGCGGCGGAGAGAACCGCGCTGCCCGCGACGCTGCAGGCGCCAAAGCCGGAGCAGGCTCCCGACCAACCTCGGAAGCTGCTGCCCGCGGAGGGAATCGCCGAGAAGGAGATCGAAAAGCCGGCGGGGAACGTCGCCGTGCACGCGCGCGGGCAATCGATTCCGGCGGGAGTCGACTGCACCTGTCCGGAGCCGGCCCCCTCGAGGGAGACGGTGAGCTGCACCGACGGAGCGCCAACTGCGCCCTCGCCCGATGACTTTCCGCAGCTCGAGCTCCCGAGCGCGCCGAACGCGGCCGCGCCCGCCAATGCCAAGCGCCAGAGCATCGGCACCCCCGGCCATAACAGTGTCCACCGAAGCCCGGCCGAACACGGGCCGGGCGTCCGCTGCCGCCAACCGTCCGGGCGGCCGAGCCCTCCTGCCCGCTTCTCCGCTACATTGGCTGCGATGGTGACCTTGATCCAGCACGAGCCGGGCGAAGGGGCCGGCACGCTGGCGCCCTTCCTCGGCGAGCACCGTCTCGTGCGCACGTTCGCGGGAGAGCGAGTCCCCGGCGAGGCCGACGCGCTCGTCGTGCTGGGCGGAGGGATGGGCGTCTACGAGCAGGATCGCTTGCCGCATTTGCGCGACGAGATTGGGCTGCTCCGGCGCTGCGTCGACGAGCGGCGGCCCGTGCTCGGCATCTGTCTCGGCTCGCAGCTGCTCGCGGCGGCCCTGGGCGGGGAGGTGGCGCGCGCGGCAGCGCCGGAGATCGGGTTCTACCGCGTCCGACTCGGGCCGGCCGCGCGGGACGACGCGCTCTTCGCCGGCCTCGAGGAGAGCTTCGTCGCCTTCCACTGGCACAGCGACGCGTTCACGCTGCCCGCGGGCGCCGTGCCGCTGGCCGGCTCGACGATGACGCCGCTGCAGGCGTTTCGTTTCGGCGAGCGCGCCTGGGGGATCCAGTTCCACCTCGAGATGGACGAGCAGCTCTTGCGGGCCATGCTCGACGGAAAAGACCCCGAGGGCCTCGTCGACCAGTCCCGCCGCGAGCTGCCCGCTTTGCGCAGGATTGCCGCCACGGTTTTTTCGCGCTGGGGAAACATCGTCCGATGATCGACTCCACTCGTTCGGCGCGTGCTCGAGCGAGGCTGCGCTCGCCAGCGCAGTTCCTTTCCCACTTGGCGACGATCCGTCAAATGCGCAACGTCCCCCTGAATCGGGGGCGTCATGCGCTCAATCAGGTTCGTATTTGCGGCAGCCGCGGTTGCTTGCGGCTCTACATCGAGCATTCCCCAGTCGTCGGTCGGAGCCAGCTCGTTCACATTGACCATGACGAGCAACGGCTCCGGCGCTTTGCAGGCGGCGGGGGCTTCTTGCCGGGATGCAAAGTGCGCCGCCACCTTCGCGGCGGGCAGCAAGGTCGAGGTCACGGCGGCAGCCGATTCGGGCGCGACGTTCCAAGGCTTCAACGGCGACTGCTCGGGAATGACTTGCACGCTGACCATGGACGCGGACCACGCCGTCACCGGCGCGTTCGTGACGATTCCACCGCCACCGCCACCGCCGCCGCAAACGGTGCAACTCATGGTCGCCGTCGACGGTCCGGGCGCGGTCCGCTCGACGCCCGCTGGCATCGACTGCCCCTCCACCTGCAGCGCGAGCTTCGCCTACGGCACGGTCGTGCAGCTCTCGACCACGCCCGCGAAGGACGCGCAGTTCAAATCCTGGGACGGCGGCTGCACCGGCTCGGCCGCCTGCCAGCTGACGATGACCGCCGCGGCGCGCGTCTCGGCGACGTTCGTGCAGGTTGCGACTGACGAGTGCGCCGGCATCGCTGCGCCGGTGCTTGGGCCGCCCGTGCAGTTCGACACGGGTCATTCGGCTTTTGGCGGCTGCATGTTCGCGGCGACCAGCGATGGGCAGGGGACGGTGATCCTCGGGACGGACTACTCAATCGACAACGGTGGCGACGTCTGGGAGGCCCGTTCGCCTGCCGGCACCTTCCTTGGGGCTTTTGGTACGGTGCCTCGCGGACAGGAACGTCCCTATCCCCGGGACACGGGTTTCCAGTGGTTCATCAGTGGTCGGAACGGCAGCCCCTCGAGCGCCTTCAGCTTCCACCACACCTCCCTCGAGCGCTACCGGTCGGACGGAAGCAAGCAATCGACGGTCGTACTCGAACAGACTCCAGTTTCCGATCAAGAGCCACCGCCTGCCGTGTGGCGCTCGGGAAACGGTGCCGATACCGTCGTCGTCACCCATGTCGAGCACGGATCGCGGCCGGCCTGGTCGCTGGTCAGCGAGCGATTCGATTCGGATTCGGTGTGGCTCAGCGCCGGAACCCTCGCCAGCGGCTCCTCGAACGCCCCCACCGCCGGCGCGACCGGAGTTGCGCTCGGCGGCGAGTCTCTCGCGCTCTTCGACGACGGCGTGGGCGGACTGCTCGGACGGTTCCTGGACGCCGGATCGAAACCGCTCGGTCCCAGCTTCGCGGTCGCATCCGGGGTGACCGACAAGTCGGTCATCGAGTTGCGCCGCCTGCTCGACGGCTCGCTCGCGCTGCGCATCGACGGCGCATATCGGGCGAGAATCTCGAGCCCTGGTACGGTGAGCGACGCGCCGGCATTTCTCACCAGCCGGCAGGATTGGACCCTCTCCTTTACGGCTGGCAGGACCGGCTACGTCATGATCAGCCAGAATTCCGGATTTCCGAGTTGCGGCGAGCCGCTGCACGCCGCCTTGATCTCGCCGTCGGGCAAGACCTGTCACCAATTCGATTTGCCTTCAGCGAATGCCTGCCCCATGCGCGCATATGCCGGCCTCGACGGCACATTGATCGTCACCGGGTTTCGCAACAATCCTTCCCGTTATGAGACCTTCTGCACCGCGCGCTATTGGCCCGCGCTGCTCAAGTAGAGCGCTCGAGCGGCGCCGGACCGCCTCGGCGATGGCGGCGTCGTACGGAAAGAGCTGCTTGTGGACCGGCACGCCTTGGCGGCCGCGGGCAGCATGTCTCGGGCACCAAAAGCCAAATCGCGAACTTTGTTCACTCGTCCGACGAAGCCGTGAACAAAGTTCGCTCCTAAGTCAGCAGCGAGAACGATGTTCAGGCCGCCCTGAGCGGCTGCGAACATGGTTCACTGTCCCCTCGGGGGAGTGAATCGCGTTCGCGGTTTGGCTTTGGCGCCGGCCGGAGATCCCAGGCCCGGCGCGGCCTGGCAACAGCCGTCTGCACGATGCCGCCCTCGAGTGCTGCGCGCCATGATGCGCTCATGAGAATCTTCAAACCCATGCGCATCCTCGCCTCCGCGCGCGCCATCTACGCCGCCGAGGGGCCGGAGGGCCTTTCCCTTCGCAAGGTCGGCGACGCCGCCGGATTGAGCGCGCCTGCGCTCTACCGCTACTACAGCGGCAAGGAGATGCTGGTCGACGCGTTGGCCGAACACGCATCGATCGAGCTGACCAACCGGATGCGCCGGTCCTTGGGTTCGCCGACCCCCATGCTCCGGCTCGAGCGGGCCACGCGCATCGTGCTCGAGTACGGAATGCGGTACCCGCGCTTGATGGAGCTCTTGCTGACGACGCGCCAGCACGCGCCGGGGCCGCTGGCGTTTCTCCGCGCCCGCGTCGACGAGTGCGTGCGAGCCGGCGCGCTTTGGAACGACGACCGCCGGGAGCTGGCGTGGACGATCTGGGCGCAGATCCGCGGCCTGCTCTCGCTGCGGGGCATGGGAGAGGACAAGGAGTTCCGCGCCCTCTATCGGCGCGCGATGGGACGGCTGCTCGCCGCCCACACGCGCCACTAGCCGGTGCGCACCGGAGCGTCGGCGAAGGCGTTGTCGACCAGCAGCTGCTGCTCGAACTTGTGGGTCTTCTCGCTGCCCGTGGCGGGGCTGGCGCTCTCGG
>Ga0209011_1000532_pt1 | contig 14414 bp, 18 predicted proteins | sample BlaSpr_A8_OM1_M3_FD_187986 | JGI IMG/M metagenome (GOLD analysis project Ga0209011, IMG submission 187986) | Forest soil microbial communities from Thunder Bay, Ontario, Canada - Black Spruce, Ontario site 2_A8_OM1_M3 (SPAdes) (version 2) | ecosystem: Environmental > Terrestrial > Soil > Boreal... | reverse complement strand
TGGCAACTCGTCTCCGGAGACACTTGTTGCCCGGCGGTAATTTTCTGTGGCACTTTCCTTCGGGTCGCCCCGACTGGGAGTTACCCAGCGCCCTGCTCTTTGGAGCCCGGACTTTCCTCCAACCGCTTATTAGGTGGTCGGCGGTCACCCGTCCGCCTCGGCCCGCAAGGATTCTACCCGCGGGGGCTGCCTTTCTTAACGTGGGCGTCGATCGCCATGTTGGCGAGCGCGTCAGCTCCCTTGTTCTTCTCCCGCTCTACGTGCTTGATCTCGACGTCTGGGAAGCCGCCGAGGAGCTCTTTCGCTTCCAGGTGGAGGCGCTGCAGCCGAGGCTCTTTGACCCGGTAGTTGCCCTTCACCTGCTCGGCGACCAGCTTTGAGTCGAGAAAGATCTCGAGTCGGTCGGGTTTCCACTCGGAGACGGCCTTCAGGCCCTCGATGAGAGCGTGGTATTCGGCCTCGTTATTGGTCGCCACGCCAAGCCACCGGTGCAGCCCGCGCAGACGCAAGCCGTTCTCGTCCTCGATCACGACGCCAAGGCCGGCGGGTCCCGGATTGCCGCGCGCGGCACCGTCAGTGAAGATCCGGAGCGTTTTGCTCAGTCGCGGACCAGGATGCGGCTGCAGTGCTCGCAGTGCACTATCTCGTCGCCCTTGCGCAGGATCTGCATGCCCGATGAGGTGACAGTGACGCGGCAGGCGGAGCACGCGTTGTTGACAACTTTCGCGACCGGAGGATTCATACGCATCCGCCGGTAGGCCGCCTGCGCGGCCGGCGGCACCTGCTCCCAGACGGAGTCGCGCTCTGCCTCGACCTCGGCCAGCTCCGCGAGCCAAGCCTGGAGCTCTTCGCGCAGCGCCGGCTCTTCGGCGGCGGAGCGCAGGCGTGATTCGGCGAGGGTGGCGGTGGCCACACGAACCGCCTCCTCAGCATTGTCCGCAGCCTCCATGAGCTGCATCTCCGCGTCCTCTTCCTCCGCGAAGCGCGCCTTCATGTGCTTGACCTCTTCCGACATCTGCATCAGGTCCGTCGGGTTTCGGATGCGCCCGCTCATCAGCTCCTTCTCGCGGGCGCGGAGCTTGGTGCGATGGCCCTCACGCTCGTGGTCCGAATCGCGGACCTTCGCCGCTGTGGTCTCTTGCACCGCGCCGGCTTCCGCCAGCGCTTGTTCGAGCTGCACCACCTCCGGGTCCGATTCGAGCCTTGCGGTGACCTGCTCGATATCGTCGCGAAGCACCCGCTCGCGGGAGACCAGCTGGTAATGCTCGTAGAGGAGCTGGGCGGGCTTCATCTAATCAGTCCAGCACCACGAGGACCTGGCCCTCTTTGACCACTTCACCCTCTTTCACGCGGATCTCTTTCACGGTGCCCGCGCGCGGAGCGGTGACTGGGATTTCCATCTTCATCGATTCGAGGATGAGGAACACGTCCTCCTCAGCGACCTTGTCGCCTGCCTTGGAGATGATCTTCCACACGCTGCCGACGAGCTCTGCTTTTACTTCCGTCATTCTTCCGCGCCCCTCTCCCTAGAAATTCTCTCGAGTCCAAGCTGGGTTCGGGCTTCGGCAACTGTCGCCACCTCGCGGCCGAGGTCGCGCGCGAGCCCGCACGCTTTCTCGACCAGGTCCCCGTTGCTCTTCGCCATTTTTTCCGCCTCCAAGTAGAAGTTGTCCTCCAAACCGACCCGCACGTTGCCGCCCATCGTGATGGCCGCAGCGACCAGGGGCCACTGGTTGAGTCCGATACCGATCACCTGCCAGTGCGAGCCCTGCGGCAGCGAATCCACCTGGTCGACCAGGTGGCGCGTGGTGCCGGGGATCCCACCGAGGACACCCATGATGAGGCTGAACTGGTACGGAGGTGTTAGGACCCCCATGTCAATGAGCGGCCGCGTGTTGCCGATGTGTCCGGTGTCGAAGCACTCCATCTCAGGCCTGACTCCAGCGTCCTTCATGGTCTGGAGAAAGAACTGGATGTCTATGAACGGGTTGGCAAAGACGTGGTCGTGGTAGAAGGCCTTCTTCTTTTCCGAGTAGATCGCGTAGTTCATGGAGCCCATGTTCAGCGCGGCCATCTCGGGCCGCAGGTCGCGGATGTGTGCCACCCGCTCGGTCGCCGGGATGCCGACGGCGCCCGTCGAAAAGTTGATGATGACGTCGCTCCGTGCGCGCACTTCGCTGAAAATCTCGGCGAAGGTCTCGACTTTCCAGTCCGGCCCACCCTCCGCGGTCCGCGCGTGGATGTGCACGATCGCCGCGCCGGCGTCGGCGGCGCGTTTCGCCTCCTCGCCGATCTCTTTGGGTGTGTACGGGATGGCGGGACACTGGGCCCGCGTCGCCAGCACGCCGGTGAGGGCGGCGGTGACGATGACTTTCAAACTGGAATGTTCCCGTGCTTCCGCCACGGGCGGTCGACAGTCTTCTCGCTAGCTTGCTCGAGGCCCCGGATGATGACGCGCCGGGTCTCGGCCGGGTCGATGACGTCGTCGATCATCGCCCAACCCGCGGCGAGGTAGGGATTGATCTGCGCGCGGATCGACTCGATCATCTGCGCGCGCGTGGCCTCCGGATCGGCCGAGGCTTCGATCTGTTTGTTGAAGATGATGTTGACCGCGCCCTCTGGTCCCATCACGGAGATCTCGGCCAGCGGCCACGCGACGAGCACGTCTGGCCCGTAGCCCTTGCCGCACATCACGAAGTAGCCCGCGCCGTAAGCCTTGCGCATGATCACGGTGATCTTCGGCACGGTTGCCTCCGCTGTGGCGTACAGCATCTTGGCGCCGTGGCGGATGATCCCGTCCTTCTCGACCTGCGACCCGACGATGAAGCCGGGGACGTCCATCAGGTAGACGAGCGGCACGTTGAAGGCGTCGCACATGCGAATGAAGCGAGCCGCCTTGTCCGCTGCGTCCGAGTCGAGGACGCCACCCTTCTGCATCGGCTGGTTCGCGACCACGCCGACCGGGTGGCCTCCGGCGCGCGCGAACCCGATGACAAGGTTCTTCGCCCAGGTGGGCTTGATCTCCAACCAGGTGTCGTGATCGAACACTGCTTTGATGACTTTGCGCACGTCGTATGCGGCTCGTGGGCTGACCGGGACGATCTTGTCCAGGCCCTCGACCAGACGGTCCGCCGAGTCGTCAGTTTCGCGAAAGGGCGCGGGCTCGGTGTTGCTCGAGGGAAGGTAGGACAGAAACCTTCGCACCAGCTCGATGCACTCGCGGTCGTCGGCCACCTCGTTGTCACCCACGCCGGACTCGTAGCAGTGGACCTGCGAGCCACCCATGTCGTGATCGGTCACGTCCTCGCCCGTCGCGGCCTTGACGAGCCGCGCGCCGCCCAGTGACATCGACGACGTGTCCTTGACCATCGGCACGAAGTCGGCGAGCCCGGGGATGTACGCGGTACCCGCCGAGCACGGACCGAGCATCGCCGCCACCTGGGGCACGACGCCCGACATCACGACCTGATCCGCGAAGAGGTAGCCCGAACCGGCGAAAGTCGAACCGGCGGCTTCCTGGATGCGCGCTCCGGCGGAGTCGAGCAGCCACACAATCGGCTTGCGGTAGCGAAGGGCCAGCTCGCGAACCCTGGCCGCTTTGAACTGCTCGCCCACCGCGCCCATCGAGCCCGCCATCACGGTGAAGTCGTAGGCGATGACCCACACCTGGCGTCCTTCGACCAATCCGTGACCTGTGACGACGCCGTCCGCCGGGGTCCCGTCCACATCGGGCTCCCCGCCTCTCACCGCCTGCTGACTCGCAAGGAGGCCGAACTCGACAAACGAGTCCTCGTCGAAGAGGAGGTCGATGCGCTCGCGCACGGTTAGCTTGCCGCGCTGGTGCTGCTTGGCAATCTTCTCCTCGCCGCCCATGGCGAGGTTCTTCGCGCGCTTGGCCTTGAGCTCCGAGACCCGTGCCGAGTAGTCCTCGCCCACGGGGGGAATTCTATGTACCCACGAGTAGGTCGGGCCGCTTTCCCCAGCGATCGAGGAAGCGGTAGAAGTTGCGCTTCGACAGGCGCTCGCGCTCGGCGGGTTCGGTCGCCTCCCAGAGACGATGCTCGTGCTTCTCCACTGGCAGTCCCGACACTGCGACCGCCCGGCCGCCCCGGTCCCTCAGCCGGAAGCTGAACTCGATGTCCGCGATCCGGTAAAAGCGGAACTTCGGATCGAAGCCCTCCAGGGCCAGCGCGTCAGCGCGGCGGAAGGCCATGCAGTAACCCTCTATCGCATCGACCTCCGGTCCGGGGCTCTCCGCGAACTCCTTCAAGGCGGCGTTGCCGCGGAGGCCGAATGGGCCGGCGACGACCACCGACGGGTCGGCCATTGCTTCGAGGAGCGGCGAGATCGCATCGCCGGTCAGCTCGACGCCCGGATCGAAAAGGACCACCACCTCGCCGGCTGCCGCCTCGATGCCGGCGTTGACGGCGCCTGCGAATCCGAGCGGTGGATCGAGCTTGATCGAACGGAACCGCTCGGCAGCGCGGCTGTGCAGCCAGCCTGCGATTCGCTCGTCGCCGGAGTTGTCGATGATGAGCGCCTCGAAGTCAGCCTTGCAGTGCGTGAAGACGGAGAGCAGCCATCGCTCGGCGTCAGGCTTCCAGCCGTGCACGACAGTGAGCAAGGTGACGGCGCGGGGTGCCGCGGCCGGAGCAGTGCTCGCCGGCGCCTTCAGCGCCTGGACCTCGCTCCCGTTGTGGCTGTCCACAACGTCCCACCCGCCTTCACGCAGTCGCTCGCGGATGGCGTCGGCCTCGGCAAAGTTCTTCGCTCGCCGGTGCGTTCTTCGTTCCTTGGCTAAAGCCTCCGCCTCGTCTCTATTCATCGAGGATTGGCGTCCCGTTGATCAAAAGGGACGGAATTCGAACGCCGTTTCTAGCCTCTTTTCGCTTTGACGGCGGCGGTGAGGGCCGGAACGATCTTCAGCGCGTCGCCGACCACACCGAGGTCCGCCATCTTCATGATCGGCGCCTCGGCGTCCTTGTTGATGGCGATGATCACCTTGGAAGATTTCATGCCGACGGTGTGCTGCATCGCGCCGGAGATTCCCACCGCGATGTAGACGCCTGGGCGCACCGACTTGCCGGTCTGACCGACCTGCATCGAATAAGGCACCCAGCCCGCGTCGACCACCGCGCGGCTCGCCCCCACCGCGCCACCAAGCGCGTTGGCGAGGTCTTCGAGCAGGGGGAAGTTGTCGGGTCCGCCCATGCCACGACCGCCGCTGATTACTACCTTCGCGTCTTCGAGCTTTACCTTCTCCGAGGCTTCGACCACGCGCTCCGTGATGTGCGCGCGCTTCGAGCCGGCGTCGATGGAGACGGCGAGGTCCTTGATCTCCGCGGTACCACCCGCTTCAGACGCTTCGAATGACTTGGGCCGGATGAGGATGATCGCGGGCTTCTTGTTGGCTTTCATGGCGGCGAGCTTGGCGCCGCCGAAGTACGGCACCTTAGCGACGAATCCGCCGTCCTTGGCGGACACGTCTCCCGCGTTGGAGATGAGCCCGACGCCCAGTCTCGCGGCAAACCGGCCCGCGACCTCGCGGGAGTCGGGCGTGAAGCCGAACAGGATGAGGTCGGGCGCGCCCTCCTTGTGGAGGGACTCGAGCGCGGCGGTTGCCGGCTCGGCGACAAAGTCGTCGAAAGCAGCGTCCTCGTTGACGTAGACGACTTTCGCCCCGTGCTTGCCGAGCGTCTCGGCGGCCGCCTTGGCGCCTCCGCCGAGCGCGATCGCCTCGACGTCGCCGAGCGTGCGCGCCTTGGCCATCATCTCGAGAGTGGTCGGCGTCACCTTGCCCTCGTTGAGCTCCGCGTAGACCCAGATCTTTGACACTTAAACGACCTTCGCCTCGGCGAGGACCGCCATGATCCGCTCGACCGCGCTGCCGTCGAATTCGATGACCGCGCCGGCCTTGCGAGTCTCGGCGTCGGCGAAGCCCTGGATCGTCTCAGCGGGCTCGCCGGCCTCAATGCCCAGGTCACTAAAACCGATCTGCTTGATCTCCTTCGAGCGCGCGGCCATGATGCCTTTGAGCGACGCGTAGCGCGGTTCGGCGATGCCGGCGGTGACTGTGATCAGGGCCGGCGTCGCAGCCTCGACGACCTGGTAGCCGTCGGCGGTCTGGCGGTGGATCTTGATGTTCGAGCCACTGACCTCAACCTTCTTCGCGAAGGTGAGCTGTGGCACGCCAAGCAGCTCGGCGAGCATCGGCGGCACCATCCCGGTGCTGCCGTCGTAGGACTCTGTGCTGCAGATCACGAGGTCCGGGTTCTCGGTCTTGATCGCCGCGGCGAGCGCGCGGGCGGTGAGCAGCGCGTCGGCTCCGGCCAGCTGGGGATCAGTGATGAGGATGCCGCGGTCGGCACCCATCGAAAGACCCTTGCGGATGGCGTCCTTCGCACGCTCGGGGCCCATGGAAACGAGGACCACCTCGCCCCCGTGCGCCTCCTTGAGCTGCAGGCCTTCCTCGACTCCGCACTCGTCACCGGGGTCGAGGACCACCTCTTTCTCACGCGAAAGGGTGTTGTCCGCCTCCAAGGTAAGACTGGAATTGGGGTCTGGGACTTGTTTGACGGTGACGACGATTTTCAAAGCGCCTGTCCATTATCGCTGCGACGCAAATTCGACATGAACTGCTCGAAGTCCTCGGTTGTGTTAAGGCTCCTGAACAAGCTCGCGTCGAGGCCTTCGAGCCACGTGACGTCGAGGTCGTTGGCGATGTCCGCGGCCTTGAGCCGGCCGGTGTTGAGGGCGCCGGTGATGAAGGGCAGCGCGGAGCGCCGGTAGGCGCCGCAAAGGGGCTCGGGGCGGCCGTCGATCCGCGGGAGGGCGGCGTCGCAGCGCCGTGCTGCGGCGATCGCCATGTGGGCGACCTCCTGCGTCACGTACGGCATGTCGCAGGCGACGGCGAACGTCACGTCGTTGTGCGCGGCCAGGAGCCCGGCCTCGAGGCCGGCGAGCGGGCCCGCCGAATGCTTGCGGTCGAAGACGATCCGGTAGGGGACCGGCTGCTCGAGCTGCTCGGGCTCGGCGAACGCGACTATGACCTCGGCGAATGCGGGAGCGAGGTTGTCGACCACGTGGCGGAGCAGGACGGTGTCCCCCACCTCCAGCCAGGCCTTCGGCCGGCCCATCCGGCGGCTGTGGCCGCCCGCGAGCACGAGCAATGTGGCTTGCATTGGGTCCTAGTTTCCCGCGAGTGCATGCTCCCGCGGGTTTCAAGTTCGCTCCAGATCCGCGGGCGCATGCTCCCGCGGGTTATTCGTGCCCTCATGCCTTGGAGGCATCCGCAGCAGCCGTCAGGGCCGGGAAACTACGATCGCTGGAGTGAAAGCCATCGATTTCCACGTCCACCTGCCGACGCCTGAGTGGCTCGACGTCTCGATGAAGGGATACGTCGAGGCGGCGGAGGCCTACTTCCGGTCGAAGGTGGCGCGGCGATCTCTGGAGGAGCTCGCCGGCGACTATGAGGAGATGGAGATGCTGGCCGTGCTGCTTGCATGGGACGCGGAGACGGCGACCGGCCGGCCGCGCGTGCCCAACGAGCTGGTCGCCCAGGCCTGCCGCGATCACCCGAAGGCATTCGTCGGCTTCGGCAGCGTGGACCCGCTGAAAGGAAAGAAGGCGGTCGACGAGCTCGAGGGCATCGAGCAGCTGGGCCTCAAGGGAGTGAAGCTGCACCCGTCCCTTCAAGCCTTCGCGCCCGACGACGAGCGGCACTGGCCGCTGTACGAGAAATGCGAGGAGATGGGCCTGGTCCTGCTGTTCCACACAGGCACGAGCGGGATCGGCGCGGGCCAGCCGGGCGGGCAGGGCATCCGGCTCGACTACGCGCGTCCGATCCGGCTCGACGCGGTGGCCGCCTCTTTTCCAGACCTGCAGATCATCGCGGCTCACTTCGGTTATCCATGGCACCTCGAGCTCATGGCGATGGCCCTGCACAAGACGAACATCTACATCGACATCTCCGGCTGGGCGCCGCGCTACATCCCGGCCGAGGTGATGCGCGATATGAAGGGCCGGCTGCAGGACCAGTTCCTGTTCGGCAGCGACTACCCGTTCATCCAGCCCAAGCGGTGCATGGAAGAGCTGAGCGGGCTGGGCCTACCTCCAGAGGTGCTGCAGAAAGTTCTGCTCAAGAACGGAAAGCGGCTGCTCCTACTGGAGTAGCCGTCGGCCGAATAACGCCCCGCTGGCGCCGAAGGGTCGGAATTCTTGCCAACAGACGCCCCGCCGGCGCCAAAGGGACGGAATACAGCGGCCGCTAGTAGCGCCCTCTCAGAGACTTGAGTCGTTCGACTTCTCGCATCCGGATAACGCAGAGGAACTCGCCTCGCAGCGCTTCGACCTGGCCCGCCGCGATCATCGCCTCAAGCTCTTTCTGACTCAAACCGAGTCGCTTCGCCGCATCGCACAGATCGAGCATCACTTGAGGAGAGCGCCGCATCGCCACGCGACCTTATTACTGCTGTCGCGCCGGGCACAATCCAGCCTGTAAATCACCGGTAGCTTGTAAACCTATACTTGACAAACCACCTGTGGCGTTTATCGTGCTGCGCATGACCGCCGCGATGATCGAGGCCCGATCAGAAGATGCCACCGAGGTCCGGCGCAAGTCCCTGCTCGCCGAGTCCGACGTTCTGCTCGACGACGTGGAAATGCTTCGCCTCAAGGACAGGACGCACGCGCCGCTTCGCCTTCGTGAGGCTATCCACGCTCTGCAGCTCCGGCTCGGGCGGCGCAATCCGCCGCTGCCGCCCGCGACACTGAACGCCGCTCACGACCTCGTCTTCGCGGTCCAGCAGCGTTTGATGGCTGCGAATCCCAGACAGCCTCGCCCCAGTCGACACCGGGGCAGACCCAGCGGTCAGCCGATAGTGGCCGTGGTGCGCGCCAAACAGATGTGGAAGGTGTTGACGCTGCCCGCCCCGCCCGCCGCTGAAGGCGACTCCGACTGGCAGGAGATGATCGAGGCGACAGTCGAGCGGGCGTGGGATCGCTGGTGCTACGCGCAGCAGCACGCAGTGCGAGCGGCACGCGACCACTTCAAGGCGCAGCTCGCTGTCGCTGTCGCGCGCGCGGCGTGGGCGAACTACTGGGAGCTGCTGGAAGAGTCGGAGCGGATCAGTGAGCGCTTGCGCGGCCGGCAACGCGCAAGAAGCCGTGCAGCTCTTCGTACCTGACAGGAGCCCCAGACGCGCGGATCCTGGCGGCGAAGAGCTCGAGGAAGCGCCGCAGTCCCTCGTCATCGAGCTGCGTCGCTGCCTCGATCACGCCCGCGACCGCGTCCGTGTGACCAGGCGCTAGCACTCTGGCCAGCGTGTCTGCGAAGTCCTCGGGTAGGCCGCCCATCGGTTCGAGTGTAAGAGGGGGCGTCTAGAATCCCAACGTAATGCAGCCGGTCGTGATCGGGGACGTGATCTGGGAACCGAGTCCCGAAGTGATCGAGAGGAGCCGGCTGAAGCGCTTCATGAACCAGCACGGCATCGAGACCTTTGCCGAGCTCCTGAAGCGCGCCGACTACGACCTCGAGTGGTTCTGGGACGCGGCCATCAAAGACATCGACATCGCGTTCTACCGCCACTACGACAAGGTCGTCGATCTCTCGAAGGGCAACGCCTGGGCGAAGTGGTGGATCGGCGGGCGGATGAACATCATCCAGAGCTGTCTCGACCGCTATCGCGACCAGAAGACACACAACAAGAAGGCAATCATCTTTGAGGGCGAGCCCGGCGACGTGCGCACGCTCACCTATGCCGAGCTCGACCGCCAGGTTTGCAAGCTCGCGGGTGCGCTGCGCCGCTTGGGCGTGCGTCCCGGAGACCGCGTCGGCATTTTCATGCCGATGTGCCCTGAGGTCGCGATCTCGGTCCTTGCCACGGCAAAGATCGGAGCGGTCATCATCCCGCTGTTCTCCGGCTATGGCGCAGAGGCGATCGCCAACCGCTTGCGCGACGGCGAGGCAAAACTGCTGATCTGCGCTGATGGGTTCTACCGCCGCGGCCAGGTCATTCCGATGAAAGAGACAGCGGACAAGGCGCTCGCGTCCTGTCCGACGGTGACGCGAGTGATCATGCACCGGCGCGTGGTGCGCGAGGTGCCCTGGACGCACGGCCGCGACTACGTTTGGGAGGTGCTGCTCGAGGACGAGCCCGACCACGCACCGACTCACGAGCTCGACCCCGAAGACCCGCTGATGATCATCTACACGTCAGGCACGACAGGGAAGCCCAAGGGCACGCTGCACGTGCACGGCGGGTTTCCTGTGAAAACCGCGCAGGACATGGCGCACGGCTTCGACGTCGGAGCGGACGACACGATCTTCTGGTACACGGACATCGGCTGGATGATGGGTCCGTGGCTCATCTTCGGGTCACTGATCCTCGGCGCGACGATGGTGCTGTACGAGGGCACGCCTGATTACCCAGCGGCGGACCGCCTGTGGCGCATGGTCGCCCACCACGGTGTCACCGTGCTCGGAGTCTCCCCCACCCTGGTGCGCGGGCTGATGACTCATGGCGACGAGGTTCCCGCTCACCACGACCTCTCGAGCCTGAGGATCCTGGGCGGCACCGGCGAGCCGTGGAACCCTGAACCGTTCCACTGGTTCTTCAAAAACATCGGCGGCGGGCGGATCCCCGTCATCAACTACACCGGCGGAACCGAGATCTCAGGCGGCATCCTCTGCGGCAACGTGATCACCCACCTGCGGCCGTGCTCGTTTGCGGGCCCGGTACCGGGGATTGCCGCGGACGTGGTCGACGCCGAGGGCAAATCGGTGCGCGGCGAGGTCGGCGAGCTGGTGATCCGCAATCCCTGGCCGGGCATGACGCGCGGCTTCTGGGGCGACCAGCAGCGCTACATCGAGACGTACTGGAGCCGGTTCGAGGGCATCTGGGTTCATGGCGACTGGGCGTACGTGGACCCAGAGGATTCCCTGTGGTACGTCCTCGGCCGGTCGGACGACACCATCAAGGTCGCGGGCAAGCGGCTGGGGCCGGCTGAAGTCGAATCCGTGCTGGTGGGCCATCCCTGGGTGGCGGAAGCCGCGGCGATCGGAGTTCCGGACGAGTTGAAAGGAGAGGCGCTCGTGTGCTTCGTCATCCTCCGGCCGAAACGCCAGGCAAGCGACGAGCTGTCGGCCGAGCTGTCAGACCTTGTCGCGGTCGCGCTCGGCAAACCCCTGCGGCCGAAGGCGGTCCATTTCGTCAGCGACCTGCCGCGGACGCGAAACGCAAAGATCTTGCGCAGGGTCGTCAAGTCCGTCTACATCGGCAAGGACCCAGGCGACCTGTCGTCTCTGGAAAATCCCAGCGCGCTTGCCGCCATCGGCGCGACTAGAAGCTGAGGACCTTTTCTGCTTCCATCGTGAGCCGAACGAGGTCGGGCGGTGTGATGAACGTGGCATTGGGAGTCAGCATCGCCGGCAAGACCCCACGGGCCTCAGCACAGCCCTTTCAAACGTAAATAGGGACGTTCTGGTCGAGGCACTTGTCGAGCAGGTCGCGCAGGGGCGGCAACCCCAGGCCCATCACGTTCGCGATAGTGTCGGGCTTCAGCAGCTCGGCGGCGTCGCCCGCGAGGGCGATGGCGACCTCGGTGCCATTCGGCTTGGCTCCGTTCACCGCGATGTGGAACGGGATGCTGGCGCGTGTAGGGTCCTCAGGTCCGGCGGCGGCAACGATCAGAAGGCCAGGCACAGCAAGAAGTATGGGGTGAAATGAGGCTGACTCGCGCGGATTGGGTGCGGCTTCTATTGCTGTGGCTTGGCGGCATCGACCTCCGCCTGACGATGCTGGCCGTGGCCCCGCTGATCCCCCAGATCCATCGCGAGCTGCATCTCGACGAGAAGGCTGTCGGTTTACTGGTCTCCCTGCCGGTGCTGCTGCTGGCGGTCGCGTCGGTCGCGGGGTCGCTGCTCATCGCGAAACTCGGCGTACGCGGGGCGCTCGCGGTCGGGTTGGGCTTCATCGGGGTGTTCGGGGCGCTGCGTGGATTCGGCCCGAGCACGCCAGTGCTGTTCAGCGCGACGTTCCTGATGGGGGTCGGCGTGGCGGTGAGCCAGCCCTCGTTTCCCTCGCTGGTCCGCGAATGGTTTCCGCGCCGCATCGCCATTGCGACGGCGGTCTACAGCAACGGCATCCTGATCGGCGAAACGCTGCCTACAGTGCTGACCACCCCAGTCGGCGTGCTGCCACTGGCCCACGGCGACTGGCGCTGGGCGCTCGCGACGTGGTCGCTGCTGGTCATCGCCAGTGGGGCGGCAATCGCGATCGCCGCGCCGGGGGGCCGTAGCGACGTCAAGGGCGTGCGCACGCGCTGGTGGCCGAACTGGAGAGAAGGTCAGGCCACGCGGATCGGCCTGGTCATGGGCATGGCGTCAGCGGTGTACTTCGGCAGCAACGCCTTCATCCCTGACTACCTAGACCAGACCGGACGCCATGACCTGATCACACCCACCCTCGCGGTGCTGAATGGGTCGCAGCTGTTGACCGCGCCAGCAGTTGCGATCTGGCATCGGACGCTGACGGGTCGAGTTGGGTTCATCGGCTCGAGCGCACTCATGGTCGTGGCGCAGCTTGGAATCATCCTCACTCCAGGCGTGGGTGTGATTTTCTGGGCCTTCTTCCTGGGCTTCGCCGCAGCGCTGGCCTTCATCGTCGTCCTCACGCTCCCGCCCAGGCTCGCCGCGGCGGGCGACGTCCACCGCATGAGCGCGGCGATCTTCACCGTTCAGTACACGATCGCTTTCACGGTGCCGCTGATCGCGGGCGCGCTTTGGGACGCCACAGGACGGGCCGCGCTGGCCTTCATCCCAGGCGTGGCGGCTGCTGCAGTGATGGCGTGGCTGACCCTGCCGCTTCGGATCCCCTCCGGAGACTCCGCTAAGGCAGGGCCCTGAGCAGGGCATTCCGCGCGAAGCGGGTGTTTCAACGCGCGAAATTCGACGCTATGTGCGCGCGGAATCAGGGCGGATTAGTCCGGGAGTTCGTAAGTCAGCTTGTACTTGCCCTTGCTTCCCATCGGCGCCCCAAACTCCCCCTTGCCGATCAGTCCTTTCAGGTCGCCCTTGCCGGCGCCCGGGACCACTTCCCATTTGGTGACCGCTTCCTTTCCGTCGTACGTGCCCCGAAGCATCAGGGCGAAGGAACCCTTTCTTGTGCCCACTGTGCCGTTGATGACCTGCACGCCCGAGTAATCGGCGGTCTTGTCAGGGCGGTACACCATCACGTACTCGGTCGTGCCAGAGCCTTTGATGTCACCCGTGAACTTCTGCGTCACGGTTGCTCTAGTCACCTTGGGGCCGACCTTTATCCCGGCCGGCTTTTCATCCCACTTGTCGATCTCGAAGCCACCGTGGGCGATCCTTTTCATGTGCTTGTCTACACCGTACCGCTTCTACGCTGACCTGAGGGCTGTCTCGATGCGGCTGACGATGGCCAGGACTGCCGGATCGGCAATCGCTGCGGGGTGAGCCTTGAGATCAGCGACAGCAGCAAGAACCGGCGCAAGATCGGCCACGCCGATCGCAGTCACGTCAGGCAGGGCCAGCAGCGTCTTTAGTTGCGCGGGATCGGTGACGTCGTGATAGACGGCTCCCCCGGCTGCCCAAGGAAGCCAATCGGCCAGGCTCTTGAAGCCATGCTTTTCGGTGATCAGCTTTTGCGGGTTCCAGACGAGCATGTAGATGGTTCCGGTACCTGGATCGCGTGGAAAGGTTTGGGGCATTTCATCGACTCCCGGCCAGAAATCGGCCACTTCCGAAAGGTCGTAATGTCCGCCTGAAAGAGCAGGGTTCGCGTACTGCACGGCGACTACGGGATAGGGGCCTGGTGCAACGACGCGGGTACCGTCAAGGGTGGCCACCCAGAGGACTGCCTGATCCGGCCTGATTCCCGCGCTCAGCAGAAGTCGTTCGACAGTCGCCCGATTTGAACGGTTGACATAGCACGCAACCACCTTCAACCCGGATGTCAGGCGTGTGCGGGCCCAGTCCACACCCTGCGCCGGCGTCATGCAGCCATCCTCGATGTCGCCAACATGGCCATCATTGGCGCCCAGCACACAGATCCGAACCTTGGTCGCATTGGGGAATCGCGCCCAATCCGCATCGCCCCACCGATACTTGCCATCGACGTATCCGGCCACCATCGTGGCTCCGCCCGGGATATCGGCGGCACGTGTGCTGTCGTACATAGTGCGGGTCATTGGCGTTGACCCGATCTAAAGGGCACTACCCACGTAGAACGCGTCTTCGAGCTCTCTCTGGTGAACTCCCCTCGTGAGCCGCCCAAACAAGAGCGTCCGGAATATGGAGCGGGCGACCGGTCTCGAACCGGCTACCTCAACCTTGGGAAGGTTGCGCTCTACCAGGTGAGCTACGCCCGCGCCAAAGGGAAGTTTACGTTTCG
>Ga0209011_1000531_pt1 | contig 14445 bp, 15 predicted proteins | sample BlaSpr_A8_OM1_M3_FD_187986 | JGI IMG/M metagenome (GOLD analysis project Ga0209011, IMG submission 187986) | Forest soil microbial communities from Thunder Bay, Ontario, Canada - Black Spruce, Ontario site 2_A8_OM1_M3 (SPAdes) (version 2) | ecosystem: Environmental > Terrestrial > Soil > Boreal... | reverse complement strand
GAGGTAGGTCCTTCAGGTGAGTATCGAGCCCCTGCGATCCCGCGTCTACGGAGTGCTCGGCTGCTGCGGTGAGTCCTTCAGATGAGTATCGAGCCCCTGCGATCCCGCGTCTACGGAGTGCTCGGCTGGTGAGGTGGGTCCTTCATGTGAGTGTCTAGCCCCTGCGATCCCGCGTCTACGGAGTGCTCGGCTGGTGAGGTAGGTCCTTCAGGTGAGTGTCTAGCCCCTGCGATCCCGCGTCTACGGAGTGCTCGGCTGGTGAGGTAGGTCCTTCAGGTGAGTGTCGAGCCACCCCAGCACCGTGTGATACCACAGGATGCTGTTGGCGGGTTTCAGCACCCAGTGATTCTCGTCCGGGAACACCAGCAGCCGGCTCTCGATGCCGCGGCGCTGCAGGGCGGTGAAGGCGCCCAGGCCCTGCGGGTAGGGGATGCGGAAGTCCTGCTCGCCGTGAATGACCAGCATCGGCGTCTTCCACTTGGAGACGAAGTCGACGGGGTTGACCGCTTCATAGCCCTGCGGGTTCTCATACTGCGGTCCGCCCAGCTCCCACTCGGGAAACCACAGCTCCTCGGTGGCGTAGTACATCATGCGCTGGTCGAACAGGCCGTCGTGGTTGACGACGCAACGGAAGCGATCCGGCCAGTGGCCCTCGATCCAGTTCATCATGAAGCCTCCGTAGGAGGCACCGAGCGCACAGGCGCGCTCCCCGTCGAGCCACGGGTACTTCTCGATCGCGGCCGCGAGTCCCTTCTGCAGGTCGATGAGGGGCTTGCCGCCCCAGTCGCGGCTGATGGAGTCGGTGAACGCCTGGCCGTAACCGGGCGAGCCGTGAAAGTCGATCATCACCACCGCGTAGCCGCCACCGGCGAAGGCCTGCGCGTTCCAGCGGTAGGTCCAGATGTTCTGCATGCTCACCTGCGGTCCGCCGTGCACCACGAACGCGATCGGGTATCGCTTGCCGGGCTGTAGCCCAAAGGGCTTCACGACGTAGCCGTACACGGTCTCGTCGTTCCAGCCTTTGAAGCTGAACTGCTCGAACTCGCCCATGCGCCGCGCGGCGAGCAACTCGTGGTTCACGTCGGTGAGTCGCCTGGCTGTGCCGCCACGCAGCCCGACCACGTACAGGTCGTCCGGTCCGCCGAGGTCCGCGCGTGCGAACACCACGCGCTCGCGGGTCGCCGTGTACTCGGCCACCGTGCCGCTGGCAACGAGCTTGGCGCGCGCAGCGGTTTTTGGATCGACCCGGTACAGCGCCCCCTGGCCCAACTCCTCGACGCTCGCCAGCAGCGTCTTGCCATCGGGCGTCGTGCCGAGGCGCGCGACCGAACGATCCCAGCCGCCGGTGAGGGAGCGCACCGCGCCGGTGTGCGCATCCTTCAGCACGATGTGAAAACGGTCCGCTTCGAACCCCGGGCGCTCCTGCGCCAGCCACGCGAGATCCCCGTTGGCGAGGAACACCGGCTGGGCATCCCAGGCGGGGTTGCTGGCGGTGAGATTCGCCGGCGCCGCGCTGCCGTCCACCGGCGTCTGGAACAGATCGAAGTTGGTCGACCAGGGCTCGGTGCGCCCGGCGATGCGCGCCGAGAACACCAACGACTTGCCGTCGGGACTGAAGGCGAAGTCCTCATCGCCCCCGAAGGGCTTGCCTGGAATGTCCGCATCGAAGCCCTTCGCCACATCAATGGGCGCCGCGCCCGCGCCGCCGGGCGCGAGCTGCGCGGTGAACAGGTGCGAGCGCGTGCCGTTGCTCCAGGCATCCCAATGCCGGATGAAGAGCCGCTCGTAGGTGCGCCCGGTCGCCTTGTCCTTCGCCCGCGCGTCCAGGCGCTCCCGGGTGCAGGCGAGGGTGGCGCAGTCCGGGAACACGTCCATGGAGAGGGCGAGCAGGTCCCCGCGCGGGGACAGCTTCAGCGCGCCCACGTCGAGCGGATAGTCGGTGACGCGCTGCGCGTCGCCCCCGCTGAGCGCCAGGCGCCACACCTGCGAGCTGCCCGAGCGCGTCGACAGGAAGTAGAGCGTGCGGCTGTCGGGCGACCAGCGCGGGCTCGAGTCGTTCGCCTTGACGTCCGTGAGGCGCCGCGGCTGCGCAGTGCCGGGCGTGAGATCCAGCAGCCACAGGCTGGTGCGGCCCTTGTTGGCGTCCATGTCCGTCTCGCGCTGCACGAAGGCGACCTGGCGGCCGTCCGGGGAGAGCTGCGGATCGGTAATGCGCTTCAGAAGCACCAGGTCATCCACCGTGAAGGGCGCGTTGCCGCCGTCGGCCGCGCGTGCGGCGCTGCCGAGCGCGGTGAGCGAGCACACCAGCAGCCACGACGCGAGGCGGATGCTCAGAGGCATGGTGAGGTTGCACGGCGCAGCGAGCCGCCGCGGCATCAGCCGACTTCGTCGACGGCGATCGTCCACGGCTCCTGCTTGGCAGCCTGCAGCCATTCCTGCAGCGCGCCGTCCTCGAGCACGGTTGCCATGTACCAGCGCGCCGTCTCGGAGATGCGGGCTCCGTAGGTCTTGAAGCGCAGCACGACCGGAGCGTACATGGCATCCGCAACCGTGTATTGGCCGAACAGCCACGGTCCGCCGCCGCCACCGCCGAAGCGCCGCCGGCAGTCGTTCCAGATCTCATCGATGCGTTCGATATCCGCTTCCAGCGCCGGCATGATCGCGGTGCGTCGGTTGCGCGCCCGCGCGTTCATCGGCCACAGGGTGCGCAGGTTGGCGAAGCCGGAGTGCATTTCCGCGCACACCGAGCGCGCCACCGCGCGTGCCTCGCGCGCCTGCGGCCAGCCCTTGCCGGTGAGCTCCGCGACGTACTCGCAGATGGCGAGCGAGTCCCATACGCGCAGCTCCCCGTGGAGCAACACCGGCACGCGGCCGCTGGGGCCGTAGCGGTCGATCTCGTCGTGGGTGCTGGCGGTGTCGAGCGCGATCACGACCTCGTCGAACGCAACGCCCACGTGCTTCATCAGCAGCCACGCCCGCAGTGACCACGAGGAATAGTTCTTGTTGCCGATGACGAGCGTGAGCGGCGCCATTGAATGGTAACCTTTACAGGGTGCTGAGCAACGTGCGCGCCATTGCCTTCGACCTCGATAATACACTCTGGGATGTCGAGCCGGTGCTGGCGCGCGCCGAAGCGCGCCTGCACGGCTGGCTGCGTGAGAACTGCCCGCGCATCGCGCAGCGGCTCTCGCCCGAGGACATGCGCAGGGCGCGCGAGGAGCTCGCGCGCCGCGAGCCGCACCACGCCCACGACCTCAGCTACCTGCGGATCACGGCGCTCGCCGCCCACGCCCGCGAGCACGGCTACGATGAGCGCATCGCGAGCGATGCATTCGAGGTGTTCCTTGCCGCGCGCAACGAGCTGCAGCCGTTCGCGGACGTGGCACCGGCGCTCGCGCGCCTGCGCCAGCGCTACCGGCTGGCCACGCTCAGCAACGGCAACGCCGACCTCGCGCGCATCGGCCTCGACCAGGCATTCACGGTGTCGCTGAACGCCCGTCAGATCGGTGCCGCCAAGCCGCACCGGCTGTGCTTCGAGCGGCTCGCGCGCGAGCTCGGCTTCGCGCCGCAGGAGATTCTGCATGTCGGGGACGATCCGCTGCTGGACGTGGAAGGTGCGCGCGCCGCGGGCTTTGTCAGCGCGTGGATGAACCGGCGCGCACTCGCATGGCCGCAGGAGCTCACCGTGCCCGAGGTCGTGGTGAGCGACTGCGCGCAGCTCACCGCGCTGCTCGCGGTGTGAAACCGTCCGCTTCAGGCGGGCAGCGCGCGTCCGCGGGTCTCCACGATCACCAGGGGCGCCACCAGCGCTGCGGCCAGCGGCACCAGCGCAACCCAGAACAGCACGCGCATCAGCGCAGCGCGCACGGGGTGCTCGGCGGCGAGCGTGCGGCCGAGGAGCGGCTTCCCCTGACGAGTTATTAGCACTGTGCCGGCCTCGCTGCCAACCCTGCAGGCGGATTCTGCGCCCGATCAGCGTAGCGGATCACGGAATTGTCGGTACTCTCCGGGTGAACCTAGCCGTGGCAAAAGCGTTCATGTTGAGGAGGAGGCGAGAACCGATGAGCGAGGCTTCCAGACGCGTGCTACCGGTCGCGAATCTGCGCGAGTTTTTCAAGGACTCGCTGCAAGGCGCGCTCGCCAAGCAGCGCCTCGCGGTCGAAGACCAGACCGAGCACTACGTGGTGAATCTGCTCACGCTGTTCGCGCGCTCGGAGGCGCTGTACGAGCGCACGCCGGAGGGTATGCGGCTGAGGCCGCTGGTCGCGATCCTGTGCGAGGCGCTCGAAGCGCCCAGCGTTGCCGAACGCAACCGCGCCCTGCAACGCCTGGGCGATGTGTCGCTGTTCATCGCCGGATTCTTTGCGCACAGTTTCGCCGCCAGGCTCATCGACATCGACTACCACGTCGCGATGGGTGGGCGCGCCTACGCCGCGCTCGCGCACGCCACCTCGCGCGGCCGCGGGCGGGTCCTGGGGGCGGTGTTCGCCGAGCTGGCAGAGAAATTCCAGCCCATGGTGGATGCCCTGAACGAGGTGAGCGAGACCTCGTACACGCACTCCGACCGGGACATCCTGCGGTTGTACGAGATCTGGCTCAAGACCGGGAGCGGGCGCTGCTACGCACTGCTGAAGCGCCTGGGTGTCGATCCCACCAGCGCCGGCGGAACCGCCTTCACGCACTGACCATGCTGCTGTCGCGGTTGCAGGATCTCATCGGCGGCATCTACGACGTGAGCATCGCTCACGACGTGTACGACTTCCTGGTCACCGACCGCGGGCGCCTGCCGCATGCGGCGCGCAGCGGCACGGCGGACGAGGAGCTGCTCGTGGCCCAGCCGGTCACGGGGAGCGATGAAGTCGTCATGTCGCTGTATCTGGACCCGGCGCTGCTGCAGCGCCTGGCGCGCGAGGATCCGCTCACCCGCCTGCACGCGGGCAATGTCGCCGACTGCTGGACCGCGCTCGAGGGCGTGAGTCACTTCCTGTACCTAGCCTGGAATGCCGGCCACGACCGGCCGGTGTCGCTGCTCGAGCTGGAGATGCAGGCGGAGGTCGACAAGTACGTGGCGAGCTACTGGCTGCTGCGCCGGCAGTTTCCCGGACGCTTCCCGGCGGAATTGCGCCGCGTGCTGTTCGAGCGCACCCGGGTGGATCCGAGCCTGACGCAGGCGCGCGCCGGGCTGTATCGCGAGGCGAGCCGCTATGCGGAGAAATTCTGCCGGCGCCTCGAGCAGACGCTGTCGCGCGCGCAGGGTCGCCAGGCGCACGGTGGTGGGGAGAGTGAAGTGCTGGCCGAATTGCGCAGGTTCTATCGCCTGAGCCACGCGCGCAAGCGCGCGCACATCGAGCATTGCGAGTAAGCGAAGCTGCTGCGCGCGCACCCGCGTGTGCGCGCCTTAGCGTTCGTCCGCCGCCTCAGTCCTGATCGCCCCCGTTGCGCTTACGCTCCTCGAGCTCGCGCATCATCTTGATCCATTCTGAGAGCTTGCGCAGGTCGGTGCGCGTGGTGGTGCCGGTGCTGCGCGTGCTGGTGGCGGTGCTGCGCGTGGCGCCGGGCGCGTAGGGGTTGACGCCTTCCTCGGGCTTGGGCGCCGGGGCGCTGTCGCGCGCGAGTTCGAGCACCGGGCGTTGGTAATCGGCGGGCGCATCGTCCCATCTGACCGAAGCGTTGCCTCGATCATCGTGCACGACCGTCCCGATCCGGCGGCGCTCGGCATCGGGCACTGACTCCGGCGGGATGGGTCCTGTTTTGGTCGATTGGTCCACAGATTATGGTACTAGCGGCACTGCCTCTGATTCCCCGTAGTGCAGAGTAACCGCGGGTGGCGTTGCGCTTCCGCGAGATCCGTCACGGAATTTTCGCCAACGTATTCAAAGGGCTCGGCAACGCGCTGCGTGCGGTGATATGTCGTGCGCGCAACAGGCCCAGGGCCGTCTTACTGTCGGTAATCGTGCCATCGAGCGCCCAGGCGCAGGCCGCGTCGATCGGCACCCAGTGGACCTCGATTACCTCGGCACTCTCGTGCGCGGCGGCCGCGGGCTCGATCCCGGTCGCGAGAAACAGGTGCAGGGTCTCGGTAAACACCCCCGGTGAGCTCAGGCAGATGCCGAGGCTCGCCCACTCCCGCGCGCTCACCCCGGCTTCTTCGATGAGCTCGCGCTGCGCGGCGAGCAGCGCGGGTTCGCCGGGCTCGAGCTTGCCCGCCGGCAATTCCCACAGCCAGCCGTCGGCGACATAACGGTACTGGCGCAGCAGACACACGCGCCCCTGCTCATCCAGCGCGACCGCGGCTGCGCCTCCCGGATGATGCACGACTTCCAGCAGCGCCCGGTGCCCGTTCGGGAGCACCACCTCGTCGGTGGTGACGGAGATGACGCGTCCCGCGAACTGCAGGGTCTGCTTGTCCGGTTTCATGCCACCCATCGTAACCGCAGCCCACCGGGTGCCGCACCCGCGTCGTGCGCTGCGGTTGTGTGCGGTGCGGCGCAGCGCGCGCCGTCGGGTCGCCACAGGATGTTGGCGGCAGGTATAGTCCGGCTCCGAAGCCATGGCCACCACAGCGCACCTCGAAAAACTCAACGCCGCACAGCGCAAGGCGGTGACTCACGGCGAGGCGCTTGCCGAGAAGGGCTACCGCGCGGGGCCGCTGCTGATCGTCGCCGGCGCGGGCACCGGCAAGACCGACACTCTGGCGCATCGCGTGGCGCACCTGGTGATCCACGGCGTGGATCCGGCCCGCGTCCTGATGTTGACTTTCACGCGCCGCGCGGCCACTGAAATGCGCCGCCGCGCGCAGGAAATCACGCGCAAGGCGCTCAACGAACCCCTGGGCGGCATCGGCGACAGCATCGCCCAGCGCCTGAGCTGGACGGGTACCTTTCATTCCATCGGCAACCGTCTGCTGCGGCACTACGCGCCACACCTGCAGCTCGATCCGCACTTCAGCGTCATCGATCGCGGCGATGCCGCGGACCTCATGGACAGTCTGCGTCAGGAGCTGGGGCTGGCAGGCAAGGAACAGCGCTTCCCGCGCAAGGAGACCTGCCTGCAGATCTACTCCAACCGCGTCAACACCCACACAGCGCTCCACGAGACGCTGCAGCAGCACTACCCGTGGTGCGCGCAATGGGAGGAGGAGCTCACGCGGCTGTATCGGGCTTACGTGGAGCAGAAGCAGCACGCAAGCCTGCTCGACTATGATGACCTGCTGCTCTACTGGCACGCGATGATGTCCGAGCCACGCCTGGCGCAGCACATCGGCGCACACTTCGATCACGTGCTGGTCGACGAGTACCAGGACACCAACCGGCTGCAGGCGGACATCCTGCACGCGCTCAAGCCCGACGGCGCGGGACTGGCGGCGGTCGGCGACGACGCCCAGGCGATCTACTCCTTCCGTGCCGCCGCCGTGGAAAACATTCTCGGCTTTCCGGAGCGCTTCCAGCCCCCCGCCGAAGTGGTCACGCTGGCGCAGAACTACCGCTCGACCCAGCAGGTGCTCGATGTCGCCAACGCGCTCATGGCCGAGGCGCCGCGGCAACACCGCAAGTACCTGCTCTCGATCCGCGGTGAAGGCGCGCGGCCGCGCGTCGTCACGGTGGACGAGTTGCAGTCGCAGGCGGAATACGTGTGCACCGAGGTGCTCAGGCGCCGCGAGGCGAACGTGCCGCTCAAGCGCCAGGCGGTGCTGTTCAGAAGCGCAAGCCACAGCGACATCCTGGAAGTGGAGCTGGCGAAGCGCAAAGTGCCGTTCGTGAAGTACGGCGGCCTCAGGTTTCTCGAGGCGGCGCACATCAAGGATCTGCTCGCGGTGCTGCGCTGGGCGGACAACCCGCGCAACACCCTGGCAGCGTTCCGCACCCTGCAGCTGCTGCCGGGGATGGGACCGGTCAATGCACGCACCGCGATCGAGCAGCTGGAGGCCGGAGGACACTCCTTCGAAACCCTCAAGGCCTTCAGCCCGCCGCAGACCGCGGAGATCGACTGGCGGCGGCTGATCGAGCTCATGCAAGCGCTCGCCGATCCGCAACGGCCATGGCCCGGGCAGCTGCATCTGGCGCGTGAGTGGTACCGGCCGCATTTCGAGCGGCTGTACGAGCAATTCCACACCCGGCTCGGGGACCTGGAGCAACTGGAGGTGCTATCGGGGCAGTATCCGTCGCGCGAACGCTTCCTCACCGAGCTCACACTCGATCCGCCGCACGCCACCAGTGACCTCGCCGGCCGCCCGACGCTCGATGAGGACTACCTGGTGCTGTCGACGATCCACTCGGCGAAAGGCATGGAGTGGGACACCGTCTACGTGCTGAACGTCGTGGATGGCAGCTTCCCTTCCGAGTTCTCCACCGGCAGGCCTGAGCTCATCGAGGAGGAGCGGCGGCTGTTGTATGTCGCGCTCACCCGCGCGCAGAACGACCTGCTGCTGGTCGTGCCGCTCAAGTTTCATCTCACGCACCAGGCGCGGCAGGCAGATGCGCACGTGTACGGCGGACGCAGCCGCTTCATGACCGAGAAGGTGCACAAGACGCTCGACGCGGTGACCTTCCACGGAGCGGTGCTCGCCGGCGGCGACGCTCTGCGCCAGAGCAGCGCGCCGGTGACCATGGACGTCGGTGCGCGGCTGCGCGATATGTGGTGAGGACTACTTCAGGGGCTTCACGAAGCGCAGCGTGAAGCGGTCGCTCTCGCCGATGGCGGCGTACTTGTCGCGCTCCTTGTCGCCCAAGCGGTAAGTGGGCGGCAGGGTCCACACTCCCTGCTCGTAGTCCTTGGTGTCCTTCGGGTTGGCGTTCACCTGGGATTTGGCGACCAGCCTGAAGCCCTGCGCTTCGATCAGCCTGATCGCGTAGTCCTCGTTGACGTACCCGCTCTTCGCCCTCGGGTCCTGCGCCACGGCGGGATTGCCGCGGTGCTCGACCACGCCCAGCACGCCCCCGGGCTTGAGCGCGCGGTACATGGTGGCGAGTGCCGGTGCTGCCGTGTCCCGCGACATCCAGTTGTGGATGTTGCGGAAGGTCACGACCATGTCGACCGATGCCGGCGGCACGGCATCGCTGCCATCCGCCGGGAAGCTGACCACCGAGACGCGGCCGTAGAGATCCGGGCGCTCGGCCAGCTTGTGGTGATACTTGTCCAGACGCTGGCTGATGTATGTGCTCTCGGGGTCCGCCGCAATCACCGCGGCGTAGTACTTGCCCTTGTCGCGCACCAGCGGCGCGATCACCTCCGTATACCAACCCGGTTCCGGCCAGACCTCCAGCACGCTCATCTCGGGGCGGATGCCGAAGAACAGCAACGTTTCCTTCGGATGGCGGTAACGGTCGCGAGCGCGGTTCTCCTGCGGGCGGTAGTCGGCGGCCAGGATGCCGGTCAGCGCCTCGGCGGTGGTCTGGCGCGAGCTGGTGGCCGCGCACGCGGCCACCAGTGCCGCGCTGGTGATGGCGGCTGCGGCCAGTCTCGGGTTCGCGAACATCGTCGGTCATCCTCGTGAGTGCTGTGAGCACGGCACGCGCACATTACCTGATGTGCGCCATAAAAAACCCCGCGCGAGGCGGGGTTTTCCTGTCCCCCAAAGTCCTGAACTGATCAGCGGCGGAACGGACCGCCGCCCTGGCGGGGGCGTTGTGGGCGCTCCTGTGCTTCGTTGACGCGCAGCGGCCGGCCGTTCATCTGAAAGCCGTTCAGGGCCTGGATCGCGCTCTGCGCCTCGGCCTGGGGCATGTCGACGAATCCGAAACCACGCGGTTTGCCGGTTTCCCGGTCGTTGATGAGCTTCACCGATTCCACTTTGCCGTGACGTTCAAACAGGGCCTTCACGTCCTGCTCGGTGGCGTTGAAGGGCAGATTGCCCACGTAAATCGTCGTCATCAGGAAGTCTCTCTTGCAAATGCGGACAGCGGCGAGCCGCACGGGTCGGTCGCATGTACCGCGTGAACAGTCAAACAGGTCAAGGCTTCAAGGCACACGATCGGCGGTCAGTCAATGCGCAGCGCTTGGGCCAGCGGCCTGCACCTGCGTTCGCGCACGGATGAGAAGCGCGGGGCGGGATACGAAGTCAACACATTCAAACAAAACGCACTCATCCACGACGGATACGAACGCACGTGGCATGCTACTCCCGGCCTTTGCGGGACGCAAACCAAGGGTGTTATGGAAGCGTTTCTCGTTTCGGCAGGCGTCGTCGCGCTCGCCGAGATCGGCGACAAAACACAGCTTCTCGCCCTGGTTCTGGCGGCGCGCTTCCGGGCGCCCGTGCCGGTCATCTGCGGGATTCTCACCGCCACTCTCGCCAACCACTTCGCCGCCGGCGCGGTCGGCACGCTGCTCGCCGCGACCATCAGTGCGGCGCTGATGCGCTACCTGCTGGCGGCGTCCTTCCTCGCCACGGCGGTGTGGATGCTGATTCCCGACAGGCCCGCGGCAGCGGGCGAGCGGCCGGCGCGCTTCGGGGCCTATGGCACCTCGGTGATCTCGTTCTTCCTGTTGGAGATCGGCGACAAGACGCAGATCGCCACCGTGGCGCTGGCAGCCAAATACCACGCGTTGGCCGCGGTCGTTGCCGGCACCACCCTCGGCATGATGCTGGCTGACGTGCCGGTGGTGCTGTTGGGGGAGGCGGCGGCGAAACGGCTGCCTCTCAAGTGGGTGCGCGGCGCTGCCGCCGGAGCGTTTGTCGTGCTCGCCCTGTTGGTGCTGTTGGGAGTGCGCCTCTAGAGCCTCAGCTGCAGCGCGCGCTGCCGGAACAGATGGCGGCGTTCGAGGCGGCTTAAGGCCGTGAGTCACGCGCCGGCGGGCTCGAGGTACGCGTAGCCGTCGAGCTCGCGCTCGTAGAAGCGCTTGAGGGCCTGGCTCTGCGCGAGCGTCATGCGCCCGTCGCGGATGGCACGCTCGCAGTCGCGCGCCAGCGCCGGATACAGCTCCGCGACGTCGTACTCCATGTATTCGAGCACCTTGTTGGCCGTGTCGCCCTTGACGATCTCTTCGATCCACCATCCGCCTTCGTCGTGCAGGCGCACGTGCACCACGTGGGTGTCGCCAAAGAGATTGTGCAGGTCGCCGAGCGTTTCCTGGTAGGCGCCGACCAGGAACACCGCCAGGTAGTACCTTTCGTCCGCCTTGAGCTCATGCACCTCGAGCGTGCGCTTCACGTCGCGCAGCGACACGAAGCGGTCGATCTTGCCGTCCGAGTCGCAGGTGATGTCGGCGAGCACGGCGGTCCGTGTGGGGCGCTCATGCAGGCGGTGGATGGGCATGATCGGGAACAGCTGGTCGATGGCCCAGCTGTCCGGGAGCGACTGGAACACCGAGAAGTTGCAGAAATAGGTATCGGAGAGAATCGATTCCAGGTCCTCGAGCTCCTCCGGCAGACGCTCGAGCTTGCGGCAGGAGTCGCGGATCTTCGCGCAGGTCGCCCAGTACAGCCGCTCGGCGAGCGCGCGGAACTCGAGCGACAGCAGGCCGAGATTGAACATCTGCAGCACCTGCTCGCGGGCGGTGAGGGCGTCGTGATAGCACTCGACCAGCCGCCGCTCGCTCACCGCGCGGTAGGCCTCGAACAGATCCTGCACCGGCTGCGGCAATTCCTCGTCCCCGCCGTAATCCTCGGCCCGGTCCCCGGTGACGCGGAACTTGTCGAGCGCCGAGGAGCCGAGCGCATCGAATATCAGCACGCTGTGGTACGCCGCCACCGCGCGGCCGGACTCGCTCACGATCATGGGGTGCGGAATGTCGCGCAGGTTGCACACGCTCGCGACCCGGTAGACGACGTCGTTGGCGTATTCATTGAGCGTGTAGTTCATCGACGAGGGGAAGTTCGTGCCACTGCCGTCGTAGTCGACCCCCAGGCCCCCGCCCACGTCGATGTACTGCAGGCCCGCGCCCATCAGCTTGAGCTCCGCGTACACGTGCGCCAGCTCGTTGATCGCGTCCTTGACGCGGCGGATGTCCTGCAGTTGGCTGCCCGGATGGCAGTGCACCAGCTGCAGGCAGTCGAGCATGTCGTGCTCCTTGAGTACGTTGAACAGCTCGAGGATCTCGGTGATAAATAAGCCGAACTTCGACTTCTCCCCGGCGGAGGCGCTCCAGCGCCCGGAGCCCTCGCTGAAGAGCTTCACGCGCACACCGATGCGCGGGCGCACCTGGTAGGCCTGTGCGTGCTTGAGGATGAGGCCGAGCTCCTCGAAGTTCTCCACCACCGGGATGATGGTGCGGCCGAGCTTGGTGGCGAGCGTTACCGCCTCGATGTAACTGTCGTCCTTGAAGCCGTTGCAGACGATGAGCCGATCCGGGGCGTTCTCCGTCATCGCCATCACCGCGAGCAGCTCCGGCTTCGAACCCACCTCGAGCCCGAAACCGAACTCCTGCCCGTAGCGATAGACCTCTTCGACCACCAGCCGCTGCTGGTTCACCTTGATCGGGTACACGGCCGCGTAGCGGTTCTTATAGTCGTTCTCGGTGATCGCCTGGGCGAACGCATCGTGCAGGCGCCGCAAGCGGTGCGCGAGGATGTCGGAGAAGCGCACCACCACCGGGGTGGTCAGATCGCGGGCCTGCAGGCCCTCGACCACCTCGTATAAATCGATCTCGTACCGTTCCGTCGTGTCCGGCCGCACCACCACGTGGCCGCTCCCGTTAACGCCGAAGTAGCCCTTGCCCCACGCCTCGACGTGGTACAGATCGAGGGAGTCCTCGACCCGCCAGGGCTGTGCGGGATTGAATTTGCGATTGCCGTTGACGGCGCTCTTGGGATCGGCAGCCACGGCGCGTTATATCAAAATTGTGTGACCAGGAAGAGTGCTGGTCAGGAAGTTTCCGCACCCCGCGCCACCGGGCGCGCCGGATCGCGGATCCACTCGCTCCACGACCCCGCGTAGAGCCGCGCGCCGGCAAGTCCAGCGGCTTCGAGCGCGAGCAGATTGTGGCAGGCCGTGACGCCGGAGCCGCACATCGCGATCAGCGTCGGTGCCGGGCGCTCCCGCAGCGTGTCTGCCCAGCAGCGCCGCAGCTCGGGCGCGCTCAGGAAACGCCCGTGCGCATCGAGGTTGCCCGAGAACGGATGGTTGCGCGCACCGGGGATATGGCCGGCGACCGGGTCGAGCGTTTCGTTCTGGCCGGCGTAGCGATCCGCGCTGCGCGCGTCCACGAGGGTCAGCTCCCCGCGCGTCAGTGCGCCGGCCGCGACCGCCTGCGCGAGCGCCGCCGTCGTCACGACCAGACCCGTGGCGGGGGCGGCCGTGAAGCGCCGCGGCGCGCGGACCGTGGCAGCCGTCTCGAGCGGCAGCCCGGCACGCTCCCACGCCGCGAAACCGCCGTCGAGCACCGCCACCTGCTGGTGTCCCAGCCAGCGCAGCAGCCACCACAGCCGCGCGGCATAGGCGCCCGCGCCCTGGTCGTAGGCCACGACCTGCACCTCTTTATCTATCCCCCAGCGCCCGAACGTGGCGCTGAGCGCCGCGATCGCCGGCAACGGATGCCGGCCCGTCAGCGCGGTGCGCGGGCCCGACAAATCGCGATCGAGATGGGCGTACGGCGCGGATGGAATGTGTCCGGCGGCCCAGGCGAGCGCGCCCCACTCAGGGCGTGCCAGGTCGAAACGGCAATCGACGATGGCCCAGTCGGGATCGGCGAGATGCGCGGCCAGTGCGGCTGGCCCGATCAGCGTCGTCGGCATGCTTAAGGACTCTCCTTGCTTGGCCTATACATTTTCGGCGCTGTGCGGTTGTCGTTACAATCGAGCCACCACCTCCAGCGGGGGCGCGATGGCGATCGAGGTTTTCTGGGGCAGTGGCAGCCCCTTCGCGTGGCGCGTGCTGCTGGCGCTCGAGTACAAGCGTCTGCCTTACGTGAGCCATCTGCTGCAGTTCTCCAAGCAGGAGCACAAGTCCCCGCAGATGCTCGCGCTCAATCCGCGCGGCCGCGTGCCGGTGCTGAAGGACGGCGACTACGTGTGCTTCGAGTCGCTCGCGATCCTGTACTACCTGGACCTGAAGTACCCGCAGCCGCCGATCTTTGGCCGTACGCCGGAGGAAGCCGGCACCATCATGCGCGTCATCTGCGAGTATCAGGCGTATATCGAGCCGCGGCTCAACAGCATCAGCAGCGGGGTTTTCATCGGCAAGGAGGATCTGTCCGGCGATGAGATCACGGCGGCGATGCACGCGGTCGCCAACGAGGCGCGCACCATCGAGGGGCGGCTGTCGAAGTCCGATTGGATCGTGGGGGATACCTTCTCGGCGGTCGACATGGTCATCTTCCCCGGCATCCAGCTGCTGAAGCGCGCGCTCGAGCGGCCGCAGGCGCGCGAGTTGTCGTCGCGCTTCATGCCGGTGGAGGTCAACTATCCGTCGCTCGGCCGCTGGCTCGCGCGCGTCGCGGCTCTGCCGGGCTACCAGCGCACCTATCCGCCTCACTGGCGCTGAACGAGCGACCCAGAGAGAGGGCGCG
>Ga0209011_1000530_pt1 | contig 14469 bp, 14 predicted proteins | sample BlaSpr_A8_OM1_M3_FD_187986 | JGI IMG/M metagenome (GOLD analysis project Ga0209011, IMG submission 187986) | Forest soil microbial communities from Thunder Bay, Ontario, Canada - Black Spruce, Ontario site 2_A8_OM1_M3 (SPAdes) (version 2) | ecosystem: Environmental > Terrestrial > Soil > Boreal... | reverse complement strand
CAGGTGCTCCATCAGCCCGTCGGCTATCTGGTGTTCGCGGTGCTGCTGGTGTTCGTGTTCGCGATGGTGAATGGAATTTCGGTGGGGATGGTCGACCAGAACCCGATTTCATCCGCGTTCGTGGTGACCGTTATCCTCATGGCTGCGATCGGGCTCAAAGACCCGACGATCGGCTTGATGGCGGCAACTGTGGTGCTGGTGTCCACGGCCGAGGCCTGCGACATGCAGCAAGACCGCTCCACGGGATGGCGGCTCGGCACCAACCGCATCATTCAATTCCGCTTTCAAGTCGCCGGCATCGTCATGGGCGCGATCATGGCGGTCGTGTTCGCCAAGCTTTTCATGAGCGCGTACCCGGTGCTGCTGCTTGATCAGACCACGCTTCCCGCGGATCAGCAACCGGACCGGTGGACTTCGGCGATGACGTACAAATTCGTCGGCGCACTCCGTAGCCTCACCGATGACAAGCCCTATCAGCGCACCGCGATCTGGGTCGGCGTTTTCATCGGCTTCGCGACCGAGCTGCTGCGCAAGATCATCAAGTCGCGCGAGGCTTACCAAAGGTTCGTCAAGGCAAGCAAGGTCGGCTTCAGCACCGACTTTCTATTGGATGCCGTCGTGTTGCCGTCGCCCTACGCATCGTCGTTCGGAGGCTTCGTCAACCTGCTCACATCCGCGTGGTTCGCCGGGGGTGGCGTGTTCGCGAGCTTCGTCAACAGTTTGCCGAAAGACAAGAAGAAAGCGCCCGCGCTCCCCGAAGATATGAGCACCACTTCGCTGGTGGGCGGCGGACTCATCGCCGGTGACGCGCTCGCCGCACTGGGCTTGGGCATCGCAGGGCTGCTCGCTACCTTATTCGGCTGAATCGAGAGCGCGTGCGATCAGGAGTTGCCGCACAATACAATCGGCGTTCACTCCTGCGCTAACCCTAAGATTGCAACGATGCCTCACATACCCGCCTCCGCAGCGCTCCAGCGCTTCCGCGTCGTAGATCTGACCCAGGTCCGGGCCGGCCCGACGGCGTGCCGGCAACTTGCCGACTGGGGTGCCGACGTCGTCCAGGTGCAAATGCCGGATCATATGCGCGGCGACGACACCCTCGGCGGCCAGGACGGTTCCGACTATCAATACACCCATCGCAACAAGCGGTCGGTCACGCTCAATCTAAAGGAAGCCGAGGGCATCGGCGTTCTCAAGCGTCTGATCGCGACGGCCGATGTCGTGGTCGAAAATTTTCGTCCCGACGTCAAGTTCCGGCTCGGTATCGACTACGAGGCGCTGTGCAAGGAGCAGCCGCGGCTGGTATACGCCAGCATCTCCGGCTTCGGTCAAACCGGCCCGCTTGCGGGGCGGCCCGGCTTCGATCAAATTGCACAAGGCATGGGTGGGTTGATGTCGGTCACGGGCTTGCCGGACCAAGGCCCGGTGCGCGTGGGTATTCCGATCGCCGATTTATGCGCCGGTATTTTCGCGGCCCAGGGTATTCTGGTCGCGCTGCTGGAGCGCGAAACCTCGGGCAAAGGGCAATGGCTGCATACCTCGCTCCTGGAATCGATGGTGTACATGATGGATTTTCAGACATCGCGCTGGCTCATCGACGGCGAAGTTGCGGGGCAGGCCGGCAACTATCATCCGACCAGCATTCCCACCGGCGTCTACAAGGCTCGCGACGGCTACATGAACATCGCGGTATTCGGCTCGAAAATCTGGGAGCGCTTTTGCGAAACCCTGGGTGCGCCGGAATGGATCACCGACGAGCGTTTCCGCGACAAGTCGCGCCGCTCGGTGAATCGCGATGCGCTCAACGCCGCGATCAATGAGCAACTGGCGCGCGAAGACTGCGCGTACTGGATCGAGCGCTTCAACGCGGGCGGCGTTGCCTGCGGCCATATCAACAATTTGCAGGAAGTATTCGAGGAGCCGCAGATCGAGCATTTGCACATGGTGCAGGACGTCGTGTCCGAGTACCACGGTGCACAACGTCTTGTGGGCCAACCGATGCATCTCGAACGCACGCCGAGCCGCATCGTGCGCGCCGCGCCGCGCCGCGGTGAACACACCGAAGAGATTCTCGGCGAGCTTGGCTTTGGTGCTGACGATCTCGCGCGCATGAAATCAAAGGGAATATTCTGATGCCCAACGTTTCTTATCATTCGCCGACCGAGCGCATGCAAGTCTGGCTCGATGCGTCGACTTTGCACGTTCGTTTCAACAATCCGGCGCGTCACAACGCCTTGTCGGTCGATATGTGGGAAGCCATTCCGGTCCTGCTCGCACAGGCGGAAGTCGATGAGCGGGTCCGCCTGGTGGTGTTTTCGGGCGCGGGCGAAAAGGCGTTTGTATCGGGCGCGGACATTTCGCAGTTCGAAGACATGCGCGCCGCGCGCGAAGCGGTCAGCCGCTATGAGCAGATGGCTGAAAACGCGCTGATGCGTATCTATCGCTTCAGCAAGCCGACGCTGGCGTGCATTCGCGGCTATTGCATTGGCGGCGGCGTCAATGTCGCCATCTGTTGTGATCTGCGCATCGCGACGAGCGATTCGGTGTTTTCCATTCCTGCCGCGCGTTTGGGCCTGGGTTACCGCTACTCGGCGCTGAAAAACCTGGTTGATTTGATCGGAGTCGGGGCGGCCAAGGACTTGTTCTTCACGGCGCGAAGAATCGATGCCGGAGAAGCGCTGTCCCTCGGACTGGTCGGGCGCGTCTGCTCACCTGAAGCTCTCGACTCGCTGCTGTCCGAATACACCACCGCGCTCGCCGTCAATGCGCCGCTCACGGTGCGCGCCGGCAAGGCCATTATCGCCGAGATCTTCAAGCCTTCTCCCGCGCTCGACGTCGCGTTGTGCCAGGATTTGATCCGCGGCTGCTTCGAAAGCGAGGATTACACCGAAGGCCGGCGCGCGTTCATTGAAAAGCGCAGTCCCGTTTTCACCGGCAAATAACGTTAATAGAAAATGGTTCCACGGATGTGCTGCCGACACTCGCTGGGAAACGTCATGACGCACGCCATCGCAAGCATCGCCGCTCTGCTTTTCTGCGGCATATCCGCCAATGCTTCGGCGCAGACCTACCCCATCAAGCCGATTCGCCTGGTGGTGGGCTTTGCACCCGGCGGGGCTGCCGACACTGTCGCGCGTAGCGTCGGCGAGGCCTTGGGTCGCGAGCTGGGTCAACCGATCGTCATCGAGAACCGGGCAGGTGCCGGGTCATCCATTGCCGCGGAAAACGTCGCCCGATCGGCGCCCGACGGTTACAGCTTGCTGATTGCCAGTCCAAGCAGCATTTCGGTTAACCCGGCGCTCAATCCCAAGCTGAATTACCGCCCGCAGGATCTGTTGCCGATCACCAAGATCACGGCGTCACCGCTGCTGATTGTCGTCAATCCGGCAACCGGAATCACTTCGGTCAAAGAGCTGATCGCCGCAGATAAAAAATCACCCGGCAAGCTCAACTTCGCCAGCGCTGGCAGCGGCTCGGCGCCGCACCTTGGCGGAGCGTTGTTCAATCAAGTCGCCGGCACGAGGATGGTTAACATACCGTACAAGGGCGGCGCACCGGCGGTGGCATCGGTCATTGCCGGCGACACCCAGGTGATCTTTGCGACCCCGCCATCGGTGATCACAATGATCAAGGCTAGCCGCCTGCGCGCACTCGCGGTGACAAGTCGTGATCGCTCGCCATTGATGCCCGAAATTCCCGGCATGGCCGAGGTCGGCTTACCCGAATACAGCATATCGTTCTGGTACGGATTTTTCGTACCCCTGGGTACGCCGCCGGACATCGTCAAGAGGCTGTTCGAAGCCACGACCGTCGCCATGGGCCAGCCCCAGGTCAAGGAAGTGTTGGCGCGCGAAGGGACCGAAGTGACGCTCTCGCGTTCTCCCGAGGAGTTCGCCGCGTTTCTGACCGAAGACTCCAAATTCTGGGCGCGGCTGGCGAAGGAATCCGGCGCCACCATCGACTAGATACGCTTGCCGGTCCATTCACGCGGCCCGGTCGGGCAAGGCCTTGGGATCATCGTAGCTCTTGACCTGCGTGCCGCGATAGAGAATCTGCGCGTTGCGCTCGGTAATGGTCTGGTGCAACGCGACGAACTCGGGATCCATGTCCCGGGTGGGACGCGGCTCGAGCTCGAAATGGCGATGCGTATCGACGCCGCGCACGAGCGTGGCGCTGTCCTCGCCGGCGATCTGCGCCACGGTGGTCGGAATGTAGCGGATCGCGAAGCCGATGCGGCGGTCGTGCGACGGGTTCGGAGGCGAGCCGTGCACCAGGCGCACATGATGCAGCGAGATCTCGCCGGGCTCGAGCGTGATCGCGACCGCCTTCGACTCGTCAACTTCCACCGCGACTTCCTGACCGCGCGTGAGCAGGTTGTTCTTGGCGAAGGTGTCGCGATGGGGAATCTGGTCCTTGGTGTGGCTGCCGGGAATGAACTTCATGGCGCCATTCGCCTTGTTGCTGGGTGTCAATGCGACCCACGCGGTGACGACATCGGGCTTGTCGAGCCCCCAGTAGGTCGAATCCTGGTGCCAGGACACGAACGCCGGATTGTCGGCCTCCTTGATGAAGAAGTTCGTGGTCCAGCAGAGCAGGTTCGGGCCGTACAGATCCTCGATGGCATCGACGATTCCGTTGTTGCGCACGAGGTCGCCGAGCCACGTGAAAAGCAGGTGCGACTTGTGGCGCAGCGCCCCCTTGAGCGGGCCGCCGTTTTCCGACTCGAACGTTTCGAGCCGGCGCCGGATCTCGAGCGCTTCGGCTTCCGGCATCACGCGCACGGGAAAGACGCATCCGTCGCGCCAGAATTGGTCGATTTGGGCTGGGGTGAGGATCTTGGGCATGGGAGCTCCTTTGAAAGGGCAACTACGCGGCGCCGCTGATGACTTTCATGACCTCGGGAGGATAAGTATCGCCGGGTTTGCCGCTGTAGATGATTTCGCCGCGCTCGAGCACATACAAGCTGTCGGCGTCTTCGGGAATGTGGTGGACGTTCGATTCGGCGATGAGGATACCGTGTCCGAGGCGGCGGATCGAGGAGATGCCTTCGCTGATATTTGGGATGATCGCCGGCGACAGGCCCTCGAACGGCTCATCGAGCAGGAGCAGCTGCGGGTCAAGGGCCAGCGCGCGGGCAATCGACACCATCTTTCGTTCGCCGCCGGAGAGCTGGTTGCCGCCGCGCGCGGCGTAATCGCGCAGTTTCGGGAAGATCTGGTAGGCGAGCGCGATGCGCGTTTTCGCATCGCGGCCCTGGGGACGGGTCCAGGTCGGCAGTTCGACGTTCTCGGCGACGTTGAGGTCGCCGAAGACCTGGCTCTCCTCGGGCGCGTAGCCGATGCCGAGCTGGGCGATGCGGTGTGTCGGCCAGCCGACGATCGACTTGCCCTGGAAATCGATCGTCCCCGAGACCGGTTGCACGTAACCCATGATGCTGCGGAAAGTCGTCGTCTTGCCGGCGCCGTTGCGTCCCACGAGGCAGATCAGCTCACCCGCGGCGACCTTGAGCGAGATGCCGCTCAGGATGCGGCTGTTCTGGATATCGACAGTGAGGCGCTCGAGGGCCAGCATCGGTTAGGGCCTAATCCTTCCGCGCCAGCTTGCCGACGAGCTTGCCCACCACGGCCGCGACGATCTCCGGATCGCCGAAGAATTCCGCGGGAGGCCGGTCGGCGAGCACCTTGCCGCCCTGCAGCGCGACGATCCGGCTGGAATACTCCGCGACCAGGTCCATGTCGTGCTCGACGAGGATGATCGCCTTCACGCCGGCGCGCTCGCCCGCGTCGATCAGCGTCTTCATGATGCTGTGCTTGTCGGCGCTGGACACGCCGCTGGTCGGCTCGTCGAGGAGGATCACTTCCGGCGCCAGGGCGAAGGCGCTGGCGATGTCGAGAAGTTTCTTCTCCCCCTGCGAGAGAAGGCGCGACTCGGCCTCGAGCTTGCCTTCCAGGCCGAAGATCGCCGCCACTTCGCGAACCCTGGAGCGCAGGGCTTCGTCTGATTTCACGGAGGCGAACAGGCGCAGGCTCTTGCCGGTCTGGGAAAGCACCGCAACCGCGATGGTCTCGGCGACCGTCATCGCGGGAAAGATGTGCACGAGCTGGAAGGCGCGCGCCATGCCGCGCTTGGCGAGCATCACCGGGCCGATGCCGGCGATATCGCTTCCCTTGAATCGGACCACCCCGGCAGTTGGTTTGAGCAGTCCCGTGATCACGTTGACGAACGTCGTCTTGCCCGCCCCATTGGGGCCAACGATGGACACCAGCTCGCCTTCCGCGATCGAGAGCGACACGTCCTGCAGCGCGACGAAGTCGCCGTAAGCCTTGCCGATGCCGATGGTTTCGATCAGCGCGCTCACCGGCGCCTCGCTTTTGACCACAGGTCCTGGGCCAGTCCAATGAGACCGCGCGGGAACAGCACCACGATCAGCACCAGCGTCACACCCAGGAAGAATCGCCAGTATTGCGTGGCGCCCATCAGTTCCGACTTGAGGAAGATGAACGAAAAGGCGCCGACGAGCGGTCCGAAGAAATTCGCGAATCCGCCGAGGACGGTCATGAACACGAGCTCGCCCGAATGCGTCCAGTACGCGAGCTCGGGGTCAGCCTGGCCGGTGTTGATCGCGAGGATCGCGCCGCCGACCGCGCAATAGAACGCCGAGATGAGGAAGGCGATGAAGCGAAACAGGCGCACCCGCACGCCGAGGTATTGCGCCTTGCGCGGATTCTCGCGGATCGCGGCGAGGTGCAGCCCGAACGGCGAATGCACTATGCGCCACATGACGAGTCCCAGCACGACGAGCAGCGCGAGGCAATAGTAGTAGAAGGGCCCGATCATGAAAGCAATCTTGTCGAGTTCCTTGAAGTCGTTGCCGAAGAGCGACGGGCGCAGGACGCGGATGCCGGTGTCGCCGCCGGTGATGTCGTAGAACTTGAAGAGAAACGAATGAAACAGCATCCCGAAGGCGAGGGTGAGGATGCCGAAGAAGATCCGCACGTAGCGCACCGCAAGCAGGGCGACGGGAATCGCCGCGGTGACCGCGGCGAGCCCGGCGATGAGCACGATGAGCTCGAAGCTCCTCACGCCGAGCTTGCTCGAGAGCACCGCGGCCCCGTATGCCCCGATGGCGACGAAGAGTGCATGGCCGAACGACAGCAGCCCCGTGTAGCCGAACAGCAGGTTGAAGCCGAGGAGGGCGATGCCGTAGGCGAAGGCAGGCAGCACGAGGGTGATGTAGTAGGGTTCCGCGAGCCTCGGAATAGCCGCGAGCACGACAACGGCCAGGATGACTGCCGAGACGAGGACGGCGCGCTCGCGCAGCCAGATCATTGAGCTCCTTGGCGCTCTCGCGCCTTCCCGCCAAGCGGGAGCGAGCCCTCCTTCGGGCGGCTTAGGCGAAGGGCTCATCGCTCATTCGACCGGTTTTCCGAAGAGGCCCGCCGGACGCGCGATCAGCACCACGATCACCACCAGGTAGATCGCGAGGATCTCGAGCTCGGCGTAGAACGAAATCGCCGCCGCGCGCATGAGGCCCACGATCAGCGCTCCGGCCAGCGCGCCGCGCATGCTGCCGAGCCCGCCGATCACCACCACGGCGAACGCCTCGACCACCAGCTCGACCGGTATGTCGAGCGAGGCCGCTGCGGTCGGCACGACGAGCGCGCCACCCACGGTCCCAAGGACGGTGCCGAGCGTGAAGACGCTGGCGTAGATCCGGCGCACGTTCACGCCGAGCGCCTCGCTCATCTCGCGATTCTCGGCGGTGGCGCGCAGGATACGCCCGAAGCGCGTGCGCTGCAGGAATGCGCCGATGCCCACCGCGATCAGGACGCTCGCCAAGATGACCAGCACGTTGTAGGTCGGGACCTGGACCGCGCCGATGGCGATCTTCCCGTAGACCATCGACAGGTTGCCGAGCTGCTGGGGATTGGCGCCCCAGAAAAAGCGCAGCACGTCCTGGAACATCAGCACCAGCGCGAAGGTGAGCAGCAGCTGGAAGGCCTCGTCGCGATGGTAGACGGTGCGCAGCAGCGCTTCGATGAATGGGCCGATCACTCCGAGCAGCACACCGGATGCGACAAGAACCGGCAGGAACGACACCGGTGGCAAGCCCGCCGCGATCGCCCAGTTGACGCTGCTGATCCCGAAATAGGCGCCGAGCGCATAGAACGAGCCGCAGGCGAGGTTGACGATCTTCTGCACGCCGAACACGAGCTGCAGCCCGGCGGCCACGAGAAAAAGAACGGCGGCGTGGAATACGCCGCCGATGAGGATGTCGAAGAAAGCCGTCAAGACGGCGCGCTCAGAGCTTGATCTGCGCGGTCTCGATCCATTTCCAGAAGTCCATTCCCGGCGGCTTCTGCAGCTGTTCGGAATACATGATGTCCAAAGTGCCGAGCGTCGGGAAGTCGTACTTGTTCTTGTGCGTCGTGAGGCCCTGATAGAAGGTCTGCTCGGCGATGTGGTCCTTACGCATGTGGCCCGGTCCGCCGAGGGATTGCACCTTGATGCCCTCCATCGCGTTGATGATGTCTTCCTGCGACGGCCACGCGTTCTTCGCCTTCTGCGCGGCCTCGACACCCGCCTGGTAGACCAGCATAGCGAAATAGGCGCGATCGGCCTCCCAATGCGGATAGTCCTTGTACTTGGCCACGTAGTCCTGCACGAACTCCTTCTGCAGCGCGCTCCCGTCCTTGTAGTCGAAATAGAGCGTGTTATGGCCGAAGATCATGCCTTCCGGCGTGAACTCCTTCTTCAGCCCCGTGTGCTGGAAGCCCGCCGCCGGGAAGACGAATTTCGTGCCGCCCTCCATGAGGCCCGCGCCGTGCGCCGTCTTCATGAAGATCGGGAGATCGGCGAACAGCAGCGACGAGAAGATAAGGTCGGGCTTGGCCGCCTTGAGCGCGGCCACGTGCGAGGTGAGGTCGAGCGTGCCGACCTTGGGCCACTGGTCGGCCACTACCTTCACCTCGACGCCGAACTTTTTCAGCAATGCCTGGAAGGCGGCGAAGTTGTTGCGGCCGTACGAGTAGTCGGGGTTGATTCCGGCGATGGTTACGAACTTTCCCTTCCAGTACTTGATCGCCAGCAGCGATGCCATCACGGCCTCGCATTCGTTGTCGGTGCTGCGGAAGATGTAGCGCGGGTTGAACATCGTCTCCTTGACGCCATCCTGCGTGGTGCCATCCCAGAAAATGGTGAGGGCCTTCATCTCCTCGGCGACCGCGCCCATGGCGAGGCTCACGCCGGAGGACACGATGCCCTGCACGCAATCGACCTTGTCCTGCAGCACGAGCTTGCGCAGGCGCTCGATCGAATCCTTTGGGTTGGTCTCTTCCTCGACCACCAGCTCGATCTTGCGCCCGGCGATGCCACCGGCCGCGTTGATGCGGTCCACGGCGAACAGCGTTCCGCGCAGGCCGCATTCGCCGATCGTGCCGACGATGCCCGCTTTCGGAGCAATGATCCCGATCTTGAGCGTGCGGCTCTGGGCGATGGCGGGGAAACTGAGGTAGGGCTCTGCTGCGGCGATCGCGCCGGCGCCGCCGAGCGCTTTCAGTATCTTTCTGCGGTTCTGGTTCATGGGACTCCTCCTGGGGTGGGTGTTTAGGGCCTAACAGGCCCTAGCCTACGTCGGTGCTTACAGTATCGAGCGTGAACTTCTCGATCACGTCGAGCAATCTGTCGGTCGCCTTCGCCGCGCCTTCCTCGTCCTCGCCGGCGATCGCGCGCGCAATGTCGGCGTGCAGCTTGGCCGTCAGCGGCATGTCGGCGGCCTGCTTGTAGTGGATGTACCAGAAGCGCCGCGAGAGCGAATGCATCAGGCTCATGGCGCCGGCGGCGAACTCGTTGCGCGTCGCGTTGACGCACAAGGTGTTGAATTCGCGGTCGGTGCGCATGAAGGTCACATCGTCGTTGACCTTCGCGGATTTCTCGAAGAGGCGCGCGAGCTCCTGGAAGCGCGCGCGTTCCTCGGGTGTCGCGCGGCGCGCGGCGCTGCGCGCGATGAGGCGCTCCAGCTCGCGGCGCACTTCGAGGAGCCGCAGCTGGCTTTTCACGTTGATCTCGGAAACGATGATTGCGCGCCGCGGCAGGATCACCACCAGCCGCTCGCGCGCGAGCCGTTGCAGGGCTTCGCGAATCGGCGTGCGGCCGATGCCCAGGTGCTTGGAAAGCTCCGCTTCCGAGACGGCGACGCCGGGCGCGAGCTTCAGCGTAACGATCATTTCCTCCAGGTCGGCGTAGGCGCGGTCCGTGAGGCTCTGCACGGGCGCGGCCGGCGCGACTTCCTGGGGGGTGGCGCGCTTGACCATCGTGGGCTTTAAGTCTGCCTGCGCCTCTCGACCATGGAGACGAATTTCTCGTATTCCTTCTCGTCCACGCCATAGCTGTGGTCATCGTCGGGGAAGGTGCCCGCCTTCACTTCGGCGATGTATTGCGAGATGCCCTTGACGGCGATTTCGGTCAGGTTGGAGAAACGTTTCGTGAACTTGGGCTTGAAGTCGGTGAAAACGCCGAGCAGGTCATGGCAGAGCAGGATTTGGCCGTCGGTGCCGACACCGGCGCCGATGCCGATCGTAGGGATCTCGAGCTGCCTCGAGATGACTGCGGCGATCTTCGCCGGCACCGCCTCGAACTCGAGCATGAAGCAGCCGGCGTCCTGGATGGCGAGCGCATCCTCGAGGATCTTCATCGCGGTGTCGGCGGTCTTACCCTGGATCTTGAAGCCGCCGAACATCGCGATCGTGTGCGGTGTGAGGCCGATGTGCGAGGCGGTGGGAATCCCCGCATCGACCAGCGCCTTGAGGATGTGCGCCTGCGACTTCCCGCCCTGGGGCTTCACCGCGTCGCACCCGGCGTCCTGCATGAAGCGGGTCGCGTTGGTGAGCGCCCGGTCGACGGTGTTGTAGCTTTGATAGGGCATGCAGCCGAGCACGAAGGTGTTGGGCGCTCCGCGGCGGATCGCCTGGGCGTGCATCACCATCATGTCCATGGTCGCGGGGATGGTGTTGGGATGCCCGTGCGCGATCATCGCCAGGCTGTCGCCGACCACCGCGACGTCCACCCCGGCCATTTCTGCCCACCGCGCCGCGGTGTAATCGGGCACCGACATGTAGACCATCTTCTCGCCGGTGGTCTTCGAGTCGCGGATTTCCTGGATCGTGCGCTTCTTGCGGGCGGGTGTTTCGGCGACCTGGGCCACGACGGACCTCGATAGGGACGGGCTTTTTTGATTGACAAGCGACCTGATCGACAACTAATATATCAGGCCTGCACCGTCGTCGCAAGCAGAGGATTCGAGCCATGATGATGACCGAGCGCCAGCGCAAATTCCGCGAGAAATACCTATCCGAGATCAGCCCCTGGTATCACGGCCTGGTGCACGTCGGCGTCATGTATGCGGCCGGGATCGCGGCGATCTGGTGGTGCGCGAGCCGGATGCAGGGCGCCACATGGGAATGGCTGCTGATCGTGCCCGTGGCGATCGCCGGCAACTTCGGCGAGTGGGCGATGCACAAGTACGTCATGCATCGCAAGATCGACGTCTTTGCGCTGCGTGCGATCTACGACCGCCACACGCGCCAGCACCACCAGTACTTCACCGACAATGAGCCCACCATCGACACCGTGCAGGAATTCCGCATCGTGTTTTTCCCGTGGCGCGTGCTGATCGTGCTCGCCGTCATGGGCGGCCTGTTAGGGTCCATCGTCGGGCAGCTGATCAATGCGAACGCGGGCTACGTCGTCTTCATCACCATGATCGGGCACTACATGCTGTACGAGACCTTTCATTTCTGCTGCCACGTGAAGGACAACTGGTTCGTGCGCAACATGCCCTTCGTCAACACCGTCCGCCGCCACCATGCCGCACACCACAACATGGGGATCATGATGCATTGCAATATGAACCTCACGTTTCCGATCGCCGACTGGGCGATGAAGACGAGCGATCTGAAGCGCGGCCTCATCGGGCACCTCTTCAACGGGTACAGCGACACGCACGTGAAGGCGGAGCTGAAGCCGGTGATCGCGCGCTTCCGCACTTCCGAGACCCAGGACCAGCGCTGCACGCTCGACGGACCGAAGCTCAACGAAGACGAGCTTCGCACCCTTTCGCAGGCGATCAGCCACGCCTGAACCCCCCTCCGGTGCGGAGCTGCGCGTCCTCGGCGGCGGCTAACATGCCGTCGACGACGCAACAGTGGGGTAAACGCAACTGCGGAAGTAGCTAAGCTGAGTGAAGGTATCGGACGACGCTACGTGATGGTCATAATCACCGGCGCGTGATCGCTCGTTCCCACGTCGGCAAGAACGACGCAGCTGGTCGCGCGGGCGGCGATGCTGCGCGAGGCGAGGATGTAGTCGATGCGCCAGCCGATGTTGCGCTGACGCATATTGCGCCACGGCGGCCACCATGTGTAAAGGTCCGTGTTGTCGGGCTGCAGCGCGCGGCCCACATCGACGAAGTGCTCGCCGAGCAGGCTGTCGAAAAGCGTGCGCTCCTCGGCTCGCTGCCCGATAACGTCGGCCTTGCGCTCCTTGGGATGCACGTCGATGTCGGCGCGGGCGATGTTGATGTCACCGCACAGGACGACCTCGCGTCCTTCGTCGTGCAACTGCTTCGCCCACGCTGCGAGCCGGGTCAGGAAGCCGAGCTTGGCGGGATAGTCCTTGCCGCCGTTGGGCACGTAGACCGAAGCGACGACCAGGTTGCCCAGTCCGGTCTGTACGATGCGCGTTTCCATGTCGAACTCGGGATGGCTGAACTCGGGGCCGGCATCGACCAGACTTTTCCTGATGTGGAGCGATACCCCGGAATAGCCGCGATGGCCGTGCCAGAAGACGTGGTAATCGGCGAGATTGCACCGCGCGGGGATTTGCGACGGATCCGCCTTCAGCTCCTGCAGGCACACCACGTCGGGCTGGTCGCGCTCAAGCCACTCGCAAAGCTGCGCTTCGCGGGCACGGATGCCGTTGACGTTCCAGGTGGCAATCTTCATCGATGACTGGGTTCAGATCTGACCGGCTTTGCCGTACCCACGCTCCTCCAGATCCAGCCGGTCTTCCTCGAGTCCTTTTTCAACCGCTTTTCGAATGGCAATCTCGAACAGCGGCTTGAGCACGCGCTTGATTCCGGTAGCCGGGGCTTCCGCGCGAAAGGTCACCATCGTCGCATCCGCACTCACAGGAGTGAAGCCCTGGTAAATGCGCGTTCCCTTGTTCGCACCCTCGACCACGTCCCAGGAGAGGCTCCCGTCGGCGTTTCGATGCTGGACGATTCTTTCGTCCGTCTGCAGCATGCCGACCAGCCTCACTTCCTGCTTGAAGCGGCAGGTATCGCCTTCTTCGGAGAGCACCTTGAATTTGATGTTCGGGTGAACGTGGTTGAGCGCGTGATGTTGTATGTCGCCGAATTGACGGCTGACGACGGCGACAGGCCGGTGTATGGTTCGCTGCACTTCGACGTTGATCATCGCCATGGCTTACGGCCTCCTCTGTAATGTCCCCGTCCAGCGCCGTTTAGTATCTCGCGTTTCCCGGCGTCCGCGGAAACGGAATGACATCGCGCACGTTTGAAAGCCCTGTCGCGTAAGCGACCGTGCGCTCGAAGCCCAGGCCGAATCCCGCGTGCGGAACCGTGCCGTAGCGGCGCAGATCGCGATACCAACTGTAGTGCTCCTTGTCGAGCTTGGCCTGCGTCATTCGCGCATCGAGTACGTCGAGGCGTTCCTCGCGCTGGCTGCCGCCGATGATCTCGCCGATGCCGGGCGCCAGCACGTCCATCGCTGCAACCGTCTTGTCGTCGTCGTTGAGCCGCATGTAGAACGCCTTGATCGCCTTCGGGTAGTTCATGAGGATCACCGGCTTGCCGGCATGCTTCTCGGAGATATAGCGCTCGTGCTCGGATTGCAGGTCCATGCCCCAATGGACCGGGAATTCAAATCTCTGCTTTGTCTGTTCCAGAACGCGAATGGCTTCGGTGTAATCCATGCGCACGAATTCGGAGTCGACGATGCCCTGCAGCTTGGCGATCACGCCCTTCTCGATGCGCTCCTCGAAAAAAGCCATGTCGTCGGCGCGCTCGCTGAGCACCGTCTTGAAGATGTGCTTCAGCAGCGCCTCCGCCAGCGTCGCATTGTCGGCCAGCGCCGCGAACGCGATTTCGGGCTCGATCATCCAGAACTCCGCCAGATGCCTGCTGGTGTTGGAATTCTCGGCACGAAACGTGGGTCCGAAGGTGTAGACCTTGGACAGCGCCATGCAGTAAGTCTCGACGTTGAGCTGGCCCGACACGGTAAGAAAGGTCTCGCGTCCGAAGAAATCCTGCGCGAAGTCCACCTTGCCCTCGGGCGTGCGGGGCAGATTCATCAGATCCAGCGTCGAGACGCGGAAGAGCTCGCCCGCGCCTTCCGCGTCGGAGGTCGTGATGATCGGCGTGTTCACCCAGAGGAAGCCGTTGTCGTGAAA
>Ga0209011_1000528_pt1 | contig 14484 bp, 14 predicted proteins | sample BlaSpr_A8_OM1_M3_FD_187986 | JGI IMG/M metagenome (GOLD analysis project Ga0209011, IMG submission 187986) | Forest soil microbial communities from Thunder Bay, Ontario, Canada - Black Spruce, Ontario site 2_A8_OM1_M3 (SPAdes) (version 2) | ecosystem: Environmental > Terrestrial > Soil > Boreal... | reverse complement strand
CGTCCACGCCGGCCCGCCAAAGTTCGATTTCCAGTTGTTGGGCGGCGCTCCGTCCCGCTTGCCGTCCGCGAAGTGATAGCGGGAGCGAAACGGGTTGTCGGGCGAGGCCAGCGCGGCCTGGAACCACGGATGCTGGTCCGATGTGTGGTTGGGGACGACATCGACCAGCACCTTCAAGCGGAGCTCGTGCGCTCGCTCGATGAGACTGTCGAAATCCTCGAGCGTCCCGTACTCCGGATTGACGTCTACGTAGTCGGCGACGTCGTAGCCGTGGTCTTTCTGCGGTGACGGGTAGAAGGGCGTGAGCCAGATCGCGTCCACGCCGAGGCTCTTCACATACTCGAGCCGCGAGGTGATGCCCTGCAGGTCGCCGATTCCGTCGTCGTTGGAGTCGGCAAAGCTGCGGACGTAGATCTCGTAGAAGACCGCGCCATGCCACCAGGCCCGTGCCACGACCCGTAACTATGGAGAAGGGGGCGGGCCGGCCGTGCCGGCCCGCTTCACGTGCGCTTTAGGCCTGGAGAGCGGCGACTACGTTGGAGAAGACGTTTTGGATCTGGTTCCCCATGGTCAAAAGAATCACGATGACGACGATCGAAACAAGAACCAGGATCAACGCATACTCCACCATTCCCTGGCCGCTCTGACGAACGTCAAAACGATGCCTGGTTGGCAACTGAACCTCCTTTCTCGTGACGCCGAGCGCCGACTATTCATGTCCCTTCAACGCTCCAGGACCCCTCCCTTAAATTTTCAAAGATCAGCAAACTGTAAATTCGTCCAATTTGCCGCGACCCAGAAGACCCGCGAGAATTGGTAGGCCATGGCAGCCACGATCGAGACACACGGCCTGAGGCGCGTTTTCAAGACGCGAAAACGAGTCGTCGAGGCGGTCGTGGGGGTCGACCTGACAGTGCAATCCGGCGAGATCTTCGGGTTCCTGGGACCCAATGGCGCCGGCAAGACGACGACCCTGCGCATGCTGGCCACCCTGATGCCGCCAAGCGGCGGGTCGGCCCGCGTCGCCGGCTGCGACCTGAGCACGCAGCCCGACAAGATCCGCGAGCGAATCGGCTACGTCGGCCAGGCCGGGGGCGCCGACCGGGAGATCACCGGACGCCGCGAGCTCGTCTTTCAGGGCCGGCTTTACGGCATGTCTCGTAAGCAGGCCGAGGCAAGGGCCGCGGAGCTGATCACGATGCTCGAGCTGGAATCCTGCGCGGACCGCCAGGGCAAGACTTATTCGGGCGGCCAGAAGCGCCGCCTGGACATCGGGCTCGGCCTGGTCCACGACCCGCAGCTGCTCTTCCTCGACGAGCCGACCACCGGCCTCGACCCCCAGAGCCGCGCGCGGGTTTGGGATGAGGTCCGGCGCATGCACGACCGGGGCACCACGGTTTTCTTGACGACTCACTACCTCGATGAGGCCGATGCGCTGTGCGATCGGATCGCCATCATCGACTACGGCAAGATCGTCGCCGAGGGCACGCCAGAGGAATTGAAGCGCGCCGTGTCAGGCGACGTGGTGACGCTGACCGTGTCAGGCGATCAGCAGCGGGCGCTGGACCTGTTGAAGGATCAACCGTTCGTCAGAGAGGCGAAACTCGACGAGGGTTCCGTCCTTCTATATGTGGACCGGGGCGAAGTCGCGATGCCGGACATCCTGAGGCTGCTCGACGGCGCCGGATTGACGCTCCAGACGATCGGCCTCCACCGCCCGAGCCTGGATGACGTCTTCCTGCGCCAGACAGGACGTTCGTTGCGGGAAACAGCGTCGTGAGACTGCTCCGTGACATCTGGCTCATCTTCGGCCGCTACTTCGGCCTGTTCATCCGCAACCCCGCGTGGGTGGCGCTCGGAGTCCTTCAGCCGCTGCTCTACCTGCTGCTCTTCGCTCCACTGCTCAAGCCGCTGAATGGAGTTCCCGGATTTCCCTCCGGAGGCGCGTACAACGTCTTCGTGCCCGGCCTGCTCGTGCAGCTCGGGCTGTTTGGCGCTGCAGGTGTCGGGTTCAGCCTGATCGCCGAGCTGCGGGCGGGCGTCATCGAGCGTCTGCGGGTGACACCCGTGAGCCGCGTCGCCTTGCTTTTGGGTCGCGCGCTGCGAGACATCGTCTCGATCACCGTGCAGTCGCTGATTCTCATCCTGCTCGCGCTGCCCTTCGGCCTCAGCGTGAATCCACTCGGAGTCGTGGTCGTGCTCGCTTTGATCGCGCTCATCGGTCTCTTCACCGCATCGATCAGCTACGCGGTGGCGCTTGCGGTGAGCGACGAGGGCGTCTACGCGTCGATCGTGTTCACGGCAAGTCTGCCCATCCTTCTGCTTTCAGGGGTGCTCCTGCCGCTCGGCTTTGCACCCGCATGGCTGCGCAACGTTGCAGCCCTGAACCCTCTCTCGTACGCGGTCGATGCGGCTCGCGCGGTCTTTCTCGCCCACCTGACGGACCCGAGCGTGGCCAAGGGCGTGGCGATCATGCTCGCGCTGTCGATCCTTGCGATCATCATCGGCGCGCGCGCGTTCGGCCGGGCCGTCGCCTAGGGAGCGCTACTTGCGGAAGTAGTCGATCGGGAAGTCGATCTCCCACTCATCGCCGGTCTCAGCGGCGGACGCGGTAGCGAATGTGCGTGGCCTCAGGCGTGTCGATCACGCGGACGATCTCGAGCTCGACGCGCGACGGCAGCACATCGAACAGTCGGCGGCCGCCACCGAACAACACCGGGATCTGATGAATCTGCAGCTCGTCCAGCAAACCCGCATCGAGCGCCCGTTGCGCCGTGTACGCGCCATGCACCACGACGTTGCGGCCCCCCGCGGCGCCCTTCGCCTGCGCCATCGCGCTGGCGATCCCGTCGGTCACGTACGTCACCAACGGATAGTTCGCCACGGTCGGGCCGGGCGGGCGGTGGCTGGTCACAAAGATCCGGACACCGTGTCCGTGATGATCGCCGCCCCAGTGGTCGGCCTGCTCCGCAGTCCGCCGTCCCACGAGGATCGCGCCGGGCGCGTTCATCTCGTCGTACACCTCCGCGGCCGGGCCGGCGGGCCGGGAGAACCCTCCGTCGGGAGTGGTGAACCAATCATGCAGGCGCATGAAGCCGTCGCCGCCGGGGTTGCCCGCTTCGTCGTTCGGACCCGCGATGTACCCGTCGAGGGACATCGACATATAAAGCACGGATGTAGACACGTCGACCTCCTTTTGGTCTTGATGCCAACTGGTTTCACCTGTTGTAGACCCGGCATGGGGTCATTTCTCATCGGCCGGCCGGAATTTCAGGCCAGGGCGTCGGAGTCGAAAGCCGTCAGGCTTTCACTCTCTGCTTCCCACATCTCCTCGAAGAGTCGGTCGATCTCTTCCAGCGAGCACACCGCGGCGGTCAGCGGATCGAGCATCAGCGCGTACTTCGCTTTCTGACGATCCCGTTCGAGGAGTGACTGGACGACCAGCTCGTGCACTGCCATGTGGGAGCGATTCAGGGCGGCGAGCTGTTCAGGCAGCGCACCGAAGTGCACGGGCTTGATGCCGTCTCGACCGACACGACATTCGACTTCGACGCAGCCGTCGGGCAGATTGTCGACCCAACCTCTGTTGCGGACGTTGCCATGGATCGACGCTTCGCGACCACACTCGATCGCTTCGATGATGGTGGATGCGTATTCGTGACTGCGCTCCGTGGGGATTGGAGTCTCGCCGCGCAGCATCGATTCGATCATTGCGTCATTCGCGCGACGCCAGTCCGGCCAGTTGTCGGCGTAGAAGCCGCTCTCGCCGAGGTAGCCGGATCTCGCGTACTTCGCGATCAGGTCCGGTCGCTTGCGGAAGTAGGGGACGTACTCAGAGAAGTGGCCGCTCGACTCCGTGACGAATGCGCCGAGATGCAGCATGACTTCGAAACGAACCGGATCGCGCTCGTAGATCTCGGGAATCCTGGCGCGCTCCCGCAAAAGCGGATGCAGGTCCTTTCCATCGCGCTCGAAGGTGGTGAACCAGGCGTTATGGTTGACGCCCGCGCAGCGCCAGGTGATGTCGTCGTACGGAATGTCGAGGTACGTCGCGAGCTGGCGCGACGTGCCTTGCACGCTATGGCACAGTCCGACCACCTCGAGGTGTGAGGATCGGGCGGCGGCAAGCGTGAGGATCGACATCGGGTTGCTGTAGTTGAGGACAACCGCGTTTGGTGCAAGTCGCTCGATGTCGGCGACGATGTCGAGCCAGACGGGCCCGGTGCGCAGAGCTTTGAAAATGCCTCCAGGCCCGATGGTGTCGCCGATGCACTGGTCGACTCCATAGCGTTTCGGAATCTCGTAATCCGCGCGAACGTGTTTGAGGCCGGCGACCTCGATCGAGTTGAGGACGTAATCGCTGCCCGAGAGCACCTCGGCGCGTTCGGTCGAAGCAGTCACCGACCACCGCTTGCCCGACAGCTCGACCAGCCGCTCGGCGATCTGACGTGCGAGCTCGAGACGCGTGGCGTCGACGTCGACAAGGGCGAAGATGCCGTCGTCCAATCCGTCGACGGCGAGGATGTCGGTGATCAATTGGCGCGCGAAGACGGCGCTGCCGGCCCCGACGAATGTGACCTTGGGCATCAGTCTTCCCTCTCCCCTTCAGGGGAGAGGGTCAAGGAGAGGGGCGTGACAGAAGTTCCCCTCTCCCAAATCCCACCCGGTTAGCGCCCGTTTGTCGTGGTGGAACGACCTCCAGCAGCTGACTTCTCTACCGCGGTCCTCTCCCGGCCCAGGCTCAGAAGATTGCCTTCGCTGTCCTTGAACCAGGCTGCTTTGTCGTCTCCCATGCTCAGGATGCCGCCCTCGGTCTTGAAACCTGGAAGGTCGTATTCCTCCGGCTGTACGCCGTTCCTCTTGAGCTCCTTTACCGCCTCCTCGACATCTGGGACCTCGAGTGCGATTTGGGTGTGACTGCCCGAGGCCGTACCGCTGCTCGGAAAGACCAGGAAACCGGTGTTGCCGGTCTTGAAGACAACGCCCCCATCGGGCATTACCATCTCCGGCTTCAAGCCGAGCTTCTGCTCGTAGAACTTGCGAGCCCGTTCGATGTCCTGAGCGGGAAGGGTGGCGTACGACTCGGTGATTTTCAGCATCGTGACCTCCTGGCAATGCCTGCCCCGCTGATGCGAACCATTTGCATCAGCCCAAGCACCCCAACCGAGCCATTATGCGCGGCGATGCTCGGACCGGCCGAAACCACAATTCACTCCCGGAGAGTCATCATGCGTCGCGTGCGTCAATTGCTCTGTACCTTGCTGATGATCGCCGCGGCACAACTGCCGGTCTCTGCCTCGGCAAACCACGTTCTGTCGCCCGGCCTCTCGACTGCGCTGGTGAATCCGCCTGAGGGCTTCGTCGGGTTCGTCCCGGCGAGACTGAGCGGTCCGTTCACCGCCCAGGACTACGCCGCGACGTCTGCCTCGAATGCCACGGAAACCGAGAACACGCTGAAACGCAATGGCTTTGTCGACGGCTTCGGCGCGACGTGGGTCGAGGTGAAGACCGGTCACGTCCTCTTCGAGTTCGTGATTGCCTTCGAGGGAGGAAAGGGCGCCCGAAACTGGCTCGCCTCCGAGGAGGCGGCGGACAAGACGCATATCGAATATCAACACTCGAACGTCATGACCGGCATCGACCGGTATTACGGCGTCCATCATGTGGACCCGTTCACCCACCTCGTCATGGATGCGTTCTATTTCGTGAAAGGGAACGACATGTTTGGTGTCGCTTTCACGTCGACGAAGGACGACGTGCTCAGCTTGGCGACCAAGCAGGTCACAAGCCAATACGACTTCGCGCCACCAGAGACCATTCCACGCGGGCAATGGCCGGAGTACGCCTCAAACGATTACGAAGATCTGGTCAGGATTCTCGGGGTCGTGCTCTTCGTTGCTCTTGTCGCCGGGGTCGGCGCAATTGTGGTTCTTCGTGTCAGGCGGTTGAGACCTCGGATGTCACCTGACGGAAACCATTGGTGGGACGGCAAGCACTGGATCGACAGCGTGTCGGCAGTACCGGCGTTCGCAGAGCGCACCGCCGATGGCGCTTACTGATGGGACGGATTGATCTGGCGCCCTGTGCCGCAAATCGTTCCGCCGCCTACAAGCGGCGCGTAGTTTTCCAGCGACCCGCAATATGCTGCGGCGTTAAAGAATGTCGCGTGCTCAGGCAGACCGCTGACGCGCAGCCCGACGACGACGCCTCCCGACCAGCGTTCCGGCTACCACCCATGGCACGGCGAGAAGGAAGTAGGCGAATCCTGCAACGCTGGATTGGTTGGGCAGCAGCAATGCGATGACTGCCGATAGGACTCCAATCGCGGCAAGCGAGGCGTACAGCAGGATCGAAGCCCTGAGCTCATAGGTCTCCAGGTGGCTCAGACCTAGGCGCGCTCGTGATCGGAATGCGTGCACGTGCAGCAGAGCGAGCAAGGTGAACACCGCCGCGAAGCCGACGCCATAAACAACAAACAGCTGAGGTGCTTGATCGGGCCGCAACTGAGACGGGTTGGGGTTGAAGACCACCACGTACAGAAACTTCAACGGATACACGTAAATGAGGACTACGAACAGGAGCACAAGGTTCAGGACGACGACCCACACGTCTTCGAAGTCGTACCTTCGGAAGTAGGTGTACTGCGCGTACCAGACAGAGGCGAGCAGGCCGAAGGAGACCGCGAACGCCGGCACACCGCCAAGACGTTGCAGAAGCTCGTCGAAAGTTGCCGGTACGGCCAGCGAAACGACGAGAAGGGTGATCGCGAAACCGAAGACCGCGTCGCTGAAGCCCTCCAGCCGGGACACGTCGGCGCGCCGGCGAGGTGGCTCGAGTGCCGCCGACCCTTCTCGCCTCTTCTCCGGCATCGGCCAAGGTTAACCCCAGCCACACGGCGGTCCATCGAGTGCTTCGGTGACTTCGGACCTAGCTCGCTCGTGAATATGCCCGGCCCAGAGCCGGTTGTCACTAGTAGAGATTCAGCGAGGCAGAGGAGCGCGAGATGACCATGCGACACGTTTCGCTCGGAAAATTGGAAGTTTCCCGGCTCGGCCTGGGGACGATGGGGATGTCCGCGTACTACACAGGCGCGGGAACTGATGATTCAGAGTCCATCCGCACCATCCAGCGCGCAGTCGATCTGGGAATCGCTTTCATCGACACCGCCGAGGTCTATGGGCCTTACACGAATGAACAGCTGGTCGGCCGCGCGCTTGCGGGTCGCCGCGACCAGGTCGTTCTGGCCACCAAGTTCGGACTGATCTCTCACCGCCACGGGGATGCACTGATGGTGGACGGCCATCCGGAAAACATTCGGGCCGCCATCGAGGGATCGCTCAAGCGTCTCGGCACCGATCATGTCGATCTCTACTACCAGCACCGGATCGATCCCTCCATCGCGATTGAGGAGACGGTCGGCGCGTTAAGCGACCTCGTTCGCGAAGGCAAGGTCAAGCAGATCGGACTGTCGGAGGCCGCTCCTGAGACCATCCGCCGCGCGCACGCGGTGCACCCAATCGCCGCGATCCAGAGCGAGTACTCGTTGTGGACGCGTGACCCGGAGGCCGAGATCCTTCCGTTGGTCCGAGAGCTGGGCATCGGTTTTGTTGCCTACTCGCCCCTCGGCCGCGGGTTCCTGACCGGTCAGATCCGGTCTATGGACCAGTTCGGCAGCGACGACTTCCGTGCCAACAACCCGCGATTCGCCAAGGGCAACCTCGAGCAGAACCTGCGCATCGTGGACACAGTGGAAGCAGTCGCCAAAGAGGTCGGCGCAACGCCGGCCCAGGTGGCGTTGGCGTGGCTTCTCGCCCAGGGTGACGATATCGTGCCGATCCCGGGCACCAAGCGTGTCGCGCGCCTGGAGGAGAACGCCGCCGCGGTCGCGATTGTTTTGACAGCCGACCAGCTCGCACGCCTGAGCGCGATCCAGCCTCCGGTCGGGGACCGCTACGCGGACATGTCCAGAATCGGCCGCTAGACCGAGCCCACCGCTCAGTCGTCTACGAGTGCCTTCGAACAAGTGAACACGACTAACCCTTGACCGCTCCAGCCGACAACCCGCCCACGAAGTAGCGCTGGAAGAACAGGTAGAGGAGGACGATGGGCACCGTCGCGATGACGTCCATCGCCATCAGCGGTGGCCAGTCCGCCGAATACTGGAAACGGAACTGGCTCAGGCCTAGCGGCAGCGTCCAATGCGCCGGGGCCTGGAGGATGACCAGAGGCCAAAAGAAGCCGTTCCAGGTGCCCTGGAAGGTCATGATCGCGACGACCGCCAACGCCGGCCGGGACAGTGGGAGCAGCACGCGCCAGAAGGCGGTGAAGAATCCAGCGCCATCCATCCGTGCCGACTCCTCGAGATCGAACGGGAGCGTGAGGAAGAACTGGCGCATGATGAAAAGGCTCGTCGCGCTGATGGCAAAAATCAGGCTGATCCCCACGTAGTTTTCGGGTCCGGGAGCGATCAGGCGCAAGTTGACGAGGATCTGGTAGACCGGCACCAGGCGCAGCTGGTCCGGGATCATCAGCGTGCCGAGGACCAGCAAGAAAAGTGCTTCCCGGCCGGGGAACCGCAGACGCGCGAAAGCGTAACCCCCGAGCGCGCCGAGGAACACGTTGGTGAGGGTCGCAATCGCTGCGATGATGGCGCTATTCAAAAACATGACTGGCAGCGGCGGCAGGAGCTGAGTCCAGGCTTTCACGTAACCGTACGTGGTCGGCTCCCTCGGAATGATCGTCAGCTGCAGCGACTCAGGCAGTGTCTTGAATGACGTGGACAGGGTCCACAGGAAGGGCAGGAAGATTATCAACGAGTAGAGGATCAGGATCGCGTAGATGACGATCCTGCCGATCCGCCGTCGCGAGCGGTTGTCGTCTGGCAGCGGCTCCACTGCAGTCAGGGGCCGGGCCGCGGTCGTGTCGCTCATCGGCTGGAAGCCCAGTCGGACGAGCCGAAGAACCGGCGCTGGATCAACGTTGCGGTGAAGATGATGATGAACAGCACAATGCCGACTGCCGCCGCGTAACCGAACTCGAACTGACGGAACGTCGCGTTGTACAGATACAAAACGATCGTCATCAGTGCGTAATTGGGGTTGCCGTCGGCGCCGCCCGCGATATAAGCCTGGTCGAAAAGCTGCAGGGCGCCGATCACCGAAACCACCGCGACGAGGTAGTGTGCGGGTGCCAGGAGCGGAAACGTGATCCTCCTGAAGGTGGTCCACCCGCCGGCCCCGTCGACTTTGGCCGCTTCATAGACCTCGGAGGGGATCGCCTGGAGCGAGCCGAGGTAGTAAAGCATCATCGTGCCTGAGGTAGTCCAGGCGTTGAGCCCGATCACCGAGTTCAAGGCCGTATCGCTGTGGCCCAGCCAGTTGCCTCTGTTATGGAAGCTGAGCGGAACGACCCCGATCAGCTCCAGCAGGTGGTTTAGCAAGCCATCGGGCGCGAGGATGTAGATGAACAGCACAGTGATGGCGGCTGAGCTTGCGATGGCCGGAAAGTAGAAGGCCGCGCGGAAGAAACTGCGTCCACGCCATATCTGGTTGACAGTCACCGCGAGTGTCAGGCCGAGCGCCATCTGGATTGGAACCACGATCACGGTGTAGTACACCGAGTTCTTAACGGCCGTGTGAAAGATCTCGTCGCGCAGGATGAACTGGTAGTTGCGGAGGCCGAGGAAGTCGGTGGGGCCGAGAATCTCCCACCTCCAGAAGCTGATGTACAGCGAGTAGAAGAGTGAGCCGATGTTGAAGATCATGAAGAGGGCGAGTGGGATCGCGATGAACGCGTATCCGGCCAGGGCTTCCTGAGCACGCTCTGTGCCCAGGCTGCCCCGACCGAGCCTGATCCCTAGCACGGATATACGATCCCTTGAGCTAAGGCTGGTTCAGCTGTGCGTCCAACGTCTGCTTGGTCTTGGCGATAATCGTGTCTGCGTTGCCGTTGCCCTGGAGGGCACCCGTGAACGCGTTGTTGAACGCGTCCAAAACCTTGCTGAATCCCGGGATAAAGCTCCACGGATGGGCGAAGGCGGCGCTGCTGACCAGGACCTCCTTGCCCGCGGGCGCCGCCACGTCCTTGCGCGAGGGGAGCGCTACGCCACCCTGCGTCCAGATCTTCATTCCGTCCTTGCCGGTCAGGTATGTCAGGAGAAGCCATGCCGCGTCCATGTGCGCCGAATCTTTGCCGATCGAGTAGCTGACGGTAAAGGCGAGGGTCGCCTTGCCCGCGGTGCCCTTCGGCATCTCCATCCACTTGTAATTGACGTTCGGGAAGGTGCCATGCATGTACGAGTCGAGCCAGCCACCCTCGAAGATGATCGGGGCCTTCTTCTCGCCCAACGCCTTGCCTGACCAGTCGACGCCGAAATCCGACGGTGTCTTGGCGTAACCCATCTTGAACAGGTTCAAATAGAAGTTGAGAGCTTCCTTGAATCCTGGCTTGTCGATGGCGCTGGATTTCTTGTCCGCGCTCAGGAGGTTGCCGCCGTCGGCATAGATGAAAGCAAGTACCCGGTCAAGGGTAGAGCTCAAGCTGTACGCGGTGATGCCCTTGGCCTTGAGGGCCGCGCCAACCGACGTCATCTCATCGAACGTCGTCGGAGGCTGCACGCCGGCCGCGCTGAGGATGTCTGGGTTGTAGGCCATCGCCAGCGTGTTGCCGTCCTTCGGGTACCCGTAAGTCTTGCCATCGGCGCCCTTGAACGCGTTCAGATAGCCCGGGAAAAACTGCGACGTGTCGAAGCTGCGTGAGCCCGCCCAGTCGTCAAGCGAATGTAGTACGCCCTGCTTGATCCAGTCAGGAGCAACCTCTGCGTTGACGTAAAAGACGTCGGGAGGCTGGTGCGCGCTGAACTTCGCGACCATGGCCGCCGCGTAGTCACCTGCCACTGGCTGGTAGTCAACCGTGATCTTGGGATACTTGGCCTTGAATCCGTCAAGGACAGTCTTGAGGGCAGCTCCCTCCTCGGGGGACGCTTGCCAGCCCGAGAGGCTCACCGTACCGCTGACCGTGGCGGGATCGAAATTTCCCCCGCTCGACGAACTGCCGCCGCAGGCTTGCGCGACGACCAGCGCAAGTGAGGCGGCTACGAGAAGCCATCGTCGCATGATGTTCCTCCTCATGAACAGGCACCACACCGCATCCTGCTGCCTTCTTCCCGCGACCCTTCGGACACGGGGCGAGAGTGCGCCGGCATCAGGTTCTAGTTACTCACTACACCGCAGCCGTTCCTGAGCATGCTCAAGAACTGCAAGCTTGTCAAGGTAGGCTCGAGTTACCCAAATGCACTCCAAGGCTGGACGACGGCGATAATTCGGCGCGTCATAGTCAGCGCCACAGCGGACCTCGGTCGACTTCGGGCACCTGGCCGTGGCCTGTTCGGAAGCGGGGGCCTGCTCTTCAGCGATGCCGTCTTCGGCCGCGACTCGGTGGCGGCAGCCGAGTCGCTCCTCTACCTCTACCCAGACATCTCGCGCGAGGTGATCTTCACCCTGGCCAGCCTGCAGGGGGTCGTCGAGGCTCCCATCGGGCCGCATAGCAACGAGGAAGAACCGGGCAAGATGCACCACGAGCACCGCAGCCTTTTCGTCGGCTCGCGACGAATTTCTCCTTCTTCGGAGAAGGTGCTGCGCGAGCTCGCGGGCCGTTGGGGCGGGGACGAAACCAGCGTGACCTACTACGGTTGCGTCGACACCACACCCCTCTACGCGCGGTTGGTGGCGAATTACTGCGCGGCCTACGGCGAATCGATCCTGGCGACGACAGTCATCCGCCGAGACGGCGCCACGGTCACCATTCGCGAAAGCATGATTGCCGCGATGGACTGGATCACTCACAAAATGGACGTTTCTGACCTCGGCTTGATCGAGTTCCTCCGCCGCAACCCAGACGGCATCCCGTACCAGGTGTGGAAAGACTCAGGCACCTCGTACATCCACAGTGACGGAACGCTCGCGAACTGGGACGCGCCAATCGCCGCCACAGAAGTCCAGGCCTACGCCTATGACGCGTTGCTCGGCGCAGCGGAGCTGCTGGGCCGTCCTGACTGGAGCGAACGCGCCGTTGCGCTTCGGCGCCGGATGTTGGACCTTCTCTGGATGCCTAGTGAGGACTACTTCGCGATGGGCATCGACCGTGACAACGGCGGTCATCCTCGCTTGATCGAGAGCATCGCATCCAACGGAGCGCTGGCCCTCGGCACCCGCCTGCTCGATGGTTTTCCCGACGCAGCGGATTACGCAGCCGGGCTGGTACGGCGGATCTGCAGCCCAGAATTTGTGACCGCGGTCGGGATCCGCTGCCGCTCTGTCAACGAGCATGACCTGGTCGCATTCCAGGACTACCACGGCGCGTGGGCAGTCTGGCCCAAGGAGACATTCGAAGTCGCGCGCGGCCTTAAGCGCCAGGGTCTCGATCGCCTCGCTCGGCAGCTCGCCAACCGACTCCTCAACGCGGTCAACGTCGCCGGCGCCAATATCGAGTTCCTTTACGTCAGCCCCGAGGGACGCGTGATGTACGACTTCCAGGAACGCGACCTCCGCACCGATGAGCCTCAGCAGATCCTCGGCACCAATCAGCCGGAGGCGCCCCAAGCCTGGACGGTGACCGGGGCGCTGGCTCTCAAGCGGTGGTTGGGCTCAGGGCGGGGCCTTCACGGCACGCTGTCCGCGCCGGGTGATGAGAGCTGGCGCGAAGCGCTTGAGGCCGAGGTTCTTACTGGTCTGGCTTCGGTAGACGCCTGCCGTACAGTCGCGGAAGTGGAGGCGGCGTACATCGACCGCGGCGATTTCATGCTGAACCTCCGCGCGGGCAGAGAGCGCGATCGCCGCGCCCGCGAGACTCGACGTGGCGGCGAGCAGGGGACGGTCTAGCCGCCGAGGCAATTCGGCAAGGATTCAGTGCCCGTAGATGTAATCCAGGTTCGCGATCTCCAGGATCCCAATCGGAAACAGCGCTGCGAGCAAGGTTATGGCGCCACCACGGGCCCATACGCGTACTGTCGGAAGCACCATCGCAACCAGAGCCGGCAGGATGGCCAGCAGCACAATCGCTCCCATCGACACCGCGTTGAATTTGAACCCGAGCGGGACCGCCCAGTTCGCCGCGGTGGCGATGGCAAGCGTGGCGGCCAGCGCCAGCCGCGGCCACGAGAGCTCCCATACCGCGACCCACAAGAAGCGTCCGGCGGCCAGGTAAACGAGCGGCATCACGGTGAGGCGGTACCAGCCGTAGCCAGAGCTGTCCTCAGCGGCTGAGCCAAGCAAAAGTACTAGGCACGCGACAGTCGGCACAGCGATCAGATCGAAGTCACCTCGACGCCTTGCGAGCAACTCGGCCAGGCTCAGCCAGCCGAGCAGCCACCAGCCGTCCAGTGCTTGCTGATGGTCGAAACCGGTTGAGTTGGTGATGAAGTTGTAGCCCGTCAACCCGCTCAGCTGGCTGGCGCGCATCGCAATCTCGGCTGTGTACGACTGCCAGTCGAGGCTTGCCATGTAAACCAGCACGGCGAGCTGGCCGGCAACGGTGACGCCGGCAGCGAGCACCGAAAGCCGAAACTGGCGTGTGGCAGCCAGTAGAAGCACTGCCGAAATGCCGACCACCAATCCCGGTGCCTTGACAGCTGGAGCGACCAGACAGCAGGCGATCAGCACACCTAACCAGCGCCGCTCGCCGGGATTACGGCGGAGATGAAATACGGCCAGCAGCGCCGCGAGCAAGAGAACCGCGAGGAGTTGCTCGGCCGCGACAAGACGATCGAGCACCACAGGGATCGGTGCGGTGGCCATCAGCCACATTCCGACCAGCGACGGCAAGACGCCCATCACCAGTCGGCCCAGTAAGTAGGCGAGTAGCATCGCGATGATGCTCAGTCCGATGCCGAGCAGCCGGGGTTTGGGATCGCTTATGACGTCGTTCAGCGTCCGGTCGCCGTCAAACCAAGCCATCAGACCGACCAGCCAGCTGAAAAGGGGCGGGGCGTCGACCCACGGGTGAACCAGGGGTTCGGTGTACGGAGCCGGCGGGGCGACCCAAACCGTCTGCGGGTAGGCCTTCCCGAACAGGGTCCAGGCGGTCGGCGGCATCCCAAGCAGCTGGCTCAGACCGGCCCAGGCCCAGTTCCACTCATCGGGGTTGGGTGCCCGATACGGAACGGTCGTGTACTGGAAGACACGGAGTACGCCACCGATCAGGGCGGCGGCCCCAGCCACCGGGACCTCCCACCAACCGCCGGGTGCTCGGCGGATCAAATCGGAGTCAATCGCTCACGCCGGCCGAGTCGGAGGCGCAATGCGATCTCATGCACGACTGCATCAGTTTCGCACCGACCACCTGCCCATCTCCATGCCGGCGCCGACACTGGTCAGCGTCAAGTGAACATTGGTCGGGGAGGGGGGATTTGAACCCCCGACCACCTGACCCCCAGTCAGGTGCGCTACCGAGCTGCGCTACTCCCCGAGACCGGTAATCGTACCTGCG
>Ga0209011_1000525_pt1 | contig 14531 bp, 15 predicted proteins | sample BlaSpr_A8_OM1_M3_FD_187986 | JGI IMG/M metagenome (GOLD analysis project Ga0209011, IMG submission 187986) | Forest soil microbial communities from Thunder Bay, Ontario, Canada - Black Spruce, Ontario site 2_A8_OM1_M3 (SPAdes) (version 2) | ecosystem: Environmental > Terrestrial > Soil > Boreal... | reverse complement strand
GAGCCTGAGCCGGAGCTCGAACCCATGGTGGCGACGGCGGGGGAGGGAGATGCGGGCGAGCCCGCGGCAGCTGATCCCTGGCTGCAGGCTGCCCAGGAACAGCCCGAACCCGAGGCCGTCGCTGTCACACCGCCCGTGATCTCCACCGCGGAGCCTGAGCCCGAGCCGGTGGTGGCAAGCGCGGAACCCGAACCGACCGCGCCTCCAGCCCCGGCGGCCGACCCGGTCATGGCGACGATGCTCCGCTGGCCTGGCGGCACCTCGCCCGGCAACGGGTCGCAGTCGACTCAGGCCACCCAGGTGCCGCAAGGCGATACCTTCGACGAGGCGACCTCGATCATCCCGGCCTGGCAGCACTCGGAAGCGCCCTCCGACGCGAGGCGCACCGTCTCCCTCCAGGCGATGCCGATGGAGCAGGTCGCGGCCGGCGCAGCCTTCGCCGCCATGCTGACCTTCGAGTCGGGACCGTTCGCGGGCAGGATCGTCGCGCTCCCCAACCAGATGGTGAGCATCGGGCGCGCGCCGGACAACGACGTCGTGGTCGGCGACCCTGCGACCTCTGGCCATCACGGAAGGCTCGAGGTCCGTTCAGGATTCTTCTGGATCAGCGACCTCGGCAGCACCAACGGGACGCTGGTCAACGGCGAGCCGGTCATCGAGAAGCAGCTGAACCACGGCGACCAGGTCGCGATCGGTCAGAACGTGATCCGCTTCACCCTGGAGAGTTAGCTCTTCGACGCGGCGAGCTGCGTGCACTCCGCGGCGGCCTCTTCAAGCCTCGCGGTGAACTCCTCCACGTCGGGCACGATGCCGGGGTCCGCGGTGAGCCCGAAGTACGCGTCGCCGTTGTACGACACGATCGCGACGCCCAGCCCCATCGACGGATACAGAGGGGCAAACGGCCACACCTCGAGCAGCTCCGCGCCGCCTGAATAGAGCGGAAACTGCGGGCCGGGGATGTTGGTGACGTTGATGTTGGCGCCCGCCTGCGGGTTCGACATCAGACGGCCGGCCAGCACCAGGAGCGACGCCGGCGCCCAGTCCGCGAGTCCGGCCAGCTTGTCGGCCGCGACCGCCTGCCGTGTCCGCTTCAGGTCTCCGGTGGTGACCTTGATCATGCGCAGTCGCTGCTCGATGGTCAGCGCGCCGGTCGGAAGCTCCAGGACCATGCCGCTGATCTGATTGCCGAGGCGCCCGTGAGCGTCATCGCTGCGGACGCTGACCGGGCAGAAGACACGGACCTTGGCCGGGACGCTCTCGCCGCGCGACTTGAACCAGCGGTGGAGACCTTCCGAGACCACGGCGAGCACAGCGTCGTTGACCGTGCAGCCGAAGCGCTCCTTCAGCCCCTTGAACACGACGAGGGGGACTTTCAGCCCGCGGCCGGTCCGCTGGGGCCCGATCTTGCGATTGAAGAACAGGTCAGGGCTCGGCCTGAAAATCCGGCCGCTCAGCTTCACCATGCCCGTCCACGGCAGGCGCCGCGTGCGCCAGACGGCCGGAAGGCGCGTCCGGTCGGATTTCTCCGCCGGCTGGAAGTTCCACAGCACCGGCCGGATCAGCTGCCAGTCCGACGGTGCCGGACGCGGCTGCCACCCGTCCGCCTGCGGCTCGGGCGTGTAGCCGGCGGGGTCAGGATCCAGCAGGAGGGAGAGGATGTCGACCGAGGACACGCCGTCGACCATCGCGTGGTGGGCGCGGTTGACGATGACCACGCGGCCGCCGCGCAGTCCGGTGACGAGCGTCATCTCCCAGAGGGGCCGGCGCATGTCCAGCGGTCGCGCCAGGATCCTCATCACCAGGCGCCGGAGGGATGCGCCGTCTCCGGGCGGCGGCAGCACCTCGCGGCGGATGTGGGCGCCGAGGTCGAAGTGCGGGTCGTCGACCCAGACCGGGTGGGCCAGGTTCCAGGGCACGCGGCGAATGCGCTGCCGGTAGCGCGGCACCAGGTGGATCCGCTCCCTGACCGTCTCCTCGACGCCGAGCGCGCCGCGGCCGCCGGGCACACGCGACCCACCTTCGAACACGTAGACGGTCCCGATGTCGAGTGGCGTCTGCGGCCGCTCGGCATACAGAAACCAGGCATCGCGGGCCGAGAGCGGCTGGGAGTACGGCGCAGCCACGGCGCCATCGTAAGTTGCCATCGGGCTTTCCGGCCGATCTGTAGGTAACCTTTCCCCGAGCGGTTGCTCTTTAAGACCAGGAGGTCAAGATGTCGGTCAAGTTCGGTTCGGACGATTGGGCAAAGCAGTTCAAGGACGAGGTCAACAAGTCGAGTGCCTACAAGGCGGCCGCCAAAGGCTGGAAGTGGACGGTGGGGCTCGTCGTGGAGGCTGAGCCGGACAAGAACTTCCCCGAGTCGCTCGGCGTCGTCATGGATCTGTACGACGGCGAGGCTCGAGACATCAAGGTCGGGCCCGCAAGCGATGCACAGAAGTGCGACTTCGTGATCACCGCCCCCTACTCGCGCTGGAAGCAGGTCTCGAAAAAGGAGCTCGACGCGACCAAGGGAATGCTCCAGGGCAAGCTCAAGCTGAAAGGCGACCTGCCGACGATCGTGCGCTACACGAAGGCGTCGCAGGAGATGACCGAGTGCACGACCCGGGTTCCGGTCGAATGGCCGGACGAAAGCTAGGGCTCGCCGCGAAAGAATCCTCGCTCGTCCAGTACGCGAGGGCGGAGCCCAGCGCGTTCGCCGAGATGCTCGGCGGCCTGATCGAGGCCAACGTCCGTGCCCACCCGGGTAAGAGGAAGGACTTTGACGTGCTGGTGGCGCGCGTGGGGATCTGGGTCACCGACATCGACGAAGGCGTAACCCTTGCCTTCGACGCCGGCCGGCTCACCATCTACAACGGACTGGAGCCAGAGCGCACGATCACGATTCGCGCCGAGGCGGAAACGGTGATGAGCCTGAGCAATTTGAAAATCGGGCCCCTCGGCCTGCCGGTGTATCACGACGAGGTGGGTCGAGGCGTCGCCCTCAAGCTCCTGCGCCGAAAGCTCCGGATCGACGGCCTCCTGCCGAACATCGCGACGCTCAACCGGGTGACGCGGATCTTTTCGGTCCACTGATGCGCTTGGGGGTGGTCGGAGCCGGGAGCATGGGCGCGCAGATCGCGCAGCAGGCGGCGCTGCACGGCCTGGAGGTGCGGCTCCAGGACAGGAGCCCCGAGCAGCTGCGCAAGGCCGTCGAGTCCAACCGTTTCCACGTCCTGCGCCGTGTCGAAAAGGGCAAGCTCGCCCAGGCCGAGGCCGAAGAGGCGCTCGCTCGCGTGCGCACCACCACCGACCTGCCGAATGCCATAGCGGGCGCCGACTTCGTGATCGAGGCGGTGTTCGAGGACCTGGCGCTGAAGCGCTCGGTGTTCGCCGAGCTCGACCAGGCCGCGCCGCCGCATGCCGTCCTCGCGAGCAACTCTTCGACGATGGGGATCAGCAAGATCGCGGATGCGACGGGGCGGCCCGAACGCTGCGTGAACATGCACTTTTTCTATCCGGTGCTGGTGATGGACCTGGTGGAGGTGGTGCGCGGCCCGCAAACCTCGGACGACACGGTGGAGCGCGCGATGGAGATGGCGCAGGCGATGGGTCGCACGCCAGTGCTCCTCAACAAGGAGATCGACGGTTTCATCGTGAATCGGATCCTCCACGCCGCCACCCAGGAGGCCTACCGCCTGCTCGACGCGGGCATCGCGAGCTTCGAAGACATCGACATCGCGGTCGAGAAAGGCCTCAACTGGCCGATGGGGCCCTTCCGCCTGGGGGACTTCAGCGGACTGGATGTCACCTACAACGCGCGGATGCACATGTACCAGGCGACGGGAGACGAGCAGCTGCGTCCCTCGCCTCAGCTGGAGGCCAAGGTCAAGGCCGGGAAGCTGGGGCGCAAAACCGGCGAAGGCTGGTATCGCTATTGAGCATGCCGACCCGCATCCACCACATCGGCGTGGCTGTGGCCGACCTCGACGCCTCGATCCGTGTCTACACCAGCGCGCTGGGCGCGCGGCTCGTGCACCGCGCCACCAACGAGAAAGAGGGTCTCGAGGCGGCATTCTTGAGCGTCGGCGATGGGGAGATCGAGCTGATGGCGCCGCTGCGGGAGGACTCGCCGGTCGGAAAGTTCATGGCCAGGCGTGGGCCGGGCCTGCATCATGTCGCGTACGCCGTCACGGACATTGACGCGTCGCTGGCCGAAGCCCGTGACGCGGGGCTCGAGCTGATCGACAGCGAGCCGCGCATCGGGATGCACGGCACGCGCATCGCGTTCGTGCATCCGAAGAGCCTCGAAGGCGTGCTGACCGAGCTGGTGCAGATATGACCGATGTCAGAAACGACAGTGGCCTGCCGCTCAAGCCCGTGTACTCCGTCGAGGACCGGCGTGCCGAGGAGCCGCTCCCGGGCCAGTTTCCCTTCACGCGCGGCATCCACAAGGACATGTATCGCGGCCGGCTCTGGACGATGCGCCAGTACGCCGGGTTTGGCTCGGCGGCGGAGTCGAACAAGCGCTACAAATTCCTCCTGAAGCAGGGCCAGACGGGGCTTTCGGTCGCGTTCGACCTGCCCACGCAGATCGGCTACGACTCCGACCATCCGATGGCGAACGGTGAGGTGGGAAAGGTCGGCGTGGCGATCGACTCGCTGGAGGACATGGAGCTGCTGCTCAAAGGCATTCCGCTGGACAAGGTGTCGACCTCGATGACGATCAACGCCACCGCGGCGATGCTGTTGCTGCTCTACGAGCTGGTGGCCGAGAAACAGGGGTGCCCGCCCGAGAAGATCACCGGCACGGTGCAGAACGACATCCTCAAGGAGTACGCGGCGCGGGGAACGTACATCTTTCCTCCGAAGCCGTCGATGCGCCTGGTCACGGACGTCTTCGCCTACTGCGGACGCCACCTCCCCAACTGGAACACGATCTCGATCTCCGGCTACCACATCAGGGAGGCGGGTTCGACCGCGGCCGAGGAGATCGCGTTCACGCTGAGCCATGCGATCGCGTATGTCGAGGCGGCGCGGTCGGCGGGGCTCGCCGTCGACGAATTTGCGCCGCACCTCTCCTTCTTCTTCGCCGCGCACATGGACTTCTTCGAAGAGGTGGCGAAGTTTCGGGCCGCACGGCGCATGTGGTCACGCATCATGCGCGACCGTTTTCAAGCCGTCGACCAACGGTCGCAGGCGCTTCGCTTTCACACGCAAACCGGTGGCGTCACGCTCACCGCCCAGCAGCCGCTCAACAACGTGGTGCGCACTGCTCTGGAAGCGCTGAGCGCAGTGCTCGGCGGAACGCAGTCTCTGCACACGAACGCTTTCGACGAGGCGCTCGGACTTCCATCTGAAAATGCGGCGGAGCTCGCGCTCCGCACGCAGCAGCTCATCGGCTACGAGACGGCGGTGCCCCTGGTCGCCGACCCGCTCGGCGGGTCGTACTACGTGGAGAACCTCACCGACCGGGTGGAGGAGGAGGCGCAGGCGATCATGGCGGAGGTGGACGAGCTTGGAGGCGCGGTCGCGTGCATCGAGAAAGGGTGGACTCAGCGGCGCATCGGTGACAGCGCGTATCGCTTGCAGCGGCGGATCGAGTCGGGCGAGCGGGTGGTCGTCGGCGTCAACCGCTATGAAGAAACGGACGCAGCGCCGATCGAGATCATGAAAGTCAGCCCGCGCCACCAGGCCGCGCAGACCGCCGCGCTGAAGCGGCTGCGCGCTCGGCGCTCGAAAGAGGTCGTCGACCGGCACCTGGCGGAGATCGAGCGCGCGGCGCGGGGAACCGGCAACCTGATGACGCCGCTCAAAGCCGCGCTCGCGGACTACGTGACGATCGGCGAATGCTGCACGGTCCTGCGCGAGGTGTTCGGGGAATATCGGCCAGGGGAGGCGGCGTGAGCGAATACCCGGCGGTCATCCCGATGATCGCCTACGAGGATGGCCCCGCCGCCATGGACTGGCTCGCTCGTGCGTTCGGTTTTCGGGAGAGGGCGCGGATGACCGCTCCCGACGGAAGGCTGACCCACGGCGAGATGGATACGGGCGGCGGGCTGATCATGCTGGCGACACCGTCGCCGCACTACCACGGCCCGAAGCGCCACCGCGAGGAATGCGAGGCGGCGCGCCGATGGTCTGAGGTGTCGTACATCGTCGACGGCGTGCTGGTCTACGTCGACGACGTGACCGCTCATTTCGAGCGGGCCAGCGCGGCGGGAGCGACGATCCTCTCGCCGCTCGAAGAGGGCGACGTGGGAAGGCGATATCGCGTCGAGGACCTCGAAGGTCACCGCTGGATGTTCATGGAGAGGTAATGGCCCCGACACCGAAGCACCACAAGGTCGACCCGCTCAACGAGCTGCGGCAGCGCCGGTACGAGGCCGGGCACGGCGATGCAGAATCCTTCAACCGGCAGCACGCCAAGGGCAAGCTGACGGCGCGCGAGCGGATCAACCGCCTGGTCGACAGGAACTCGTTCGAAGAGATCGACATCTTCGCCAAGCATCGCGCCACGGGTTTCGGTCTCGAAGACAAGCGGGTGCCCGGCGACGGCGTGGTGACCGGGATGGGGAAGATCGACGGGCGCGACGTCGTCCTCTTCAGCCACGACGCGACGGTTTTCGGCGGCTCGCTGGGCGAGGTCTTCGCGGAAAAGGTGATGAAGGTCATGGACCTGGCGCTGCGCAACCGGATCCCGATCATCGGGATCAACGACTCGGGCGGCGCGCGGATCCAGGAGGGGGTGGTCTCGCTGGCGGGCTACGCCGAGATCTTCTGGCGCAACGTCGAGGCCAGCGGGCTGGTGCCGCAGCTGAGCCTGATCCTCGGGCCGTCCACCGGGGGCGCGGTCTACTCCCCGGCGATCACTGACTTCACGTTCATGGTCCACGAGGTCGGCTACATGTTCATCACCGGGCCGGAGGTGGTGCGGGTGACCACCGGCGAAAACGTCACGTTCGACTCGCTCGGTGGGGCAGAGGTTCACAACGTCAAGTCAGGCGTCGCGCATTTCCTGGCCGAAACCGAGGACGAGTGCTTCGCACAGGTGCGCCGCCTCTTCAAGTACATACCGCAGAGCTTCGATCAGGCCCCGCCGCTTGCCGCATCGACCGACAGCCCCGACCGCGCCGCGCCCGGCCTCGCGACGATCATCCCCGACAACCCCAAGGAGCCTTACGACATCAAGGACGTGATCGGGATGGTGGTCGACCACGGCAACTTTTTCGAGGTGCAGCCCTTTTTCGCGATGAACATCGTGGTGGGTTTCGCGCACCTGGACGGTCACTCCATCGGCGTGGTCGCGAACCAGCCGAAGGTCATGGCGGGTGCGCTCGACATCAACGCGTCGGTGAAGGCGGCGCGGTTTGTGCGCTTCTGCGACGCGTTCAACATCCCGCTCGTCACGTTTGTCGACGTGCCTGGGTTCTTGCCGGGGACCGCGCAGGAGTACGGCGGCATCATCCGGCACGGCTCGAAGCTGCTGTACGCGTTCGCCGAGGCGACGGTGCCCAAGCTCACGGTGATCACGCGCAAGGCGTACGGCGGGGCCTACTGCGTGATGTGCTCGAAGCACATCCGGGCGGACTTCAACGTGGCGTGGCCGACCGCGGAGATCGCGGTGATGGGTCCGGAGGGGGCGGTGAACATCATCTTCCACCGCGAGCTGGAGGGGGCTGACGACCCGGTGGGCCGTCGCCGGGAGCTCGTGAACGAGTACACGGAAAAGTTCGCCAACCCATATATCGCCGCGGAGCGGGGGTATATCGATGACGTCATCGAGCCGGGCCGCACGCGCCTCGAGCTGATCCAGGCGTTGAGGATCGCGCTCCGCAAAGAGCGCGTCCGCAGCCCGAAGTGGCACGGGAACATTCCGTTGTAGGTGGACGGGGGGACGGGGCTGGGGACGGTGAAGAGGGTGTTGGGGTGGGGTTTGGGAGTCGAAAGGACGGTGAAGAAGGTGTGGCGGGCGGGTCTGGGAGTGGGATTGTGAAGAGGGTGTGGTGGCGGGGTTTGGGAGTGGGACTGCGAAGAGGGTGTTGGGGGTGGGTTGGGAGTCGAAATTTAGCGCGTTTGGTATTGACAAGCGAACATTCGTTTGGTAGTCTGTTCTTATGCTCGCGACGCAAGACGTTTGGCCTTCCAGCACTGCTTTTCTCACCAATGACGAGCGGCGCGAGCGCCTGATCCAGAAGCGCCACATCATCGATCTGCAGGAGCTGTCGTTCGCCCAGGAGGCGGCCGAGTTCGCCGCCACCGAGGCCTGGGAAGAGGACGGCTCGGTCAGCGCGATCGACTGGTTTCGCTTCAACTGCAAGATGACCACCGGGGCGGCGGCCAACAGCATTGCCGTGGGCGAGGCGATGCACCGGGTCCCGGAGAGCATGCAAGCCGTGACCGATGACGAGATCGGCTACGCGCACCTGACGACCATCGTGCGCACCGCCGATGCGGTCGGCGAACGGTTTGACGAGAGGCGGCTGCTCGGGAAGGCTCGCGAGAGCTCGCCGGGCAAGTTCTTCTACATCTGCCACCACTACCGGCACGCCGCCGATCCCAAGAGCTACGCCGACGAGCAGGCGGAGCAGGTCCAGCAGCGCAGGCTCAAGTTGAGCACCTGGATGGACGGCTCGGTGCTCATCAGCGGAGTGCTCGACCCGGTCGGGGGCGCCGCCTTCAGTGCGGCGATTGAACCGCTGGCTGGCAAGTCGGGCGCGCACGACGACCGTGACCTGGAGCAGCGTCAGGCGGATGCCCTGGTCGAGCTCGCCACCGGGGGACGCTCAAAAGCCCAGATCCAGGTCACGGCTTCGCTCGAGACCCTGCGCAGCCTGCCGGGCGCGGCGGCGGCGGACATGGAGCATTGCTCCCTACCGATCTCCTCCAAGACCGTCGAGCGCCTCGCTTGCGATTGCTCGGTCACGCGCATCTTGCTCGGCTCTGACTCCATGGTCATCGACGTCGGGCGGGCCAAGCGGACAGTCTCCGGGCCGGCGCGCAAAGCGCTCGACGTGCGCGACCGGGGCTGCACCTGGCCAGGTTGCGAGCGGCCGGCGAGCTGGTGCGACGGCCATCACCTGAAACACTGGGCTTCCGGCGGCACCAATCAACCGGACAACTTGACCCTGTTGTGCGGCCGGCATCACTGGATGGTGCACGAGGGCAACTGGCAGCTCGTTCGTGGCGATGACGGCCGGATGCTGACCATCCCGCCGACGGTTACGTTCGGACCTCCCTCGCGCGCACCCGACTAGCCACTACAGATAGTGCCGGCGGATCGCTCCCAGGTTGTTGAAGATCCGTACCCCAAACGCGACGATCGCCGCGATCGACAGGTCCACGCCCAGCTTGTCGCCGAAGTACACGAGGCCCGCGGCCAGCGTCATGTTCGTGAGCAGGCCGCTGAAGAACACGCGCGGCTCGAACGTGCCCGCGATGTACGCCTTGAAGGCGCCGAAGATCGAGTCCAGCGCCGCCAGCAGCGCGACGGCGGTGTACCGCGCGTACGTGATCGGGATGGTCACCGGTGACAGCACGCCCAGGACCACGCCCAGGATGGCGAAGATGACCGCGACGACGATTACTTGCATGTCGCCACCGGGGTCGGAGATGGTTGTGGTGCGCCCGGGGTCGGCTTTGGCTCGAGGGACCTGTAGCCTACCGCCGCCTCGGCGGGGTTCATCACGTTGACGTACTCGAGGTCGGCGGAGCTGTAGTTGACCTGCCCGGCGATGGCCTTGAGAGCGGTCAGCTTGTCGCGCAGGGTCGTGAACTCCTCGGGTGTCAGCACGCGGCCAAAGTAAACCTTCCAGCCACGCTTTGCGACCAGCGTCAGCTGGCCGCACGAGTCGAACACGAACCCGGCCACCTCCTGCCCGATCAAGCCGGGGAAGCTGCGCTGGATGTTGACCAGGGCGGTGAGGAGCTGAGCGTCCAGCGGCCGGTCGCCCGCTCGGGGGTCGCCGCCGGCCGGTCCCTGCACATCGACCAGAGGTCCGACACTGGAGGCCAGCCCGAGCACGACCGCCTGGTCCGAGAGCCAGAACACCTTTGCGCTCTTGCCCGCGTGGTACGCGGCGACGGGCTGCCACTCGCTCACCCGGATCACGACCGACCCCGGCAGCTGCGGGACCACGGTGGCGGTGCGCACCCACGTCAGGCTCAGGAGGCGCCGGCGGTCCGACTCCCCATCGACGGACAGGATCGAGGCGCTCTGCGACAGGCCGGCGGCGTGGGCCACCTGGGCGCGGGTCAGGTGCTGGGCTCCCAGCACGTCAACCGTCTGCACGGCAAGCGCCGGCCCGAACCAGAGCCAGCCCAGCAGGACGCACTCGGCGGCCGCGACCACGACCGCGAGGCCCCGCCACACCAGGCTCACGTCCGGCTCGCGGAGCGCATGCTCTGAACGCGTCCACAGCTGCCCCTTCAGCGGCTCGGACTGGTCGATGCCACGGCGCGGGATCGACGGAAAGAGACTCCGGCGGCGGCGGAACCTCATCCCGCCGGTGGGCCCACGCGACGTTCGTGGCGGCCGATCGCGTGGTCGACCAGGCGCTGGCACAGGTCCTCGAACGAGATCCCGGCGGCGCGAGCGGCGTCCGGCAGGAGCGAAACCTCGGTCAGCCCCGGCACGGTGTTTACCTCGAGCAGCCAGGGCGTGCCCTGCGCGTCGACGATGATGTCGACCCGGGCCATCCCCGCGCAGCCGAGGTCGACGAACGCGCGACGGGCGGCGTCGGACGCGTCGCTCTGGGCGCGCTCGGGGATCCGCGCCGGGATGATGTGGTGCGACTTCCCCGCCGTGTACTTGGCGTCGTAGTCGTACACCGGATTGTCGCTGACGATCTCCAGCGTGGGCAGGACCAGGAGGTCAGGCGTGGCCAGGACGCCGACGGTGATCTCCGTGCCGGCCGCGAACTTCTGGACCAGCACCCGCCGGTCGTAGCGGGCGGCGAGAACCAGGCCGCTCGCCACGTCGTCGGCGTGCTTGGCAATCGTCAGCCCGATCGTCGACCCCTCCCGCACGGGCTTGACGACCAGCGGCAACCCGTACCTGGTGACCAGCCGTTCGACGACGTCGGCGGCGACGCCTTCTTTGATCTCGAGCTCTTCGAACATCGGGATGTGAAGGCCGGCCGCGGCCATCATGGCGTTGGCGCGCGCCTTGTCCATGCAGAGCGCGGACGCCAGCACACCGGACCCGGTGTACGGGAGCCCCAGGAGCTCGAGCATTCCCTGGATGGTGCCGTCCTCGCCCAGGCGGCCGTGCAAGGCGTTGAAGACGCAGTCGAAACCACCGTCGCGCAGCACGTCCCACGTGGTCAGGTCGATGTCCACGCCGGTGACCTCGGCGCCGCGCGACACCAGGGCCTTCTCGACCTGTGCCCCCGACCTGAGCGACACCTCGCGCTCCGCCGACTTGCCGCCTCTCAGGACCGCGATCTTCACCGCTTGAACCGCCCCACCATCTCGACCTCGGTCTCCAGCTCGACGTTGAAGCGCCTCCGCACCTCGGCCTGCACCCGCTCTATGAGCTTCCTCACGTCGGCCGCCGTCGCGCCGCCCTCGTTGACGATGAAGTTGCCATGCAGCGGCGAGATGACCGCCATCCCCTCGCGGGCGCCCTTGAGACCGGCGGCCTGGACGAGCCGCCCCGCCGAGTCGCCTGGCGGGTTCTTGAAAACGCTCCCGCAGTTCTTGGTCTTGATCGGCTGCGTCTCGTTGCGCTCCCGGGTGAGCCTGGCCATCAGAGCCTTGGCCTCCTCCCCATCGCCACGCTCGAGCTGGATCGTCGCCTCGACCACGAGCCCGCCCTTGAGCTTCCCCTCGCGCAGAGCCGAGCTGCGGTAACCGAACTTGAGGTCGGCCGGCTTCCACGTCGTCTGGCCGCCGCCGGGCATGAACCCTTCGACCGCGACCAGCACCTCGCTCAGCTCCTTGCCCCAGCAGCCGGCGTTCTGATAGACCGCGCCGCCGACCGTGCCCGGTACGCCGATCGCGAACTCGAAGCCGCGAAGGCCGGCGTCGGCCACGATGCGCGCGAGACGCATCATCTTCAAGCCCGCTCCGGCGCGCACCGCCCGGCCCTCTACCTGGTGGTCGCGATTGACCACCCTGACGACCAGTCCCTCCACGCCCGCATCGGCGATGAGCAGGTTGGTGCCGGCGCCGAGGAGCATGTACGGGATGGCGCGCTCCGCGGCTCCGGTGATCACCTCTTCGATCGCCGCCGGACGGCCTATCTCGACGAAGAAGTCGGCGGGGCCGCCGATGCCGAAGGACGTGCGGGACGCGAGCGGCTCGTCCTCGCTCACGGCGGGCAGCGACCGGAGCCAGCTGAGCTTAGACGCGGTGCGCCAGCTCATCGCCCAACCTGTTGATGTCGCCTGCGCCCATCAAGAGCAGCAGGTCGCCCGGACCGACAAGACCTTCAAGCGCCTCGCGCGCCGTTTTGAAATCGCCTACGTATGTGGCGCCAGGGATCTGGTGCGCCAGGTCGGCGGCGTTGACATTCATCGTGTTTTCCTCACCTGCGCTGTAAACGTCCAGGATCAGCACCTTGTCGGCGCCGCTGAACGCGCGCGTGAAGTCGTGCATCAGCGCCGCCAGGCGCGAGTAGCGATGCGGCTGGAAGACGACGATCAAGCGCCGGTGACGGAGCTCTCGCGCCGCGTCGATCGTGGCGCGCACCTTCGTCGGGTGGTGCGCGTAGTCGTCGTAGACCGCCGCTCCCTGGAACGCGCCCAGGAATTCCAGGCGCCGGTGCGCGCCCGGGAAGGATTCCAGGCCGGCCACCACGTCCGGGTACGGGACGCCGATCTCGAGCGCCATCGCGGCGGCGCCGGTTGCGTTCTGGATGTTGTGGCGCCCGGGCTGCGGCAGGTTGATGCGACCGAGCTCGTGTCCGTCGTAAAAGATCGGAAAGGGACGCACCGGCTCCGCGCGATAGGTCGCGTCCTGGCGAAACCCGTAGGTGACTCGCCGCGCCTTGGGCTTGAGCTCCCTGGCCAGCTCGTCGTCGGCGCACACCACCGCCAGGCCGTCTGCGGGCAGGTTGAGGATGAACCACTGGAACAGGTCGCGGACCGCGCTGACGTCGCGGAAGTGGTCCGGGTGGTCGAGCTCGATGTTGGTGACGATCGCGCGGCGCGGATGGTGGAGGGTGAGGGTCCCGTCCGACTCGTCCGTCTCCGCCACCAGCCATCTCGATCTGCCGGCGCGCGCGCTCGACCCGTCGCCGACGAGCACGGTGGGGTCATAGCCGGCGGTGACCAGGATATGGCCGACCATGTGCGTCACCGTGGTCTTGCCGGCGGTCCCGGCGACGGCGATCGAGTCCGACTCGTTGATCAGCTGGGCCAGCATCTCTGCGCGGCTCAGCACCTTCACTCCCATCGCTCGCGCGGCGTCGAGCTCGGGCGAGCTCTTGATCGCGCCGCTGTAGACGAGCAGGTCCTGGAAGAGCACGTGCTCCGGATCGTGGCCGATGTAGATGCGCACGCCGGCGTCTTCGAGCTCGCGAGTCGTTTCCGATTCCTTGACGTCGCATCCGGTGACCTCGTCGTTGCGGGCCAGGAAGACCCTGGCCAGGGCCGACACGCCCGCGCCGCCGGCGCCCATGAGGTGAACCCTCATTTTCGAGCCACCTCGTGCAGGACGGCGAGCACGCGCTTGGCCGCGTCGCGCCGGCCCGCGGCGGCCGATGCATGCGCCATCGCGCGCAGCTTTGCCTCATCGAGGTCCGCGATCGCGGCGACGAGGCTGGGGCCGCTCAGCTCGGAATCGCCGAGGCGCACCGCAGCCCCCGCTTCGACCATGGCGGCCGCGTTCTCCTCCTGGTGCCCGCCACCGAATGTGCCCGGCACGAGGACCATGGGCAGCCCGACCGCGGTGGCCTCGGCGATGGTGCCGACGCCGGCCCGGCTGACGACCAGGTCCGCGCGCGCCATCAGCGACGGCATGTCATCGGTGAACGCCATACCTGTGTACCTTGCATGAGCGTGCAGGGCGACGCCGTCCGCGCCCTGCCGGCCGGCGACGTGGATCACCTCGACAAAGCGTGTGCAGAGCTCGTCGAGCGCCGACCACACGGCCTTGTTCAGGTTGCGCGCGCCCTGGCTGCCGCCGGTGATCAGCAGCCGCCGCGGCGGCACGTCAGGCGTGCGCGGCGCGAAGCCGTCGCGAAGCGGCACGCCGGTGAGCTCGACACGCAGGCCGCGGAGGCGCTTCTCGGTACCGGGCAGCGTCGTGCAGATCGCCGCGGCCCTGCCCGCGAACATGCGCGTCGCCAATCCCGGCCGCACGTCCTTCTCATGCAGGACGTACGGGATGCCGCGAAGGCGGGCGGCCGCGACCGCCGGCGCCATCACGTAGCCGCCCATGCCGAGCACCACGTCCGGGCGGAAGCGGTCGACGATCCGAAGCCCCTCGAGCAGGGCGGCCGGAATGAGGACGGGCAGGGCGACGTTCTTCCACATCGCGTCGCGGTCCAGGCCGCGGACGTTGACCGTCAACAGCTCGATCCCCGCGGCAGGGACGAGCTGTTCCTCCGG
>Ga0209011_1000524_pt1 | contig 14533 bp, 18 predicted proteins | sample BlaSpr_A8_OM1_M3_FD_187986 | JGI IMG/M metagenome (GOLD analysis project Ga0209011, IMG submission 187986) | Forest soil microbial communities from Thunder Bay, Ontario, Canada - Black Spruce, Ontario site 2_A8_OM1_M3 (SPAdes) (version 2) | ecosystem: Environmental > Terrestrial > Soil > Boreal... | reverse complement strand
GCGGCGCAAGGAAGGGGCGGCCGCACTTTCCGACATTTCGGCGGTCATTGGAGCGGTGGGCGGCGGCGTAGTGACGAGCCTGTTCAAGGACGCCGACTTATTCGGTCTGTATGCCATCGGCTTAGCCATTGGCTTCTTCGGGTACCTCCTCATAAACTTCGTGGTTTATGGCAAGGAGAGCACTGGCACCTTCATGGGATAGCGACCATCGTCTCGCATTGTTCGTTAGCTTTGGAGGCATGGGCATCAGATGAACTGGCCGGACGGAGCTTCACCGCGATCACTCCCAGTACCTATATATCAATGTGTGGCGGGGTCGGGGCGGTGGTCCCCGGCAGGACTCGTCGGTATGAGCGAACCAATGTTCGATCGCGCTCGGTCCCTGAAGCTCATCGAGTCCAGGAGCTGCGCCTGCACCGGCTGCGCCGGCCGGCTAACCGACCCAGCGCGGAGTCGGGGCGGCTGGGGCTTCTGCCGAGAATGCCGGTGCGGATGGAAGTTTCCACGATCGATGGTCACGTGTACGCGACCATGATTCCGTCGCCGGCACACGCTGGCGGTGGCGGGCAACCGAGACACTGATAGTTCAGGTGATAGGCCATCAGCTGATCTGGCGGTACTTCGAGTCACGGCGCTCTACGATACCGAACCACTGCGCGACGAGATCGACCGGCTCACTCGAGCAGCCGCCTCGCATAGGAGCTCGCGCGTTCAAAGGCCGGCCAGAAAGTGTACTGGGGACGCGTCATTCGAGGTTCAGTTTGGACAACGTCTTTCGCCGTCCCTCTTCGGGGGGAACGTTGTCCTTAATCCCGTTAAACCCGGGACAATTGCTCGCAGATCGAGAGTTGACCACCGGCAGGTTGCGGTCGTCCCTGCCACTGGCGCAGTCCGAAGACTTCCTCCATCGCGTCCAACGTCGGCTTCACGAGGTTGTCGAACGCAGTTGGAGCGCATACTGGCACGGGGGAAGGGTCTTATTGTGGGTGGGCACGGGCCGCGTATAAGTAAGGAGCGCCGAAGAGCCGCTTACGTAGCCCTCTGGGCTGCGTTCGCGTTCACGGCGGTGGTAGGGCTGATCTGGCTGGGAACCGGCCCAGCGGTCTCGACTCCCAATGTGGGTAAGCCGACTTCACCTCCCAGCGTTTGGGACAGGGCATTTACGGATCGGCTTCTCGATCTCCTACGGATTGGCCTTGTCCTCTTCGGGGCTGTCGTCGCGGCTACCATCGCTCAGCGCCTGGTCCTGGGTCGGCTTGCCTTTAAAGCCGGCCCAATTGAATTCGAGGACCTCGTTGAGGAGGCCGTGAGTCAGGGAACCCAGGAAGTCAACGCCGCCACGGAGAAGGCCTTGAAAGAGCTAAGAGAGGAGACGAACCAGCGGTTAAAGGAGCTTGCGGACATCGTTGCGCCCCTCGCCGAAAGGATGGCTATTCTTGAACAGAAAGTTGCCGAACTGGAGCGCCGAGGGGGATAAGATTAGCCCGTGACCAACGAGTCTCCGAAAGCGGACCCTGACTCGATACGGCAACGAATCAAGGAGTTTCGGGAGAAACTTGATAAGCCGGCCAAGCCCCTGTTCGAGGCATCAGAAGTTAACGAGCGCGTCAAGAGGCGGGTCAAGAAGGTCCTCGACGGCACCGAAGCCTAACCGAACCAACCCCAACGGCTAGGTCGGCTCTTTAGCAAACTTGGGTCGCGTGCTGCATTGGTATCGTGACGGCCTGACTTTCTTCTCGTCTGCCGTGAACAGCGCGATCTGACAGATCGCCAGGTATGGCTTTAGGATGATGGCGACCTCGCCGAGATTTACGAGCTCAAGCGTTGGACTGCCTTTGAAACCCGGCCCAACAAAGGCAGCAGTCGCTGCGATGATTCCCATTCGACCAAACGTCGACCGCGATTGAATGAGGCCACTAAGGTCCAACGGCATCGCGAGGTACTCAAAGGTGCTCGCTAGGACAAATTGATGCGGGTGCATAGCGAAGCTGCCATCCGGTCTGAGTTGCGTCTCTCGAAAGAGTCGTCCGGCCTCCTCCGGTTCCCACGCCTTCACGGACTCCAGCGACGAACGCTCCGCGCTGAGAAACACAGTGCCTATCCGCAGGTCAACCGTGCCATGTCCCACCTGATCTTCGGTTGGGGTTGGGAAGATCTTGAACTTGTCATCATCGGACCGCAGGCGAGCAAGCAGTTGGTCTTTTGTCGGGACTGCGACCGTCACACCGGCCTCCCAAGCATGTTTGCTATCTCTATCGACTTCACCACCAAACCATCCAGCACCTGGCTGACTTTGCCTATTCCTTTTGTCGTCGCCGCTTCTCCACCGATAATCTCAGCAAGAGCAACCAGGCCTTCGATCTTTACCATCCAAGCTGCGTTCAGAATTACGGCTATCGAATTGGCGTGGCCCGCCGAGTGTTCCCCGCACGGAAGTCCCTCTCTAAGCCGATTGCGAGCTTTCAGGGCCAGTTCCCAAATGTCCGGCGTTACGATTCGTTCCGTGGGCATCGAAGCAATGCATCGCCGCTTGAACGCGGGTATCTCATTTCGCAATACGCGCCAAGCCTCTTGAGCCGCCTCTCGAAGATCAGGGTCTCTCAGATCAATCGCTCGCTGCCAGGCATCCGCATAGGTCACCGCATATTCCTTTACGACCTCGCCTACCTGCTCGACCTCCGCAAAACCGGTCTCGGTAAGCATTTCCGCCATGAGCCGGATACGGCGATCTGGAGCCGGATGACTGAGCGAGTCATGGTTCATGTGTGCCGTGGCTCCAACGACTTCGGGAAAGGCCAACAAGGCCACCGGTCCAAGTCGCAAGCAGGAGAAGATGTCTGATACAAGTTCTTCTCCCCAGTCGGCAACAAAATTCACATATGCCTCGAAGGCAACGTCGTGGGCCAGGTCCAGTTCGCCGTCGGCCCGACGCCACTTTTGGGGCGTCGGTGGATCGAATGCTTTGGAAACGTCGTTTTGCCAATCGCGGAGGTGGCCCATCTCATGTCCAAGCAGCACAGCGTGGAGAGCGATGGAATCGCGGCCAATTGCTGGGGTGCAAAGTGAGAGGAACTCCTGATTCTTGGCCCCCTCGTCGGCCAATATCTCCGCCGATGAAGGCAGCAGTTTGATCGCATATCTGAAATCCGGCGTGCTGAACAGAATTGGTGTTAGATTCCGACCTGGCGCCGCAGCGGTTACCTCATCATTGACCACCGGTTCAAGCTCCACGGGAACCAGGCTCGCTGAGGCTCCGGTCATGACCGGAACGATTTCCTTGATAAGGGTCTGTACAAGCTCCTCGAAATTGAGACACAACTCGGCCCTGCTTCGCTCTCTTTCTTGGAGATCCCGAACCTTCTCAAAGTCATGCCATGTCTCCTCGAAGTTCGTTGTGATCCCTTGGATGGCTACATCGAGATCGTCAAGCAGGACCTTCTGCCCTGTTGTTAGTACCTCGGGCTGACTTTCGACGCCACTTACGGCGTCCGTCAGTTGTCGCAGGCGCTCGCTTAGGGCGCGCCGTCGTTGATCAGCGTTCCACATTGGAACCTGCGCGAACGGAATCTAAAACTCTTAACGGTGAGTCTTTTCTATGCGTTCCGACATGATAGGGATCGACGGCTCAATCGCATTCCTGAACGCACGAAGACTCTCCTTCAATCTTTCCACGTCTTCGTCAGGTAGGACTTCCCCTCGCGAAAGCTTCTCCAAGTCGTCCGCAGCTTCCGCAAGCTTGGCTGCTAACGACCTTGCTTCTGGAGAATCCCAAACGGATTTGGCCGCTCGAATAAGCCCAATGTCGTTTCGGAAGTTTGCGAGCGATCCGCCAGTTTTCAGTGGTTCATCAGATGTCGGACGCAAAAGCTCAGCGGCTCGTTTAAGCCACTGCGCCTGAGTTGGCGACAAGTCGTGACCGGCAGAGTAAAGAACGAGGGCATCGATGGCGCGTCCGATTGCCATCCTGAGCGCTAGGTCGCGTGGAAGGGCGTTGGATCGTACGGACTCATGGATCGTAGCCATTAAGGACCCTCCCTCAGACTAGGCCGCGACAGCATGCCACTACAACCCACCGATGGATGGATCGTAAAAGAGGCTACCTGGCACACCGTCACCCCTCCCTGCCCCCTTCCTGCAAAAGGTACCAGCCAGAGGCAGCTCCGGCATAGATACAACAGGAAGCGCTGGCTTGTTCTTTTGCTGGGGACACAGAACTGCGGCCTTTGATGAATCGGCATTGCTAGAATACCCCAGGTAGCGAAACTTTGCAACAATGTTGCATTGTTTCAATGTTGCACCTAAGGTTGACCCCTCAAATGGCTAGCGGCTCAAAGGCAAAAGGCAAGCCGAAACCGGTCATGGTCCGGGTTCCGTACGACTGGCTAGAGCTTCTGGAGGCGGCTCAGTATGTGCGCCGCCACGATTCGACGCAGGCTCTGGTCCTAGAGGTACTCCGACAATTCCTCACCGTCGTAAAGGACGAACCCGAGATCCCGCTGGCGATCAAGGCCAGAGCCGATCGCGATGCGCGGCTTGCCCGGTCAATCGTCGACCTTAGCGTTAAGGCCTCGGAGGCCAAGCGGCAGCACCGAAAGGACGCCAGCTAGCCGCACATCAGAATCGCTCGAAAGCAGTCCGACGATTCGGATCGCGAGCAGGATGGGTTACGGCTCTGAGGTTTCGTTGACGTTTCCGTCAACCTCGCCAGGTTGAAATCCCAATCGGTGCCAGAGGACAGCACCGAGCCGTTCGCCCTGAGGGTCCAGTGAGCGCAGCACGCTGAGCGGAAGCACTACCGGTCGCGAAAGGTCTTGCTCAGCCTTCAGGTTCTCGGCCTCCACCTGTGTCCGCAAGATCTCGATGTAGTCATCGCTCAACTGGCCAAACGCTTTGGCACCTGGTTGGGAAGACGTCGCATCCAACATGTCCGTCTGATCCAATGCCTTTCGCGCGAAGGCGACCATCTCAGCCACGACGCTCTCGATGGACTGAAACCCGTAAACAACATCGGTGATGAAGCGCGGCGAGAGTGTTGCCCGTCGACCATCTGCCAACTCGATTTCGATGCCGGTGATTTCGGCATGGCGACGTGAGTCAGGTAGCAGCCGGCGAACCCATCCGTCGGTGAGGGTCCGGTCCAGAAACCGCCCGGTATCTACTAGGTGCATCACGATCAAGTCGCCCTCCAAGAGCGAGTACCGTAGGTCCGGCTCAAAAGGCCAGACCGTGGGCGGTGCGATCGTTGAAAATTGACGTCCGTTTTCTATTAGGCTGAGGTGACAGCCGACATGAACCGCGCCCTGGGGCTGCATCAAATCGTCCAGACTAACCGGCAGCGGCGGCAGCTTTCCTCCGTCGCTCTCAAAAGCCCAAATGATGCTCTGATTTCCTACGGTTGTCACTGCGGACCCTTCATGTCGCGCGCGTTGCAACACCTCACCAAGTGAAGCCCACGAATAGCTGGTCAACGTCTGAATCCCGATCGCTCGTTGAAATCCCGAAGCTCCGGTTGCCATAAACTCCGACGTCCGCATCGCCCGGATCGCCTGCTTCCTGGTGCGCCGATCGGCTTGGAAGCTGTTAAGACTGAACCCGGCACCTTTGACTTCAACGATCACCGGGGCTTCGGGATTGTCGCAGACGATGAGATCCCCGATTGTCAGGATGTTTGTTAGGTCTGAAGCCAGTACAGGAAGGTTCCGGCCCGCATAGAACGCTGCCGTTTCCAAGACCCCGTCGACGGCGGACCGTTGATGCAAGAGATTGGGCCAGTTGTCGATGTTCTTCGCAAGCTGCCGTATGGCGTGGCGGTCAAGCAGGGTCCAAGCCAAAGTGTCGCCATAGACCCGAAGAAGGTGGCAGTGATCTTTCCACATGTCTGGACCTCCAGCTACGATTGCCTGTTCGGCCTCGAGGATCGCAGCTGCAAGGTCCTTTTGGAAGGCGACGAGCTTTTCTGGAGTATCGACGCATTGAAGCTCCGAGAACATGCTCTTGCGCTTGGCTTTGAGCGAAGCCTTGAGGTCCGCCAGCACCCTACAAGGGTACCGTCACCATCTTTCCAGCGAATGCCTGGCCGCAACATGGCCCAAGGCGCTGGGAGTGAGTCCGGTGCGACGTCCTAAGGGCGGGCTTCGCCAAGCGGCAAACCCTTTCTGCGACGCCAGAGATCCAGGTAGGTTAAGAGGTCGTCGGTGGCTTCGGACATAGAGGCCACCATGTTCCTAAGAAATTCGGCGGGGATCCGCGCCCGCCGCATCGGGAAGTAAAGTCCGTGCTTTCCGACCGGATCGCCCTCTGAATACTCCCAAGGGGATAGGACCTGGACGCTGCTCGAATCCCGGTGAAGGCCACCAAAACCCCTCTTCTGCCGACCGACCAAGCGACGGTTTCAGCGAACGCCGAGAGTTAGCGACGCGACGGAACCCACGGCACATCCGTCGCTCCAGCCCACCCGCCGATGGGATGACAGTGAGCCCTTATGCTATTACCGCGATGGCGATGGCATCCGCGTCACGCTTCCGGCAGCTCGGTGCAGGCATCTCCAAGCAGCTTCACCGGGGAATAGCGAAGGTCAAAGCCATTCCCATCGCTGCGGGCCAGTGGCTGGACGATCATCACGAAGAGATCCTCGCGGCGCTTGACCAGCTCGAGCGCTTTACGCGTCACTTGACGTCTCGCTTCCTGCCGCCAGCAGAGACGGCTGCCTTGACCTCGGCGGGCTGGACGCCCTTCAGGTGGTCCTTGGATGAGATCAGGGCTTGGGGTCGGCTGGCCTTGACGCAGAGTACGGATGCGACCAATGACGCGATCTGTGCTGCTTACCGTGCCGAGAATTGGGCTCGCCTCGATGAGCTCGCCAAGTCCATGTACGCCTCGCCCCTTCTCGCGCGCCGGGCCCACCTGATCCGCGATGCCGTCGAGGCCCAAAAGCTGGGCCTGTATGCCGCGTCAATCCCGCTCCTGATTGCTCAACTCGAAGGCGCGGCTCGGGATGCGGTCGATCAGGCCGCCGCCGCCGTCGTACGTGTGGAAGGGGACTATGACGGCGACCAGCTCGTTACCATCGCGGACGCTTCGCCTCGGCAGACGAGCGCCCTCGACAGCTTGCTGCGTCTCGACCCTCGCGGGCTTGCGGTCTTCGCCGGGCAGGTCTACCGGCTGCGTCTCACCGACCTCTACGCGCGCTACTTCCCGCCGGCACAGCCAATCCCGCCGGGATCTCGCCACGCGATTCTTCATGGCGCCGACCTGGGCTACCCGAGTGAGGTGCTGTCTCTCCAACTTCTGCTGCTCCTCGAAGGGCTGCCGACCGCGGTCGTCGCGATGCAGGTCGCAGCCGTGGGTAAGGCGCTGCATGCTGGCTTGGTGGCATACAGCGAGGCCGTCGCGCGCGAAGCAGCCGAGCAGGACCGCCTTGCCCGACATCGTTCACTGCGCCGATCGGCGACCCGGCGACGGGTCCGCAAGGTCTCCCCGCAAGCTCGACCATTGCTCAGGAAGTAGGGCATGCTGCCGGGCCCGCAATTGCAGACCGCGGGCATCGACCGCGGCGCTGTCGCATGATGAAGACCCAGTCATATCGCGCTGCCTCTCGAGGACGACGACGTGGTCGAGACCGACGCTGAGCCCGAATTCGGACCGCTCAGGCTGGCGTCTTAGGTTAGACGCTTACCTTTGCGCTGCCGTACGTCTGGTAGCAGCGCTGCAGCTCTCGGTTCCAGAAGGCAGTTCGCTGGGCTTCTGACGCACCGACGAATATCCCGAGGTCATCGGCGATGAAGTTCCAGAAGCCGTACGATGGCATGTTCTCGGCTTTTCCATAAACAAGGGCCGAAATCACGGGTCGGTCTTCCCCTTCCGTTAGCTCTTCCATTGAGACTCGCCCTAGGAGCATTCCAATCTGCTGTCCGTCGTGGGTATATGGTCCGTCAAGCCAGGGAATGGCATCGACGGCAGCCGATAATTCGCCATATTGATGGGGCTGCCCTTCGGCCGCCCAGCGGTATAAGACTCGGCGACACTGATCGACTGCCCGGTCCCAGTCGACGCCGTAACCGCCGTATTGCGCGGTCGCCCACTGGGGCAACGTCTTAGGACGCATCGCCATTCTTCCATTCTCCCATCTTCGACCCGGTGCCCGACTCAGCCACCGATTCAGCCTGATTGGCAAGCGGTACCCTTGATCGGTGGCGGCGAACGTCCGCCAGCGAGAGAGTTCGTCGAACAAAAACGGGGACGCCTTCAGCGCCAGATCGAGCGAGGGAGGCCGAGCCGATTCAAGGACATCGGTCGCCGAGAGCACTTCTACCTCATGCCCGAGGCGGCGACTTTTCTCGTCCAGCACAACCTCCACGAAAAGGTCCTTTCGATCGATCGGTTCAGATTCGACCATATCGAAGGGAAGCGGACGCATCGGAACGTCGCACCGGGCGACATCGAGTACCGGTTCGGGTATTGGATCCTCAAGAAGATCGGCCGCGACGCTGGTAAGTGGGGCTGGGCGCAATTCGCGCCGCTGATCCCGGCTAGAGATTTACGGCCGCTGATCAACCTGGCGATCAAGGAGGGGCCATCCGGCCTCGAGACGCGGAGGCGTTCGGCGCCAATCAACGGAAAAAGAAGCGACAGCCTATCCCTTAAGCACGCTGCAAAGCCGACAATGAGCCGCAGGGTGCGAAGCTCGGAACTTTCTGCTGAAACATCTTCCTCAGTAGCGAGGCTGAAGCCATGACCGGTCAACGACTGCCTGGATGACAAGCGCGAGCCTGCCGCCAGACATTCGAAGCGGACCCTCATGTCCCGGGAACAGTCGGTCTGGGGCTAAGGTCGATCTTTATCGGTTCCATGAGCTCCACGCAGAGGGCCATCGGCTGATCAACGGATGGTTCAGCAGAGCGGTGCACGCCAGCTATAGGTGCGAACCTAAGGATAGCTTCGAGCCTTTCATCTTCGGGTGGATCGGATTCAATGGTTGGGCCGCCTGCTGCTCGGAGATGGACCGTGACGAGGACTGGCGTGATGCTCTCGCTGCCTGTCCGCAACTCGTCAGCGGTTTCCGGGCCATGATGGGCGCCGATCCCGAGTTCGCTACGGCCGTTCAACGGTTCAGCTCTATGTGGCCTATCTTCAAGGCCCAGCAGCTCCGGGTGGGACGGATCAATGCAGTAGGCCTGACGAGGAACGAGCTCGTGAGACATTACCTCGCCAGGGGCTTAGCAGGGCACCGGTATGCTTCGAGCACCATGTCAACCGCCGGCCTCCCGAAGAGGTGCCGCCTGACTGGCCACACACGTTGATGGCCCTGTATCAAGTGCGGTGCAACCTCTTCCACGGGGAGAAAAGCGCCCACTCGGAGATGGACAGCCAGATCGTGTACTCGGCGCTTCAGGTGCTCGTGCGATTCCTGTCGCCGTACATCGGACGAGAACGACGTGTCTGACTTAGAGCAGATAACAACGCTCAATCCCTCGACCTCATAAATACGGAGGCACAGCTGCTGAAATCGGGGGCGTCAGAACCGAAAGTTGCGGATGGCCGGCTCTCCGCTGCGACCGCTATCTGTCGGGGAAAGCCGCTGCCTTTTTTAGCCCTTTCCCTCCAGTTGCCGGCGCTTTGACCAAATGAAACCGGGGCGATCTGCGACGGTGATTCGGCATCGAGTCGGCCGTTGTAGGTTGAGGCCGCCCTCGGCGAGCAGCCGATCCTTCTCGAACCATGTCATCCCGGACTCGTGAGGCTCGATGACACCCGGAATGCTCGCGCTGACCTGAGGCACGATTTGGGCGAAGGCCCGCTTAGAGCCATCGTTGGTTTCCACAGCGATCCCGGTTACGCGAATGGCGTGCTGGCTGCGGTTGTAAACCGTCACCGTGATCGCCTCGATAAGGTTCGCGCCGAAACCCAGGAACGCCATTCCGATCTCAACAGTGACTAGCGTTTCGTGCGTTTGACGCCACGTCCACAAGCGCCAGATGCCGCCGACGATGGCAGCGCCCAGGGCGAGCCCCACGCCGAGAACCGTCGCATAGGCGGCGAGGGTTTGCGGGTTCACGCTTAGGACTCGGCGATTAGCAACGTGGCAGGTTTTCTAAGTTGTTTGCCGTCGAATGGTCCGGCGCTGTTGTGATGTAAGGCTTATGGATGCACGTACCATGGGGGCAGTAGGTCATCGGTTTAATTCGAGCCGAGCTTCCGTCACCAGCCTTTGTGCGCCATTCCTCGCCACTGGTAATCGAATCAACCACTTGCTGGTTCGTTTTGAACCCGCCCAGCTCGGGGCAGACGCCGACGAGATGCTCGTGTTGGGTCGTACCTGTTCCCGACCACTCTTTGCGTACGCGCGTTACGTAAGTCATTAGCTTGCTCCCCAAAACGCCGGGCTAAGGGCCGGCCGGTTGACGTTCTGGGAACAGCATAGTGCGGTGCTTTGACAACTGTCTGTCGCAGCAAGTCCCAGAGGTTGGGTCGTATGAAGCGCGCCTCGGGCTTTCGGTCTACGACTAGTAGAGTTAGCAGAGGTTGAACGGTGGATCGCCTGGGAAAGAAGGTAAGCGAATGAATCGCCCCGGTCGCCAGCGGAGGAAAGTAGCTATGCCGGACGAGCCGAAAGAAGTGGTGGCTAAGGCCTCCATCGACGGGGATGACGGTAAGGCAACGAAGGGTGGGCAAGGCCGCGGACCAGCCGTAAGTCGCCTGTATCCCCGGCGGACATTGGAGGATGCGCTCAGGGTCCCGCGTGCGATCCGTGAAAACAACGGCGGCAACCCTTGGCCTCCATCAGAGGTTGCCAAGGCCCTGGGCGTGGGCGGGAGTACGGGCAGCTTCTACTACTTGACCGCCGCTGCACGTGACTTCGGCCTCACCGAGGGGACGCGCGACACTGAGGTAATTTCGCTGACTGATCTTGGCCGAAAGGCGGTTTATCCAGGATCTGAAGAAGCCGCGGCCCAGGCAAAGCTCCAGGCGTTCAACAAGGTTGACCTCTTCAAAAGGGTCGCGGACCATTACGGCGGTAGCAACCTACCCCAAAACGAGTTCTTAAAGAACACCCTAGAAACGACGTTCGGGCTCGATCCTCGGGTTCACGAGGAGTTCATTGACCTCTTCAAGAAGAACAGTCGATATGCGGGCATCGGCGCCGAGATAACCAAAGTCAAGGTGCCTCTTGTCCCACGGGCGGAGCGCGCCAATGGCTCTTCGAAAACAGATAAGGCCGATGGTTCTCGCCCAGTATGTTTCGTTGTGATGCCTTTTGTAGAACGTACCGACGAGTACGCCACCGGGTTCTTTACGGAGGTCTTTGCCGCGTTGTTCAAGCCGGCGGTCGAGGCCGCGGGCTTCACAGCGCGCACCGCGCAACGTCAGGGCTCCGACGTTATCCAGTCGACCATCATTATTGAGCTGATTGAAGCTGACTTGGTTCTGGCCGATCTAACCGAACATAACCCGAACGTCTTGTTCGAACTCGGTGTGCGAATTGCGCTCGAAAAACCAACCGCTCTCGTCCGTGCTCAGGGGACAGGTGCCATCTTCGACGTGGATAACCTACTGAGGGTCGAATCGTATAACCCGAACCTGTGGCCAAGCACGGTTCCTAAGGATGTCGAGAAGTTGACTGAACACGTCCGCGCCGCCTGGGACAACCGCGAGAGCGACATGCCGTTTATGAGGTTGCTCAGTCAGCGTGTAGGCGCCGCCTGACCACGACTGGTCAATGTGCTCGCGCCTTGACCACTTTTGTAGTTTAGGGCTGAGCTGCTCTACCAACTGAGCTATGCCGCGGCGAGGCGACGTACCTCAGCCTGGGAGGTCATGTCGGCACTTCGCGCCGCCGCGGTTCATGCTGCTCAGCCGTGCGAATCATGTCTACTGCCCGTAGCTGGCCGATGGCGTGCTCGATCGCTGGATGCTCATCCGCTGGGAGATTGCCCTTAAGGGATTCCAGCAGCTGGCCCTCCTGCTGGGGAGCGACGGCGCAAACTAGTATTGGGCAAGAACTGTCACAGAGTCACTGGCCGTGTGACCGGCGCTGTCTGTCGCCACTACCGCGATAAGGTGACTGGCTGGGCCGCATGGGGAGGCGTTCAAGGTACTAGAGAAGGGGCTTCCATTTCCTAATGGTTGACCATTGTCGGTCCATTTAAGGGTCGCGCTCACGGCTTTACCAGCGCCGTCGTACGCGGTGGCGGCAAATGTAACAGGTCTCGTTGGACACTGGCTGGTCGGGTGAACGCCTAACGTAGGAATATGACTGCCGTCCAAGGGGCTGCTGATCTGAACCGTCAGATCAATCGTTGGCGTGTTGATGCAAATGGCCCAGACAACTATTTCCCCGACGGCATTACGCTGGTGTCCATGGATACCCTTGGCACTCCAGCCAGACAGATTAGGGATTGCAGCATTACTGTAGACAAGGTGAGGGACCAATCGATCCCCTACGAACTCATAGCCTCCTGCTGATGAGAATTGGCCAGACGGGCATTCTGCTTGTCCTTTCCAGTCTCCGAAGTAGTAAGGGCTGTTCTCACTTATCCGGTAACTGACCGGGGTGGCGCTCACCAAGTTCTTGGCAGCACAGAGAACATAAGCACTGGTCGCAGTTGATGGTCCAACTGACCAGTTCTCTTCGACTACGCGCCAGCCATCAGCTTGGCCTAATGCGTCCAAGGAAGGCGCCGACACGTACAGCCAGGAATCATATTGTCCTGCGATCGCTGTCGTGAATTCCGTTGCGAAGCCCCCGCCCGTTACGATCGATCCCACGGGACACTTCACGTTTATCAACGTAGGGTTTGAAGCGTACGATGGAGTAGAGGCCTTAGAGGTTGCCGTTTGCATGGCAACCGAGAAGCGGGGCGCGACCACACAATAGGCAATGGCTTCCACCCAATTGCCCATGTTCAAGCCTTTGGGGTCCGTATCAGGGTTGTATATCCTGACGGTCCACTCATTGATGGCGGACGGATAGCTGCCCAGAACGATTAATTGATTCCAGGTAGGGGAGCCAGCCGAAGGGCCGCCAACTGACGGTTGCGCAAGGCTATAAGCACCGCCGAGGAGTTGCTCACCTTTACGACATGTCGCCTTCACGTCCATCGGGCCTGTTGCGTTGACAAGGAAGCCCGTCCCTCGAGGGACGATGACTGACCCACCTGCACTCGGTACGGTGTCGCACGCTGAGAGGGCGAGCGAAAGAGTTAGCAATCCTAACGAGACTATGAGACCCGCTTGATTTGCACGTGATCTGGACGGGAGCTTCAAACCGTACATTCCCATTGATTCCAACGCAGGCAATTGGTGAAAAGGCACCGTGCAGTCACGCTGAAGGGCGGCAAAGCACCATCCGAATTCAAGCGGCCCGAGCATAGACGTGGTTCAGACCGCCCGGGATTGGCCACGGTACCATCCGCGGACGGAGGCGCCGCTGGGCAGCGGCTTAGCAGGCGCTGGCTGCGGTGGGGCCGGTCGTGAGTGTAGTAATCCGTGAACTCGGCTGGCACCGGGCGCAGGTGGTGCTCATCGATCACGATCAGATGATCGGGGCACGCGCCCCCGAAAGATCCGAACGATCCGCTCAGCGATCGCGTTGGCTTTCAGCGCCCGGGCCGGGGTCCGCACGCCGGCGATGCCCAGACTCGCCAGCTGGGATTCGAAGTCACCGCCGTACATCAGCGTTCGCCGGGGTTCGCCAACGTTCATTTTGGAGTTGAGTTTCCGGGTCAACAGTTCGGAGTCGTTCGCCAGGGTTCGCCACAGTTCGCCGGCGTTGCTGTCAGCGTTGCTGTCAAAATGGTCACCGACCGGAACATTTCGCCGCGGCCGCTGTTACGGCCACCAGACGTTACCGGTGTCCTGTATGGAAATGCTCATGTCGGCTGCCCATCTCACGGTCCAACGGCCGCCGTACTCGCGCTCTTTCAAGAACTTAGCCTGGCCGCTGTCGCTCACCACCGGAATCTGCCTGAGGGGCGCGTCAAAATGCACCCGAACATAGGCCGCGAAATCGGCGTCCGTCGAGTACGAAACATTCACGCCGGTAGCTGCATACGAATCAATTGGCCTGGTTAGGGTAATGAACGCGTTGGGCATTGGCCTCGGCGGCGGAAAGACGTCAAACTCCGTGGCGGTTCCGTCGTACCAACCGTTGACCCATATATCCGCGGTTGTTGCGGTTTGTCCCGAGGAACGCATAACCGCCAAAACCGAGGGCGGATGAATCTCCGAGGTGTAATCGGAATGCCCGCAGTCGATGATCCAACGTCCGCTTTCAAAGACGAGGTCGCCTGGCTGTGGAATTGTTACTCCAAGGATGAACCATACGTACTGTGCGTAGTACTTCTCAAATTCGGTCTCGAACAGTTTGTTGTTGGCAAGGAGATAGTGGTACGGATGGATCGGGTTGAGAATCAGGTTCCAATCCGAGGTCAGATGTCCATTGAAACTCTCGTACGTATCGTGCGTCACAATGTCGTCATCGCCAGCGCGCCGTGATTGTTGCACCCAGCCGACGACCGCCCGGTTAATGTCGATC